>Ga0209373_10000303_pt1 | contig 94174 bp, 93 predicted proteins | sample Higcelweek5metaG_FD_187173 | JGI IMG/M metagenome (GOLD analysis project Ga0209373, IMG submission 187173) | Freshwater pond sediment microbial communities from the University of Edinburgh, under environmental carbon perturbations - High... | ecosystem: Environmental > Aquatic > Freshwater >...
CTCCCCGCCGCTAAAAAGGCGGACTTCGCCTTCTTGAACCTGCACGGCTCCCCCGGCGAGGACGGCCTCATCCAGGCCATGCTGGAAGAAGCTGGCTGCCCCTACCAGGGCGCCGGGCCCAAGGCCTCGTTTCTGGCGCTGAACAAAGCCGCCGCCAAGGCCGTGTACGCCACGTGCGGCCTGCGCACGCCCCAATGGCGGCTCTGCACCGGCATCCCCGGCGAGTCCCGCGAGGTGGACGGCATGGGCCTGCCCCTGCCGCTTTTCGTCAAGCCCAATACCGGCGGCTCCAGCCTGGGCATGAGCCGCGTGGACACCCCGGAAGGCTTCGGCCCGGCCCTGGACAAGGTCTTCGCCTTGGGGCAGGCCGCGCTGGTGGAAACCTGCGTGCCGGGCTTCGAGCTCACCTGCGCGGTGCTCGACCAGGCCGCCCTGCCGGTGATCCTCATCCGCCCAAAATCCGGCGCGTTTTTCGACTACGAGAACAAGTACGCCGCCGACGGAGCCGAGGAACTCTGCCCCGCCCCGGTGGACCCGGCCCTGACGGCCGAAGTGCAGCGCATGTCGCTGGCGGCGCACCGGGCGCTGGGCATCGAGGGCTACAGCCGCTCCGATTTCATGATCGACGCCCAGGGCCAGCCCCACATTCTGGAGACCAACACCCTGCCGGGAATGACGGCCACGAGCCTGCTGCCCAAGGCCGCCGCCGCCGTGGGCCTGAGCTTCGACGCCCTGGTGGCCGAGCTGGTGCGCCTGGGCCTGGCCGCCCAGGCCAGACGCACCGCCCGCCCAGGCCAGGCCACCGCGTGATGCCCGCCGCCGCGCCCAGGCCTGCGCCCAGAGCAGAGCCCGCGCCCCTGCCCCTTGGCGTGCGCGCCATGCTGGCCCTGTATGGCGTGGCCTGGCGCATGGCCCTGCCCGGGCTTGCGCGCAACAAGCGCCTCAAGGAAGGCTGGGCCGAGCGCACCCTGGCCGCCGGGTTGCCGCGCAAGGCCGACCTCTGGATCCAGGCGGCCTCCGGCGGCGAAGCCTACCTGGCCTGGGAACTGCTGCGCAATCTGCCGGATTCCCTGACGCAAGAGCCTGGCGCGGCCAAGCTCCGCGTGCTGGTCACCACCTTCACCAGCCAGGGACTGGGCGTGCTGGCCCAGGCGCGCGAGGCCCTGGCCCCGCAGCTTGATCTCGTGCCCGCGTATTTTCCCTTCGACCTGCCGGAACGCATGGACCGCGCCCTGGCCGCCGTGGCCCCGCAGGCCGTGGTGCTGCTGGAAACCGAGCTCTGGCCCGGCCTGCTGGCCGCCTGCCGCAGGCGGGGCGTGCCCGCCCTGGCCATCAACGGCCGCATGACGCCCAAAAGCCTGGGCGGCTACATGCGCATGCCCGGCTTCTGGCGGGCTCTGGCCCCGGCGCGGGCGCTGGCCGTTTCCGAGGACGACGCGCGGCGCTTCGCCACCCTGTTCCCGCAAACCCGCGTGGGCGTCATGCCCAACATCAAGTTCGACCGCCTGGAATTCGCCCCCGCGCCCCCCCGCGCGGAGATCGCCGCGCTGCTGCCGCCCGACGCGCCCTTCGTGGTGCTGGGCTCAGTGCGCAAGCAGGAGGAGGAGCAGGTGCTCTCGCTCATTCTGGGCTTGCGCCAACGCTGCCCAAGGGCCGTCATCGGCCTGTTCCCCCGGCACATGGAGCGCGTGGGCGCGTGGTCCCGGCGGCTGGTCAAGGCCGGGGTGCCCCTGGCCCGGCGCAGCGCCGGGGAAAAGGTTCCGCCGGGCGCGCTGCTGTTGTGGGACGCCTTCGGCGAGCTTTCCGCGGCCTTCGGCCTCGCGCGGGCCTGCTTTCTGGGCGGCAGCTTGGCCGACCTGGGCGGCCAGAACTTTCTGGAGCCCCTGGCCCACGGCGTAACGCCGGTCATCGGCCCGTCCTGGTCCAATTTCGCCTGGGTGGGCGAAGAAATTTTCGCCACCGGGATGGTGCGCCAAAAGCCGCACTGGCAGGGTGTGCTCGACGAATTGTGCGCGCTGGTGGCGGCTGCGCCGGACAGGCAGGCCGTGCGCACGGCCGCGGAGGACTACGCCGCGTCGCGCCGGGGCGGCGGCCAGGCCGCTTGCCAGGCGGTTGCTGAATACCTAATTTACAGGTAAACACCCTGTGGAGTTACGAAGCGCATGAAGGCCACCCCCCCCTGTTACGCAATCATTCCAGCACGGTATGATTCCTCGCGCTTCCCCGGCAAGCCGCTTGCCATGATCCTCGGCGTGCCCATGTGCGTGCGTGTGCACCAGCGCGCGGCGCTTTGCCCGCTCTTCGCCCAGGTGGCCCTGGCCACGGACGATCAGCGCATCATGGACGCGGCCAAGGCCTGGAACGTCCCGGCCATCATGACCGCGCGCACGCACGAGAGCGGCACGGACCGGGTGCTGGAGGCTGCGCGCCTCATGGGCGCGGAGCCGGACAGCGTGGTGGTGAACGTGCAGGGCGACGAACCCGCGCTGAATCCAGCCATGCTGGAAGAGCTGCTGGCCCCCTTCTCCGGGCCGGGCGGCGCGGAGGTGCAAGCCGCCACCCTGGCCACCCCCATGAGCCGGGAGGAGGCCCAGAGCCCGGACCGGGTCAAGGTGGTGCTGGACGCCCTGGGGCGGGCGCTGTATTTTTCAAGGGCCGGCATTCCCTTCAGCCGCGACGGACGGCCGGGCGCCGGCCCGTTTGATGACCGCGGCGAGGTTGGCCCGCTGCTGCACGTGGGCCTGTACGCCTTCCGCATGGCCACCCTGGAGCGCTTTGCGGCGCTGCCGCAAGGGCGGCTGGAGCGCACGGAAAAACTGGAACAGTTGAGACTTCTGGAAAACGCCATCCCCATTCATGTGGCCATAACCCGCCACAAAAGCCATGGGGTGGACAGGCCGGAAGACATAGAACACATCGAAAAAATCCTGCGGGAGCAAGAGAAATGAAAGCTATTCTGGCCCTTGAAGACGGCACCTGGTTTGAGGGAGCCTCGTTCACCGGCCCCGGCGAAACCGGAGGCGAAGCCATCTTCAACACCGGCATGGCCGGGTATCAGGAAATCCTCACCGATCCCTCCTATGTGGGCCAGATGGTCTGCATGACGTACCCGCTCATCGGCAACTACGGCGTCAACGCCGAGGACGTGGAATCCCACAAGGTCGGCGCCGAGGCCCTCATCGTCAAGGAATGCTGCAAGGAGCCCTCCAACTGGCGCGCCAGCATGTCGCTGCCCGAGTATCTGAAAAAGGCCGGCGTCATGGGCATCGAGGGCATCGACACCCGCGCGCTGACCCGGCACCTGCGCATCAACGGCGCCATGCGCGGCGTCATCTCCACCGAGGGCACCGTGGCCGAGCTGGTGCAGAAGGCCAAGGCCCTGCCCAGCATGGAAGGCCTGAACCTGGCCGACAAGGTCAGCGCGAAGAATCCCTACATCTGGACCGGAACCACCACCAAGGACGTGGACCTGAAGGGCTTTTCCTGGTCCGGCAAGGGGCCCCGGCTGGTGGTGTACGACTTCGGCATCAAGTGGAACATTCTGCGCCTGCTGGCGGCGGAAGGCTTCGACATGCTCGTGGTGCCCTCGAACTTCACCCACGAGCAGGTGACGGCCCTGTCCCCGGACGCCGTGTTCCTGTCCAACGGCCCCGGCGACCCGGCGGTGGTGAAGAACGCCATCGAGGCCACCAAGGTCTTTGCCGACAAATACCCCGTGGCGGGCATCTGCCTGGGCCACCAGATCATGGGCCTGGCCCTGGGCGGCACCACCTACAAGCTCAAATTCGGCCACCACGGCTGCAACCATCCGGTGATGGACATGGAATCCGGCAAGATCGAGATATCCTCCCAGAACCACGGGTTCTGCGTGGACGTTTCGAAGCTGCCGGACCTCAAGATCACCCACAAGAACCTGAACGACCAGACGTTGGAAGGCTTCGCCCACAAGAGCAAGCCGCTCATCGCCATCCAGTTCCACCCCGAGGCGGCGCCCGGCCCCCACGACAGCGCCTACTTTTTCCGCCGCTTCCGCGACCTGGTGCGCCAGGCCACGGGCAAATAGACACACACCCGTCATGAGCGGGCCCAGGAGGCATCCATGTCCGGCGAACTGACCAAAGCCCGGCAGAAGCTTACAGGCATCAATGCGAGCCTCAAAATGGGCAAGTACATGACTGCCGCCCAGGCGCTCAACGACGCCATCGTCATCATGCTTTCCGCGCAATTGATGAAGAACGAGCGCGAAGAGTTCGCCCAGATGCTGGAAACCACTGTGTACGCCCTGAACAACCACAAGGAGTTGCGCAAGGTCTACCCCCTGGTGCTGCATTACGCCCCGGGCGAGGAAAAGAAACTCCTGGAAGAGATTTACGAGATGCGCAAGGTGCTCCAGGAGGACGTGAACGAGAACGCCCAGAAGGACCTGGACGCCCTGGCCGCCCGCAAGCGCGACGGCCTGGAGCGCGGCCAGCAGCACCTGGAGAAGCAGGAGTTCGACGAGGCCCGCCAGGCCTTCGACAAGCTCACCGGCGAATTCCCCGGCGATTCCGATTTGCGGGCCGACATAGCCGACCGCTACTACAAGTCCGGCCTGAACCAGGACGCCGTGGGCCACCTGAGCCAGGCCATCAACGACTCCCCGGAGTCCATCCACCTGTACAACCGCATCGGCATCGTGCTGCGCAAGATGCAGGACTTCGAAAGCGCCGAGAGCTACTACATGCGCGCCCTGGCCATTACCCAGACCGACGAGTACCTGTACTTCAACCTGGGCCGGCTGTATTACGACTGGCAGAAATGGGACAAAATGGCCCTGGCCGCCCAGAAGGCCGCCGCCATCAACCCGGATTTCCAGGAGGCCAAGAAGCTCTTGGCCTTTGCCCAAAAGAAGCTGAGCGCCTAGGAGCCTCCCGCACCCACCGCCCCCCTTGCCCCCCCCTTGCCCAAGGAGGCCGCCAGTGCCCCAGGCACCGCGTACGGACAGCCCGCCCCTCCTCGACTGCGATGTCCTGGTGCTGGGCGCCGGCCTGGCCGGAATGCGCGCCGCCTGGGCCGCCCAGGAGGCCGATGCGCGCCTGCGCGTGGTCCTGGTGAGCCCGCGCAAGGCCCCTGCCGGCTCCTCCTTCGCCAACCGCAACAACGCCCTGGGCATGCAAGCCCCCCACGAGCACGAGGCCGAGGCCTTCGTGGCCGAGGTGCTGCGGCTGGCGCCGCCCGGCCTGGCCCTGCCAGAGCTTGCGCGCGCCCTGGCCGCCGACGCCCCGGCCCGCCTGCGCGATCTGCTCGGCTTGAACCTCTCCTTCCGCCGCGAGGTCGGCGGCGCCCTGGCCCGCTTTCCCGGCTGCTTCAGCCCCAGCGTGCGCGCCGTGGTCTTCGAGCACTTGGCTGAGGCCCACGCCGCGTTTCTGGCCAAGGTGCGCGGACTGGGCGTACGCATGCTGCACGGCTTCGAGGCCGTGGAGCTGCTGGGCGGGCACGCCGCCGGCCAAGGCGTGCGGCGCATCCACGGAGCGCGCCTGGCCGCCCTGCGCGGGGGCGAGTCCCTCACGGTCACTGCCCGCGCGGTCGTCGCGGCCCTGGGAGGCCCCGCCCCGCTCTACGCCCGGCGCATCTGCGGTTCCGGCGGCAGTGCCCTGGCCTACGGGCTTTTGGCCCAGGCCGGAGCCCGGCTGGTGAACACGCGCTTTCTGCAATTCTTCTGGTCGCGCGCGGACGACCTCTGCTTCATGAACCCCGGCGACCTGCCCTGGCCTGCGGAATTGCGCGGGCTGGCAGCCCAGCGGCGCACCCATTGCCCCCTGGGCTTCGGCCTTGCCGACGCGGTTCTGGACCAGGCCCTGCTGGACCGCGCCGACGCGCAGGGCCTGGTGCGCCTGCCGGGGCAGCCGCCCATGCTGCTGGCCGCCCATGCGGGAAATGGCGGCGCAGTCATTGATGGCGAGGGCCGCACCACCGCGCCGGGCTTGCTGGCCTGCGGCGAGTGCGCGGGCGGCATGCACGGGGCCAACCGCATGGGCGGGGCCATGGTGCTCTCGGCTTTGGTGTTCGGCGCGCGCGCGGGCACAGCCGCAGCCCGGGAGGCGGCGGAAAGAACGGGAACGTGCGGCGGTGCTGGGGGAACCCGACTCGGACGAGGGACGCGGACACCCCATGAAGCCGCCGACGCCGTTTTTCTGCGCCGCCTGCGCCGAGGCATGCAGCGCCACGGCCTGCCGGGCCGCAAACCGTCCGAAGAATTCCTGGATTGGCTTGCGGACGCCGCCGACGCCAGCGCCCCGCAGCGCCAACGCCTGCTGGCCGCCTCGGCCCTGGCCGTGCTGGGGCAAGAGCCGTTCCCGAGCTGACGCGCGCCAGCCAGGCTTCTCGGCCTGGGGGCTACAGGGGCCGAGCGGGCGAAAACGCCGATTCGGCAAGGGCTCCGCGAACAAAAACCTCGATGATGGTGCGCAGAAAATCTTCTTCCGCCACGCCGCCAGAAGCCCCGGCGCGCGGGTCCGTGAGCCCCACGGCCTGCGAGAGCCGGTGGTTGAGCCGCCGCGACGACGTGAACCAATGCTCCACCGTGCACAAAAGGGCGGACAGCAGCGGCAGGGGCTCGATGCCCTCGCGCAGCTGGCCGTGCCGTTTCATGACCGTCAGCCGCTCGTGGGCCGCGCGCATCAGGTGCAGGGTGCTCATCTCGCGGCCCTGGTCGTCCAGTTCGTCCAGCCCGGCCACAAGGTCCGGGTCGTTGTGCAGCGAGAGGTCCAGGATGCGGTACAGGCGCACGCACTGCTTGTGGCTCGACAAAAACCGGAAATACCCCAGAATGGCCGAGGTGATGAAGGCCGCTCCGTCCTCGGGCGTGTCCAGGCTGGGCTGCATGATGCCCTTGAGGCCCTCGTCCAGCTCGGCCAGATAGGCGTGCACCGCGCTGACGTAAAGGCCCTTCTTGGAGCCGAAGTGGTGGTGGATGAGGCTTTGGGTGACCCCGGCGCGCAGGGCGATGTCGCTCAAGGGGGCCGAGTGGTAGTCGCCCCGGAGGAACACCTCCTGTGCGGCGATGAGTATCGCCGCCCTGGTGCGCTCCGCGTCCCGTGCCCGCCTGCGCGGCGGCACGGCGGTCTTGCGTTGGCTCACTTTCGGCATGGCCCGCTCCCGGTGGAAGTGTCCTGGCGCTGCTCTTGATTGGGCAGTCTATTCGCCGTGGAACCAGGCGTCAAGACTGGCGTTCCCGTCGGAATGCGCAGGGGGAACAGAGGGCGGACGCGGAAAGGGAGCCGGAATCAGGCCCCGGGCGGTCAGATGTCGACGCGCCGGCCCCAGGCCTGCTCATAGGCCGTGCCGCCGCGCTCTATGATCTCCTCGGCCGCGGCGGGCACTAGCATGGCCAGGCTGCGGCGCTCGCACCAGCGGCGGCGGATGTCAGTGGAGCTGACCTCCAGCACGGGCATGGGCACGATGCGCAGGCTGTTGCCCGTGGCGAAGCGCAGGTGCCCCTCGGCCACGCGCTCCATGCCCGGCCAAGCGGCCTCGGCAAAGGCGATGATGCTCTCGGCATCCGCGCCCTGGCGCAGCACCACGGCCAGGGAGGCCAGGTGGACGAGTTCCAGGCCCCGGTGCCATGTGGGCAGGGACACGAAGGACTCGCTGCCCATGATGAAGGTGAATTCGTCGCCCGGCATCTTCTCGCGCAGGGCGGTAAGGGTATCCACGGTGTACGACGGGCCGGGGCGGGTGCCCTCGTGTCCGCTGGCCGAAAGGCCGGTGACCCCGCGCACGGCCAGCTCCACCAGCCGCAGCCGGTGTGCGAAGGGCAGCATGCCCTCGGCGGACTTATGCGGGGGCTCCCCCGCGGGCATGAGCAGCACCCGGTCCAGGCCCACGGCCTCGCGGGCCTCCACGGCCATGCGCATGTGTCCGGCGTGGATGGGGTTGAAGCTGCCTCCGAGAATTCCGATTCTGGTCACCTGAAATCACCTTTCGCCTTGCCGCCCGAAGCGTCTGCAGAAGCCCTGGCCGAGCGGGAGCCAGGGAGGAAGTCGTAATGCCTATTGCCGAATCTGGCCCTGGCCCAGCACCACGAACTTGGCGCTGGTGAGCTCCAGAATGCCCATGGGGCCGTATGCGTGCAGCTTGGTGGTGGAGATGCCGATCTCTGCGCCCAGGCCCAGTTCGCCGCCGTCGTTGAGCCGCGTGCTGGCGTTCACCGCCACCATGCTGGCGTCGGCCTCGCGGGTGAAACGCATGGCGTTCGCGTGGCTCTCGGTCAAGATCGCCTCGGTGTGGTTCGAACCGTACCGCGCGATGTGGTCCAGGGCCTCGTCCAACCCGGAGACGACCTTCACGGCCAGGGTGAGGCCCAGGAATTCGTGGCCCCAGTCCGCCTCCATGGCAGGCTCGGCATTGGCCCCCTGGAGCGGCCCCATAATCGAGAGGGAAACCGGGCAGCACTTGAAGCGCACGCCGTCCGCGCCGAGCCTTTTGGCCACCTCGGGCAGAAGTTTGGCCGCCACGGCCTTGTGCACCAGGATGCATTCCAGCGAGTTGCACGTGCCGGGCCGCTGCACCTTGGCGTTGTGGATGATGGTCACGGCGCGCTCAAGGTCCGCGCTTTCGTCGACGAAGGTATGGCACACGCCCTTGTAGTGCTTGAGCACGGGCATGGTGGCCTGCTCCACCACGGCGCGGATGAGGCTCTCGCCCCCGCGCGGAATGACCACGTCGATGAACTCGTCGAGCTTGAGCAACGCTTTCACGGCCGCGCGGTCGGTGGTGGGCGGCACCTGCACGCACTCGGGCGGCAGCCCGGCGGCGGCAAGGGCCTGGTGGATGACCGAGATGAGGGCGGCGATGGAATGGAAGGCCTCGCTGCCGCCGCGCAAAATGGCCGCGTTGCCGCTCTTGATGCACAAAACCGCGGCGTCCACCGCGGCGTTGGGCCTCGACTCGAAGATCATGGCCACCACGCCCAGGGGCACGCGCATGCGGCCCACCAGCATGCCGTTGGGCCGCTTCTTCATGGACTCGATCTCGCCCACGGGGTCGCTCATGGCGGCCACCTCGCGGCAGCCCTGGATCATGCCCTCGAGCACCTTGTCGGAAATGGTCAGCCGGTCCAGCCGGGCCTTGTCCAGCCCGCGCGCCTCGGCCGCGGCGATGTCCTTGGCGTTGGCCGTCTTGATGGCGGCTGCGCTTTTTCCCAGCAAATCGGCAAGGTTCAGCAGCGCCTGCTGGCGGGTACAGCCCTCGGCGGCAGAGAGCTTGCGGGAGGCGGCGCGTGCGGCCACGGCGATGGCGCGCATTTGCGCGGAGATATCCATAATGATTTCCTCGGCGTAAAAATTGAAGCCCGCGTTGCCGCCAGGCCTTGAAATTGCTACCCTTGAAGCCCCCCCAAGTCAACGCGGCCAGGAACCATTCTTCCCCGTTCCGCAATTTTGTCAGATTTTCCCTCAGGTTTTCAAGAATTTGCGGTGTCAGATAAGATATTTGCGTTGGGCACCATAATGTCCTTTGACCTGATTGACATTTTTGAGTAAACATCCCTGGTCCGAACGCGTTGACAGTTGACGCGCAATCATCGTCTCCAAGGAGTTCCCCCGCATGGACGAGAAGAAGCCGCAAGGCCAGACCGAGACCCCGCACAATCCCGCCGTGGCCGAGCAGCTTGAGCAGATCAAGAAGGCTGTGCCCGACACCTCGCAGCGGCTGTTTGAGTTCCTCACGTCCAACATCAAGCCCATCGCCATCGGCTGCGTTGCTGTCCTCATCGCCGTGGGGATTTACGAGGGCGTGGACACTTGGCGTGCGCGCGCCGCCTCCAAGGCCGCCGACACCCTGGGCGTCATCCTCATCGAAAAGACCGAGGCCAAGGCCCGTGTGCAGGCCTTGGAGGACTTCCTCAAGGACGCGCCCTCCGGCCTCAAGCCCACGGCGCAAATGGAACTGGCCGCCGCCGCCATGATCGACAAGCAGTACGACAAGGCCGCCAGCGCCTGGGCCGAACTGGAAGGCTCCTCGTCCGCAGACATCAAGGCCATGGCGGGCCTGGGCCACGCCAAGAGCCTGCTGTTCTCCGGCAAGGCGCAGGAGGCCCTGACCCTGCTTGAAGGCATGAAGGCCAAGGCCCCGGAGGCCTACGCCAACGCCATCACCCGGCAAATCGCCGTCGCGGCCGAGGCTGCGGGCAACGCCCAGGCCGCCAGCGCCGCCTACACCGAACTGGCGGGCAAGGCCGAAGGCGCGGGCAAGCCCTATTTCGAATTCAAGGCCAACCAGCTCAAACCCAAGAGCTAGACAAGGACACATCCGCCATGGCGCATCCGCTTCTGGCTGGCGCTCCCGGCGAAACGCACCTGTTCCTCGGCAACGAGGCCATCGTGCGCGGAGCCATCGAGGCCGGCATTCAGTTCATCAGTTGCTATCCCGGCACGCCCTCCTCGGAGGTGCCGGACACGTTCTTCCGGCTCTCGCCGGAGGCCTCATACACCTTCGAGTACTCCGTGAACGAGAAGGTGGCCCTTGAGGTGGCGGGCGGCGCGACCCTGGCCGGAGCGCTCAGCCTGGTGACCATGAAGCACGTGGGCGTGAACGTTGCGGCAGACCCGCTGCTGACCCTGACCTATGTGGGCAGCCCCGGCGGCTTCGTGCTGCTTTCCGCCGACGACCCCGGCTGCCACTCCAGCCAGAACGAGCAGGACAACCGCATTTACGCCCGCATCGCCGGGCTGCCCTGCCTGGAGCCCGCCACGGCCCAGGAGGCCAAGGACATGACCCGCTCCGCGCTGAGCCTCTCGCGCCAGTTGGGAGCGCCGTTTCTGCTGCGCACCACCACCCGCGTGAACCACCTGCGCGGGCCGGTGACCCTGGCCGAGCCCACCGCCCTGCCCGCCCCGGCCGGCTTTCAGAAAAACCCCTCGCGCTTCGTGCCCATTCCGGCCTTTGCCCGGCCCATGCACCTGCGCCTGCTGGAGACCCTGGAAAAAGCGCGCGCCCTGGCCGAAGCCTCGCCCTTCAATACCGTGAGCGGCAAAGGCTCCGTGGGCGTCATCGCCTCGGGCATCAGCCGGGCCTATCTGGCCGATGCCCTGGACGAGAGCGGCCTCACGGGTTCGGTGAAGGTGCTGGACCTGGGCTTCACCAACCCGCTGCCCGAAGCGCTCATCGCGTCCTTCATGCAGGGCCTGTCCACCCTGCTCATTCTGGAAGAACTGGAGCCGGTGCTGGAGACCGAAATCCGCGCCCTGGCCCAGAAGCAGGGCCTTACGCTGACCATTCTGGGCAAAACGCCCGGCCCGCTGCCGCGCTTTGGCGAATACTCCGTGGCCATGGTGGCGGGCGCTTTGCGCCAGATTCTGGGCCTGCCCGAGCCGGAAGCGCTGGCCTGCTCCTGCGGCGTCGATCCCGAAGTGCCGCTGCCCAACCGTCCGCCCAATCTCTGCGCCGGGTGCCCGCACCGCGCCACCTATCTGGCCGTGCGCAAAATCTTCGGCGATTCCGCGGTCTACTCGTCGGACATCGGCTGCTACACCCTGGGCATTCTGCCGCCGCTCAAGGCCGCGGACTTCCTTCTGTGCATGGGCTCCAGCATCTCCGCCGGGTGCGGCGCGGCCAAGGCCGCAGGCCAAACGGTGGTCGGCTTCATCGGAGACTCCACCTTCTTCCATTCCGGCATCACCGGCCTGGTGAACGCGGTGTTCAACCGCCACAACATCCTGGTCGTCATTCTGGACAACCGCACCACGGCCATGACCGGGCACCAGCCCAACCCCGGCGTGGACAAGACGAATCTGGGCGACAACCCCGTGCGCGTGGACATCGAACCGCTGGTGCGCGGCATCGGCATCAACAACATCCGCAAGGTCAATCCGCTGAACCTCAAGGCCACCATGAAGGCCATCGAGGAGCTCAAGGACCTCCCCGGCGTGCGCGTGCTCATCGCCGAGGAGCCCTGCCCGCTTTTCGCCCGGCGCGCCTACGGCCAGAAACGCACCCAGGTGGCCTACGTGGCCGAGGGCTGCGGACAGGAGGCCATCGACGGCGGCACCTGCGGCGACTGCCTGAACACTCTGGCCTGCCCGGCGTTCTATGTGGACGGCGGCAAAATGGCCATCGACCCGCTGTTGTGCTCCGGCTGCATGCTCTGCCTGCAGGTGTGCAAGAACATCAAGGCCCGCAAGGGGGACGCCAAATGAGCACAAGGCTGCGCATCTTCATGACCGGCGTGGGCGGACAGGGCACCCTGACCGCCACCACGCTTCTTGCCCGCGCGGCGCTGGCCGCCGGGCTGTCCGTCACCTCCGGCGAAATCCACGGCATGGCCCAGCGCGGCGGCGTGGTGGAATCCACCCTGCTCATCGGCTGCAAAAGCCCCAAGATCGGCCACGGCGAGGCGGACATCCTGCTGGGCTTTGAGCCGCTGGAAACCCTGCGCGCCCTGCCCTACCTGAAGCCCGGCGGCCTGGTGCTCTCCAGCACCGAGAGCCTGCCGCCGCTTTCCGTGGCCACCGGCAAGGAGACCTGCCCCTCGGTGGAGGACATCCGCGCCAAGGTGACTGCCCGCTGCGGCAACGCGTGCTTTCTGCCCTGCCGCACCCTGGGCGTGCAGGCGGGAGCCGTGCAGAGCGGCAACATCGCCCTCTTGGGCGCGCTGTGCGCCCTGAACATCCTGCCCTTCGGCAAGGATGTCGTGGCGCAGACCATCCGCGCCACCATGAAGCCCAAGGTGGCCGAAATCAACCTGAAGGCCCTGGACCTGGGCGCCGCCTGCCCCGCCTAGCGGATTCGAACCTGGAAGGACACACCTGCATGGCGAAAACCGAAGCCCATTCGAGCGCCCCGGACGGCAGCCTTACGGCCCTGCGCAGCATCCTGCGCGAGCTTTCTCCCGGCGCGCCGCTGGAAGAAAGCCTGGGCGGCCTGCTCAAGGTCTTGTCCAAACAGATGGGTTACCTGCGCGTCTTTCTGGCCATCATGGACCCGGAGACGGAGAACCTGCGCCTTTCGCTGGCCCACAGCCCCACGCGTTCGCTTCCCGCCACGTATACCCCCGGCAAGGGCGTTGTGGGGCAGGTGTACGAGACAGGCAAACCCATCATCATCCCCAAGCTTTCGGAAAACAGCGAATTTTTGAACAAGGCCTTTGGCCGCTCGCCCGAGGAGCTGGCCACCCTGGCCTTTGTCTGCGTGCCGGTCATCACCTCGCGCCACGGCGTGAGCGAGGTGCTGGGCGCGCTCTCCGTCGACCTGCCCATCATGCCCGATGCCCAGTTGGAGCAGCAGCGCGATTTTCTGGAAGTGGTGGCCGATCTCATCGCCAACCAGGTGGCCCAGTTGCAGGAAGAAATGGCCCTGCACAAGCACCTTATGGCTCAGGGCATGGTGCCCTCCGGCACCGACGCCGCGCCGCCCAAGAACTTCGTGGCCGCCAGCAAGAGCATGCGCGTGGTGCTGCGCCAGGCCCGGCAGGTTGCGCCCAGCCGCGCCACGGTGCTGCTGCGCGGTGAATCCGGCACAGGCAAGGAGCTCCTGGCAGAGGCCATCCACCAGGGCAGCCCCCGCCACGACAAGCCGCTCATCAAACTGAACTGTGCGGCCCTGCCCTCGGAACTGGTGGAGAGCGAGCTCTTCGGCCACCAGAAGGGCGCGTTCACCGGCGCGGTGCAGACCAAGCGCGGCCTGTTCGAAGTGGCGCACAACGGCACGCTCTTCCTCGACGAGATCGGCGAACTTTCCCTGGACGCCCAGGCCAAGGTGCTGCGCGCCATCCAGGAGAAGGAAATCCAGCGCGTGGGCGGCGAGCAGACCCTCTCCGTCGATGTGCGCCTCATCTGCGCCACGCACCAGCCGCTGGAAGAACTGCTGACCCACGGCCGCTTCCGCGAGGATTTGTTCTACCGCATCAACGTGTTTCCGGTGTTCATTCCGGCCCTGCGTGAGCGCCGCGAGGACATCCTGCCGCTTTCCGAGCACTTTTTACAGGACTTCGCCAAGGAGTACGGCAAGAGCATCAAGCGCATCTCCACCCCGGCCATCGAGCTTCTGGGCATGTACCACTGGCCGGGCAACGTGCGCGAGCTGCGCAACTGCCTGGAGCGCGCCGTGCTCATCTGCGAGGAGGAGGTCATCCGCACCTACCACCTGCCGCCCACGCTGCAAACGGCGGACAGCTCGGCCACGGGCATCAACCTGTCCTTCGGCGAAGCCGTGGCCAAGTTCGAGCAGGAGCTGCTGGTGGACTCGCTCAAAAAAACGCGCGGCAACATGCTGCAAAGCGCGCGCGACCTCCGCGTGAGCTACCGCATCATCAATTACAAGGTCAAAAAGTACAACATCGACGTGAAGCGCTTCACCACCGTAAAGCAGAAGCGGAAGAAATAAAGCCGCACCAAGCGCTTTTGACACAGCAAAGAAAAAGGGGGCCAGCAGGCCCCCTTTGTTTTTCCACGGCGTGGTTCAAACGATACTTATGCGGCCTGCTGGCGCTCCAGAGTGAAGGCCAGGCCCTCGGCGAAGTCCAGGGTGCCCGCGTAGATGGCGCGGCCCGTGATGGCCCCTTGCAGCCCTTTTGCGGTGAGCGGCGCGAGGTTCTTGAGGTCGTCCAGGTTGGTGACGCCCCCGGCCGCCACCACAGGCAGCTTCGTGCTCTCGCACAGGGCCGCCAGCGCGGGCAGGTTCACCCCGCTCTGCATGCCGTCGCGGGAAATGTCGGTGTAGATGATGAAACTGGCGCCGGCCGCCTCGATGCGCGGCAGCACGTCGGCCACGGTGAGGCCCGCATCGGCCACCCAGCCGCGGCTTTTCAACTGGCCGTCCACGGCGTCCAGGCTCACGCCCACCTTGCCCGGCAGGGCGGCGCAGATCTCAGCGAACAGTTCCGGCTGCTCCAGGGCTATGGTGCCGATGATGAGCCGCGCCACACCAGCCTCCACGTAGGCCCTGGCCGTGGCCAGGTCGCGGATGCCGCCGCCCAGCTGCACGGGAATCTTGGCCTCGGCGCAGATGCGCTTCACCAGGTCGAAATTGCGCGGCAAGCCGCTGAAGGCCCCGTCAAGATCGACGATGTGCAGCCACTGCGCGCCCAGACGCACCCAGGAAAGGGCGCTCTCGGCCGGGTCTTCGCCGAACACCGTCACGGCGTCGGCGCGTCCCTGCTCCAGGCGCACGCAGCGCCCGTCCTTGATGTCGACAGCGGGAAAAAGAATCACAATCCGAGCTCCCGCAACCCCGCTTCGATGCCTTCCTTGGCCAGCACCTCGGCATTGACCCACTCGCCCTTGCGGCGCATGTACTTGCCGATGTCCAGCAGGTTGTCGGTCAGCGCCTTCTGGGTCTCGTCGAAATGGAAACGGGAGACCAGACGCTCGCCCTTCACGTCGATGAGGTAGAAGTCCATGACCACGGAGGCCGGATTGCCGCCGCCTTCAAGCTCCTTCCAGTTCAGCACCTGCGGCACCAGGATGAAGTCTGCGGGCACGCAGCGGCCCACGTTGAGCCAGTAGGCCCAGGCGGATTCGCGCGCCTTGCCGGAACGCTCGAAGGTCACGATCTCCTGGCACTGGCGCGTGGCGGAGGCAGTTCCGGCCACGCTGACGCCGTGGGAGCGCAGGCTCTGGTTCAGGGCGCCGTCCAGGTTGGCCAAAATCTCCGGCTTCACGGTCTTGCCTTCCTCGGGCAGATATCCGGCCAGGAGCTCCCAGTTGTACTTGGGCGCGGTGAAGGGCGCCACGGCGATGCTGCCCACGGGCCGCAGCTGGGGGGTGACCGGCTTGGGCGAACAGGCGCCCAGGGCCAGCAGAATGAACACGGCAAGAATCGTCAGCGGCTTGCGTAAAAACATCAGTCCACACTCCCCTTGGTGCTGGGCGCGCCGGTGCGGCAAACCTGAACGGCCTGGCGCAGCGCCAGTCCCAGGGCCTTGAAGGCGGCTTCCAGCAGATGGTGGCCGTTTTTTCCGTACTCGAAGCGGACGTGCAGGTTCATGCCCGCCCGCTGGGCAAATGACTTGAAGAATTCGCGCCAGACGTCCTTTTCCTCCCCAGCGATGAGCGCGGGCAGAAGGTCGTCGGCGTACACCAGGTAGGGGCGGCCCGAAAGGTCCACCACCACCTCGGCCAGGGCTTCGTCCATGGGCACCTTGGCGCTGGCCACGCGGGCAATGCCCGCCTTGTCGCCCAAGGCCTCGGCCAGGGCCTGGCCCAGGGAGAGGCCCACGTCCTCCAGGCTGTGGTGGGCGTCCACCTCCAGGTCGCCCTTGCAGCTCAGCGCAAGGTCGAACCCGGCCCAAAAGCTCATCAGGGTCAGCATGTGGTCGGCAAAGCCCAGGCCCGTGGCGATGGCGCACTTGCCGGTGCCCTCCAGGGTAAGCTCCACCCGGATGTCGGTCTCTTTCGTCGTCCGCGCAAGGCTTGCGGTGCGCTGTGCCACGGTGTGTCTCCTTTCGCCTTTTGGCCCCGCCAGGTCATGGCGGCTGCGTGCGGCGCTCTTCCCCATGCCCAGAGGCGTCCGGCCCTGTCAAGCCCGGACCGCGTCCTCGTCGGACGAATTTGAAAAAAACTCAACGCTTACGCTGCGGCTTGCGGCGTCGCGCCCTCTTCCTCTGCGGGCTTGGGCTTCTTCTTGCCGAAGAAATACGCCAGCCAGATGCCGACCTCATACAGGATGCACAGGGGCACGGCCATCATGATCTGGCTGACGGCGTCCGGCGGGGTGAGAGCCGCCGCCAGGATGAACGCGGCCAGGATGGCGTACTTGCGCTTGGACCGCAGGCCCACGTGGCTCACGATGCCCAAACGCGCCAGGAAGAACAGGAACAGCGGCAGCTCGAACACGATGCCGAAGGCAAAGAGCAGCTTGAGCACGAAGTCCAGGTACTCGTCCAGCTTGGGCGTGAACAGGAGGATGTCGCTGGCGTAGCTGGCGAAGAACTCGAACCCGAAAGGGAAGACCACGAAATAGCCGAACAACGCGCCCGAGGTGAAGCACAGGGCCGAGAAGAAGGCGATGGGAATGATCCAGCGGCGCTCGTGCGAGTAGAGCCCCGGCGCAACGAACTGGAAGATCTGGTAGAAGATGTACGGGCTGGCGGCGAAAATGCCCGCCACAAAGGCGACCTTCATCTCCGTGAAAAAGGCTTCCGTGGGCAGGGTGTAGATGAAATGGCTCTGCTTGAGGGCGTCGAGCATGGGCTTCATGAGCGTTTTGAGCAGCACCCCGGCAAAGGCGTAGCAGCCCAGGAAGCCCACCAGCATGGCCACGGCGCAACGCGTAAGCCGCTTGCGCAGGTCCTGCAGGTGGCCGAACAGGCTCATGCGGCCGGAAACCCCCTCGCCCACTGCGTCGTCGCCCACGGGCGGCGGCGGCGGCGGGGTTTCGCCCCCGGGGGCGGCTTCGGCGGGCAGGCCGGCTTCGACGGCTTCGGCGGGCAGGCCGGCTTCAGCGGTTGCGGCGGGAACCCCGGCGGGCTCGGCCAGCGCGGGTGCGGAGGCTTCGGCTTCGGGCGCGGGTGTCTCGTGCCCGCTGGCCTCGGCAGGAATCTCTGCGGGCGTTTCGGCTTCGGCAGGAGCCTCGGCTTCAGCGACAACATCAGCGGTGGCGGGCGGTTCTTCGACCGTATCAACAGCGCGCTCCACTGGCGGCTGCTGCGGGTAGTCCTCGGCCTGCTCCTGTGCCTGTTCGGAAACATGGTCCCCAGCCTGACCGGCGGGCTCGGCGGCGGCCTGGTCGGACTCGGCGGGCACAGGCTCGGCGGCAGGCTCCGCATCCTCGCCGGCGGGCTTGGCCTCCGCGTCCGAACCGCTGCCGTAGAGCTTCTCGTGGGCTTCGGCCTTGCGTTTCTCGAAGTCGGCCACCTCGGTCTCGCGCTCGATGGTGCGCTTGAATTCGCCGCTCATCTGCTTGAATTCGCCAATGGCTTTGCCCAACCCTTTCATAAGGTCGGGCAATTTCTTGGGATCAACCACGATGATCGCCACCAAGGCGATGAGGAGCATTTCTCCGGTTCCGAACATAGGCCTTCCTGCGTCTAAAACGGTGCGGGCGGGTGTGCCGGTTCTTTAAGAATCGCCCTCGCCTACTCCCACTCGATGGTGCTGGGCGGCTTGGAGGAGATGTCGAGAACCACACGGTTCACGCCCTTGACCTCGTTGATGATCCGGCTCGACATGCGGGCCAGGATCTCCGAGGGCAAGCGCGACCAGTCCGCGGTCATGGCGTCGATGCTGTCCACGATGCGCAGGGCGATGACGTGCTCATAGGTGCGGTCGTCGCCCATGACGCCCACGGTCTTGAGGGGCAACAGCACGGCGAAGCCCTGCCAGACCTTGCGGTACCAGTCGGAGGCGATGAGCTCCTGCTGCACGATCTTGTCGGCCTGGCGCAGAATCTCCAGGCGCTCGTCGGTGATGTCGCCGATGACGCGGATGGCCAGGCCAGGGCCCGGGAAAGGGTGCCGCCAGATGATGTGCTCGGGCATGCCCAGCTCGTAGGCCACCTTGCGCACCTCGTCCTTGAACAGCTCGCGCAGGGGCTCCACCAGCTTCAGGTTCATCTTCTCCGGCAGGCCGCCCACGTTGTGGTGGCTTTTGATGACCGCGCTGGGGCCCTTGAAGGACACGGACTCGATGACGTCCGGGTACAGGGTGCCCTGGGCCAGGAACTCCACGCCCGCAATGGCCTTGGCCTCGCGGTCGAACACGTCGATGAAGGTGTAGCCGATGATCTTGCGCTTCTGCTCCGGGTCTTCGACCCCGGCCAGCTTGTCCAGGAACTCGCGCTTGGCGTCCACGCACTTCACGTTCAGGTCGAAGTGCTCCTCCAGAAAGCCGATGACCTCCTGGCGCTCGTGCATGCGCAAGAGCCCGTTATCCACAAAGATGCAGTACAGGCGCTTGCCGATGGCGCGGTGCAGCAGCACGGCGGCCACGGTGGAGTCGATGCCGCCGGACAGGCCGAGGACCACCTTGCCCTCGCCCACCTGGGCGCTCATGGCCTTGATGGAGGACTCCACAAAAGAGGCCATGGTCCAGCCTGGCTTCAACCCAGCTATTTTGAACAAGAAGTTGTTCAGAATGACGCTGCCCTGGTCGGTGTGGGCCACCTCGGGGTGGAACTGCACGGCGTAGATCTTGCGCGCGGGGTCGCACATGGCGGCGTTTTCAAGGCTGCCGGTCTTGCCCATGCGGGTAAAGCCCGTGGGCAGCTTGCCCACATGGTCGCCGTGGCTCATCCATACGGTGAGTTTTTCCTTGTTCTCCACCCCGGCGAAAAGCGGGGTTTCGCCCACGGCCTCGAACTGCGCGCGGCCATACTCGCGGTCCTGGGAGCGGGTCACCTCGCCGTCCAGGGTGTGCGCCAGAACCTGCATGCCGTAGCAGATGCCCAGTATGGGCAGGCCCCAGGTGAGGTATTCCTTGGGCAGCGGGGGCGCGCCCACATCGTGCACGCTGGAGGGGCCGCCGGAAAGCACCAGGGCCTTCGGGTTCAGGGCCTTGATGGCGGCGGGATCGCTGGTGCAGGGGTGGATCTCGGAGTACACCCCGGCCTCGCGGATTCTGCGCGCGATGAGCTGGGTGACCTGGGATCCGAAGTCGATGATGATGACTTTTTCTTCGTGCTGCATAGGGGCGGCCCTTTCGCGGTCCGGTTAGGACTCGACGCGGTAGTTGGGAGATTCCTTGGTGATGATGACATCGTGCACGTGGCTCTCGCGCAGGCCCGCCGCGCTGATCTCCATGAACCGCGCCTTGGCCTTGAGCTCCTCGATGCTGGCGCAGCCCAGGTAGCCCATGCCCGAGCGCAGACCGCCCACAAGCTGGTGGATGCTCTCGGTCACCTGGCCGCGGAAGGGCACGCGGCCCACGATGCCTTCCGGCACCAGCTTCTTGCTCTTGTCCTGGAAGTAGCGGTCGGAGCTGCCCGCGGCCATGGCGTCGATGGAGCCCATGCCGCGGTAGATCTTGTAGGTGCGGCCCTGGTACAAAATGGTCTCGCCGGGGCTTTCCTCGGTCCCCGCGAACAGGCTGCCCATCATGCAGGTGTCGGCTCCGGCGGCCAGGGCTTTCACCACGTCGCCGGAGAACTTGATGCCGCCGTCGGCGATGATGCACTTGCCCGCCTCGCGGCAGGCGCGGCCCGCCTCGAGGATGGCGGTGATCTGCGGCACGCCCACGCCGGCCACGATGCGCGTGGTGCAGATGGAGCCGGGGCCGATGCCCACCTTCACGGTGTCCACGCCGGAGGCGATGAGGGCCTTGGCGCCCTCGTAGGTGGCCACGTTGCCGCCGATGATCTGGGCCTCGGGGAAGGCGTCGCGCAGGGCGCGGCAGGCGTTCAAAATGTTGCGCGAATGGCCGTGGGCCGAGTCGAGCACGAGAAAGTCCACCCCGGCGCGCAGCAGCGCCTCGGCCCGGGAGATGCCGTCCTGGCCGACGCCGACGGCCGCGCCCACGCGCAGGCGGCCCTTGTCGTCCTTGCAGGCGTTGGGATACTTTTTGACCTTCTCGATGTCCTTGATGGTGATGAGCCCTTTGAGCTTGTTCTCGTCGTCCACCACCAGCAGCTTCTCAATCCTGTTCTGGTGCAGCTGGCGCTTGGCTTCCTCGTCGTTTATGCCCTCGGGCACGGTGATGAGGTTGCGGCTGGTCATGACCTCGCTGACCGGGGTGTTGTTGTCGGTGACGAAGCGCACGTCGCGGTTGGTGACGATGCCCACGAGCTTGTCGCCGCGCACCACCGGCAGGCCGGAGATGCGGAACTCGGTCATGAGGGAGAGCACCTTGCCCACGTTGTCGTCCGGGTGCACGGTCACGGGGTCGTGGATCATGCCGGACTCGCTCTTCTTGACCTTGTCCACCTCGCGCACCTGGTCGCGGATGCTCATGTTCTTGTGAACCACGCCCACGCCGCCGCTTCTGGCCATGCTGATGGCCATGCGCGCCTCGGTGACGGTGTCCATGGCGGCGGACAACAGGGGAATGTTCAAGCGGATTTCCGGGGTGAGCTGGGTGCTCACTTCAACGCTGTCGGGCAGCACCTCGGAATAGTCCGGGACGAGCAGCACGTCGTCAAAGGTGAGCGCCTTGCCGATGATCTTGTCCTGCATTGAATCCTCCCGGCGGCCGGTTAAGCCCGTTTCGTGTTGCGTAAACTTTCGCGGCCCATATTTACAGGCCCAGGTATGCCTTTTTCACCGCATCGTTGGCAAGGAGCTTGTCGCAGGCATCCTCCAGGGTGATGCGCCCGTTTTCCATGACATAACCGCGGTGCGCCACCTTCAGGGCCTGGTTGGCGTTCTGCTCCACCAGGAAGATGGTGGTGGTGTTCTCGCGGTTGATCTGCTTGATGATGTCGAAAATCTGCCGGATGATGAGCGGGGCAAGGCCGAGGGACGGCTCGTCGAGCAGGAGCACCTTGGGCCGGGCCATCAACGCGCGGGAAATGGCAAGCATCTGCTGCTCGCCGCCGGAAAGCGTGCCGCCAAGCTGCTTGCGGCGCTCCAGCAGAATGGGGAACAGGCCGAACACCTGCTCCAGGTCGCGGCTGATGCCCGCTTTGTCGGCGCGCAAGAACGCGCCCATGTCCAGGTTCTCCTGCACGGTCAGGTCCGGGAAGATGAGCCGGCCTTCCGGCACCTGGCAAATGCCCTGGGCCACGATCTTCTCCGGCGCGAGCCGGGTGATGGCCTGGCCCTGGAAGACCACCTCGCCCCGGCGCGGCGGCGTCAGGCCGCAAATGGTCATGAGGGTGGTGCTTTTGCCCGCGCCGTTGGCGCCGATGAGCGTGATGATCTCGCCCTCGCCCACCGTGATGTTCACGTCGCGCAGGGCCTGGATGTTGCCGTAGTAGGTATCGATGTTCCTGAGCTCAAGCATCGCTTTCCTCGCCAAGGTAGGCCCGGATGACCTGCGGGTCGGCGCTGACCTCTGCGGGCGTGCCGGTTGAGATGATACGGCCATACTCCATGACGTAAATGCGGTCGGACAGGCTCATGACCATCTTCATGTCGTGTTCGATAAGCAGCACGGAGACCTGGAACTCCTCGCGGATGCGGATGACCATCTCTTTGAGTTCCAGCGTTTCCTGGGGGTTCATGCCCGCGGCGGGTTCGTCCAGCAGCAGCAGAAAGGGCTCGGTGGCCAGGGCGCGGGCTATCTCGAGCCTGCGCTGCGCGCCGTAGGGCAGATTGCGCGAATACTCATTCGCGACCTTTTCCAGCCCCACCTTTTTGAGCAGCTGGTAACTGCGGTCCACCAGGGTCTGCTCCTCGCGCCGGGTCTTTGGCCCGCGCAAAATGGCGCCCAGAATGCCTGTTTTCGTGCGGCAGTGCCGCCCAATCATGACGTTTTCCAGCGCCGTCATGGAGGGAAAGAGCCGGATGTTCTGGAAGGTTCTGGCCATGCCCAGCTCGCACACCAGGTTGGTGCGCATGCCGTTGATGCGCACACCGCCGGAACGCCGTTCCTTGCCGTCCTTGGGGAAGGCCAGCACCTGGCCGTCCGTGGGGGTGTAGATGCCGGTGATGCAGTTGAAGAAAGTGGTCTTGCCCGCGCCGTTGGGGCCGATAAGCGCCACGACCTCGCCCTGGCGCACGTCCAGGTCCACCTCGGACAAGGCCCGCAGGCCTCCGAAGTTCATGCTCACGTTGCGGACCGAGAGGACCGCGTTTGCTGTATTCTCCATCACGCCGCTTCCGTGTTGATCTGGTAGACTTTGCGCTTGGCGCGGATGAGCCCCTGGGGGCGGAAGACCATGACCAGGATCATGGTGGCCCCGAAGATGAGCATGCGGTACTCGGAAAAGGCGCGCATGTATTCGGGCAGCAAAATAAGCAGCAGAGCGCCCAGAATGACGCCCAGCACCGAGCCCATGCCGCCCAGCACCACGATGGCCAGAATCATGGCCGACTCCATGAAGGTGAAGCTGGCCGGGTTGATGAAGGTGGTTTTGGCCGCGAACACCGCGCCCATGACGGCGGCCAGCGTGGCGCCCAGGGAAAAGGCCATGAGCTTGGCCCGCGTGTTGTCGATGCCCATGGCCTGGCAGGCTATCTCGTCCTCGCGCAGGGCCAGCCAGGCGCGCCCGATGCGCGAATCCTTGAGCCGGGCCGTGACCACGATGGTGAACACCACCAGCGCCAGCATGATGTAATAGATATAGGTTGTCGCCTGGTTCACCGAGTAGGCGACGCCGAAGAATCCGGGCCGGGCGATATTGGAGATGCCGCTGGGGCCGAAGGAAAACTCGCTCCAGTTCTCCAGCACCAGCCGCACTATCTGCCCGAAACCCAGGGTCACGATGGCCAGGTAGTCGCCGCGCAGCCGCAGCACCGGAAAGCCCAGCAGAATGCCGAAAAAGGCGCCCAGAATGCCCGCCAGGGGCAAAACGGCCCAAAAGCCCAGCTGGAAGTGGTGGTTCAACAACGCGTAGGCGTAGGCCCCAACGGCGTAAAAGGCCACATAGCCCAGGTCGAGCAGGCCCGCCAGGCCCACGGTGATGTTGAGTCCCAGTCCCAGCACCACGTAAATCAGCGCGCTGATGAGGATGTTGGTTTGGTACATGCTGAACACCAGCGGAAACACTGCGGCCACGATCAGGCCGAAGGCCATGAGCGGCTTGACCACGCGGGGGTTGTCCAGCAGGCGCGACAGGGCCGAATCGGCCGCGCCGCCTTCGGCGTCGTGCGTGGCGGCGCCCCGGTCGCGCCGGTCCATCATGAAGTGCCAGGCCAGGGCCAGCACAAAGCTGCCCGCCAGCATGTACACCAGATGCATCCAGCGCCAGGTGACGGTCTTTTCCACCGTGTCCACCCGGATGACCATGATGGGCAGGGTCAAAAACGCCAGCCACAAGGAGGCGACAACGGACTTTTTGAAATTGCTGATGAGGTTTGCCGCTGCCATGGCGCTACACCTTCTGAGCCCGCTGCTTGCCGAGCAACCCCGCGGGACGGAATATCAAGATGAGCACGAGCAGGCAGAAGGCGAACACGTCCTCATAGTCGCTCGAAACATAGCCCGTGGCGAAGCTTTCGGTCCAGCCGAGCACCAGTCCGCCCAGCACAGCGCCGGGAATGCTGCCGATGCCGCCCAGCACCGCCGCCGTGAAGGCCTTGATGCCGGCCAGAAAGCCGATGGCGAAGTTGATCTGCCCGATGTGCGAGGCGATGAGCACGCCGCCCACGGCCGCAAGGCCGGAACCGATGATGAAGGTCATGGAGATGACCTGATCGACATTGACGCCGACAAGCAGGGCCATCTTGCGGTTCTGGGCCGTGGCCCGCATGGCCTTGCCCATGCGCGTGAACTTGATGAACAGCGTCAGCGCCACCATCACCGCCAGCGAGGTGACGATGATGAACAGATCGCTGGTGCCCAGGAAGAGCTGGTACGGCTCCATGAATTCAAGGTCGGGGATGAGCTTGGGGAAGGGCAGAAAGTCCGGGGTCTGGGCCAGCATGATGTAGTTCTGCAACAGGATGGACATGCCGATGGCCGAGATGAGCGGGGCCAGGCGGGGAGCGCCGCGCAGGGGCTTGTAGGCGATCTTTTCCACCGTGTAGCCGTAGGCCGCGGAGTACAAGACCGCGACCACCAGGGCGATGGCCAGGATGGAGAGCGCGGGCCAGCCCATGGCCGTAAGCACTCCGGCCACGATGAGCCCCATGAAGGCGCCGATCATGTAGATTTCGCCATGGGCGAAATTGATGAGCTCGATGATGCCGTAGACCATGGTGTAGCCCAGAGCGATGAGCGCGTAGACGCTGCCCTTGCTCAGGCCACCCAAGAAAAGCTGAAGAAAATATTCCATAACTCCGTCCTGCCGCACGAAAAAGGCTCCAGCTGCGGCCTTTTTCTTACGGAACCAGGGGACGGGCGCGCATGCGCCCCCGCCCCCTGGCTCGTTATCGCCTGCCCGCGCGCGGGCGGCGGAGGCTACTTCACCAGTTCGAACGCGCCGTTCTTCACCTGGTACACGGAGAAGCTCACGCCCTCGGCGTCGCCCTTGGCGTCGAACTTGATCTTGCCAACCGGGGTCTCGACGTACTCCGTCTGCAGGGCGGCCACGACCTTGTCGTAGTCGGTGCTGCCGGCCTTGGCCACGGCGTTCAGCAGGGCCTGGGCGGCGGCGTAGCCCTGCGCGAAGAACGAGCCGGGCTTGCTGCCGAATTCCTTCTCGTGGTCGGCCAGGGCCTTCTTGTAGATGGCGTTGTCGGCCAGGATCTGGGGGCCGGTGACGTAGACGCCCTCGGCGTCGGCGCCGGCGGTCTTGATGAAGGTGTCGTCCTTCACGCCGTCGTCGGACACGAAGGCGATCTTGAGGCCCTTCTTGTGCATCTGGGTAACGATCTTGGAGGCCTCGGGGTGGTAGCCGCCAAAGAGCACGCAGTCCGCGCCGGAAGCCTTGATCTTCTGGATGACGGCCGAGTAGTCCACGCCGCCGGGGGTGACGCCCTCAAACAGCACGACCTTGGCGGCCTTGCCTTCAAGGGTCTGCTTGGCGCTTTCGGCAAAGCCCTTGCCGTAGTCGCCCTTGTCGTGGATCACCGCGATCTTCTTGACCTTGAGCTCGGCAACCGCGAATTCCGCGGCGGCCTTGCCCTGGATCAAGTCATAGCTGATGGTGCGGAAGAAGTTCGGGTAGGAGCCGCTCTGCGTCAGCTCGGTGCTGGTGGCCGAGGGGGACATCACAACGATCTTGGCGTCCTTGTAGATGGGCAAAGCGGCCTTGGTGGCGCCGGAGCAGATGTGGCCCAGCACGATGGTGACCTTCTCGCTCAAAAGCTTGGTGGCCGCGTTGGTGGCCAGCTCGGGCTTGCACTGGTCGTCCATGGGCAGCACTTCAACCTGCATGCCGTTCACGCCGCCTTTGGCGTTCAGCTCCTTGGCCACCAGCTTGGCGGCGTTCAGGGAAGGCACGCCATAGGAGGCCAGGTCGCCGCTTTGGGCGCCGGCCACGCCAAGCACCAGCGTCTTGGACGGCGCGGCGGCGGGGGCGTTGGCGGCGGGGGCCTTCTCGTCTTTCTTTTCTCCGCAGCCAACAGCCAAAAGACCGGCCATGGCAACGCCAAGAACCGTCATGAACCATCTCGATTTCATGTCCCACTCCTCGAAAAAAGTTCTTCCAGCCAGAAAAAAGCAGATATGCCGCATGGCCAGCGGAGCAGGCGCTCCGTGGCCCATTTCACCTTGAAGGCGGATATTTTAGTGGATTATCCGCCCTTGTCAATACGCCTTCACTCCGGGCAATTCCGCCTACTGGGGGGCTGGCGCGGCCAATTCCTCCTGCGCGCTTTTCAGCACGTCCGGGTCCTTGGGATTGAGCTGCACCACGCGCCGGAAGTGCGCGTCGCCCTCGGCGGGCTTTTTCATGTAATGCTTGAGCAGAATGCCCATGTTGTAGTGGCCCAGCACGTCGTCCGGCACCTTTTTGAGCACGGTGTCGAAGGACTTCTTGGCCAGATCGTACTCCTTGCGCTCGAAATGCACCATGCCCAGCGCCCGGTGCACGTCCACGTTGTCCGGCGCGGCCTTGGCCGCGGAGGTGGCGAACTCCAGCGCCTTGTCCCAGGCCTGCATCATCATGAAGGTGTTGGCAAGCTCCAGCAGCACCTGCGGGTCGTTGGGGTTCCGCTCCATCTTGCGCATCAGCTCGCGCAGCTGCTCCATGTCCACGCCCATCATGCCCATGGGGCCGCCCTTGCCGCCCATGGCCTCGCCCATGCCGCCGCGCTCCTGGTGCACCTCGACCACAAGGCCGCGGCCCTGCATGCGGTACACGAAGGACCCCAGGAACATGGCCAGCACGGCGCCCAGCAGCGCCACAAGAATCAGTTTTTGCCCGCCGCCCAGGGGCGCAGGCGCGCTAGTCGTTGCCGTCACGAAGCATCTCCAGTTGTTTCAGTCGCTTGGATATGGACTGGCCCCGCAGGACCAGAGACACGGCATAGGCCGCCAGAAAAATCCACACAGCGGCGTTGGCCGCCAACACAAAGCTGTTCATCTACCCGGTTCCCCTTGCGTTTTAGCGGGACAGCATGAGCGCGCGGGCGCGCTCCTCGGCCTTGCCTATGCGGTGGCGCGCCACAAGCAGCGTAAGCCACAGCAGACCGAAGGCCACAAGGTTCGCCAGCACGGTGTGCCACATCTCCGGCTCCAGGCCGCCGCCCTGGCTGGCCAGCACGGCCGGGTGCACGCTGCGCCAAATGCGCGCGGAGTAGAACACCAGCGGCACGTCCAAAAAGGCCACCACGCCCAGCACCGCGCAGACCAGCGCCCGGCGTTCGCCGCCCATGCCCGCGCCGCGCAGCACCAAATATCCGGCGTACACGAACCACATGATGAGCGTGGTGGTGAGCCGGGGGTCCCAGGTCCACCACACGTTCCAGGCCGCGCGGCCCCAGATGGAGCCGGACACCAGGGCCAGCCCGCTCATGAGCACGCCGATCTCCGCCGCCGACCCGGCCAGGATGTCCGAGCCAGCATCGCGCTTCATCAGGTGGCGGATGCTGGCGCAAAACACCACGAAAAAGCTGACGAGCGACCACCAGGCCAGGGGCATGTGGATGTAGAAGATCTTCTGCACCACGCCCATGGTTTCCTCCAGGGGCGCGTAGCTCCAGATGAACCACTGCCCCACGGCCAGGGCGGCAACGCTCAAAACGGCCAAAATGCGAATCGGCATGGGCACACTCCAAAGACGGCCTTGGGGCCGCTATTCCTCACCCGTATAAATGAACGGGAACAAAAACGCACCAGCCGCCGTGAACACCGCGTCGAAGGCCACGATGATCCCGGCCCAGAGGGCCTGGTCCGAGGCGCTCTCGCCGGAGAAGCTGCCGGAGAAGAGACGGATGCCGCCCAGCAGCACCGGCAACAGCAGCGGGAACAGAATCACCGAAAAGAGCGATTCGCGCGCGCCCTGCCCTTGCGCCAGCGCGCCCAAAAGCGCGCCCAGGGCAGCCAGGCCCCAGTCCACGCCCACCAGGGTGAGCAGCAGCACGCCCCAGTCGCCCTTCACGTCCTGCCCCAAAAACACTGCGGCGGCGGGCAGAAACACGGCCTGCGACAACAGCAGCAGCGCGAACCCGGCCAGCCCCTTGCCCAGCCACACGGAGTGTTCCGGCACGGGCGAGGAGAGAAGCCCCAGGCGGCACCCCTGGGTTTCCTCGATGCTGAACAGGTCGTTGAACACCAGAACAAGCCCGAAGGCCGAGGCCAGCCAGAAGATGGCCGCCGCGGCTTGGGGCGAAACAAGCTCGGCCGTGGGGCGCGAGAGCGAGAACAGGAAAATCAGCAGCAGGCCCAGCAGCACCGCCTGCACCAGCCCCTGGCCCCCGCCCGCCGCCAGGCGCAGGTCCTTGGCCGCTATGAAGCCGCCGCGCCTCAGCATGTGAGCCCCCCGGCGTCGAACCCGGCAACGGGGCCGAAGTAGGCCGCGCGCGTGTCCTTGAGGTAGAGCACCCGCTCGGCGAACACCAGGTCCGAGGTGAGATGGTGGCTCACCCAGACCACCGCCGCTCCGGAGGCCTTCAAGCTCTCGATCTCCCGGCGCAGCAAATCCTGCGAAGCGGGGTCCAGGCCCGTGCCCGGCTCGTCCAGAAACACCAGCTTGGGGCCGATGAGGAACACCCGGGCCAGGTTCAGGCGCTGGGCCATGCCGCGCGAGAAGGTGCCTGCGGGCTCCTCGCCCACGCGGGCAAGTCCGACGCGCTCCAGCACGGCCTCAATGGCTTCGCGGCTGGGCGAAAGGCCGTACATGCGGCCCCAAAAGGTGAGGTTGGCGCTGGCGGAAAGGCGCGGATACAGGAAGGTGGCGTGCCCCAGGTAGGCGCAGAACTCCGGAGCGACGCGCACGTCCACCACGCCCGCCGAGGGCCGGCAGAGCCCGGCCATGATCTTGAGCAGCGTGGTTTTGCCCGCGCCGTTGCCGCCCACCACCAGCAGGGCCTCGCCCGCGTGCGCGCTCAGGCTCACGTCGCGCAGCACCAGGCGCGACCCGAAGAACTTGCCCACGCCGCGCACTTCGAGACGGACAGCTTCCGCAGCGTCGCCCGGGGCGCCCGCTGGGGCTTCGGTGGTGCGGGCCTGGCCCGGCGCGGTGGCGGCCTCGGTCACGTGTCTACTCCTGGTCCTTGCCCCGGCGGTAGCGCAGCAAAAGCAGCGGCGCCAGGCAGAAGATCACGCCGCCGATCCAGATCCAGTTCACCAGCGGGTTCACGTTGACCTTCACCGTGGCCATGCCGCTCTGGTCTATGCCCAGAAGCACGGCGAAAATCTCGTCGCCCAGGCCGGGGATGACCTCCACCTCGGCGAAGGCCTGGTCGTAGCCACGGTACATGCGGCGTTCGGGCTTCACCATGCCCACGGGCTTGCCGCCCTTGGTCACTTCCATCTCGGCGATGAGCCGGGCCATGTCGCGGGAGCTTTTCTCGTGCACGTCCTTCAAGGTCACCGTGTAGCCGCCTATCTCGAAGCTCTGGCCCACGGTGAGCTCTTTCTCGGCCGAGAGCTGGTACGGGCCGGAGAAGGCCACGCCCAGCGTCATGAGGCCCAGGCCCAAATGGATGGCGTAGGCGGCCAGGGACTTGCGGTTGCGCACCTCGGGCAAGAGCCCGATGGCCAGCAGGGCCGTGGTCATGCACGACACCGCGCCCGCCGCGCCCACCAGGGCCAGGGGCAGGCGGTAGCCCAGGGCCACGAAGGCGGCCAGGGAAATGGCGAACGCCGCGCCGGAGGCGATCAGCCCGCGCTTGTCGCGCACGCCTTCTTTCCAGCCCAGCCAGGGGCAGGCGGAAAACAGCAGCACCAGAAGCGCGAACAGCGGCAGGCACACGCGGTTGTAAAAGTGGGCGTCGAGCCCGACGGATTTGGCGCTCCAGAGCTTGCTGATGACCGGCCACATGGTGCCCAGGCCCACCACGAAGCCCATGGCGATAAGCACCCAGGCCACGATGACCAGCAGGCCCTCGCGGCTCATGAGGTCGCCCAGGCTGCGCTGCTCGCCCGGTTTGGCGAACAGGGTGGCCAGGCAGGAAACGGCGGTGAGGAAGAGGATGAAGCTCAAAAGCGGCAAGGCCACGCCGCCCTCGCCAAAGGCGTGCAGGGACTCCACCACGCCGCTGCGCACGAGGTATGTGCCGAACACGCACAGCACGAAGGTGAGCGCCATGATGAGGATGTTTGTTTTCGCCAGGGCGTTGCGGCGCGCGCCCACAATGGCCGTGTGCAAAAACGCCGTGCCCGTGAACCAGGGGATGAGCGAGGCGTTTTCCACCGGGTCCCAGGCCCAGTAGCCGCCCCAGCCCAGCTCCATGTACGACCACCAGGCGCCCAGAATGATGCCCGCGGACAGGAAGGTCCAGGACAGGACGCTCCAGTTGCGCGTGGCGGAAATCCACTTCCTGGTCTCGCCGCTCATGGCGCCGGCCAGGGCCGCACAGGCGGGAACGACGTACATGGCGTAGCCCAGCAGCAACAACGGCGGATGGAAGATCATGCCCGGATTGCGCAACAGCGGGTTCATGCCCTTGCCGTCCGGCGGGGCGGGAACGGCCTGCATGAAGGGGTTCACCCAGCAGGTGAGCATGAGCAGGAAGAAGCCGTTCACCACGAAGAAGAAAATCCAGTAGTAGGCCTTGGTGCGCTCGGACAGGGACTTGTAGCCGGGCGTGAACACGAAGATGGCCCCGCACAGGGCCATGGAGAGTTCCCAGAACAGCAGCGAGCCTTCGCTGCCCGCCCAGAAGGCGGTGATGACGTAGGCCAGCTCCAGGCCGTTGTCCACGTGGCTCATGACCGAGTAGAAGCCGTAATTGCGGGTGACCAAGGCCCAGAGCATGATGCCCGAGGCCAGCAGCACCAGCAGCGTCACGGCCTGGTGGCCGCGTTCGGAAAAGGCCAGGCGTTCCTCTTTTCCGGCCAGCACGGCCCCGGCGGTCCAGCCCGCCAGAAACAGGGTGCCGATGAGGGCGAACAGCATGGAGACATAGGCAGTCATTTGCATAATGGTTAAGACTCCTGGGTGAGCGGACGCGGCGCATCAGGAGACAACGGACGTGTCTCCCGCGGCTGGTCTACCCCCGGTTCTGCTTCTGGTACTTGGAGGGACATTTGGTGATGAGCGTGCTGGCCGTGAAGGTCGTGCCCGCACTGTCCAGCCCGCCCTCGATGATGACCTCGGCCCCGGCCTTGAAGGCATCGGGCACCGCCCCGCGATAGCTGACGCGGAGGGTTTGGCCGGGGTTGTCCTTGTCGAGCAAGGTGAAGCTGACGCCGGGGCCGGGCTGCATGGGCTCGATGCCCTCCGCCGCCACGTTGCCGAACAGCCGCGCTTGCTTGAGCTTGGCTGTGTCGGTGGCCAGGGCCTCGCCCACATTGAGGAAATACACGCTGTCCTTGGTCACGCCGGAGGCCACAAGGTAGCCAACCCCGCCAAGAAACAGCACAAGCGCTGCGATGTAGATGCCTTTGCCGCCCTTCGTGGCCATTGTCTTCTCACTCTTGGTCCGTTGTTGGCTCTTCACTTCCGGAACAACGCCAGAAACCTCTACACGTCAACCGCTCTGCTGTCCACCGCCGCCGCGCCTTGCGGGCGCCAGTTCGTTTCTGCGCCGGCGGGCCAGTTCGCGCATGTCCACAACCTCGTCCGTTTCATCAACTATCTCGCTGCCAAGCAGCTCCTCAAGCACGTCCTCCAGGGTCACCACCCCGGCCATGCCGCCGTATTCATCCAGCACCACGAACAGGTGCATGCGGCTTTCCAGAAACGAGCGCAGGGCCTTGTCCAGGGTCAGATTCTCCATGACGAAGTGCACGGGCCGCATGAGGTCGCCCAGGGTCAGGTCGCCGTGGTCGTCGGCCGCGGCCTCGAACACCTGCCTGCGGTACACCACGCCCACCACGTCCTCGCTGTTCTCATCCTCGTACACGGGCACGCGGGTGTGCGGCCAGGCCCGGTGGCGGGTCATGGCCTCGTCCGCCGTCATGTCGGAGGGCAGGGAGAACACCACCGTGCGCGGGGTCATGATCTCGGCCACGCGCTTGCTGTCCAGCGCGAGGATGCTCTTGATGGCCGATTCCTCGTAGGGCTTCAAAATGCCCTGCTGCCGCGTGAGCGAAACCAGGGCGCGGATGTCGTCCTCGTCGGCCTCCGGGGTCTTGTGCCGCTTGCGGATGAAGCGCACCAGGCTGCCCAGAAGCCAGATGATCGGCAGGCAGACGAAGATCATCCACTTAAGGGGTTTGGCCAGAAATGGCGCCAACTGGCGGGCATAGGCCACGCCCGTGGTCTTGGGCACAATCTCGCCAAAGACCAGGATAAGCATGGTGAAGGCCGCCGTGAACCAGCCCAGCGAGTCCTCGCCGAAGACCTTGACCGCCGCCGCGCCGGCCACGGCCGCGCCTGCGGTGTTGGCGGCGGTGTTGAAGGTCAGCACGGCGGTAATGGGCTTTTCCACGTCGCGCCGAAGGTCCGCCAGGATGTCCCCGGCCTTTTTGCCCTGCTTGCGCAGTTGCTCGATGCGGCTCATGGGAAAGGAGTAAAACGCCGCCTCGGTTATGGAACAGAGGAAGGAGACTCCTGTGGCCAGGATGACGGCGAGGATGAGTTCAAGCATAGTGTGTGGTATCCGGTTCCGGCCGGCCCCTTGGGTGCAAAAGGCCGATGTAGCCTTTGCCTATCAGGTTCGCACCGCCACCGCAACAGCCATAATCCTTGACTTGACGACCGTTGCACGCCATGTTTCACGGGTCCGGGCCTGGAGCTTGGCGGCCAAATTGTGGAGAATGCGGATGGTCAGGGATTTTCCGGACAGATGGGCGGTTTTTCGCGCCAGCGCCCTGGGCGATGTGGCCCTGACCACTGGCGTGCTGTCCTGGTGGCACCGCACCCGTGAGACGCGCTTCACCGTCATCACCCGCAGCACCCTTGCGCCCATTTTCGCCGGGCACCCCGCCGTGGACGAGGTCATCGCCGTCACCCTCGACGAAATCAACGGACGCGACTGGTGGCGCAAGTCCCGCCGCATCGCCGCCGACTGCGCAGGCATGGGCTTCATCGACCTGCACCGCTCCCTGCGTTCCGTGGCGCTGACCCTGCGCTGGGACGGACCCGTGCGCGGCTACCCCAAGTTCGGCATCGCGCGCAGGCTGTACAAACTCATGCCCACCGGCCTTTTGGAACGCCGCCTGGAGTCGCTGAACGTGCCCCAGCGCTACGCCCTGGCCTTGGACAGCACCCCGCCCCCGGCCTCGGAGCTGCGCCCGGTGGTCCACCTGACCCCGCTGGAGATCGCCTCCGCGCGGCAGCATCTGGCGCACATCGGCCTCACGCGGCCCTTTGTGGCCCTGCACCCCTTCGCCACCCACCCGGACAAGGCCTGGCCCATGGGCTACTGGCTCTCGCTCATTCCGCTCATCGAGCGCCAGGGGCTGGACTGGATCATCATCGGCAAGAACCCGGACCACCTGAGCGCCCTGGACGACCCGCGCAACCTGACGGCCAAGACGTCGCTGCGCGAAACCTGCGCGCTCATCGCCCAGGCCCGGGCCTTGGTCACCGCCGATTCCGGCCCCATGCACCTGGGCACCGCCGTGGGCACCCCGGTGGTGTCGCTGTTCGGCCCCACGTCCAAGGTGTGGGGCTTCTACCCCAGCGGACCTTTCGACACCGTGCTGGAGCAGGCGCTTTCCTGCCGCCCATGCTCGCTGCACGGCAGCACAAGCTGCAAACGCGGACGCGAGTGCCTTGTGAGCATCGAACCCGATGAAGTCGCCGTGCGGTTATTTGAGACCATTGAACGCGCCGAAGGCGCGAGAAGCTAAGGCGGCCCGCTCCCCACGTTCACGCGTGCCCCCAGCTCAGCCAAACCCGCAAAACGATCGCGCAAGCCTTTGCCAAGAAACTAGTGCGGGCTCGCCCCGCCCTGGGGCGGCGTTTGGCCCTGCGCCCGCGCCGCAGACTGCGTGAGCGGGCAGCTGGGGTCGAGCACGTAGGTGCCGGAGAGGAAGCAGTCGGCCATGGCCTGCACGCTGCGCTCGTCCACCATAAGCATGTCCGTTTGACGGGTGAACTGAAGAAGCTTGCCCATAAGCCACAGCTTTTCCAAAATGATGTCCGTGTCGTGCTTTTGCAGCCGGCCCATCACGCGGTCGCCCTGCACATCCACCGTAAACCCGTTGGCCTCCAGAATGAGTCCGATGGCCCGTGCGCGCCGGGCGCGTTTGGCGTCATCGGCCGCGCCCCCCTTGAACGAGAAAGTGATGTAGTTCTTGCTCACCGTGCGGCCGCAGTAGCAGTCGAGCACCCCATAGTGGTAGCCCACGCGGGAGCTGAAGTTGATGTACTTGTCGGAGATGATGGCATAGCTGCGGTCGCCGAAGCGCTGTCCGTCGGCTCCCGGGTGCGAGAGCATCTGCTGGCCCACCACGGAGAGCAGCCCCTTCATCTGCACCGGGCGCGGCGTGGTCAGCTGCTCGGAATCCAGGGTCAGGCCATCAAGCAGCGCCTTGAAGGGCCGGGAGACCACGTCCTCCGGGTGGAGATCCTTGCGCCTGCCTTCGCCGGGGGCAACCCCGCCGCCCAGGTCGATGACGTAGAGATCCAGGCCGGTCTTGGCCTTGAGCCGCATGGCCACCCCGGACTCGCCAGAGGCGATGTCGCTCAGCTTGAACATCTCGCCATAGCAGCGCTCGTGCAGCAGGCGCATGATGTCGTGCAGGCTTCCGCAGCCCGCCACGCGGAAGTTCTCCGCCTTGGGGTCCACCAGGTTCAGCGGCACGATGTACCCGGCCACGCGGGCCAGCACCTCGTGCACCTGCGTGCCCTGCATGTGCGCGGCCTTGGGCGCCTTGAAGGCCAGCAGTTCCTCCACCAAACCCGCGTACACGCGGCCGGAATAGGCGTCCACGGTGATGGGATCGCCGTTCTTGATGTCGCGCGTGGCGGTTTTGAGGCCCAGGATGGTGGGTACGCCGAACTCGCGTGAGAGCGAGGCCATATGCCCGGTGATGCTGCCGAAATCGGTGATGATGGCCTGGGCCTTCTGCATGAGCACCATGAACTTGGGCGAGGAATGCGGAGCCACCAGCACCCCGCCACCCGGAAAACCGCTCAGGTCCTCATCGGAAAGGATAACATGGGCCGGGCCAGCGCCGATGCCGGGCTGGGCCACCTCTCCGCCCTGGGCCAGCACCTTCCGGCCCATGATGTTCGGCAGGCCTGCGGGAATGGTCGTTTCCCCGCTCACCAGCCCCAGCGGGCGGGACTGGAGCACCAGCAGCCGCCCGCCCGGGGTCAGCGCCCATTCAATGTCCTGGGCCGTGCCGTAGTGCTGCTCCAGCTTCAAGGCATAGCCCGCCAGGGTCCGCACTTGTTCCGGGTCGAGGCAAGGCCGGTTGCGCTTGTCGTCGGGCACCGGCTTTTCCACCAGCGCGCCGCCCGCGCCGCACAACAGCTGCACCGTCTTCTCGGCAACGCGCACGTCTTGCGGCTCCAACGTGGCGCGCACCAGCGACTGGCTGTCCGGGGTCACGATGCCGTCCACGGCGTACGGCCCCAGCCCCCACACGGCGTTGACCAGGATGCGGTCGTCGCCCGCGTTGAACGGATGGCGGGTGTACATGACACCGCTGGCCACGGAGTCGATCATTTCCAGGCAGGCCACGCTCATGCCCATATCCTCGTCCACTATTCCTTTGAGAAGCCGGTAGGATATGGCGCGGGGGGTGTACAGGCTGGCCAGCACGTAGCGGTAGGTCGTAAGCAAGCGGTGGCGGGGCACGTTGAGCACCGAGAGGTACTGCCCGGCAAAGGAGAGCTCGCTGTCCTCGCCAATGGCGCTGGAGCGCAGAGCCACGCTCAGGGAGTCGGCATCGCGCCCGCACAGGGCGGCCAGGCGCGCGTGGGCGTCCAGTATCTCCTGCTCAAGGGCCGCGGGCATGGGCGCGGAAAGTATGGCCCGCTGGATCTCCTCGCTGGCCTGTTCCAGCGAGCCCTCGCTTTCTGGAATGATGGAGAGCTTGATGCGCTTGATCTCGGCCCACAGCGCCGCGTGGGCGAAAAAATCCTGGAAGGCGCTGGTGCTGATGGCGAACCCGCGCGGCACCGGCAGGCCCACCCGGTTCAGAATCTCGCCCAGGTTGGCGCTTTTGCCGCCCACGGCGTCCACCATGTCACGGGTGATCGCCGTGTACGGCAGCACATGGTCCGGACAATGAAAGCCCTTGCGCGAATCCACTTCGTCCCTGATTTTATTCTGAATTTCTTCAACCTTTTCGCGCAATCCCGGGTTCTGTTTTCCAGAGAGCTGCTCAAAGCTGCCCGCCATGCGCAAGGCATGAAACACGGCTCGCGTCGCCTGGGCGCGGATGTACGACATGCCGTACACTGTCTCGCCGCGCAGCTTGACTTCCATGTCCGTGACGATCTTCAGCAGTTCGGCGTTGGACTCTAGAAGCTCCTGAAAGTGTTTGTATTTTTTGCGGAACTCTTCCTGAATGGCCTGATCCTCCAGACCCTCCGAGGTCTTGCCGCGCAGCGCTTGGAACAGCTTCTTCAAGTTGGTCAGAATCTCGCTCTGTACAGCCATCCGCATGCCCCTCTTTCTTGGCCAACACCCAGAAGCCTTTCACGCATTCCCTATCACGCAATCACGCAATTCTCTAGAATTACGCAAAACAAACCGCGCAATTTTGCAGAATCAAGGCAAAAGATACTGCGTTGACGGCCCTCTGCCCGTCTTGCGCAATAAGCCTCTTTGCACCAAAGCCTGCAAATCATACTGCGCGGTTCGTTGAGAAATACCCGCGCCAGCGGCGTTCTGATAGTCGAGCCGGGAGAATGCGCCACGCTCACGCGCCAAACGCAGCGCTGTCTGGACGCGCTGATTGCCCGGCAGCCCACCGCCATGCACCCCGGCGTCCTCCGCCTGGTGCTGCGGGGGCGGCGCCAGCGGCGCGCCGGATGGAGCGACCGGAGCATGGTCCGGCACCACATCATCACGCAGGCCGGGCTGCTCCCTGTGGCCGGTAACGCGCTCCTGCGGCTGCACGGCAAGGGTTTGCGGCTCCACCTCAAAGGGGAAGGAGTTCACCGACGCGTCGTCGAACACCAAATCCTCGGCATACAGCACCTCCCCTTCGGCAAAGGCCACCCCCCGCGTGATGCAGTTCTTGAGCTCCCGCACGTTGCCCGGCCAGTCGTGGCTCATGAGCTTTTCCAGCACCCCGCGCGAAAGCCCCACTTCTTGCCTGCCTGTTCTGGCGGCAAGCTCTTTGATGAAGTAGTTGGCCAGGATGGGGATGTCCTCTTTGCGCTGGCGCAAGGACGGCGTCTGGATAGAAATGACCTTGAGGCGGTAGTAGAGGTCGTCCCGGAACGCCCCGCGCTGTACAAGCTCCATGAGATCGACATTGGTGGCCGCGATGACGCGGACGTTGAACTCGATCTCCTTGTCGCTGCCAAGCGGGCGGATGCGCCGCACGGACAAGGCCCGCAGCAGGGCTTTCTGCACCCGGTCCGTGGCCGTGCCGATTTCGTCCAGGAACAGCGTGCCCTCATCACTGGCCAGGAACGCGCCCTTGCGGTCCGTGCGCGCCTCGGTGAAGGCGCCCTTCACGTGGCCGAACAAGGTGTCCATGAGCAGATTCTCGTCCAATCCGCCGCAATTGATGGAGATGAATGGCTTGTTCGCGCGGCTGCTGAACTTGTGGATGGCCTCTGCCGTGAGCTCCTTGCCGGTACCGGTCTCGCCCACCACCAGCACGTCGGCCTCGGTGCCCGCCGCCTTGCGGATCATGCTCTGCAAGGTGGCCATGGGCTGGCTTTGCCCGATGAGGTCTGGGATTTCGCCCACCAGCCGCCAGCCGACGGACGCGGGCACCTCGTTGTCGAAGGAGACCTTTTCGCGCTGCTGCACCTTGTGGATCTGCTCGTCGCGCCTGCGGATCTGTTCCTGCTTGTCCTGAATGGAAAGGATCATCTTATTCAAGGCCCGGGTCAGCAGGTCGGATTCCATGTCGCGGCTGCTGAGCTTCAGCGGGTGCAAACGTTTTTCATCAAACATCTTGCGAATTTCCGCAGCAAGGTGGTGCAGCGGCGTGGTGATGACGCGGCTGATGAAGACGATGACCAGGGCGATGATGCCCATGCCAGAAAAGGTGATGATGAGCATGACGTCCAGATGCCGGAACTCTGCGGCGTCCGTCAGCCTGCTGCGGTCGATGAAGGCGACGCCCCCGACGACCTCCGGGCCCTTGTCGGGGTTGGACAAAAACCGCACCGGCGCGAACACCAGAAAGTGGCTGGTGCTCAACATTCCGCCCGAATCCGCACCCAGGTCGATGTCGTCCACGCCGCTCCGCCCGGCCTGCACCTCCACCACCATGTGCCAGTAGGACTCGTGTTTGGGAAGCGGGCGGAAGGCCTTGTCGTAATCGGGCATGCCGTAGTCGCCGGTCATGCCCAGGCGGGCCGTTTCGGCGGAGAGCATGCGCTCGGGCTCCTCGAAATTCTCCGACTGGAACAGTATCCAGCCCTGGTCATCGAAAAAGTAGCTGAACCGGTTCTCGCTGGTGCGCGCAAAGGCGTACAGCGGCGATTTCGGGGAATTGTACAAGGACAGGATGTTGCGCAGCGCGTAGGCATCGACCCCAAGAACAAGGTACCCGCGCATGACGCCCTGGGCGTCTATCACCGGGGTGGTCATGCGGTAGAGCATGAAGGTCTGCGGCCCAGCCCCCTGCGGAAGGGCGGAAGGCGGATACACCACCTCAATCAGTTCCGAAAGCCGCACCTGCCCCTGCTTCAGCCCGTTGAGCTTCATGGCCTGGGCGCCGGGATTGCCCTTGATGAAGGAGTACTGGTCGTTCTTGACCTCGATGAGGTTCTCGCCCGCGCGCACCAGCAGCACGGTGTCGTTGGCCTCTGTGCCCACAAAGCACAGTTCCTTGGCCGAGCCGGGATGGTGCACGGCCCAGTTCCCCAGGGCCGCCTGAAGCTGCTCGCGCTCTGGCCGCTGCTTCGCCAGAGAGAGCAGGGCCAGGCGGTAGTACTCCAGAAGCTGCTCCAGCTCTCGCGCCTGGGCCAGATTCTGCACCTGGGCCGTGCGCTGCAGCGCCTGGTTCAGGTATCGGGTGGAGAACCAGTTGGTCACGTATCCGGCGACCACCAGAATGAGCAGAATGGCGGGAATAAGCGAACAGAGCAGTTTCCTGCGCACGCTCCAGGTGGCGAAGTAGTGGCTGCCCACCCCAGTTTCCGCCTTGGCTCGATAAGCTCCCCAGGCCACAGGCACCTCCCAGAAGCGTTCCAAACGCTTCATTTCGCGCAAACCCCCTGAAAATAGCACGCAAAACAGTCTGCGCGATTCGCGCAAACACAACTGCACGATTACAAGAAATGCAATGATTCCGTCAAGTTTTTTCTCAATGGCACGGCCCTTGCTTTGTTGATTCGCGAAATCACAAGGATTGAACCGGCCTTACGGGTGGAGAGTCCAAACGCGAAGGTCGGATGTGTGGCTAGGGTTGCAGTTGTTCCAAAAGCTTGAGGAGGATTCCCCATGAAAGCTCGTCTGTACAAGCTCTTCACATGGTGCATGGTCCTCTGCCTGACCTTGCCCGAGTTCGCTCTGGCAGCAGGTGGAGGCAAGATAGCCAACGTGGTCATCGTGGCCGATACGCGCAAGTTCACGGGCTGGGAGGCCTGGTGGACCAATCTTTATAACGAGAGCCACCTGTACTTCGCGCTGCTGACCATGGCGCTGATTCCCACCATCGGCGTGATCTTCGGCGTGTTCGCCGACTTCCTGATGAGCTTCATCGGCATCGACCTGAAGTCTCGCGGCGAGACCGGCGGCCACTAAAACCGGGCCAAACAAGAGGAGAGTACGATATGGAATGGTTGTACGTTCTCATGCCCATCGCGGGCGTGAAAATATTCTGGCCCGGCCTCATCATCCTTGGCGTGGGCGTGGGCATCATCGGCGGATTCTTCGGCATGGGCGGCGCATGGATGGTGACCCCCGGCCTGAACATCCTGGGCTTCCCCATGGCGTTCGCCATCGGCACCGACATTGCGCACATGGCGGGCAAGTCGCTCATTTCCACCATGCGGCACGGCAAGTTCGGCAACGTGGACTACAAGCTCGGCCTGATCATGCTGGTGGGAACCGTGGGCGGTTTCGAGATCGGGGCGCAAATGATCATGTGGCTGGAGCGAATGGGCAACGTCGAGAAGGTTGTCCGTTACGGCTACGTGGCGCTGCTGGCCATGATCGCCTGGATGGTCTTCCACGACATCAACGTGAAGAAGCGCAAGGAAAACGAAATGCGCGCGGCCGGCAAGGACGCCTCTGAGGCCGTGGGCGTCGAGTGGCACAAGAAGTTCCACGCCATCAAGATTCCGCCCATGATGCACTTCAACGAAGCCGGCATTTACTGCTCCATGTGGCTGCCCGTTTTCGTGAGCTTCCTCACCGGCTGGCTGGCCGGCATCCTGGGCATCGGCGGCGGCCTCATCCGCATGCCTTCGCTCATCTACCTCGTCGGCTGCCCGACCCACGTGGCCGTCGGCACCGACCTGTTCGAAGTCGCCATTTCCGGCCTCTACGGCGCCGGCACCTACACGTACAAGGGCCGCACCGAGCTCGTGGCCGCGGTCATCATGCTCATCGGCGCCTCCATGGGCGCGCAGGTCGGCGCTGTGGCCACCAAGTACATCAAGGGCTACGGCATCCGCTACGCCTTCGGCTTCGCGGTCCTCGGCTGTCTGCTGTCCATCGTCCTCAAGCTCGCCGCCAAGCAATTCGGGCTGCCGCTTCTTGACGACGCGTCCACCGCAGTGGTGCTGATCGTTGTGTCCAGCCTCTCGCTGTACATCCTTCTGAAGTTCATTGCGGGCTGCAAGAACGAGATAGCGATGAAGGCGGCCAAGGGTTAGGGGAGAGAGTCATCCTCCCACGTGTAGGACCAAAACGCACTGAGAAGAATTGAAGGAGACTCGCTATGAACCGCAAAAGCATGTGGCGCACCCTGCTCGTGGCCCTGCCGATGGTGCTGCTCCTGGGCTGCTCCGAACCCGGAAAGGTCGACCAGGGCCGCGTCATCAAGTTCGACAAGGAAACCAAGACGGTCGTCATGATTCGGGACAAGGCCAACGACACCCAGAATCCGGACTACACCTATCTGCCGCCCGTGACCTACGTGCTGCCCACCGACCCGGCCGAGGTCGGCCCGGAGCCCAAGGCCGGCGGCCGCATGAAGATCGACAACAAGAAGAACCAGATCACCATCTTCGATCCGGCCATGCAGAACTTCAAGACCATCGACTTCGTCATGGTCGATTTCAAGGAGAACATCGACAAGGAACACCCGCTGGTTTACGACAAGGAAGCGGGCAAGGCCAAGAAGTTCCCCGTGGTGGACAAGGACAAGAAGACCGTCACCATCTACTCCGGCCGCCAGAAGACCCTCTCGGTCATCCAACTGCCGGAAGAATACTTCACCATGCCTGAGAGCACCTGGGACGCCGGCGACGAAGGCCGCGTGTACTACAAGGAAGAAGGCAAGGCCCTGCGCTTCATGAACATCTCCAAGACCAACATCTTCAAGAAGTAACAGCGAACATGACCAACGGCGGGCCGGGACCACCCGGCCCGCCTGCACCCAAAGGAGCCAGGCCATGCTTTTCAACGACGACAGCGACACCCCGAAAATCCGCATGAACGGCCGCCAGAAGCTTTTCATCTGCATGATCGACCTCGGCATCATCGCCGAGCTCTGCATCGCCATGTCCGCAGCCACCTCCGTCGCGCCGGAGGTCTTCACCGCCACCTTCATGAAGACCTTCTTCGCCATGTTCCTGCCCACACTGCTCATCGGCTTCGCCGGGTTCCGCAAGCTGCGCGACCGCACCGAAAGCGCCTAACCCCAATGGATTTCCGCACCCTTTCCACCCGGCGCAAGCGTGCAGGACTCTGCGGCACCCTCATCCTCTGCCTGGTGCTGGCCCTGGCCTTCGACGGCATGATCGCCGGGGGACGCAAGGACCCGAACCGCTTCGACCTCACGCCCGGCACGTCGCTCCCGTTGTCCGACCTCATGCCGCGCGGGGCCGAAAGCCTCGATGCCGTCACCCTGCGCTCCTCCAGCCCGGACATCTCCGTGCGCATGGTCGAGACCTTTACCGGCTTCTGGCTGGGCGGCACGCTTTGGCGGGCAGAGGCGGCCCTGGCCGCCCACATGCCTCTGGGCGAATACACCCTGGCCCTACAGTACCAAAACGGCACGGAACCCACGCCGCGCCAGGTGTTCCGCTTCCGGGTGCACCAGGACGAACGCGCCGTGCAGCAGGCCGCCCTGGCCCTAAGCACACGGCTTTTCGGCGTATCGCCCTACTTCTTGGCGGCCTGCCTGCTGCCCCTGGCCCTTTTGCCCATGGCCGCAAGCTTCCTGCTCTCGCGCACCATCGGCCTGGCGCTGCGCGCGGAGGGCATGTCCGAAATTTTCCGCGCCATGGCCTCGCCCGAGGGCCAGCGCATCTTCTTCAGCCTCGCCCCGGACCAGGAAATACCGCGGGGCGCCTCTGTCCAGGTGCTCGACGAACGCGGCGAAACGCTCCTCGGCACGGCGCGCATCCACACCGTCACCAGGGGCGATGTCGAAGCCATCATGCAGGACGGCGCGCACGTGCGCCCCGGAACCCTGGCCAAAACCGCCTGACAGGTGCGCCCCAGGGCGCGCGCCGGAGCCATGATTCAGACAACCTATTTCGGTTCTTGAACATTTCCCCTGTGCCAGGCACGGAGACATCAGAATTTTTTTCGTTTTCATCCCGCCCTAGAGCAGCCTTGATCCCCGATCAATTCATACCGCCGGAATGTCATTTTTTCCCGCACCGCCCCCTTTCCTTGGTGCGGGTTTTGGGATAATGCCCTGCGTTCAGAAAAGTTCATCAAGTTTTTGAGGGGGTTTCACAACATGCTTGATGCGTACATTGGGCTTCTCATTTTTTGGCCTTTGGTGGCCGGCCTCGCCTGTCTGGTGCTCAAGAGCCCAGGCGTGCGGTCGGCACTGGTGCTGAGCACCGGCGCGGCCTTGGCCGTTGGAGCCCTGGGAGTAGCCTCCCAGGCGCCGCTGACGACAAGTCCCGGCTTCCTGTCCTCTGAACTGGCGCTGCACATCGCAGAGGGCGCGGCCTTCGCCCTGCCCGCCTATTTCCTCATCCGCGGCCTCATGGAAAAGCACGTTTTGGTGATCCTGTTCGCCTTGGCGCAGCTTGGCCTGGCCGCGGCCGGGGTGCTGGCCGTTCCCGCGGCCGCGCCCGCGCAGGCCGCCGTGTTCTGCGACGGGCTTTCCCTGGCCCTGGTGCTGGTGGTGTCCCTTGCGGGCTCGCTTATCTGCATCTACGCCCTGCCCTACATGAAGCACCACGAGGAGCACCTGCACCTCAAGGTGAGCCGCCAGCCCGGATTCTTCCTGGTGCTGCTGGCCTTCCTGGGCTTCATGAACGGCCTGGCCCTGTCCAACGACCTGCGCATCTTCGCCGCCTTCTACGAGGCCACGACGCTGTGTTCGTTCCTGCTCATCGGCCACGACGGCACCGCTGACGCCAAAAAGAGCGCCATGCGCGCCCTGTGGATGAACTGCATGGGCGGCGTGTTTCTGCACGCGGGCATCATCCTCATCCAGAAGCAGTTCGGTCTGGCCGACATCCACGAGATCGTGACCCCGGCCCTGTGGACCGGCGTTTCCATGCTGCCCATCGCGCTGCTGGCCCTGGCCGGTTGCGTCAAGGCCGCGCAGCTGCCCTTCCAGGGATGGCTGCTGGGCGCCATGGTGGCCCCCACTCCGGTCTCGGCGCTGCTGCACTCCAGCACCATGGTCAAGGTGGGCGTGTTCGTCTGCCTGCGCCTTGGTCCTGTGCTGGAAGGCACCACCACGGGCCGCATTTTGGCCCTGGCGGGCGCCTTCACCTTCTTCGCCACCTCGGCCCTTTCCCTGGGCCAAAGCAACGCCAAGAAGATCCTGGCCTACTCCACCTCGGCCAACCTGGGCCTCATCATCGCCTGCGCAGGCATCGGCACCCCTGTGGCCCTGTCCGCCGGACTGGTGCTCTTCGTCATCCACGCCGCCACCAAGGGATTGCTGTTCCTCTGCGTGGGCGACCTGGAACAGACCGTGGGCAGCCGCGATCTGGAAGACCTGCGCGGCGCCATCGCCAAGAACCCGGTGACCTCCCTGGCCGCCGCCGCCGGCGCCATGGCCATGATTCTGCCGCCGCTGGGCATGCTGGTGGGCAAGTGGGCCGCGCTTGAAGCCGCCGCCGCCAACCCCGCCGTCATGGTGCTCATCGCCGTGGGCAGCGCCCTGGCCGTGGTCTGCTGGGTGCGTTTCGCCGGAACCCTCATGAGCGGCAAGTCCATCGAAGGCCCCCGCGCCCACGTCTCCAGCCTCACCAGCACGCCGATTCTGGCCATGCTGGCGGGCGCCGTTGGCCTGGGAATGGCCGCCCCCTGGATCAACGCGCTGATGCTCGGCACCGGCCCCGCCAGCGTTCTTGCGAGCGGCTGGGGCCTTCTGCCCGGCCTGTTCGTTGTGGCCATGCTGGCCTGGATCATCGGCATGAAGGTGCTGGGCCGCCAAAGCACGGTCACCCTGGCCACCCCGTACATCGGCGGCCTGCCCTCGCGTGAGGCTGGCAGCTACGTCGGCCCCCTGGGCCGCAACTGGACCCTGTCCGAGGGCAACGAATACGCCTCGGAGTTGTTTGGCGAATCCAAGCTGACCAAGGTCGCGGGCGTCTTCGCCGTTCTCTGCCTGCTCGCGCTCCTGGGAGGTACCCTGATATGAACTTGACGACATTCTATCTCGCTGTGGCCGGCCTGATTCTGGCCCCCCTGCTGGGCGGCTTCGTGGCCGGCCTGGACAGGGTCGTTACCGCCCGCCTGCAGTCGCGCATGGGGCCCCCGCTGCTCCAGCCCTTCTACGACGTGGGCAAGCTCATGAGCAAGGTCATCGCCCCGGCCAGCCACTGGCAGGGCATGTTCGTGCGTTGGGCGCTTGTGGCCTCCCTGGCCTCGGACGTGCTTCTGGCCGCCGGAGCGGACGTGCTGATGTGCTTCTTCGTGCAGGCCGCCAGCGCCAGCTTCGTGGCCCTGGGCGCATTCTGCGGCAATTCGCCTTACAGCAAAATCGGCGCCCAGCGCGAGCTGTTCCAGCTCATGTCCTACGAGCCGGTGTTCCTGGTGGCCATTGTGTGCATGGCCAAGGCCGCGGGCGGTTTCGACGCCTACACCATCATGGCCGCCCAGAGCCAGCCGCTGCTGTTCAAGCTGCCGCTCTTGGTGCCCGGGCTCATCTTCGTGGTGCTGGTGAAGCTGCGCAAGTCGCCGTTCGACATCGCGGCCAGCCACCACATGCACCAGGAAGTGGTGCGCGGCGTGTACACCGACTACGCCGGACGCGACTTCGCCCTGCTTGAAATCGCCCACTGGGCCGATGTCACCGTGGTGCTGTGGATCTGCTCCTTCCTGTGGGCCACCGGTCCGCTGCAGATGCTCGCGACCGGTCTCGTCACCCTGCTGGTGGCCCTGGTCATCGACAACATCAGCGCGCGGCTCACCTGGCGCCACATGGTCAAGGTCGTGGCGCCCATCTCCCTGGTCCTGGCGACCGCCAACCTCGTCTGGCTGTACTTGGAGTAAGAGTATGTCATTCCTCAATACATCGCAGATCAAATCGCCGTGGCTCATGCACTTCGACTGCGGGTCGTGCAACGGCTGCGACATCGAAACCCTTGCCTGCCTCACTCCCGTGTATGACGTGGAGCGCTTCGGCATCATCAACGTGGGCAACCCCCGCCACGCCGACGTTCTCGTGGTCACCGGCACGGTGAACCCACGCAACGCCGTTGTGCTGAAGAACCTCTACGACCAGATGCCCAGCCCCAAGCTGGTCATCGCCGTGGGCGCCTGCGGCTGCTCCGGCGGCGTGTTCCGCGAGGCCCCAAACGTCCTTGGCGGCGTGGACAAGGTCATCCCGGTGGACGTTTACGTGCCCGGCTGCCCGGCCAAGCCCGAGGCCATCATGGACGCGGTCGTCACCGGCCTGGGCAAGCTGAAGGGCATTCTGGAGGGAAGCAAATGAGCATCGAAGCAACCGTCGTCTCCCCGGCCCAGATAGTGGCCGAGGTGAGCAAGCTCAAGGCCGAGGGCTACCGCCTGGTGACCATGTCCAGCGTGGAGCTCGACGCCACGAACATGGAGATCCTGTACCACTTCGACAAGGATCTGAAGCTGAAGAACCTGCGCATGGCCACCACCAAGGGCGCCACGGTTCCCAGCATCTCCGGCGTGCTCTTCACCGCGTTTCTGGTGGAGAACGAAATCCGCGACCAGTACGCCCTCACCTTCGAAGGGCTTGTGCTGGACTACCAGGGCAAGCTCATGAACGAAACCGTGCAGACTCCGGCCACCTCGCCCTTCTGCCGCTATGCGGTGAAGTCCGCCGACAAGAAGGAGGCTTAAGACAATGGCCCGCACCGTCATCCCCTTCGGTCCGCAGCACCCGGTGCTGCCCGAACCCATCCACCTCTCCCTGGTGGTTGAGGACGAGAAAGTCGTTGAGGCCCTGCCCACCCTGGGCTACGTGCACCGTGGCCTGGAAATGCTGGCCACCAAGCGCGACTACAACCAGATGATCCAGGTCGTCGAACGGGTCTGCGGCATCTGCTCCATGATCCACTCCCTGTGCTACTGCCAGGGGCTGGAGGAAATGATGGGCGTCGAGGTGCCCCGCCGCGCGCGCATGCTGCGCGTGGTGTGGAGCGAACTGCACCGCATGCACAGCCACCTTCTGTGGCTGGGCCTCTTTGCAGACAGCTTCGGCTTCGAGAGCCTGTTCATGCAGCTGTGGAAGATCCGCGAACGCATTATGGACCTGAACGAGGCCACCACCGGCAACCGCGTCATCGTTTCGGTGAACGTGGTGGGCGGCGTGCGCGCCGACCTGGACGAGGCCCAGATCCGCTGGATCAAGGACACCCTGGTGGAGGTCGAAGCCAGCATCAAGAGCCTGCAGTCCACCATCATGAACGACCGCACCGTGTGCAAGCGCACCAAGGGCGTCGGCATCCTCACCAAGCAGGCCGCCTACGACCTGGGCGCGGCCGGCCCCATGCTGCGCGGCAGCGGCGTGGCCCAGGACATGCGCCAGCTCAAGTACGCCGGCTTCGACGAGATCGCGTTCGAGCCCATCATGGAGACCGCCGGCGACTGCTGGGCGCGCTCCACCGTGCGCTTCCGCGAAACGCTCCAGTCCATCGACCTGGTGCGCCAGGCCCTGGACAAGCTGGACGGCACCGAGCTGGCCACCAAGTTCAAGGCCAAGCCCGAGGGCGAGGTCATCACCCGCGTGGAGCAGCCCCGGGGCGAGTGCCTGTACTACATCAAAGGCAACGGCGACAAATTCCTGGAGCGCGTGCGCATCCGCACCCCGACATTCGCCAACATTCCGCCCCTGGCCGCCATTTTGCCCGGGCTGGACTTCGCGGACGTGCCGGTTGTGGTTCTGTCCATCGACCCCTGCATCAGCTGCACGGAGAGGTAGCCGCCATGAAAATGCTCCCCACCGTTCTCGCGAACCTGTTCTCCAAGCCCGCCACGCGGAACTACCCGTTCTTCGTGCGCGACCCGTTCACCACGGCCCGCGGGGAACTCGTCAATGACATCGACCGCTGCATCTTCTGCGGCACTTGCGCGCGCAAGTGCCCGTCGCAGTGCCTCACCGTGGGCAAAGAAGGCACCCAGGGCACCTGGTCCCTGGAGTTCTTCGCCTGCATCGGCTGCGGCGTGTGCGTCGACTCCTGCCCGGTGAGCTGCCTGTCCCAGAAGCCCACCCACCGTCCGGTGGCCACGGCCAGGGCGGTCATCACCCTCACCGGCAAGCTGCCGGAAAAGCCCGCCAAGAAGACGGAAAAGCCCGCAGCCGCCCCGGAGCAGTAGCCCCGGTTTCCAAAACATCGCTTCCCGCGCCCGTTCGGCTTTTCGCCGGGCGGGCGCGGTTCTTTTGATGGCCCGCCCAGGCGGGCGGCCGCCCCGCCTTGACGCGGCCCAGACGCCTCCCTACAAGAGGAGTCGTCCGTCACACCGCACAATTCACCCACAGGAGGCCCCATGAACCGCCTGAGCCTTGCCACCCTTTCCCTGGCCCTTGTGCTGGCGCTCTGCGCCCCGGCCTTCGCCAACGACTTCTACCAGAAGCCGCCGGTGCCTTCCTCGCGCAACAACCCCAAAACCGCCACCACCAAGACCAAAAAGACCCCGACAAGCTGGCAGAACCTCCAGCGCAGCAACAAGGTCGTCAAGACCACAAAGCCCGCGGGCGCCACGCAAACAACCACCGGAACCACGACGGCCCAGTAGCCGCCCGCCTGGAGGCAGCCATGATCCTCGACGCCCTGCCCACTTGGGCCCAGTATTCCGCCCTGCCCGCCTGGAAGCTGGCCTTCGCCTATCTGGCCGCCCTGAAACAAGACGCCGAGCCCGGCGAATACCCCATCCAGGGGCGCGACATCTATGCCGTGGTCTTTGACGTGATCACCAAGCCCCTGCTCGACACCACGCTGGAAGCGCACAAACTCTACGCCGACATCCACCTGCCCCTCACCGGGCCGGAGGTCCACGCCCGCTTCGAGCTCTCGCAGTTGAAGGAAAGAACCCCCTACGACGAGGCCAAGGACGCGCTGACCTTCCACCATCCGGACCGCTTCAACGCCCTGTTCACCCTGCACCCCGGCCAGTTCGCCCTGTACCTGCCCCAGGACGCGCACCTGAGCCAGGGCAAGGTCGATCCCCGGCCGCAGCCGCTGCGCAAGGCAGTGGTCAAGGTGCGCGCGGAGCTTCTGCGTCCATGAGCGAGGCACGTTCGGGCGAGGAGGGTTCCGCCGGACAGGCTCCCCCCGCCCCGCCCCGCCTGGCGGACATCTTCCGCTGCTTCTTCCGCGTCGGGGCCACGGCTTACGGCGGCCCGGCCATGATGCCGCTGATGCGTGAGCACATCCTGAAGCGCGGCTGGCTCACGCCGGAGGGCTTCAAGCTGGGCATGGCCGTGTGCCAAGCCATACCCGGCGGCACGTTGATGCAGATGTCCGCCTACACGGGGCTGCATCTGCGCGGCCTGCCCGGCGCCCTGGCGGGCTTCCTGGGCTTCGGCCTGCCCGCCACCCTGCTCATCGTCTGCCTCTCGGCCATTTACCACGCCTACCAGGGGCTTTCCCTCACGGTTTCGGCCATGCAGGGCCTGTCCGTGGTGGTGCTGGGCATCATCGCCCTGGCCGTGTACGATTTTTGGAGCAAGTACGCGCGCGGCCCGCGGCGCATCGGGCTCACCCTCGCGGCCTGCGGCCTGTTTCTCTACGGCGTGGGCCCGGCCTGGATCATTCTGGGCGCGGCCCTGGCTGGGCCGGTGGTCTTTCGCGACGAGACAGCGCCGCCGGTGGCCCTCTCCAACACGCCCGTGCCCGTGGGCGGGGTGCTGGCCCTGGCCGCCCTGTGTCTGGCCTGGCTGGGCGCAACGTTCTTTCTGTCACCGCTGCTCTTCAATCTCTCCCTGTCCATGGCCAAGGCCGACCTCATCGCCTTTGGCGGCTACGGAGTGTTCCCGGCCCTGTATCACGAAACCGTGGACCTGCACCGCTGGATGAGCGCGGAAACCTTCATGGACGGCATGGCCCTGGCCCAGGTGACGCCGGGACCATTCATGCTCGGCGCCTGTTTCGTGGGCTACCACATCGCCGGGGTGCTGGGGGCGCTTACCGCCGGGGCCTGGATCTTCACGCCGTCGTTCTTCATCCTCATGGTCACCGTGCCCAGCGCGGGCAAGCTGCTGGCCTGGCAGCCCTTCCGGCGGGCGCTGGCCGGGGTGCTCTCCACCCTGGGCGGGCTCATCCTCGCCGTGGGCATCCAGTTGGCGCGCGGCATGGACTGGTCGCCGCTCAAGGCCGCGCTGTGCCTGGCCGCAACCTTCGCGCTGTGGCGCAAGGTGGACCCCATCTGGGTAGTGCTTTGCGGGGTGGGCCTGGGGCTTTGGCTCTTGTAGCGCGCCGGTGCGCTTTTCTCCCGCCGTGTTTGCCGCTCCCGCTTGCATTCCCCCCGCCGCTGCCGTACCAGGGAAACATGAGGAAGCCCCTTCCGGGCATCCCCAAGCCGAGCGGAGGACGCCATGAGCGAGCAGGAATCCAAGTGGACCTGTCCCAAGTGCAAGGCCGAAAACACCCCGGACTTTACCCATTGCCGCCTGTGCGGAGAGCACAACCCGGCCGCGCCCCTGCAAGAGCACACCTGCCCCAACTGCGGGTTCAAGAGTACGAAGGATTGCTGTCCGTCGTGCAACAGCCCAATGTTTTTGAATCTTTAGCGTGAGGCCAAGCGCTTGAAGTAGAACACCGTGTCCACGGCCATCACCGGAAAGGCCAGGGGCAGCAGGTCTTTTGCGATGCGCGCGAAGCCGTGCTTCTCGTAAAAGCGGTGCGCGGCCAGAAAGCGGTCCGTTGTGCCCAGATACAGCTCGTGGACGCCTCTGTCCGCGCAGCGCTCAAACAGCGTTGCCAAAAGCGCTGCGGCCAGGCCCGTGCCCCGCATCTCGCGGTGCACGAACATCTTGCGCAAAGCGCCCTGCCCGGACCCGATGTTCAAGAGCGCGATGCTGCCGGCGACCCCGCCCGCGCCGTCCACGGCCACCAGGAAACAGCCCGGCCCGTGCGCGCCGGTGACGTAAAAGCCGGGAATGTCCATGAGGTCCGGCTGGTCCTGCGGGGTGATGGCGAGCTGGAACTCGCCGCGCTGGATGCCGGAGATGAGGGCGATGACGCCTGGCCCGTGGGCCGGGGCAAAGGGGACGATATCCCAGTCCACTCGGCCTCCTAGGCCTTGAGGCCGGCCATGAGCGAGCCGATGCGCTCCACCTGGGCCGTGTCGGTCACGGGGAACAGGCCCATGACGCGGCCCCGGAACATCACGGCCACGCGGTCGGCCAGGGTCAGCGCCTCGGAAAGGTCGCCGGTGACGAGCAGCACGCCCGCGGTCTTGCGGGCCAGCAGCAGCCGCTGCCACACGGCCTCCGTGGCCGAGACATCGAGCCCCTGGGTGGGCTGCTCGGCCACCATGAGCCGGGGCTCGCGGTACAGCTCGCGCCCCAGCACAAACTTCTGCAGATTGCCGCCGGAAAGCTGCCAGGCCTGGGCCTCGATATTGCCGGGCTGCACGTTGTGCTCGCGCACGAGGTCCGTGGCCACGGTGCTGGCGCGCCCGCGCTCCAGCCACTGGCCCTGGGCGAAGCCCTGGCGCGTGGTCAGAAGCAGGTTGTCCGTCAGGTTCAGGCCACGGCAGGTGGCCAGCCCGGCGCGGTCCTCGGGAATCCAGGCCAGCGCGCCTTTCCAGTCGCGGCTTTGGAAGAATTTCGCCCAGTCCTGCTCCAAAATCGTCACGTGCCCGGAACCCGGCCGGGAAAGCCCGCAGACCACCTCCACCAGTTGCTGCTGGCCGTTGCCCGCAACACCCACCAGGGCCAGGATCTCGCCGCGCCGGAGGTCGAAGCTCACGTCATCGAGCCCCGGACCGGAGAGGTTGCGCACGTCCAGCACAACACGTCCAGGCGCCACGGCCTCGCGCTCGATTTCGAGCACCACGTCGCGGCCAACCATGCGCCGGGCCAGGTCCGCCGGGCTGGAAACCTCCGAGGCCAGAAACTCGCCCTCGATGCGCCCCTTGCGCAGGATGGCGATCTCGTCGGCCACGGAGAGCACCTCCTCCAGCTTGTGGGAGATGAACACGATGGACTTGCCCTGGGCGCTCATGGAGCGCAGGGCCGCGAACAGCGACTCGGCCTCCACCGGGGTCAGCACCGCCGTGGGCTCGTCGAAGATAAGCACCCGGCTTTCGCGGTACAGCAGCTTCAAGATCTCCACGCGCTGGCGCTCGCCCATGGACAGGTCGCCCACGCGGGCGCGGGCGTCTATGCCCAGGCCGAAGCGCTCGGAGAGCTCGTTCACCTTCCGGCGCATCTGCGCCAGGTTGAGCACGAAGCCGCCCTCCTGGCCCAGCAGCACGTTCTCGGTCACGGTCATGTTCTCCACCAGCATGAAGTGCTGGTAGACCATGCCGATGCCGGCGGCGATGGCCTGGCGCGGGGAATCGAAGGCCACGCGGGTCCCGGCCACCTCGATGTGCCCGCCATCGGGCTTGAAGCGCCCGGCCAACATGGCCATGAGGGTGCTCTTGCCCGCGCCGTTCTCGCCCAGCAGGGCTTTGATGCGGCCCGGATAGATGGACAGGGTGATGCCGTCGTTGGCCAGAATCTGGCCGAAGCGCTTGCTGACGCCGGAGAGACGCACCTGGGGCAGCACGTCGGCCAGGGAAATGTCGGCGGCGGTGTGCCGGCCTGCCGGGCGCTGGGCTGTCATGCGCTGCTCCGCCACGCCGCTAGCCCTCCGGCTCGATGTTGACGCCAAGGGCCGCCGGAGCGCCGGAGGCCACGCCCCGTGCCCCGCGGGCCCGCGCGGCGGTAAACACCAGCACAAGGATGGTCAGCGTATACGGCAGCATGAGCAGCAGCGACGAGGGGACGTTGGTGCCCATGGCCTGCAACCGCAGTTGGAAGGCCATGACCCCGCCGAAGAGCAGCGCGCCGACCACCGCGCGCCCGGGCCGCCAGAAGGCGAAGATCACCAGCGCCACGGCCACCCAGCCGCGCCCGCCGGAAAGCCCGGTGGTCCACAGGTGCATGTGCGCCAGGGAAACGTACGCCCCGCCCAGCCCGCACAAAAAACCTCCGGCCATGGTGCCCAGGGCGCGCAGCTTGCGGGGATTCAGCCCCGCGGCGGCGGCGGCGGCGGGCATTTCGCCCGCGGCGCGCAGACGCAGGCCCAGGCTGGTGCGGTTCAGCAAAAACCACACGGCCACGGGCAGGGCGTAGCACAAGTACACCAGAATATCCTGGCGGAAAAAGATCTGCCCCAGCACCGGCAGGTCAGAGAGCAGGGGCACGGCGATTTTGCTGAATCCTTCCGTGCCCTGGCCCACATAGGGCGTGCCCAGAAAGTTGGACAGGCCGATGCCGAAGATGGCCAGCGCCAGGCCGGAAACCACCTGATTGCCCAGAAACACCTGGCAGACCAGGGAATGCAGCCCGCACAAGAGTGCGCCGGAAGCGCCGCCCGCCAGAAAGCCCAGCCAGGCCGAGCCCGTACTGTGGCAGACGAAAAACCCCGCAAAGGAGGCGAAGGCCATGACGCCCTCCACGCCCAGATTCAACACCCCGGACTTTTCGGAGAGCATTTCGCCCAGGGTGGCGTACAGAATGGGCGTTCCAGCCTGCACGGCGGCGGCCAGCAGCGCGATGACGAGTTCCGGGCTCATGACCGGGCCTCCCCGACGGACGGGGCCGAGCGTGTCAGGCTCACGGAATAGGTGAGGAAGAACTGCCCAGCGATGACGAAGAGCAGGATGGCGCCCTCCATGATCGGGCCGAAGGCCGCGGGCACTTGCAGCTCCAGCTGCATGATCTCCACCCCGACGCGGAAGGAGGCCAGAAGATAGGCCGTGAAGGCGATGGGCCAGGGCTTGAGCCGGGCCAGCCAGGCCACCACGATGGCCGTGTAGCCGTAGCCGGCCATCACCGTGGGCTGCAGCCGCCCCAGGGTGGCCGAGGCCTCAATGCTGCCCGCCAGGCCCGCCACGGCGCCGCCCAGGCCCATGACCAGCAGCACCAGGAAGCCGTAGGGCAGCTGGGCATAGCGCGCCACGCGTTCGCCCTCGCCGCAGGCCGCAAGCTCGAAGCCCAGGCGCGTACGCGAGAGGAACAGCCAGTAAGCCACACCCGCCAGCGGGCAGGCCAGCAGGCCCCAGTGCAGCTTGCCCAGCACGCCGGGGGCGATGCGGGCGATCAAGGCCCCGGAGCTGAATTCCGCCGTCATGGGAAAGCCGAAGCTGGCCGGGTCCTTCCAAACGCCGAACACGAGAAATTCCAAGAACAGCGCGCCGATGTAGTTGAGCATGAGCGAGGTGATGATCTCGCTGACGCCCAGGCGCAGCTTGAGCGCGGCGGGAATAAGGCCCCAGACCCCGCCGAAGGCCATGGCTGAAAGAAACATCAGCGGCAGCAGGACGAAGCCCGGCAGGCCGCTGAAGGTGAGCGCGGCCCAGGTGCCGCCCACGGCTCCCAGGGCGAACTGGCCCTCGGCCCCGATGTTCCACACCTGCATGCGGAACGACAAGGCCACGCCCAGGGCGCACAGGAAAATCGGAACAGCCTTGGTCAGGCCGTCCAGCAGGGAATGCGCCTGGCCAAAGGCCCCCCGGAACAGAATGACCAGACCGCCCAGGCCCGGCTTGCCGGAAAGGGCCAAAAGCAGCGCGCACAGCAGCAGCGCAAGGGCCAGGGCGCCCAGGTAGACAACCAGGACGCCCCAGCCCAGGGACTCTTCGCGTTTATGGACGGAGAGGTTCATTGCGTTCCTACTGGACGCTGCCCACCACGCCTTCGACAAACCAGGTCATGCCGAGCAGTTCCTTGTCCTCGGCCTTGACCCCGGCGGGAATCTTCACCTGTCCGGCCTGGTCCTTGATGGGACCGACGAAGACCTTGTCCTCGCCCTTCATGAACAGGGCCTTCTGGGCCAGCACCTTGTCCTGCACGGCCTTGGGCACCATGGGGCCAAAGGGGGCGATGTCCACCACGCCCTTGTCCATGCCCCACCAAATGGCGCGGCCACCCGTCCAGGTGCCCTCGCGCACTTCCTTCACAATGGCTTCATACATCGGAGCCCAGTTCCACACGGCGGAGGTCAGGTTCGCCTTGGGCGCAAAGTGGGCCATGTCGGAGTTGTAGCCAATGGAATACTTGCCGCGTTCCTCGGCGGCCTCCTGCGGGCCGGGGGAATCCTGATGCTGGGCGATGACGTCGGCGCCCACGTCCAGCAGGCTCACGGCGGCGTCCTTCTCCAGCGCCGGGTTGAACCAGGTCTTGGTCCACACCACGCGCACCTGGGCCTTGGGGTTCATGGACTGCACGCCCAAGGTGAAGGCGTTGATGCCGCGGATGACCTCCGGAATGGGGAAGGCGGCCACGTAGCCGATGGTGTTGCTCTTGGTCATCATGCCGGCCACCATGCCCGTGAGGTACCGGGCCTGATAGATGCGGCCGAAATAGTTGCTCATGTTGCCGGCGGACTTGAAGCCCGAGCAGTGCATGAACTTTACGTTGGGGTAGTCTTTGGCCACCTTCATGGTGGGGTCCATGAAGCCGAAGCTGGTGGTGAAGATCAGGTCGTGGCCGCTTCTGGCCATGTTCTCGATGACGCGCTCGGCGTCCGCGCCTTCTTTCACGGCCTCCACATAGGAGGTCTTGATCCCGCCGAGCTTCTCGATGGCCTTGCGGCCCTGGTCGTGGGCCCAAGAGTACCCCGCATCGCCCACGGGAGAGGTGTAGACGAAACCGACCTTGAGCTCGCCGGTCTTGGGACCGCTGGCTTCCGGGGCGGCCTTTTCCTGGCCGTTCTGGCATCCCGCCAGGGCGAACACACAAACGAGGGCGAGAGCGCAAAGGACTCGCAGCCAATGATTCATGGACAATCCTCCTCAGGCAGGGCCCGGAATAGTCCGGGCGTGGGCTACACGATGCGGATGCAGCCGGGGGTGCGCCCCGGCCAGACAGTATGCCGTGCCCCGCGGGCAACCAGAGCCCCGGAGCGGAAAAGCTATTCCCTTGCCTTGGCGATGGGAGGAACGAACTGTGCGCCAGAGTCCCAGGGAAACAGAATCCAGGTGTCCTGGCTCACCTCGGTCACATAGGTGTCCACCAGCGGACGGCCCTCCGGCTTGGCGTACACTGTGGCGAAATGCGCCGCGGGCAGCAGCTCGCGCACCAGGCGGGCCGTGCGGCCAGTGTCCACCAGATCATCGATGATGAGCCAGCCCGCGCCGTCGCCCTCCGGGCATTTCAACGCATTGGCCTGGCCTCTGGTCTGCCAATCGTAGCTGGTGATGCAGATGGTGTCGATGAGCCGGATGTCAAGCTCGCGCGCGATGATGGCCGCGGGCACCAGCCCCCCGCGCGTGATGGCGTAGATGCCCTTCCAGGGCCCCAGCTCCACCAGACGCCAGGACAGCGCGCGGCAGTCGCGCTGGAGTTGGTCCCAGGTGACGGGATAGACCTTGTCATACGGGTGTGACTGTTCCACTGGCACCTCGCTTCGAAGGCGCTGCTTGTAGCCCAGAGCGTGCCTGGGATCAAGCCCAAGGTTACGCCGCAGCAGCGCAACCACCGGGCAGGATTGGCAAAAGAATAACGCGCAGGAATCATCCCCGGCGGCGCAGCCGCTGCGCGCCATAGAGCGCCGCGCCGTACACCCCGGAGTTCTCGTTGACGTTGAGCCGCACCGGCAGCCCGGAGAGCAGCTGCGCGTGGGAGGGAGAGCGCCGGAACTCTTGCAGAAAAGCCGGGTGTTCCACCAGCAGGGGGTTGCGCGCGGCCACGCCCCCGGTAAGGTACACCCCACCCAGGGCCAGCACGGAAAGGGTATAGTTGCGCGCCGCGCGGGCATAAAACCGGGCGAACCACTCCACCGTGCGCGGCGAGTCCGGCAGGCGGGCCGCCACCCCGGCCGGGGTCAGCTCCTCTCCGGTGAGGAAGGCGTGCAGCCGGGAGAGCCCCCCGCCGGACACGATGGCGTCGCCGTGGCAGTAGTCCAGCTTGGTGATGCGCCGCACGTACTCGCCGTAAGCGTGCTCTTCGTCGTTCACAAAGGGGAAGGCCACATGCCCGCCCTCGGACGGCACGGCGAGATAGCCCTCCGCGCCATTGGACACCAGGGCGCAATGGCCCAGGCCCGTGCCCGCGCCGACGACCGCCATGGCGCCGCCGTGCTCCGCCTGGTCGGCCCGGCTGGGCTGCAGCACGCGGGCTGCGTGCACGGCGCGGCTGCGGCAGGCGAAGGCCTGGGCGGCGAAGTCGTTCAAAAGCGCCCCGCGGCGCAAGCCCACGGTGGTGATGTCGTGCAGGTCGATGGTCCACTTGATGTTGGGCGGGCGGCAGAAGCGGCCCTGCACCGGGCCGGGCACGGCCATGATGGCCAGATCGCAGGAGGCCGCGGAAAAGGGCCGCTGCTCGGAGAACAGAAGGGCCAGCAGCGCGCCGAAGGAATCGACCCCCGTGGTGGGCAGCCGGGCCACGCTCAGCAGGTGCGGCTCGTCCTTGCCGGGTTCGAGCTCGAAAAAGCCCATGCGGCTGTAGGTTCCGCCAATATCCGCCGCAAGGATTCGAAACACGGGGCTCCTCCCAGGTAAAGGGGATTGCTGATACGGCACCCTACAGTATTCCGTGGCGGAATCAAAGGGGCGCGGGCCAGAACGCGCTGTACACCTGCGGCCCGCCCGGCGGCGCAAAAACAAAAGCCCCCGTGCGGGGGCTTCCATCGGTCCGCGCGCAAGCGCACACCCCAAAAAACATTCGCAAACGCTAGTTCATGCGCGCCAGGGGCGCAAGGTGCAGGCTGTGGCCGGCGGGTTCCTCGCGCGGCTGGGGCATGGGCACGGCATCGTTGAAAATGGCGTTCTTCTCCTGCGCGCGCTCCTCGGCCTTGGCGTTGGCCTGGCGCTGGCGGGTGATGTACTTCTTGGTGATGCTCTTGAGCAGTTCGGCCTTGCCCACGCGCTCTGAAGGGGACAGGAAGCTGGTGAGCTTCTTTTCCAGGCGGTGGGAGTTCTGCTCCTTGGCAATGGCGATGATGCCTTCCATGATGAGCTTCTGGTTCAGCATCTCGGCCTCGGTGTGGAAGTTGATGCTCTCGGCCACGGGGGCCAGGATCATGTTGCTCATCACCACGCCGTACAGGGTGGACACGAAAGCCACGGGAATGCTCGAGACCAGGGCCTGGGTATTCTCAATGCCGGAGAGCATGCCGATGAGGCCGATGACGCTGCCCGCCACGCCGAAAGCCGGGGCGGCCTTGGCCAGGGTTTGGAACACGCGCTCGCTCTGCTGGCGGCGGTCGCGGAAGAACGACATTTCGGTGTTCAGGAATTCGCGGATGTCGCGCTCCTTGTAATTGTCCACCAGGAAGGTGACGGCGTTGCGCAGGAAGCTGTCGGAAATTTTCTGACGCACGCTCTCCAGGGAAAGCACGCCCTCCACCCGAGACTTGACGGAAAGCTCCAGCAAAATTCGCACGATGTCGTCCGGGGTATGCTGGCGCTCCGTGTACACGCTTCTGGCCACCAAGAACGCGGTGCGGATGCGCTCGAACGGGTAGCTCATGAACAGCGCGGCAAAAAGCCCGGCCACCACGATGATGAAGGCGGCCAGGTTCCAGTACACGGCCAGTCCGCCGCTCATCCAGAACCCGCCTACAAAGATGGCCCCGCACAGCAGCACGCCAATCATGTTTTTCTTGCCCATGGCTGTCCCCCTAAATATCTGTTAAGACGAGTACTTCGACTCTTCGGTTACGCTTGTCGGCGTTCTGATCCGTGGCCGGGGCCTCGGGCTGGAAGCTGCCACGCCCGGTGACCAGAAAGCGGCGCGCATCGAGGTGCGCGGTGCGGATGAAATATTGCGCCACGCTGGCGGCCCGCTTGGCCGAAAGCGAGAGGCTCTCCTCCGGCGTTCCTGTTTCGGACTCCGCAGTGTGCCCCACCACGAGCACCGCGCCGGTGCTGACGCGCAGAATCTCGGCGATGCGCTCCAGATACTGGCCGCTGTTGCCGGAAAGCTGGTCGCCGCCGGGGCTGAAGAACAAATCGCCGCGCAGGAACACGCGCACCTGGCGGTCGGTCTCGCGCACGACGGAAATGCCAAGGTTGTCGGACTGGTAGTAGGTTTCCTTGAGCGGGCTGCCGCTGACGTTCTGGAAACCTTTGCCGTCCTTCACCGGGTCGTTCAACTGGCCCAGAAAGGCCTGCATGGGATCGGTGGGAGCCTTGGTCTCCAGGGGTTTGGGCTCCGTGGCGGGCACGGGCCGCTCCTTGCCGCTGGAATAAATGAACAGCACGGCGAAGACGATGAACATGATCATCATCAAATCCGACCAGGGGACGGACCATTCGGCGAAATTGCCGCTGACCCCCGTCCGCGGGGCGGTGTGATGCCTGAGGCCGTATCTGTCCCGATTGCCCATGCCGCGCTCCAATGCCCAATGGCCCGCGCCCGCCGGAGGATCCGGGGGCTTCCGCTACGGCTCAAGCAAATTGCCTGCCAAAAACGTCAACACACTGATATTGAACAAAATATTTCCTCAAGCGCCCCCCCCCAACACCGCCGCGCGCCAAAACTCCGGCGCCGCATTTTCAGGCCCGCGGGGCGAAGGCGGCGCGCCAGGGCAAAACCGCCATTGACTCCGTTCCGAAATGGCGGCACAAGCCGCCCATGACCAACGCCTTCACCCCCCCCGCAGGCCCTGGCGCCTACCGTACATTGTCCGCCCTGGTGCTGGGCTCCAGCTCGCCACGACGCCGCGAGCTGCTGGGCTCCCTGGGCCTTGAGTTCGAAGTGTGCCCAAGCAACGCCGCCGAACCGCCGCCGCTGCCCGGCGAGGCCCCGGAGGCCTATGCCCGGCGCATGGCGCGCATGAAGACCCTGGACGTGGCCGCCCTGTACCCCGAGGCCACCGTGCTCGGCGCGGATACTATCGTGGTTCTGCCTGCGCCGGCGGGCCAGGCCGCTTGCGTGCTGGGCAAGCCGGCGGACGAAGCCGATGCCCTGGACATGCTCACCCGGCTGGCGGGCCGCGCGCATCAGGTCATTACCGGCTGCTGCCTGGTGCTGCCCGGAAAAGCGGAGCCGGACTGCTTCGCCGTGGTCACCGAGGTGGCCATGCGCGCCAGCACCCCGGAGGAACTGGCCGCCTATGTGGCCACGGGCGAGCCCGCGGACAAGGCCGGGGCCTACGCCATCCAGGGCCTGGGCGGCTTTCTGGTGGAGCGGGTCTGCGGCTCGTACACCAACGTGGTCGGCCTGCCGGTGGCGGAAGTCGTCAAGGCTCTCGCAAGCTGTGGGGTAATCATGCCGCGCACGGCCCAAAGACCCCCCGAAGAGGGGAGCCGTAGGCCCGGCCTTTGACGCCGCTTTTATGCAGGATGACGACAAGAAGAGACAGGAGAAGCGCGCAGCATCCGCCGCGCAACGCCTTGTGAGCAAGCCCGGCCGCCTCGCCGGGCGTCAGGACGCCAAGAGCACCAGCCCCTAATTCCAATCACCAATCAGCAACTGCATCACAGGCGGATTGAATATGCTGAACGGCAGATCCAGCGCCTTTCTGATTGCGGCAAGCCTTGGGCAATTGTACGTCATGGGACCCGGCTCAAGCAAGAACTCGCCTTTTCCACAGTCGGCAAGAATCTTGTGCGCGAAAAAAACAGGGTAATATTTCTTTATATCCTGTTCATAACTGACAGTGAACGTATTTTTGTAATCCTTATGCCCTTGATATTCCTTTGGTGGAATCTGAATATGCTTCAGCTCGCGGGTTGTCGCCAAATAAGAAAAATCCACTTGCCCAGGAATTTCAAGGAAAAATCCATTTATTTTAAGTCCACCGACAAGCAGAAGCTCAATCAAGCTGATTGGAGTATACCATCTCAGGTGCCCCGTATGCCACAGACCCGGCCCATACGGAAACAACCCGCTGTGGATTTGATATTGCAGTGCCCAGTAGTGTATATTCGGCGTTGCAATAAGGATATGTCCATCATCCTTCAGCAGCTCCCGTATTTTTGCAAGAGTAAACCATGGATCGTAAAGGTGCTCCACAACATCGTGGAGTATTATGTAATTGAAGTATCCTTTATATTCTGCAAATTCAGAAAAATCATTTTCAATATTAACGTTCCAGACCTTCTCAATGTGGTTCGGAAGATGAACCGACTCGCCCCTATCAACCTCTATGCCATAGAGCTCTGTGCATTTTTTGTCTCGCTGAAGCCGCAACAGCAGGGCTCCGTTCCCACAACCGAAGTCCAGGACACGAGAGGCCCCCTCGGGGACCATGTTGTAAACATTTCTTCTAAATGCCGAATGCTCTATTACTTTATTTGCAAACTGTTGTTTCAAGGTATCATCCTCTACATTGATTACCAAAGGAAGAATGTACAAGCAAAAAAGCATCTTCTCATGTGCCAGCATCATCGCTGCAAATACGCCGTCTCGCACACTTTGCCTGTAATAAATCTTGGCATGCCGCCAAGCTGCCGCACTGCGTGCTGAATTTTGAGTGAAGACTGAACAGCGCCCTGCGGGGTCTTCCTTTTCCCTCGCGGAATTCATATTGCAATAATTGTGCGCAGGCAACGGGGAGCCCCAGCGAGCCCCAACGTCTCTCCGCTCTTCCCCTTGGGCCCGAAAACGCGCATAATCCTTCCTCCTTGGCTTGCCCGTGCACCGGGAGCCCATGTTGACCAACCTCCGTCCCGGCTCTTGATTCATCGCCGCGCGGGCAGCCTTCCCTGTTGCGAAAGAGCGAGGAGAAACGCCATGGCCGACGCCTTTGCCGAAAAAGCCGCCCAGTGGGACGCCAACCCGGTGCGCGCCGCCGCCGCCCAGGCCTTTTACGAGCAGGTGCTGCGCGTCGTGCCGAACTTTGCTGGGAAGACCGCGCTGGAGTTCGGCTGCGGCACCGGCGAACTGGGGCTGCGCCTGGCGGGCGAGCACAGGGCCAGCATGCTTTTTGTGGACAACTCACCCGCCATGCTCGAGGTGCTGCGGGGCAAGATCGCGGCGCGGGGGCTCTCCGGCGTGCAGGTCATGCACGGCGACATCGCCCGCCTGCCCATTGCCGAGGCCTCGCTGGACACCATCCTGACCGCCATGGCCCTGCACCATGTGGATGACGTGCCGCACCTGCTGCGGCGCTTCCGGCAACTGCTTAAGCCCGGCGGCCTGCTGCTGGCGGCGGACCTGCTGCCCGAGGACGGCAGCTTCCACGCGCCGGACCCCGTGGCGCACAACGGCTTCAACCCGGCGGAACTGGCCCGCGTGGCCGCCGCCTGCGGTCTGAAGCCGCAGGAACACCAGCCCTTCCACACGCTGCAAAAGCCGGACGCCACGGGCGCGCTGCGCGAATACACCCTGTTCCTCCTGGCCGCAGAGGCGGTTTGAAACCCCGGAGGGCGGCCATGTTCGACCTCGCGGACACCACAATCACCATTCCGGTGCGCTTCGACTCCACAGGCCGGGTGCGCAACCTCAAGGTGGTGCTGCACTTCCTGCTGCACCACTTGCAGGCCCCGGTGCTGCTGTGCGAGGAAGGCCCGGAGCCCCTGGCCGCCAAATTTCTGCCGGAGTTCATGGACCGCATCGAGTGCCTGTTCGAGCACTCGGACCAGCCCTGGTTCCACAAGACGCGCTGCCTGAACCGCATGGCCCGCGCCGCGCGCACCCCCTATCTGCTGAGCCACGACACCGACGTGCTGGCGCCGGCCGAAAAGTACGCCAAGGCCCACGCCGTGCTGGCCGCCCAGGCCGACATGGTCTTTCCCTACGACAAACTCTGCCTGTCCGTGGCCGAGGAGCACATCGCCCGCATCTACGCCGACAAGTCCCTGGCGCATCTTTCGGCGGAGAACTGCCCGGTGCACGCTCCCTGCGTGTTCGGCGGCTGCGTGTTTCTGCGGCGGCAGGCCCTGCTGGACGCGGGCCTGGAGAACGAGCATTTCCGCGCCTGGGGCCTGGAGGACGACGAGCGCGTGCAGCGCTTCCTGCGCCTTGGCCTGCCCGTGGCCTGGGTCAACGGGCCGTTGTACCACCTGGAGCACCCGCGCCCGGCCCACAGCATCGGCACGGGCAACCCGCTCTACGCCGCCAACGAGCGCGAGTACCAAAAGGTGCTGGGCATGACGCGCGACGAACTCAAGGCCTACATCGCCACCTGGCCCTGGGCCGGGGAACGGGCGTGAGCGCCGCGCCGGTGAGCCCTTCGGCCTTTCTGGCCCTGCTGGAACTGGTGGAACAAAGCGGCCTGGCCTTCACCCTGCACGAGCACCAGCCCACGCGGACCATGGAAGAGGCCGAGCGCACCCTCGCCTTCGACCTCGCGCGCATCGTCAAGACCGTGGCCTTCGCCACGCGCGACGGGCGGCTGGTGCTGGCGGCGCTGCCGGGGGTTCTGCGGGTGGATTACGCCAAGCTGGCGGCGCTGGTGGGCGTGGGCCGCCGGGATCTGGCAGCCCTGTCGCCGGGGGAGGTGCTGGAGCGTCTCGGCGTGGAGCCGGGCAGCGTTTCGCCCCTGCCCCTCACCAAGGGTTGGGAGGGCGCCATCGTCCTGGCCGATGACGACGTGCTGCGCATCGCGCCCACGGTTTACTGCGGCACGGGCAGGCCCGACAGAACGCTAGAACTGGCCGCAGCCGACCTGGTGCGGCTGGCGGGTGCGCGCCTGGGGGCGTTCTCGCGCCAAGTGCCGTGAAGACTCCGCCGGTTACGGCATGGCGCGGCGCACAGCCACGCTGAGACCCTTTTGGCGCAGGCGCTCGGCCACGCGCTGGGCGCGCTCCAGGGTAGGCAAGGTGGCCAGCACCAGCTGCGCGCGGCTCGTCTCGTCCCACACCCAAACATTCTCCGGCACCAACACCCCGCACTTGCGCACGGCGGCCAGCAGATCTTCCCGCGCGGCCTCGCGCGAGGGAAAGTTCTCCGGGTCCAGCTTGCGGCCCTGGGCCACCACCCACCAGCCCTGCGGCCCGTCGGAGTTCTGCTCCTGCCCGGCGCGCGCCCTGTCCTGGCCCGGTCCGGAGGGCTCCGGCCTCGGCGCAGGCCGCAGGTGCATCAGGGACTGGCCCTCGCCACGCACCATGAGCGTCATGCGCTGGATGCGCCGGGCGATGTCGCCCGCGCTGGTCCAGCCTTTGGGATCGGACGGCTGCGGACTCACGCCGCGCCTCTCTGCGTTGCGGGCTGGCGGCGCTGCGGCACGGCCAGCGAGACCAGAAAGCCCAGGCAGGCCACGGCGATGATGGTGGCCCCGCAGGTGAGGTCGAGCGCGTAGGACAGGTACAGGCCCACCACGCAGAACACGGCGCTGAACAGCCCGGCCAGCAGCATCATGCCTGGCAGGGAGCGCGCCCGGCGCTCGGCCATGAAGGGCGGAATGGTCAGCAGGGCCATGACCAGGATGAGCCCCACCACGCGGATGACCATGACCACGCACAACGCGGTGAGGCCCATAAGCAGAAAGTGCAGAAAGCGCACCGGCACCCCGCGCGAGCGGGCGAACTCCAGGTCGAAGCTCATGACCAAGAGCCCGCGCGAGAACAGCGCCACCAGCAGCAGCACCGCGCCGGAAAGCCCGGCCATGAGCCAGAGGTCGGAATCGGGCACGGCCAGGATGCTGCCGAAAAGATAGCTCATGAGGTCGGAATTGTAGCCCGGCGTCAGGTCGAGCAGGATGATGCCCAGCGCCATGCCTGCGGCCCAAAGCACCCCGATGACCGTGTCCGCCCGCTCGCGGGCCGAAAGAGTGACCCAGGCCATGCCCAGGGCCGCCAGGGTGGAGAATCCGGCCGTCACCGGCAGCACCGGCAGGCCGAGGAAGAAGGCCAGCCCGACGCCGCCGTAAGAGGCATGCGCCACGCCGCCCGCCAGGAACACGATGCGGTTGACCACCACCAGCGAGCCGATGACCCCGCAGATGAGACTGGCCAGAAGTCCCGCGTAGAGCGCGTTGCGGAAAAAATCAAAGGCCAGGGCCTCCATCATGCGCTTGGCCCTCCGTTCTTCTTGTGGGCATGGGCCCCGCCGCAGCAGTCCGGGCTGTCGTGGTCAAGCACCACGCGGTGCGGCACCGGGCCATGGGCCAAAAGCTCCACCGGGCAGCCCTCCACCAGGCTCACGCCCATGGCCTGGGCGAAAATCTCCGGGGTCAGGCGGCTGTCGGCGTGCAGGTGCAGGGTCTTATTCACGCAGGCGATGGATTTGACGCACCCGTCCACCGTGGACATGTCGTGGCTGACCATGACGATGGTCATGTCGCGGTTGAGCTCGGCCAGAAGGGCCATAAGCTCCTGCCTGCTCTTGCCGTCCACGCTGGCCGTGGGTTCGTCCAAAAGCAGCAGTTCCGGGCCGGAAACGATGGCCCGGGCGATGAACACGCGCTGGCGCTGCCCGCCGGAAAGGTCGGAGAGCCTGCGGTGCGCCTCTTCGGCCAAGCCCACTCGGGAAAGCGCCTTCAGGGCCGCCTCGCGCTCTTTGGCCCGCTGCGCGCGGCCCACGAACCAGACCAGGCCGGGCCGCACCAGGCCCAGCATCACCGCGCCCAGCACCGTAATGGGGAAGCTGGCCGAAACCTGCGTGAACTGCGGCAGATAGCCGATGCGGCCGCCCGCCTGCCCCGCCGGCTGGCCCAACACCCGCACGGAGCCGCCGCCGGGCTTCTCCAGCCCCAGCAGAAGTTTGAGCAGGGTGGATTTGCCGCCTCCGTTGGGACCCAACACGGCCAGAAAGTCGCCCGCAGGCAGGACCAGGTTCACCTGATCGAGCACGCGCACGCCATCATAGGCGAACCAGAGGTTGGAAATCTCCAAGGCCGGAATGTTCACAAAAACCGCCTCCCGAAAACTGGCGCGACGCAGCCGAACATTTGGCTGTGTGCGCATCCACGGGTCTGTACTCCCAGGAACGGGGCCAAGGCAACGGGTTTTGCGAGGCGGATTTTCCGGGCCGCGGACGGAAAAAGGGCCACGGACAAGACGCCCCTGTTGCCCGTGCTGCCGGTCTGATGTATCAGGGGCACGAAGTCGTCACCCTGGAGCATTCATGGAACTCGCCCTTGTAGAATATGTCGGCCTGGCCGCAGGCACCCTCACCACCGCAGCCTATCTGCCCCAGGTTTACAGAACCTGGCGCACCAAGGCCGTGGAGGACATCTCGCTCAGCATGTACTGGGCCATGACCGTCGGCATCGCGCTCTGGCTCGCCTACGGCATCTGCATCCGCGCTGTGGCGGTGATCATCGCCAACTCCGTGAGCCTGCTGCTGGTGGGCGGCATGCTGCGCCTCAGAATCGTCTACGGCAGGCGCATTGCCGCCGCCAAGGCCGCCGCGCGGCTGCACTGACCCCGGTCTACGGCATGGCGCCCGCCGCGCACGCGGCCACAAAGGCCCGCGCCGCCTCGGGGTTCGAGGCCAGGTGCGCGTGAAAATACCCGCCCAGAACATTGCCGCAGGCCTGGCCGTCCAGAACTTCCGCGCCGTCCGAAGCCGTAAGCGCGAAGGCGGGCGGCATCTTCGCCCGGCCCGGCAACGCCCCGCCGTCATACTCCGAATAGTGGAATTCGTGCCCGCGCAGCAGGGTTCCCGCCGGGCCAAGAGGCCCGGAGACACGCGTGCGCGCCTGGCGGTAGCCCAGGGCGGCGCGCCGGGGCCGCAGCACCGCCCGGCCCGGCAACGCCCCGCACAGGGGCCAGGCTGCGCCGTTGGCGTCCACAAGTTCCTCCAGCAGATACATGTACCCGCCGCACTCCGCCCACACGGGCCGGCCCGAGGCGCAAAAGGCGCGCACGGTCCCGCGCATGTCCGCGTTGGCGGAAAGCTCACGCGCGGCCAGCTCCGGGTAGCCGCCGGGCAGGTAGAGGCCATCAAGGCCAGCGGGGAGCCGCGCAGCATCCAGCGGCGAAAAGAACACCAGCTCCGCGCCGCAAGCCTCCAGCAGGCGCAGATTTTCCTCGTACACAAAGCAGAAGGCCCGGTCGCGGGCGACGCCGATGCGCACGCTGCGGGGCATGGACTGCGGCGCAGCCGGCATTGGCAGTTCCAGCTCCGGCAGCGCAGCCAAAAACGCCGGGATGTCGAGGCCCCGCTCCACCCAGTCCGCCAGGGCTTCCAGACGGCCCTCCAGGTCTGCGGCGTCCTCGGCGGTGACCAGCCCCAGGTGCCGCGAAGGCAGCCCGATGTCCTCGCCGCGCGGCAGGCAACCCAGCACCGGAGCCTCCGGCGCCAGGGCCAGGGCCTCGCGCAGCAGCGACTCGTGGCGCGGGCTGCCCACGCGGTTCAAAATCACCCCGGCCAGGCGCAGGTCCGGGTCGAAGCGGGCAAAGCCCTGCACCAATGCGGCTGCGGAGCGCGCCTGGGCCTTGGCGTCCACCGCCAGCACCACCGGTAGTCCCAGCAGCTTGGCCAGGTGCGCGGTGGAGCCTTCCTCGGTCGCGCCGCCGCGACCGTCGAAAAGCCCCATGGCGCCTTCCACCACGGCCACCTGCGCGCCGCGCGCGTGCCGGGCGAAGAGCGCGCGCAACGCCTCCGCAGGCTGCATCCAGGTGTCGAGGTTGTGGCTGGGGAGCCGGGCGGCCGCGGCGTGCAGGCCGGGATCGATGAAGTCCGGGCCGGACTTGAAGGGCTGGACGCGCAGGCCCCGGCGGGCAAGGGCGCGCAGCAGCCCCAGGGTGATGGAGGTCTTGCCGCACCCGCTGTGGGTTCCGGCCAACACCAGGGCCTTGGTCACTGGGGCTGGCTCCCGGCCAGCTTCTTGCGCTTGAGGAAGGCCAGAAACCGGTTGGCTTCCTCGTGCTTGGGATTGAGCCGCAGGCAATCGGAAAGATGCTGCGCCGCGAGCTTGGCCTCGTTCATGTCATAGGCGGCGCGGGCCATGTTGTAGTGCAGGTTCTCGTCGCCGGGACAAAGCTCCACGGCCCGGGCGTAATAGTCCAGCGCCTCGGCGTGCATGCCGGACATGCGCAGGCGGATGCCGAACTCGTTGAACAGGTGCTTGTGCTCGTTCTCAAAGGCCGCATCAAGCTTCACCAGGCGGTCGAAAACAGCGCGGGCCTTGTCCAGTTCGCTGCGGGCGATGTAGCTGAGGCCGATGCCGAAATTGGCGCGCACGTTTTCCTCGTCCAGCGCCAGGGCTTTGTTGTACTCAAACTCCGCGGAATAATTCTCGCCCCGCTTGAGGTACTTGTCGCCCCTGGCGACGGCTTTGGTGATCTCCTGATCGCGCGAGGCGCGCAAGATGGCGTATTCATGCGACCGTTGAGGCTCTGGCAGATAATTTTCCAGAAGCTCCTCGCGGCTGATGGTCCGCTTGTCGCCGAAAAGTTCGTTGCCCGGCCCAAGGGCCTGCAGCTCCAGCTCCCCTCCGGCCTGCTCCTGCACAAAAAAGAACGCAAGAACCTCCGTCCGGCGGGCCGTTGTTCCGGTGCCGATGGAGGAAACCATTTTTTTGGCAAAAACACCGCTGATGCGCTGTTCCGGGTACTCTTTGTTCATCACTTGGTCCGTCCGGAAAGGGAGGATTGCCGAACGGTACACCACGCGACGGACCGGCGGAAGGGGATACAGCGTAAAAAGACGTAAACTCCGTAGTGGCAAAGGGAGCCACCACGGGGTGAACCCCCGTGCAAAATGATGTCCTGGGCCAATTGCGGCTAGCTCCCGGCCAACTTCTTGCGCCGCAGGTATTCCACGAACTGCCGGGCCTCCAGGTGGGCGGGATTGAGCTTGAGGCACAGCCCAAGGTGCTGGGCGGCGATCTTGGGGTCGCCCTTGTCAAACGCGGCCCGGGCCAGATTGTAGTGCAGGTTCTCATCCTCGGGCGAGAGATCCAGGGCGCGGCGATAGTAGCTCATGGCCTCGCCGTGCATCCCGGTCTTGCGCAGGCTGATGCCAAACTCGTTGAACAGGTGCTTGTGCTCGTCCTCAAAGGCCGCGTCGAGGTGCACCAGACGCTCGAAGACCTCCTGGGCCTTTTCGCGCTCGCCCCGCTCTATGTAGCACAGGCCGATGCCGAAGTTGGCGCGCACGTTGCCCATGTCCATGGCCAGGGCCTTGTTGTACTCGAACTCCGCGGTGAAGCCCTCGCCGCGCTTACGGAACTTGTCGCCCCGGGCAACGGCCTTCTGAATCTCCTGCTCCTGGGGCGTCACGATGGCCACGGCCCGGGCCATGGTCTTCTGCGGCTCCGGCAGGTAGCTGGTCAGCAAATCCTCGCGGGTGATCTCGGTCACCGGGCCGAAGGGCACATCACTCAGGTTCAGGGCCTGCACGTCCAGCAGCCCGTCCTCGCGCTCCTGCACAAAATAATAGGACACGACCTCGGTTTTGCGGGCGGTGGTGCCCGTGCCTATTTTGGCCACCTTCTTCTGGGAGAAGATGCCGCTGATGCGCCCACTCGTGGAGTGCGGGGCGGACGGTGTCTGGGTCATGGAGTGGCCTGCCTGGCTAAAGTGCGGTGGATGGTTCGGGCAGAATAAATGTACACCACTTCCGCGCGGCGCGAAAGGGGTCAGATGCGCCCCTGGCCGGGGACACCCTCCCAGTGCCTAACGGCGCCGGAACGGACCAGGGCCAGGGCATCGATCTCACTCATGGGCCGGGCGAAAAGATAGCCCTGGACGTACTGGCAGCCCAACTCGCGCAGAAAGCCCAGCTGCTCCACGGTCTCCACGCCCTCGGCCACCACTTTGAGGCCCAGGCCCGCGCCCAGGGTCACCAGGGTGCGCACGATGGCCTCGCTGCCGGGGTCGGAATCCTCGGCGCTCAGGCCCGCCACAAAGCCCCGGTCGATCTTGATGGCGTCGACGCTGAAGCGCTGGATGTAGGACAACGACGAGTAGCCGGTGCCGAAGTCGTCGATGCACAGGCCCAGGCCCAGCTCGCGCAGCTTGGCGGCTGTGTCGCGGGCGCTGCTCATGCTGTCCAGCAGCACGCTTTCGGTAATCTCAAGAGCCAGGCTCGCGGGGGAAACCCCGCACTCCTTCATCACCTGCTCCAGGTGGCCCACCAGGAGAGGATTGCGGAAATGCTTGGCCGAAATGTTGATGTTGGTCACAAAGGAGCCCGGCTGCACGGAGTCCTGGGCGGCCAGGGCCCGGTCGAACTCCTTGACCATGCAGCAGGCCTGGGCGAACACCCAGTGGTCCAGGGGATAGATGATGCCGGTCTCCTCGGCCAGGGGGATGAACTCGCCGGGGGGGATGTCGGTCCCGTTGTCGCGCCGCCAGCGCACCAGGGTCTCAAACCCGGCCAAGCGCTGCTCGCGGATGTCCACAATGGGCTGAAACACCAGGGAAAGACCGGCCTGCGACACGGCGCGCCGCAGCTCGATCTCCATCTCCATCAGCTCCTGCGCCTGGTGGTGCATGCGCTGGTTGAAGACCTTGAAGCGGCTCTTGCCCTGAGCCTTGGCGTGGTACATGGCCGTGTCCGCGTCGCGCAGCAGGGCCTCCGGCCGTTCGTAGCGGTTGGTGTGCAGCACGATGCCCAGGCTGCCGGAGGTGGTGACCTCGCGCCCGTCGAGGTCCAGCGGCTTGGAAATCTCGTCCAGCACGCGCCGCGAGAAGCGGATGGCGTCGCGCGGGGCGGTCAGGTCCTCCAGCAGGATGGCGAATTCGTCGCCGCCGAAGCGGGCCACGGTGTCCGTGCTGCGGCCGCAGGCCACCAGGGTGTCGCTCACGTGGCGCAGCAGGCGGTCGCCGATGTCGTGGCCCAGGCTGTCGTTGATGATCTTGAAACGGTCCAGGTCCATGTACAGGACGGCGAAGCGGAAATCCGGGCGGCGGCGGCCGCGCTCCATGGCCATGCGCAAATGGTCCAGGAACAGCAGGCGGTTGGGCAGGCCGGTCAGGGGGTCGTGGAAGGCCTGGTGCACCAGGCGGTGCTCCGCCTCCTTGCGCAGGGTGATGTCCTCCACAAAGCCCTCATAGTGCAGGGTCTTTCCGGTCTGGTCCGCAACTTTGCGCGCGTTCTCCGAAATCCAGATGACCCGGCCGCTCTTGCGCCGCACCTGCGACTCGAACCCCTGCACCTGCCCGGACGCCTCCATGAGCTCCAGGAAACGCTCGCGCCGGCCCTGTTCGGTGTAGGGGCTGGTGCTGGACAATGCGTCCACCAGCTCGTCCGGCGAGTCGTAGCCGAAGATGGAGGCCATGGCCGGATTGGCCGAAAGGTAGCGGCCCTCCGGCGAGATTTGGAAAATGCCCTCCACGGCGTTTTCGAAAATGCCCCGGAACTTGGCCTCGGCCCGGCGCAGGGCGTCGCCCACCACCTTGCGCTCCGCCACCTCTATCTTCAGCTGGGTGTTGGTGCGGGAAAGCTCGCGGGTGCGTTCGGCCACCATGCGCTCCAGCAGCGCGCGCGACTGCTCCCGCTCCAGCTCCAGCTGCTTGGTCACGGTGATGTCGCGCAGGATGCAGACGCTGGCCATGCCACCGGTCAGAGGCACGCGGGCCACGGTGATCTCCACCGGGAAGGGCTGGCCGTCGGCGCGGCTGGTCTGCACCTCCACCAGTTGGGCCACGCCGCTGGGCTCTCCTTCCAGCCCGCCCGAGGCGGCGATGGCTTCGCAGACCCGCAGCCCGAAAACCTCCGCGCAGCCGTGGCCCGAAAGGTCTTCGTCCGGCAGGCCGAACATGCGCAGCAGCGCTGGATTGTGTTGTAAAATGTGCCAGTCCTGCACAACGAGGAGGCCATCGGCGATATTGCCCACAATGGCCGAGAGCGAGCCCAGCGCGTCCTTCAGGTCCAGGGTGGCCCCGGCCACGGACTGCTCCAGCTGGGTCACGTGCCCGGCTATCTGCCCGGCCATGCTGCGCATGGAGTCGGCCAGGGCGCCGATCTCGTCGTTTGAGCGCACATCGCAGGTGGACGAGAAGTCGTGGGCCGCCACCTGCTCGGCATAGCTGGCCAGCCGGTTCAGCCGGCCGGTAATGCTGCGGATGTACAGGAAGGCGAAGGCCACACAGAACAGAAACACCACGAGCGTCAGCAGGTGCTGGCGCAAAATGGCCTGGGCCGTGGCCTTGCGGATGGGCCCCGTGTCCATGCCGATGTGCACGAACCCGCCGCTGCCGCCCAGCACGGGCTGCACCACGTGGATAACCTCGCTGCCGTCATCCAGCAGCAGGGTGCGGATGTCTGCGCTGAGGTTGGTCTGGTCCTTGCCCTGCATGCCGGTGATGAGCTGGCGCACGGCGCCGGGCACAACAGGGGTGAAGGTGTGCGCCACCACCTCGCCCCTGGCGTTGACCACCACAAGGTAAGAAATGTCGCCCATTTCCTGGTGCTGGTCGATGGCCGCCTGGATGCTGCCCGCGCTTTGGCTCAGCAGAAGCTCGGTGTTGCCGTCGGCGATGCTGCGGGCGATGGCCAGGGCCCTGGCCTTGTACTCGTTTTCCAGGGTGGACTTGAGCTCCTGGGAGGCCAAGAAGGAGGCGGCCACCGCCAGAACGCCGAAGGCCGCGACCATGGACAGCAGCAGACGGACAAGCAGCCTGCCTCTCATGGCTTCACCGCCCGCAGGCTGTCCACGCCCTTGAAGTGGCCGTCCTTGAAGATGGTGAGGTAGGTCCGCTGCATTCCCTGGGAATTGCCCGGGCGCAGGTCGACCTTCTTGCCCAGGCCCAAATCGACGGACTTCATGCCCGCGAACACGGCCTGCAGGCGTTGGGGCGAGGGCGCGTCGGCCATGCGCTTCACAACCTCGCCCAGGGCCATGCCCGCCAGAAAGCCTTCGAAGCTCACGAAGCTCAAACGGTTCGGGGTATACTCCTCCGGCGTCATCTGGGGCGGGGACGTGGCCTTCACATGCTCCATGGCCTGGCGGTAGGCGCGCACGGCGGAGAGGCTCAGGTCCTCGTAGCAGGGCACCACTTGGGAAAACACCAAGCCCTCCAGGTATTCCCGGCCCGCCATGCGGGTCTGGGCCAGCAGAAATTTCGCCATGTTGTCGGCATCGGCAAAGGAAAGCGCCGCCACGAGATTGACGAACCCGGCGTTGCGCAGGTCGCGCACGAAGCCCGCGCAGGCCGGGGCGGTGCCCACGGTGACGATGGCGTCCGGCTTTCCGGCCAGGAGGATGCCCACCTCTTTGCGGAAGTCGTGGGTGTAGGCCGCGCCCCGGCGGTAGGTCGCCTCCGAGGCCATGACCAACCCGTGGGCGCTCAGGGTGCGCCGCACCCCGTCCCAGCCGTCGCGCCCATAAACATCGGCCTGGTGGAACACGGCAATGCGCCGGCACCCGGCCTTCAGCAACGCCTCCACGAGGTTGCGCGTCTCCTCCAGGTACGAAGCCCGCAGGTTGAACACGCAGGAGTCGTAAGGGGGTTCGCGCAGCATCTCGGCCCCGGTGAGGGGGAACAGCAGCGACAGGGGCATGGATTCATAGCGCTTGAGCACCGGCAGCACGCGGGCCGTGGTGGGCGTGCCCACATAGCCCAGCAGCGCGAACACCCGGTCCTTTTCCACCAGGGCGAAGGTGTTGTACAGGGCCGCGGCCGGGCCATAGCCGTCGTCGCGCAGCGACATGCCAAGCTGCCAGCCTCCCGCGCCGCCCCGGGCGTTTATGTGCTCAAAGGCGGCCACCAGGCCGCGGTGGTACTCCATGCCCAGGCCGCGGGCCGGGCCGCTGAAGGCGGCCGACATGCCGAACACGAGCTCGCCGCCGGCCTGGGCCTCGTTGGCGGGGGTGCACAAACAGACGAATAGAAGAAGCAATACCCAATGCATCCTGACGCAGAGGGGTGCGTAGAGAACCGACACCCAGCAAGGACAGGTTCGGCGTGGCAAGACTGAGCACAGTTTAGACATGGCATCCCGCAGGTGATGGCAACGATCACCTTCCGCAGCATCACGATCGCCTCCACCATGCCTTATTTCTGGGAAAAATCAACGTTTCCCTTGCTTGCTTCAATATTCGCCCGCGCGGCCACGCCGCGCACCTGGCGGCAAATCCCCATGAGCAGATTGAACTCGTTTCTACGCAGGCAAAAGCGCGAAAAGAAACGCCGCACCGGCAGCATCCAGTACTCCGCGTTCTGGTCCTTCAGAAAATCTATGGCCGAAAGCGCCTCCTGCATGCTGGCGAACAGGGCCTGGCGCTCCTCGAAAGAGGCGTCGCGCTCCGTGGGCGGGCCTTTGGGCTCAAAGGGCCGCAAAAGCGAGTACTGGAAGCACTCGTACAGCAGAATGAGCACGGCCTGCGAGAGGTTCAGCGAGGTGCAGTCCGGGCTGGCCGGAATCATCACCAACTGGTCGCAAAGGCTGGTCTCCTCGTTGGTCAGGCCGCGGTCCTCCGGCCCGAACACAAAAGCCACGCTGCCGCCCTGCTCCAGGCGCGCGTGCACCTCCGGCGCGGCCTTGACCGGGGTCAGCAGGCCCTTGCGCCAGCCGCCGGTGCGGGCCGTGGTGCCAATGGCCAGGGAGGTTCCGGCCAGGGCCTCGGCCAGGGTGCCCACAATGCGCGCATTCTCAAGAATGTGCCGGGCGTGCGTGGTTGCCAGGGGCGCGGCCCGGTCCGGGTCGAACCCCTGCGGGTCGACCAGCACGAGCTGGCTGGTCCCCATGTTCAGCATGGCGCGGGCCACGGAGCCGACGTTTTCCGAGTACTTTGGACGGAACAAAACCACCTGAAGCCTGCTCTGCGGCATTCCCTCTCCTCAAGATCGCTTGTCCGCAACGGCCACGCCCCTTGACGCGCCGATGGCGGCATTCTAGACTTCTTCCCGTGCCGGTGTCGGCACAACCCCGGATCAACCTTCAATCTTTAGGGAGAACCCCAAATGGCGCTGTACACCAAAGAAGAGGCACTCAAATACCATTCCATGAAGCGGAAGGGCAAGCTCGAGGTCGTGTCCATCAAACCCTGCTCGACCCAGAAGCACCTCTCCATGGCCTACACCCCCGGCGTCGCCGACGCCTGCCGGGCCATCCACGCCGACGTGGAGCAGGTGTACGAATACACGAACAAAGGCAACCTTGTGGCCGTTGTTTCCAACGGCACCGCAGTGCTCGGCCTGGGCAACATCGGGCCCGAGGCAGGCAAGCCGGTCATGGAAGGCAAGGGCGTGCTCTTCAAAATCTTCGCCGACATCGACGTGTACGACCTGAACATCCGCCAGTCCGACCCGGACAAGATCATCGAGTTCTGCAAAATGCTGGAGCCCACCTTCGGCGGCATCAACCTTGAAGACATCAAGGCCCCGGAATGCTTCAAAATCGAGCAGACGCTCATCAAAGAAATGAACATCCCGGTGTTCCACGACGACCAGCACGGCACGGCCATCATCTCCGGCGCGGGCCTCATGAACGTGCTCGAAATCAGCGGCAAGAGCATCAAGAACATCAAGGTCGTGGTTTCCGGCGCCGGCGCCGCAGCCATCTCCTGCTCGCGCTTCTACGAGGCCATGGGCCTGGACAAGAGCCAGATCTTCATGTTCGACTCCAAGGGCCTGCTGCACCTGGGCCGCACGGACATGAACGCCGAAAAGACCTACTACGCCCAGCCCAAGGCCTGCACCCTCTCCGAAGCCATGACCGGCGCGGACATGTTCCTGGGCCTCTCCGGCAAGGACGTCATCAACGCCGCCCAGGTTAAAACCATGGCCAAGGATCCCGTGATCTTCGCCTGCGCCAACCCGGACCCGGAGATCGCCTACCCCGTGGCCAAGGAAGCCCGCGCCGACCTGATCATGGCCACCGGCCGCTCGGACTACCCCAACCAGATCAACAACGTGCTGGGCTTCCCCTTCATCTTCCGCGGCGCGCTCGACGTCCGCTCCAAGGTCATCAACGAGCAGATGAAGCTGGCCGCGGCCAAGGCCCTGGCCGCCCTGGCCAAGGAGCCCGTGTCGCCCGAGGTCTGCGCCATCTACGGCGTCAAGGAGCTCACGTTCGGCATGGACTACATCATCCCCAAGGCGCTGGACCCGCGCGTGCTCGAATGGGTGTCCCCGGCCGTGGCCCAGGCCGCCATGGATTCCGGCGTGGCCACCGTCAAGCTGGACATCAAGCAGTACAAGAAAGATCTTGCCGCCCGCATGACCGAGTCCAAGAAGCGCACCGCGCTCATGGTCGATTCCTTCGGCTACGACCTGTAAGGCTCGCGCCACGCACGCCCCCCAAGGCCCGGAGGAGACTCCGGGCCTTTTTTATGGCAGGGTGCCGCCATGGCGCACACCATTTTCCCCGCCACCCTTTCCGACGCCCCGGACATTCTGGCGCTCCAGCGGCTGGCCTACCAGTCCGAGGCCCGGCTGTATGGCGACTGGAACATCGCCCCGCTGACCCAGACATTGGCCGAACTTGAGGCCGAGTTCGCGCGGCTGGCCCTCCTCAAGGCCGTTTCGGCCCTGGGCGTCATCGGCTCCGTGCGCGCGGGCCAGACAGACGGCGTCTGCTCCATCGGACGGCTCATCGTCCACCCGGACCACCAGCGCCAAGGCCTGGGCACGGCCTTGCTCGAAGCCATCGAGGCCGCCTTTCCGCAGGCTGCACGCTACGCGCTGTTCACCGGCTCACGGAGCCTGGGCAACATCCGGCTGTACCAGCGCCAGGGCTACCAGACGGTGCGCAGCCAGACGCTGACGCCGCAGCTGACCCTGGTGTTTTTGGAAAAGCCCGGCCCTGCGTGGCGCTGAAAGCGCCGCTTCCGCCCCAGCACCCACGAAACGAGCCCACACCGGCCTTTGCGCGCCGGCTGCGCAACTCTTGCGCAAACGCACTGCGGCCCCAATCCCCCGCGCCCGCAATGCCCCGCCAATGCTCATTATTTACTCTGGCCCAAAGTTTGCTGAAACCTTGCCAAGAGGGCCGCGTCTTGACGATTGCGCAGGAAGGCGTATCTTCCGGCGCAGGGATCGACCCCCTATACTTTCGACATCTGGCGGGACTTCCCGCACCAGGAGGATCACATGAAACGCTTCATCGCTTCCGCCGTCCTCGCCGCCTTCCTTGTGGGCTCCCTGGGCGCTTGCGCCAACAAAGCCCAGAGCGGAGCCGGCCTGGGGGCGCTCACCGGCGCCACCGTCGGCGCCCTCACCTCCAAGAACAAGGTCAGCGGCGCGGCCATCGGCGCGGGCATCGGCCTGCTCCTCGGCTACATGGTCGGCAACGAGATGGACAAGCACGACAAGGAGCAGATCGGCAAGGTTCTGGAGGAGCAGCCCTCCGGCAAGCCCATGGCCTGGAAGAACCCGGACACCGGCACCCAGTACGAGGCCACGCCGAGCCCCGCCTACATGCAGAACGACAAGGTCTACCGCGACATTTACATCAAGGCCAACGTGGAAGGCCAGGAGAAGGACGTGAAGGCCAAGGCCTACCGCAACCCCGACGGCACCTGGGTCCTGGTGCAGTAAACCACCCCCGGCATCACGGCATCACGGCCCGGAGTTCGCGCTCCGGGCCTTTTTTTTCGCGCCCGCCGCCGGGCAAAAGAAAAGGCCGGGACTGCTCCCGGCCTGTGCTGCGTTCGCTTGATGGGGGGGAAGGGCTAGAAGCGGCCCTCGCCCGCGTTGTGCTCCGTGCCCAGAGGCTTGGAAGCGTCCACCGGGCCGGGCTGCACTTCGTGGCGCAGCTCCGGCGTGGCCGGGGTCCTGCCCTGGCCGGGGCGGCTCACGGAATAGCCGCTCAGATCGTCGGCTCCCGGAACCGTGGCCGGGCCAGACGCCGAGCCAGACGCTGAGGCAGGAGCCGCAGCCGGGGCTCCGCCGACACGGCGCACCTCGGTGCTGGAGGCGGAAACCTTGCGTTCGCCGGTGAAGTCGCTGCCCACGAGGCGGTCGCCGCGCGAGGCGGACTTGCGCCCGGACTTCTTCTCAACCTGCTTGTCCGTCTTCTTTTCGGTCTTTTTGTCGGCTGGGGAGGGCTTCTTGCCCTTCTTCTCAACCACGATCTCCCCGGCGGCCTTCTTGGACTTCTTGGACTTCTTGTCCGCCTTGTCGGGCCTGGCGAATTCCGGCTTGCCCGTCTTTTCCGCGCCCGCCGCGGAATTCTTCTTGGATGCCTTGGCCCTCTTGCTTTTCTGCTCGGCGGCCTGGGCTATCTCGTCCACCTTGGATTTCCGGGTGCGCTTGGAGACCTTCTCGCCGGGCTTCACCTCGACCCAGCCGCCCTGCCCCTGTCCAGGGGCGGACTTGCCGGCCTTTTTGGCCTTGGCGCGGTTGGTCTTTTTCGCCTTGAGGGCGGCCGCGCGCTCCTCCGGCGCCATCTTGTACACTTTCGCCTGGGCGGGCTCCACGGCCAAAAGCCCCACTGTCAGGGCCATGGCCAACAGGCCGGTGCAAAATTTTCGCATCATGTGCCTCCTTGGGGGGGGTCAACCGCAGCCCGAGGCGCGGCGTTCAAGAATCAATTCATACACGAGGAGCACCCAGCGCGTCCAGGGGCCGGGGAACCGCCCGGGCCGGGCTATTTCAGCAACGCGTCGAGCTTCTGCTCGCTGAACCCGTCCACCCGCGCGGCGCCCACGAAGATGACCGGCGTGCCGCTGATGTCCAGGCTGGTGGCCTTGGCCATGTCTGCCGCCACGGCCTGGGTGTACTTGCCGTTACGCAGGGCGGCCACGATGGCCTCGCCGTCCTTGCCCAGGGCCTTGAGCTCCGGAAACCGCGCCAAAAACGACCCGGCCACCTCGGCCCAGGCCTTTTTCAGGTTCTCCGGCGTCATGCTCTCCACCTTGGGCTGGGGCAGGTCGGTGTAGGCGAAGTGCGTGAAGTCGGCCAGCTTGGCCGGGGCCTTGTCCGCCGCCCAGACCATGAGCGCGCAGGCGATGTCCGCGCCGGGGTGGGAGGAAAGAGGGAAATGCGCCAGCCGGAGCTCGGAGAACGCGGCCTTCTTGTTCAGCAGATAGGCGTAGCCTGTGCGGCAATAGGGGCAGAAGGGGTCCGACACGTAGGTCACCACCGTGCTCCCGGCGCCCTTCAAGATTGTGTGGCCCATGTTCTTGAGCTCCGTGGCGCGCATGCGCTCGCGGGAGTCCTTGAGGATGCTCTTGCCCACGCTCATGTCGACGATGTCGGACACATAGAACTGGCCGTCGGCGCTGACGAACATGATGAAGGGCTGGGCCTGGCCCTGTTGCGGCGCAAGCTGCCCCTTGACCACGAAAATGTCCATGCCGCCGAAGGTGGCGGCCTTTTCCACCGCCTCCACCTGCACGTTCTCCGGGGTCAAGGGCGGGGTGTTGGGGCGTTTCGCCAGTCCGGCCACAAAATGCTTGCGGAAGGCCGCGGCGTCGAACTCCGCGTGGGCCGGCGCGGCGAAGAAAACGGCCAGGGCCAGCAGAATGGTGGGAAGAATGATGCGGCGCATGGGTGCTCCTTTATGCTTACTGTTGTGCGGACCACGCGGCCAGGCGGTCGCAGGCCGTGTTGATTTCCGTCTCGTCGCCGCCGAAGGACAGGCGCACGTGCCCCTCGCCGCCGGGACCGAAGGCCCCGCCGGGAATGGTGATGACCTTGGCCTCGCGGATGAGCCGCACGGCCAACTGGCGCGAGTCCTCCACCGGGAAGCGGGCCTTGGCCATGACATAGAACGCGCCGGCGGGCCGGATGTGGCTGAAGCGCCCGCCCATGGCGTCCAGGCGCGCGCAAATGAGGTTGCGGCGCTTCTCCAGCTCGGCCTTGAATCCGGCGAAGACGTCCTGCGGGCCGGTAAGCGAGGCCAAGGCCGCAATCTGCGCCGGGGTGGGCGCGCAGATGGCCGCGGCGTCGTGGATTTTGAGCATCTGGTTCAAGAGCGGCTCCCTGGCCCACAAAAAGCCCACGCGCCAGCCCGTAAGGGCGAAGCGCTTGGAAAAGCTGAACACGCCCACCAGCAGGTGGCGCACCTCCGGCAGGCTGGCCAGGCTGAACGCGGCCTGGCCGTCGTAGGTCAGGGCGTCGTAGGTGTCGTCGCAAATGATGAAGATGTTGTGGCGCAGGGCCAGCTCGGCCAGCTTCAGCAGGTCGCCCTTGGCGAACACCGCGCCCGTGGGGTTGTGCGGGCTGGACACGATGATCGCCTTGGTGCGCAAAGTGACGGCAGCGGCCACGGCGTCCACGTCGAGCCCCCAGTCGGAACGGCGCAACGGCGCAAGCACCGGAACGCCCTCGGACAACAATACCTGCTCCACGTGGGAGGGGTAGAACGGCTCGGGCACGATGACCTCGTCGCCGGGGCCGATCAAGGTCAGCATGGCGCAGAGCAGCCCTTCCATACCGCCCACGGTGATGGCCACCTCGCGTTCGGCATCCGCTGGCAGGCCCTTTTCGGCCATAAGCAGCTCCGCCGCCGCACGCCGCAGGGCGGGCATGCCGGGCTGGAGCGAATACTTGCCCGCGCTTGCGTCCTCGCGCAGGGCGCGGCACACCGCGTCCACCACGTGCGCAGGGGTCTTGAACGAGGGGATGCCCTGCCCCAGCGACACGCAGCCGCCCACCTGGGCGGCGATCATGGGCATCTCCTTGGTGGCGGAAATCTTGATCTGCCTGACGCGGCGGGAAAGCCTTTCCGCAAGGCTGGCTTCGTCCATGCTTACGCGTCCTCCTTGGGGAACAGCTTGCCCGGATTGAGCACGTTGTTGGGGTCCAGCAGGTTCTTTATGCCGCGCTGCACGCGCAGGCTCGCGGGTTCTATCTCCAGCGGCAGCAGGTGGCGCTTGGCCAGGCCCACGCCGTGCTCGCCGCTCATGGTGCCGCCAAGGGAAAGCGCCAGGCGCACGCACTCCTCGGCCGCCTGCTCCACGCGGGGCCGGGCCGCCTCGTCCGGCGCGGTGAGGTTCAGGTGGATGTTGCCGTCGCCCGCGTGGCCAAAGGCGTAAATGATGATGCCGTGGCGCTTTTCCACCTCGGGCAGGGCGGCCACCATCTCGGCGATGCGTCCGATGGGCACGGCGATGTCCTCTGGAATGTACACCGCGCAGGACTCGTGGATGCGCGTGCTGACGCTGCGGCGCACCGTCCACACGGCCTCGCGCGCGGCGTCATCCGGCGCGGGGATGATGCCCAGGGCGCCCAGCTCGCGGCAGATGGCCTCGATGTCGGCCATGGCGCGGGCCGTTTCCGCCGGGCCGCCGTCGCACTCGATGAGCACCAGGGCCTCGTCCCGGCCGCCCAGACGCGACTTCACGTGGTCCGGCAGCAGGTCGCCCACCAGGGCTAGGCAGCGGGCGTCCAGAAACTCCATGGCCGAGGGCAGGTGCCCGCGCGTCATGACCTCGATGATGCAGCGCATGGCCGCGCCCAGGTGCGGAAAAACAGCCGCCAGGCAGGCCTGGTGCGCCGGGTGGGGCAAAAGCTTCAAGGTCAGCCGGGTGATGACGCCCAGCGTGCCCTCGCTGCCGACGAGCAGCCGCGTGAGGTCGTAGCCCACCACGCCCTTGCGCGTGGCCGTGCCCGTGCGCACCGTCTCGCCCGTGGGCAGCACGGCGCAAAGCCCCAGCACGTAGTCGCGCGTGGTGCCGTACTTCACGCAGGCCGGGCCGCCCGCGTTTGTCGCCGCGTTCCCGCCAATGGTGCTGGTGTCCAGGCTGGCCGGGTCCGGCGGGTAGAACAGGCCCTTGGCCTTGGCCGCGCGGCGCAAATCGCCGGTAAGCACGCCGGGCTCCACCGTGGCGGTGATGCTCTGGGTGTCGATGGCCAGGATGCGGTTCATGGCCGTGAGGTCGAGCACCACACCGCCGGTTTCGGCCAGGCAGCCCCCGGCCAGGCCGGTGCCCGCGCCGCGCGGAATCACCGCGAAATGGTGCTCGTTGGCCAGGGTGACGAGCCGGGCCACCTGGGCCTCGGTTTCGGCCCGCAGCACGGCGGCGGGGGGCAGGCACAGGCCGGACTCGTCGCGGCTGCAAGCGCGCAGGGCCTCGGCGTCGCGCAGCAGGTCCGGGCCGAATGCACGGGCCAGCAAGGCGAGGGTTTCAGGACTGGGGGCGCCGGGATGGTGCATAGCCGACTCCATTGGAGGGATTGAAAGGCTTGCGGGGGGGCGGGCGTCAAGCCCGGGGACGCTCGAAGCCGGGCACGCTCATGGCGTCCTCCAGCAGGCGCAGCAGCCAGCCCGCCAGGGTCACCAGGACCAGATAGTACACGCCCAGCGTGCAGAACACCTCGATGTTGCGCCACGTGTTCTTGGCGATGGTGGTGGCCGTGCCCGTGAGCTCGTTGACGGTGATGATGGACGCCAGCGACGAATACTTGATGAGGTAGATGACCTCGTTGCCGCAGCCGGGAAGCGCCCGGCGGAAGGCCTGGGGCAGCACGATGTTCAGCACCGCCTGCCGGGTGGTCATGCCCAGCGCCAGGGCGGCGCGGATCTGCCCGCGCTTGATGGAATTGAGCCCGCCCCGGATGTATTCGGACTGGTAGGCCCCGCTGCACAGGCCAAAGGACAGGATGGCCGCCTCGATGGGGTCGAGCACCAGGCTCCAACCCCCGATCTTGATGTACGGCAGGGCGAAGTACCAAAAGAACACCTGCACCACCAGCGGCGTGCCCCGGAACAGCGAGACGTAGATCTCGGTGAGCTTGCGCACGGGCTTGGGGCCGTACACGCGCAGCACCCCGGCGGTGACGCCGATGAGCGCGCCCAAAAGCGCTGACGGCGCAATGACCACGAGGCTGACCCACAGGCCCTCCATGAGCCCCGGCGCCAGCTCCGCGCGCAGAAATTCAAGATACGGCGTGCTCACAGGCGGCACTCCCCTCCGCTCTTGCCGTCGCCCGCCTCGCCCGTCAGTTCGCTGATCTTGGCGCAGAAGGCCTGGGTGCGCGAGGCCGAGCCCCGGCCCAGCAACTCCGCCGGGGAGCCCTGCTCCACCACGCGGCCCTTCTCCATGAACATGAACTCGTCGGCCAAACTGGCGGAAAAGCTGATCTGGTGCGTGGCCATGATCATGGTCATGCCGCCCTGGGCCAGGTCGCGGATGACGGCCAGCACCTCGCCGATGAGCTCGGGATCGAGCGCGCTGGTGGGCTCGTCCAGCAGCATGACCTTGGGGTCCATGGCCAGGGCGCGGGCAATGGCCACGCGCTGCTTCTGCCCGCCGGAAAGGTTGGCCGGATAGAGCGCGGCCTTGTCCTTCAGGCCCACGCGGCCAAGCTCGGCTATGGCGCGCTCCGTGGCGTCGAGCTTGCTCATGCCCTTGACCTTCATGAGCGCCACGCGCACGTTCTCCAGCGCGCTCAAATGATCGAAAAGGTTGAAATCCTGAAAGATCATGCCCACCTGCTGGCGCAGGGCGCAGAGTTCCTTTCTGTTCTTGCCGTTGACCTCGCGGCCCTCCAGCAAAATGTGCCCGGAATCCGGCGGCATGAGAAAGTTGAGGCACTGCAGCAACGTGCTCTTGCCCGCGCCGGAAGGCCCGATGAGCACCTTCACCCGGCCCCGGCCGATCTCCATGTTCACGGAGTCGAGCACGCGGTTGCCGCCAAGAATCTTGATGAGATTTCTGGCCTCCAGAATGGGCACGGCAGGGGCGTTTTCGCGGAGGTCGGACATGGGATCAGGCTGCTCCTTGGCGCGTGTAGCCCGCGATGCGGACCTTGTTTTCCAGGATGGACAGCGCCCTTACCCCGACCCAGGTGAGGACGAAAAAGATGATGCCCGCCAGAAAGGCCATGGACACGGGCTCGTGCGTGGCCGAGGCCACGGAGCGCATGCGCGCCATGATCTCCACCACGCCGATGGAGAAGGCCAGGGCCGAGTCCTTGAGCAGGATGGAGTACTCGTTGCTCCAGCCGGGAATGGACAGGCGCAGCGCCTGGGGCAGAATGATGGTGCGGATGGCCGTGGCGTCGGTCATGCCCAGGGCGCGCGCGGCCTTGAGCTGGCCCGCCGGCAGCGACTGGATGGCCCCCCGGAAAATTTGCGACTGGTAGGCGCTGGAGGTGAGGCCCAGCACCAGCACGGCGGCGATGAAGGGGCTGTCGAGGCCGATGTTGGTCAGGCCCGGCAGGGCGGAAAGCCAAGCCAGAATGCCGAAATAGAAAATGTACATCTGCACCAGGATGGGAATGCCCCGGAACAGCCACACGTAGATGGACACGGCGCGGCGCACGGGCCTGGGGCCATAGACCTGCAGCACGGCCAGGGGCATTCCGAGGCTGAGGCCCAGGAGCATGGCGCCCACGATGAGCCCGGCCGTCCAGACCACCCCGCCCAGCAGATAGGGCAGGGCCTCGCGGGCGGCGTCATAGGCAACGGCGAAATCCATGCAGTCCTGTTGGTAGCGGTTGTGTTCCGGCGCTTGAAAAGGCCGAAAGGCTCCGGCGCATATCCCGAAGCCTTTCGGTTTTCTTTTCGGCCAAGGGCGGAACTAGTCGATGTCGTACTTCTTCTTCAGTTCCTGCCAGTAGGGGTCGGCCATGAGCAGCTTCAGGCCGTCGTTGATCTTCTTCAGCAGCTCGGCGTCGTCCTTGCGCACGGCGTAGCCGTAGTTCTCGGCCGGGGCGTCGAAGGTGCCGAGGACTTTCACGTTCTTGTCCTTCTTCAGCACTTCCTTGGCGATGGTGTTGTCCATGCCGGAGCCGTCGATGCGGCCCACGGGAAGGTCCTGCATGGAGAGATCGGAGGAGTCGTACTGCACCAGCTTGAACTTCATGCCGGCCTTTTTGGAAAGCTCTTCCAGGTACTTGGCGGTAACGGTGCCGCGCTGCACGCCAATCTTCTTGTTGGTGGTCAGCATCTGCTCCAGGGTGGCCTTGCTGTCGCCCTTGACCACCAGCACCTGGGTGACCTGGTAGTACGGGTCGGAGAAGTTGACGCGCTGGGCGCGCTCGGCCGTGGCGCTCATGCCGGAGCAGATCATGTCGATCTTCTTGGCCTCAAGGGCGGGGATGATGGCGGACCACTCGACAGGCTGGTGCTTGACCTTGAAGCCCATCTTCTTGCCGATCCACTCGATGGCTTCCACGTCGAAGCCCACGGTCTTGCCCTCTTTGTCCACAAAGGCGTACGGGGGGAACCCGCCGCCATCGATGCCGTTGATGAGGGTCTTCTCCTCTGCGGCGGGTTTGGCGGTGGCGTTGTCGGCGGCCTTCTCGGGCGCCTTCTGGCAGCCCACCAGGGCCAGGCCCAGAACCAGGGCGACAGCAAATGCAAGACGTTTCATGCGCGAACCCCTTTGTTCAAACACTGTGGTGTGGATCATCCCCGAAGCGCCACGCGCCCCAAGGGCAGCCAGTTCATTTCGCCACCGCTTAACAGACTGCGTCCCCGCAGGCAAGAACCGGCAGGGACGCGGGGGGTCTGTCTCGCTGCGCCGCGCGGGCTTCAGCCCCGGGCCGGGCCGCTGGGGTCCAGGTAGGGGTTGAAGTACCCGAAACCCAGCCAAGGACAGGTTTTTTTCAGACGCTTCATGAAGTTCGCCAGGCCCATGCACGGCCCGAAATCGAACCCCGCCATGAGCTTCATGGCCAGTTCCGGGTCCAGGTTCAGGTTGCGCAGCTGGATGAAGTCGAGCCGGGTCTCGGTCACCAGGGCGGCCAGGGCGTCCCACTCGTTCTCGCAGTCGGTCACGCCCGGAAAATACAAAAGGTTGAGCGAAACGAAGAGCCCGGCGGCCTTGGCCGCGCGGATGCTCGAAACCACGTCCTCGAACTGGTAGCCGTTGGGCCGGTAGTAGGCCTCGTACGGGCCTTTGCGCACGCTGTTCAGGCTCACGCGGATGGAGTTGACCCCGGCGGCGGCGAGATCGGGCAGCACATGGGGCAGGCTGGCGTTGGTGTTCACGTTCACAGTGCCCTTGCCCCCGGCCTTGCGGAACATGCTCACGGAGGCGGCGATGAGCCCGGCCTCTGTGAGCGGCTCGCCCTCGCAGCCCTGGCCGAAGGAATAGATGGGCTTGCGCTCCTTGGCCTGGTGGCGGCGCATCACCTCCACCACTTCCTTCTCCGTGGGCTTGAAGGCTATGCGGTTCTGGGTGGAGGGGAACCCGGAGTCCTCCGGCTGGAACGAGATGCAGCCCACGCAGCGGGCGTTGCACGTGCGCGAGGTGGGCAGCGGAGCCTCGAACCGGCCCAGGGCCAGATTCTTGGCCGCCGGGCAGCCGTAGGTCAGGGCGCAGCTGGTCAGGTGGCGGATGAGCCTGTTCTCCGGCAGCTCGGCCAAGAGCCTGCGCGCGCCGTTCTCGATGCGCGCACGCGGAATGCTGGCGAACTCCTGCCTGCGGTCCTGGTCCACCCGGCGGGCGCAAACGTAGAAGCGGCCTTCGTAGAAGCCCACGGCCCCATAGGCGAAAAGCGGCAAAATCGGCGCGCCGGGGCGCGTTTGATACGCGGCGGAGGCGGACAAGGTATGCGCCGGGCTGGCGAACACGGCCACGGCCAGTTCGTCCGGTTCACCCAGCTCCTCCACCTGCCCGGTCTCGGGGTCGAAGCCCAGGGCGCTGCGGCCCGGCAGCAGGAAGAACTCGCTGTCCTCCGGCAGGGGCATCAGCTCGTCCGGGCGCGGCAGGGTAAGCTCGGCGCCGCGGCGGCACAGCATAAGCAGGTCGGGGTGGTCGTAGATGTTGCCGGCTTTGTCGGCAAAGACCATGCAGGGCTCAATATGCTTGGTGGTGCTCATGCCCCCCAATACGCCGCCAGCGGCCCGGCTGCAAGCCGGAAGCCGCAGAGCCCTCAGGGAACGGGCCGCCCCGGAGTATCCTGTCCGCGCAGCAGCAGGCTGGCCGCCAGCTCCGCGCGCAGGCGTTGCGGCTCCGGCGCGCCCAGGGCCAGGGCGGCCCGGTATTCCTCCTGCGCCAGGCGTTGCGGCCCGCGCAGCAGGTAATAGCGCGCCAGCCGCGCATGCTCCAACGCGGCCAGGCGGGGCTTGTGCACCAGCAGGCGCAAGGGGATGAGCGAAACGGCCAGGACCAGCGCCAAGGCGGCCACCGGCAGCGCCCAGCCGCGCCAAGAGGACCGCGCAAGGCCGGGCAGCTCCACCGCCGCCACGGCGGCGAAGCACATTGCCAGAGGCAGCAGCAGCACGCGGTAGCGTGGCGTCACCTGAAACAGAACCAGCATGGCGGCCAGGCCCAAAAGCAACGCGGCCAGCGCGGCGGACTCCGGCCCCAGGCCAAGGCCATCCGGACCGCGCCGCCTGCGCAGCGCCAGGCACAGGCCCGCCGCGGCACAGGCGAACACCAGCCCCACGGGCAGGGCCAGCAGGTTCGGCACCGGCGAAAAGCGCGCGCAAAAATCCTGGTTCGCCGTGGCATCCACCCCCTTGTCGTTCAACAGCAGCAGGGCCTTGCGGGCCAGCAGCCCGGCGGCCTCGCCCGGATGCCCGGAGAAGAAGCTCCAGCTCTGGCCGTACCACCAGGCGTCCGCCTCGGCCAGGGTTAGCTGGCGGCCCGCTTCAGACTCGGCCCGCCGCCACGATTGCAGGAGCACCATGTAGGGCGTGTTGTCGAAGCCCGGCAGGGCGTCGCCCACGCCGCTGGCGCCGGGGTGGTTGCCGGTATAGAGCGTGAAGCCGCCCTGAAAGCCGAAGGGCGAGGCCCGCCCCACCGTGACGGCGTTGTGGGCCATGAAGGGCGCCAGCGCCAGCACAAAGCCCAGCAGGCAGCGCGCGGCCACCTGCGCGCGCAGGCGTCTGCCCAGGGCGGGGCCTGCGGGAGCCAGGCTCCACGCGGCCAGCGCCAGCAGCAGCGCCAAAGCCAAGTTGGGCCGCAACAGCGCGGCCAGGGCCAGGAACGCCCCGGCCAGCCAGGCGCACAGCGCTCCGCGCCGCGGCGCGAGGAAGAGCAGGTTCAAGCCCAGCAGCAGGCAGAAGATGGCCGGTCCCTCGGCCAGGGGCAGCAGGGCATAGAACAAGAGCGGCCCGCAGAGGGCATACAGGGCTCCTGCGATCAGCCCGGCCCTGGGCCCGGCCAGCCGGGCGGCGAGCCCGGCGCACAGCGCCGCCGAGCCCGCGTCCAGCACGGCGTTTTGCAGCACGAAAAGAGGCACGTCCGGCCCTGCCAGAAAATACGCCGGGGCCAGCGCCAGGGAGTAGCCCAAGCTCATGACCATGGGCTGCACGAAGAAGTACGCGCCCTCCACAAGCCGCGCCGCACCGTACAGATAGGCCGAAAGGTCGGGCACGTACTCGCCCGCCAGGGGAGTTGCGCGCACCTGCCACCAGTGCGCCAGCCGGGGGATGAGGGCCAGGACGAAGACCAGCGCGGCCTCGCGCCGGCCCCAAGATCTGCCCCAGCCCCTGGAGCCCCGCATGGCGTCGGCCTGCGCTCCCGGATCCGGCATCAGACCCAGATCCCAGGCAGGGCCGCGCCGCAGAACCGGCAGCGCCCGTCCGGCAGCGGCCCGTCGGCCAAAAAGCCCTCGCGTCCCAGAACGGTCTTGCCGCAGGCCGGGCACAGGGTGTCGCCGAAGCCCGGCCCGGAGGCGTTGCCGATGTAAACGAAGCGCAGGCCCGCCGCGTGCCCGGCCGCGCGCGCCGCAAGCAGCGTCTCCGTGGGCGTCACGGGCCTGTCGAGCATCTTGTACGTGGGGTGGAAGCGCGAGAGGTGCCAGGGCGTGTCCGGGCCAAGCTCGCGGGCGATGAATCCGGCCATGTCGGCCAGTTCCTCCGCGCCGTCGTTGAGGCCGGGAATGAGCAGCGTGGTCACCTCAAGCCACCAGCCAAGGGCGCGCATGTGCTTCAGGTTGACCAGCACAGGGGCCAGCCTGGCCCCGCAGCGCTCCTTGTAGAAGGCCTCGGTGAAGGCCTTCAGGTCCACGTTGGCCGCGTGGATCAGCCCGCCCTTTCCGGCGCCGTCCGGTGTGGCCGGGCCAAAAGCGTCCAGGCACTCCGGGCTCATGAAGCCGTTGGTCACCAGAATGTTCTTGAGGCCGCCGGCCACGGCCAAACGCGCCGTGTCCTCCACCAGTTCAAAGAACACCGTGGGCTCGGAATAGGTATAGGAGATGCTTCTGGAGCCGCTTTCCAGCGCGGCGGCCACCAGCGCCTCCGGGCTGATAAAGGTGCCGCCCACGGGGTGCCCCTGGCGCGGCGACTGGGACAGCGAGGCGTTTTGGCAGAACGAGCAGGACAGGTTGCAGCCCATGGTGCCCAGCGAGAAGGTGCGTGTGCCGGGCAGAAAATGGTACAGCGGCTTCTTCTCCACCGGGTCCACGTTGACGGCCGCGGGCAGGCCGTAGACCAGCGTATGGAGTTTTCCGGAGATGTTCTGGCGCACGGCGCAAATGCCCCGCCCGCCCTCTTGAATGATGCAGAAGTGACTGCACAAGCGACACTGCACGGCATGATCGCGCCGGTCCGTGGAAGGCGGCAGCGCCTTCCAGAGTTTGGCCTCGCGGATATTCCCGTTCATGGGGGCCTCCTGCTAGCCGAAGTTCAGAATCACCGAAAAAGCCCCGAAGCTGGCCCACACGGGCGCGCCAGGGGCGAGATTCAGGCGGCGCACGCTCTCCGCGGTAATGACCGCGGCCAGCATGGTGCCGTCGGACAGCTCGGCCATGATCTCCGCGGCCACATGGTCTCCGGAGGCTTCGCCGGTCAAAATGCGCCGCACCACGCAGGGGTAGCGGTTGGCCGCCGTGGACACGGGCTCGTCCTCGCCCGCGCTGAGCTGCACCCAGGGGGCCTTGATGTCCGCCGTGGCCAGCACGCCGGGCTTGATGCCCAAACGCTCCACGCTCTCCTGGGTGACCACGCTGACCACCTTGAAGCCGCCCAGGCTGGTGATCTCCACGCTGGACACCACCGGCCCGGCGGTGACGCGGCTCACCGCGCCGAAGAAACGGTTGCGCGCGCTGGACTTGCGGCGTTCCTCGCGCTTCAGGTATTCCTCCACGATGTGCCCGGCCTCGGCCTCGGAGTAGTCGGAAAAGGCGGCGGTCAGGTCCGCCGAGGACTGGCCGAGCAGGCGCTGCACCACAGGCAGGGGCACGTCGCGGCGCATCAGCTGGCGCGCCAGAGAACGGCGCAGCACGCTGGGGCTGGCCAGGTCGCGGGGGATTCCGGCGGCCTCGGCGCGCTCGTAAAACTTGCGGCGCACGTGGCCCTGGTCCATGTCGAACAGCCGCGCGGCCTCGGCGGCGAACTCCTCGTCCTCCAGGGCCTCGCGCAGGGCCCGGGCCACGTCCGCAGGCAGTGGGACGTCGCGGCCCTCACGGCCTTCTCCGCCCTCGGCGGAAGCCCTGCCGAACCGGGCCAGGGGCCGCTCCATGTCCAGGTCCAGGTCGCGGAGGGGGTTGAGCCCCAGCACCTCGCCCAGGCGCGCCCCGGTGGAGCGCAGCAGCAAAAAAATGAGCCAGAGCCTGCGGCGCGAGGCATAATCCGCCCGGCGGCGCGAGGCGTCCATCCACGAGCGGAAGGACTGCTCCAGCGCCGCCATCTGCGCCGCGTCCAGGCAGCGGGCATCCGGGGCGGCCTCTGGCGCGGGGCGCGCCATGCGGGCGTCTGTGGGCTTGGCCATGGGTCCACTCTCTCGTGTTGCGGTCTTCCAGGTCTGGACCAAGCTTAGGGGGAAACCGCGCGCCTGCCAAGCCCCAAAAACAGGACTTTGCGTGACCGGTTTTCAAAAACCGCACAAAAAGAACGTGACAAATGTGTGGGTCTGTCTTATTTTACTATCACGCAAATAAGAAAAAACGTGACACCGACTGACCCGCAAGCCGGACCGGCCCTCGCCGCCCGGCACACCGCAGGAGGCCGCCATGCTTTTCCAAGTCGCAGGCATCGAGGTGCAACCCTGGGTTCCCCCGCTGGTATCCCTGGTTCTATCGTTCTTCACATCCATGGGCGGGGTTTCCGGGGCGTTTTTGCTGCTGCCCTTCCAAATGAGCGTGCTGGGGTATGTGAACCCGTCGGTAAGCTCCACCAACCAGTTCTACAACATCGTGGCCATTCCCAGCGGCGTGTGGCGCTATATCCGCGAGGGCCGCATGGTCTGGCCCCTCACCTGGGTGGTCATCGTGGGCACCCTGCCCGGGGTGTTCATCGGGGCTTACGTGCGCGTGCAATACCTGCCGGACGCCAAGAACTTCAAGCTCTTCGCGGCCATGGTTCTTTTGTACATCGGCCTGCGCATGATGCGCGACCTCATCAAGCAGCTCAAGGGACAGACGGGCGGCGCGGCCGCGGCGGAAAAGCGCTTCCAGGAACAGGTGGCGCGCTTCCGCGATATGGCCAAGGCCCAGGAGGCCCACGGCGAGAAGCTGGCCGCCGTGCGCGTGGTGCGCTTCACCAGCACCCGCATCGCCTACGAATTCTATGGCGAGACCTATGACGTCTCCACCTGGGGCATCCTGTCCCTGTCCTTCCTCGTAGGCATCATCGGCGGCACCTACGGCATCGGGGGCGGGGCCATCATCGCGCCGTTCTTCGTCTCGTTCTTCGGCCTGCCGGTGTACACGGTGGCGGGTGCGGCGCTCATGGGCACCTTCATCACCTCCGTGGCCGGGGTGGCCTTCTACCAGGCCATTGCGCCCTTTTACCCCACCATGTCCGTGGCGCCGGACTGGATGCTCGGCTTTCTCTTCGGCATCGGCGGCATGGCGGGCATGTACCTGGGTGCGCGCTGCCAAAAGCACGTGCCCGCGCGCTACATCAAGTGGATGCTCTCCGGCCTGCTGGTGTTCCTGGCCGTGAAGTACGTGGGAGACTTCCTGCGCTGAGGCGCGGCTTCTCCCGCCCCTTGCCCCGGTGCGCGGCCTGGCCTACCATTGCGGCATCCAACGCCCCAGGAGGCCGTGTGCGCCCATTCGCCGTCCACATCATCTGCGCCTTGATCTGCCTTGCGGCAGCGCCGGCCCTGGCCGAGCCCCTGCCCGCGCTGCGCGCCGCGCCCAACGAGCTGGCAAGCCCCGGCGACCCCACCTGGCCCCTGGGCCCGCAAAACGGCGGCGCCACCGGAGTGGTTCTCCACGCGGACGACGCCGTGCGCACCCCGGAGGGCCTGCAAAGCTTCCGGGCCGAACTGCCGGGCGACGCCAAGCCCGGCCCGCCGCGCGCCTGCCTGGGCCTGGCCAGCGCCACCCGGCGCGACCTCTACAAGACCCGCGCCGTGGAATTCACCATCAAGGCCTCGCGCCCTGTGGCCGGGCTCGTCATCATCACCAGTTCCAACACCGAGAACCCCAAGGCCCGCGACCGTTTCTTCGGGGCCTTCGGCATCGGCACGCAGTGGAAGACCCTGCGCCTGCCCTTCGGGTCGCTGGCGCCCCTGCCAGGCTGGCCGGAGGAGGCCGCACGGCAAGGCTTCGCCCCCGGCGACCTGGTGCTTCGCCCGGACAGCGTGGAGGACATCTGCATCGGCGCGGAGGCGGGCAGAATCGGCGCGCAGGGCGTCAGCCTGTGGGTCGGCGGGGTGCGCTTCGTGCGCTAGAACCGCCGTTGTTGCTGGAGGGGGAAAAAAGCCGCTAGGGCTTCTCTCTTCTTTCGTGGATGCTCTTCATGGTCACGCCCGCCAGACAGCCGCACAACAGGCCCAGGCCCAGCATGCGGCCCATGTCCACGCCGGGAATGAGCCACCCGGCGATGACCGCCACGGACCCGCCGATGATGATGCCGCGCGCCAGGTAGTTGAGCGTTCCGGCGAAGCGTTTGTCTTCGGGCGAAAACCCATGTTCCTCAACGGCGGGCGCCTGCTCCGCCTCCTGCTTGCGTTCACGTTTGGACTGCTTGCCCATGCGACCTCCGTGGAATTTGCTGCTGCGGCGACTAGAGCATAAATCCCCGCGTCCCTCAAGCCCTGCGGGTTATTCCTCCCGGAGCGGGTGGAATTACCTTCATGGAACTTGACAACGACTTTCAATTTCACTATTTGCATTGAGGACGGTATCTCCCCTCGGGTGTATCGAAACAAGGAGCTGACGGATATGTGGCAAGAAATTCTGGTGTACGCCATTTTGGCTCTGGCCGGAGGGCTCACCCTCTGGAGATTCTACAAGAAGTTCACAGGAAAGGCTCCGTGCTGCAGTGGCGGATGCTCCTGCGCGGGCTCGTGCAATACGCTGAAGACGCCGGGCTCCGACGGCGGCGGCTCCTGCTGCACCCGCTGATCTGCCCGCATCAAACCGCCACACCACAACAGCAAGGAGACATCCATGAACTCGTGCATCACCCTGCGCCGCGCGCAGGTGAACAAGAAACTGCGCATCTGCTCCATCGGCGCCCAGGGCGAACTGGGCCGCAGGATTCGGGACATGGGGCTCATCCCCGGTGCGGAAGTCACCGTGGTGGGCAAGGCTCCGTTGAAAGACCCCGTGGCCCTGCGCCTGCGGGACTTCACCCTGACCTTGCGCAACAGCGAGGCCGATCATATCCAGGTGGAGTTTGCGGAGTAGCTTCATGTCCCCAAAAAACGTAACCATCGGCCTTGCCGGCAATCCCAACTGCGGCAAGACCACAATGTTCAACGCGCTCACCGGTTCGCACCAGCATGTGGGCAACTGGCCGGGCGTCACGGTCGAGAAGAAGATGGGCCACGCCAAGGTGGGCGAGTTCACCCTGGACGTGGTCGACCTGCCGGGCACTTACTCCCTCACCGCCTATTCGGAGGAGGAGAAGGCCGCCCGCAACTTCCTCATTGAGGAACGGCCCGCCGCCATCATCGACGTGCTCAACGCCGACTGCCTGGAACGCAACCTCTACCTCGCCGTGCAGATCATGGAGCTGGGCGTGCCGCTTGTTCTGGCGCTGAACATGATGGACGAGGTGCGCAAGGGCGGCAAGGACATCGACACCGCCCTGCTGACCAAGCTCACCGGCTGCCCGGCGGTTGAAACCGTGGCCCGCCAGGGCAAAGGCAAGCGCGAGATCCTGGAGGCGGCCTTTACCCTGGCCGAAACGCGCGCCGGAGCCTGGACGCCGCTGCGCATCTCCTACGGGCCGGACCTGGACCCCGTGCTGGACGAGATGGAAGGCATCGTGGAAGCCAGCGGCATCATGGCCGGACTGGTGCCCCCGCGTTGGGTGGGGCTCAAGTACCTGGAAGGCGACCCCGGCATTGCCCGCCGCGGACGCGAGGCCAGCGAAACCGCCGCGGCGAAGCTGGAGGCCCTGACCGCCAAGGTGGCCGAGCACCTGAGGAAAACCCTGGGCACCAGCCCGGACGCCATCATCGCGGACTACCGCTACGGCTACATCGCGGGCATCACCAAACAGGTGGTGCGCTACCCCAGCATCAACGCCGAGCGCATCCGCCTGTCTGACCGCATGGACCAGGTGCTGACCCACCAGTTCGCCGGGCCGCTGGTCATGGCGCTGGTCATCTATCTTTTGTACATCCTCACCTTCGCCGTGGGCGAATACCCCATGGGCTGGCTGGAGGCCGCCTTCGGCTGGCTGGGCGACACGCTGAAAAGCGCCCTGCCCGAGGGGCTGCTGCGCTCGCTCATCGTGGACGGCGCCATCGCCGGCGTGGGCGGGGTGCTGGGCTTCGTGCCGCTCATCATGATCATGTTCTTCCTGCTCTCCGCCCTGGAGGACACGGGCTACGTGGCGCGCATGGCCTACATGCTCGACCGCGTGTTCCGCATCTT
>Ga0209373_10000304_pt1 | contig 94052 bp, 87 predicted proteins | sample Higcelweek5metaG_FD_187173 | JGI IMG/M metagenome (GOLD analysis project Ga0209373, IMG submission 187173) | Freshwater pond sediment microbial communities from the University of Edinburgh, under environmental carbon perturbations - High... | ecosystem: Environmental > Aquatic > Freshwater >...
TGCATCATACGTCTTGGTTTTGACTGAATGGAGGGTATTCTTAATCGATAGAAATACTCCATATAAAAAAAGTGGTATCGTAATATAGTACACAGTCCCAAATTCCGGCAAGGCCGAATACGCCAACCAGTCATAAAGTAATAAATTCTTGAGCATATATAGATTCTTCGGTAGATTGGTTATTGTAATTTCACCCGAACGATACATGGGTAATCGTGGCACAGAAAAATAAGCGGTTTTGATTTCGTTAAGATAACCGTTTTGCACTGCCAAAAACAAAAACAGTGGAATTGCCAACACAAATATAAGTCCACCCATCAGGAAGAACTTTGATAAGACAAGTTTTTTCATGCGCCATAAATAAAGAACCGTAAGAACCAGAAATAGTGGGATAATCAGATAAGAGATTGCATAAGTATAGAGAGCACCCGCATAGATAACACCTGCTAAAATGTAGAAGCGATACTGATTTGTTGCGATTCCTCGCATCATGAAATAAATGCCGACGGTAAAGAATGTAACCAACAATGGACTTTCTAATGCCCAGCGCTGTGCCATAAAAAAGTAAGGGCATATCATGACCATAAATGTTGTGAAAAGTGCCGCTTTCTTACTCTTAAAAAGCTCGATTCCCATATGATAGGAACAGACTGTCAAAAGCAGTCCAAAAATCACACTTGGAAGTCTTAGTAAAAATTTGCTGTAACCAAATACGGCAATGAATACAGCCAGAACATAAATGTACATGGCATTCATTCCGCCGCCGAAATTAATAAAATAGACAGGGAATCTATACCAATAGCGGTCAATATGATCAGTCGCCATGGAAAGAGAATCAAAGGCTATTCCTATCTCATCGAAATGCATACCGGAGGGCACTTCAGCTAAACGATATAGCCGCGTAAACGCATATACAAGATACATGATAAATAGTATTAATTTGTAGTGCTTCTCAATAAAGATATCTAGCTGCTTATTTATTTCCAATATCGTAGTAGGTACTTTTTTCATGTCAATCCCTAAACACCCTTCATAATCTGGTTTATACAATTCTAAATTTACAAAATATAATCGAATATATGATATCTAATACATTGAATGATACCGAATTTTTATTTACAATAGAATTTATCTAATAATTATATTCTAACCTAAGATATAAGGCAATACAAAACATATTGCAGTAATATATTTTGGTTATTAATAAGTTTTTTGTCACCTTTTAATTAAGTTAAGTGTGTTATCTATAAAGGAGTTAAATACATGATTTTTTCACGTAAAAACAATAATGAAGCAGCAGGAGAGGTATTCACCTTATTTGGCTCGATCCTATATAGAAATGCAATTATTATGCTTCGTGACCAGCAGGATGCAGAGGATATTGTGCAAGATGCTTTGATAAAATATATGGAGCATACGGCACAGTTTTATGATGATGAGCATAAAAAAGCCTGGTTAATTCGGGTTAATATGAATCTTTGTAAAAATAAATTACGCTATAATAAGTACCGTTCTTATTTGCCATTGGAGCAATTAGGCATCCCCTATGAGATGGAGCATGAGCGGTTATTAATGGAAGTGGTTTTAGAATTGCCCTGTAAGTACAAAGAAATCATACTTCTCCATTATGTAGAGGGGTATCAGGTCAAGGAAATAGCAGAAATTCTGAAATTAACAGAAAGTGCGGTAAAAAAAAGGATGGAGAGAGCGAGATGCAAACTATCGGCACTATTATCATAGAGATGGTATCTGCGATATGGGAAAAAGTCTGGTATAGGAGATGAAAAAATATGAAGGAAAATGATTATGACATTATCAATAAAAGCATAAGTGGTATTTTCATGACGAAGGAAACAGAAAAGAGAATTTTGGCACTGGACCAGAGGAGAAGGAATAGGAAAAGGAAAATGTGCCAGCACATAGTATCTGTTGCGGCATGTGCTATTTTCATTTTATTTGCCACAAACCTCTTTTTTTATAAAAGTGCCAAGGAGCAGGGCTTTGTTGTGACTGTATATGCATCCGAATTAGGTGCAGAAGACGAAATACAATTGTACCCAGGTGAAAAAACGCTGTTACAACCGGTAGAGAATCCATTTGGAACGACATTTTTATTTGAACTGGAACTTCCTGAAAATTACTGCTATGAAAGAGAAGGGACTACGATGGGGAATGATCATATTAGTACCCATGGAACGACTATTTATTGGAATACAGAGTTCAGTGAAGAACAAAGGCAAGATTTGCAGTATGAGCTTCCGGACTATATGGATTCTTCAATAAGGATACGTATTTATGATGAACAAGGAGAGTGGGTAGACACTTTGATCCTTAAAATGACAAAAGAAGATGGGAATTGTTTTGCGGAATTGCTATATGAAAAATAATAAGAAGATGTATAAAGTAATGTTTTATTTTGAAGCGGCACTTCTGAATAGTCATCGCTACAAAAGCAAGAGTATTTTGAGTATAGCAATCTGTGCTTTCATTGTTTTGCTGTTAAATGTTTATTTGGGTAACATTCAAAGTAATCAACTTCAATTAAAGCGTTTGCCAGATGCCATTCCGGTATCGGCAAAAGTTTGTAACTTAAATGGTTCCCAAGATGCAGGACTTAATATTAAAGAAGAAGTGATAACAAAAATACAAGAATCTGATTATGTCAAAGACGCAGTATTTACAATCCAACTAAAAATGGGAATTGGCGAATTTGCAGAAGAAGATTATTTAGAGCATCTAAATCTTTTTGCGGTGGGAACGAATCATTATTCAGGAATTTCAGGCTTGAAAAAAGAAGACATTACATTACGAAAGAACACAGAATTGAGCTTTCTATCTTCTCGCCTTAAGGAATGCCTGATGGATAAGAGAGTCATGGAACAAAATGATTTAAAAGTGGGAGATACTGTTATTCTAACAACATACTATTATTTCTACGAGAAATATAAACCTATCTTAATAAAACCTTTGCAGGTTGATACCTATAAAATCGGTGGAGAAATCAATCTGCTCAATTATACAGGGACGCTGGTTCCGCCCAGTGTTATCGTACCCATTGAAACAATTCAAGATGCTTATCATAAAGCAGGACTTAGTTTTACTGCAGATTCTGCTTCCTTCTATATAAAAGATCCAATGAAGCTCAATGAATTCAAAGAAGAAATGCAGGAACTCGGTATGCTTTCGGTTATTGCATCCGCTGAATATGCATATGATGGAAATGCTTTAGCGGTAAGGGATGAGACATTTCGATTATCGGCAGAGAAAATCGAAGAGGGATTAGCGCTATTATATCATATGCTTCCATTTGTATTTTTAATTGTTGGCTGTTCTGGATTTGTGACAGCTTATCTACTAATTCAAAACCGGCGCGGAGAATATGCTATCATGCGGGCATTAGGAAATAGTAGTTTTGGCTGTTTTTGCATTATGTTTTTTGAAAATCTTTTATTGATACTTAGTGGAATTGCGCTTGGAAGTATAGTGGTCCATTACCAGATGCAAACAGATTTTCTTATTTTAATGAAAACAGCAGGTGGATTTTTTGTTTTTTATATGTTAGGAATTGTGATTGCTTTATGGACGGCAGGGCGATTAAGTGTGATGAACGCGCTTGCAAAAAATGATTAGGAGAGAATGAAGATGGAAATGATAAAAGTAGACCATGTAAGTTATTCATATCAGACAAAATACTGCACCATTGAGGCACTTAAGTCGGTCACCTGTACATTTGAAGAAGGAAAAATGTATGCTATCATGGGAGCCTCAGGAAGCGGGAAAAGCACATTGCTTTCACTTCTTGCAGGGTTAGATCTGCCAAAATCAGGAGATATCTACGTGGAGGGAGAAAGTACCAGAGCTTTGAATCGCGATAGATATCGAAGAGAGACTGCTGCAGTAGTGTATCAGTCCTTCAATTTGTTTCCGCTGCTCACAGCACAGGAAAATGTAACGTTCCCTATGAGATTAAGGGGAATCAAAAAAAAAGAAGCAGATGAGAATGCAAAAAGATTGATTGAAAAGGTTGGTTTAAGTGAGAAGACGAGACATCAGTTTCCAAAGATGATGAGTGGGGGAGAACAGCAACGTGTTGCTATTGCAAGAGCATTGGCTTCTGATGGAAAGATAATCTTAGCAGATGAACCAACAGGTAATCTAGATTCTGAAAATGAAAAAAATATAGTCAATCTTCTAAAAGAGCTGGCACATTTAGGTAATTATACAGTAATTGTAATCACGCATAATCCTGAGGTGGCAATGGAAGTAGATATAATCTATAGGATAAAAGATGGAGAATTACTAAAAGAGGAAAATTATGATTATAATAAATAGTATCAAGCAGATGTTTCGAACGCCTATAAAAATGATTCTATTTCTGATTCTATTTTCTCTGTCAGCTATGCTGGTTGCCTTAGGGGGAAATTTGTGGAATTGCAGCCAGGAAAATCAACGAAGATTTTCAGATATTTTCTCGACAATCGGGACGGTAGAGCAACGAAGCACAAATATGAATCGAGAAGAAATATGGGATGCTGGATTACAAACTTATTATTATAAAAATATTGCAGAATATCAGAGCATAAAAGATATAGGTGTTCTGGCCTTTGACGGAGCAGGTTATCTCTCTGGACCAGAGAGAAGACCTTACTATGCAGCATATGTTCCTGATTATAAAATCATGGATGATGGTACCGGACGGACAAATAATGCACTTGTTGAGGCATCACCGGTAGAAGACTGTATTCCTGCAGGACCTGTGAAAATGAGATTGGAAAAAGTACTATATAGTTATTACCCTTTTAATATGCCATATTTCTATTATTGTGATCATAATAATCCAAATCCTGAAATGCTATATGCGGATAAGACCTACATTATAAATATGGGAGAAGCTCTGCCACATGGATGGTTTCCAGGTACAAATAACACTGATGGGTATGAATATATTCCTTTTAGAGGCATTTATACAAGCCAGACAGATGATAAAGGAACTCTAATAGAAAATCAGCTGCCTAATTTATCTATAGAGGAAGTGACAGAGAACTTCTATCAAACAGAACATGGTCAGATGTGGCTGGCGCTCGTAGAGGAAAGTAATATGTTAAACCATACCGTACCTGTGACACCGACGAATGATATCAATTTAATTATGTCTTTTTTTACAGAGGATTCTTATCTGTCAGAAGGCAAAGGATTTAGTCAAGAAGAGTATCAGTCTGGTGATAGAGTGTGTTTGATTCCAAGAGCATTTGCGAGAAGAAATCATTTGTCTGTTCAGGATACTATTTGTTTGCCTCTCAGATATGCGAATTATGCCCACTCGGCTAGTATTGGTATGGGATTTGGCCCACTGAATGCCGAAGGAGAGGCATACTCGACTTTTGATAATGGAACATATAAAATTATAGGAATTTATGATTTGTCGCCAGGTGCATCTAAAAATAGTGGATATGCGCTTGCAGACAATGAAATTATTATACCAGCAGCATCCGTAAAAAACAGTGATCAAGCTAATATAGCATGCTTTGGTCCACTGAAGGGCTATACAACATCCTTTCAGATACCAAACGGAACAATAGATGAATTTATGACTATATGGAACCAGACGGGCAATCCGGATTTGGAAATAAATTTTTATGATAAAGGATATTCTAAGTTAGAAGCAGGTCTTCTAAATATGAAAAAGATGTCATTTGTCTTATTAGGAGCAGGAATAATGACAGCTGTATTAATCTTATTTTTCTTTTGTAATATGTTAATTACAAAGCAGAAAAGAAGAACAGCAATAGAACGCTCACTAGGACTTAGCAAGAGTCAGTGCATGACATCACTTTTAACAGCGATTCTGTTTATTGCAGTAATGGGAAGCTTGATGGGAAGTATTGCCGGATATCTGTTGACCAATAAAGCAGTTGAAAGCATGGAGACAATACACAAATTTGACACCAGATACAGTGATGGGAATACGGTGGCAGAGTTAGCAGAGAAAGAGGGAGAAATGGTACTTATTTCATCAGAGGCAAGTATAAAAATTACGATTTTATCTGGGTGTTCCATAGTGGTTTTTGGGATATTGATTGCGGCAATAAGCATGAATCAAAACTTGAAAAGGGAACCCTTGGCATTATTAAGTGGCAGGGAGGAAACTAAATGAAAAAGTTATCAGAATATGGTATAATCCTATTTGCAAATGAAAACATTTTGTGATATTGAGAGGGTACCATTATGAGAAGAAAAGATAGAGCAATAACAAATAAGGAAGAAATTTTTGAGATCATGAAAAAATGCAGTTCGTGTACGGTCGCTTTTTTTAATAAAAATTATCCATATGTTGTCCCAATGAATTTTGGTGTCCAGTATCATGACAGATTTGAACTATATTTTCATTGTGCAAAGAGCGGCACAAAATTAAAATTATTAGAGACCAATGGAAACGTAGGATTTGAGATGAATTGTGAACAAAAACTTATTTTGGGAGAAGAGAGCTGTGACGCTACAATGGAGTATGAAAGCGTTTGTGGAAATGGGACTATGACAATTGTTAATGCAGACGAAAAGGTAAGAGGACTTAATTTGATAATGGAGCACTATGATCAGAAGACACAGCATATTTTTGATGAGAAAGAGATTGAAATGGTCCACGTAGTGAAGATAGAAGTAAATGAAATAGTAGGAAAAAGATTGAAGAAATAGCAGAGAAAGATTCAAGGGTGTTTATAATATGACATACAGTTGTCATATTTATTTTGCTATAGTAGTAAAAAGTGAAAGGATAAAAAAGTATATGATAGAACCTAAAGATGAGAATATAGAGGCAACGACTACATACAAATTTTTAAATCAATTTCTGCAATCAATGCAGGGAGTAAGCAGTGATTATAAAGAAGAGTGGGGCTGGATCAGATATATGATTGGTGGAAAAATGTTTGCAGCAATTTGCAAGGATGCTAGCGGAACACGTAATATTTTAACACTAAAGCTTGCTCCGCTAGACGGAGAGTTCTTAAGAAATCAATATGAAGATATTATTCCGGGCCATTACATGAATAAAGCACATTGGAACTCTATTTATTTGGATGGTAGTGTGCCAGAGCATTTAATGAAGGAGCTGATAGAAAAGTCATACTATTTAGTTCGTGGTGGATTAAGTAAAAAGACGCAAAGTGAATTAGAGAATAGTGAATTAGAAAATAATTAAATGCGCCCTATTCATTTTTAAATTATTATGATACAATATGAAAGTTAGTATGTTATCAAAAATGGAGCGTGAACATCATGAAAAAAAGACAAAAATTACAAATTCTAGTTTTAAGTATTATCGTTGTTATTGTGTTACTTCTTGGAGCGGGTGGGTTTTTTCTGTTTAAGGCATTGACTGCAATAAACAGTATTACTCTTACACCTGATTTTACAGAGCAGGAATTGGATGTAAATAAGGACTATACCTTTTCTGTTGTGACAGATCCCGAAGGAAAGAAACTTAAAGCTGCGGATTGTATCGTAGATAATGCAAGCGCTACCTTTACGGTATCAGATACGGAGGCAGGCAAGGTAGTATTACATACATCAGCAGAGGGAGCAATAACCATTAGTATTATGAAGTCAAAGGTGGAAAGCAATTACCTTACTTATAATGTGGTAGACCAGACTGCAAAAGCCGCAGCAGAAGCGCAAGCAGCCGCAGAAGCACAGGCCGCAGCAGAAGCAGAAGCCGCAGCGCAGGCCGCAGCAGAAGCAGAAGCAGCCGCAGCAGCCACAGTACTTGTTATGGCAACGGACAACGTAAAGATTCGAGCAACTCCCAGCACGGACGGTGAGGTTCTTGCAACATGCAAGAAAGGCGATTCTTTTACCAGATATGAAGAAGTAGAAGATGGCTGGAGCAAGATCGATTATAATGGTACAGAGGCATATATGAAATCTGAATATCTGCAGGTAACTACAGAGGAAGAAGCAGAGGCAAAAGAAGAAAAGAAGGAAGAGAATGCACCGGCAGCAGAAGCACCGGCGGCAGCAGACGATGCAGCGGCTAAGAAAGCAGCGGATGAAGCGGCAGCCAAGAAGGCAGCAGATGACGCGGCGGCACTTGTGGCAGCACAGCAGGCGGCAGCAGCAGCGGCAGCTGCGAGTCCTTATGTATGGACATATCAGGGCGTTGGATTTACACAAAAGGAAGTTGATCTGTTCCATAGTTTATGGGATTATACAGGAAATTATGATGAATATGTTGTACATCATACTGCAGGTGAATTGGTCAGTCTGTGTCAGGCTAAGGGATTACGATAATCCTTCCATATCCTATGCGAAGACAGAACGAAGGAAGATAAAATAACAAGCTTGGAGCGGAAACAGAGATGTAGCCGCTCCAGTAGCGGGAGTTCCATTTACGGATAAGAATGGAGATTCAACTGTCTTTACAACAGATGAATGGAATTATTTTCTTGCAGAATGGGCTCGTACGGGAGACGCTGTAGAAACTATTCATCATCACACATGCGCGGAGCTGCATGCTGCTTATGATTATACTCATTAATTTCTGTTTGATTAAGAGTAAAAAAGTGTCATTAAACATGGTAAAAAAATAAAATACAGGTTTGTAGATATTTTGAGTTGCCCCCTGCCAATTTTGCAAGGGGCAGTTTGATTTATACGGCTGCATATTCACTTAATCTTGTGAAAAAGAAACGGATTTATCAGCATGGCTACCATTTAAAAACGGAAGTATTACTATTTGTCAAAGTTCAGTATAAAAAATAGCGTAAAATTCTCACGTTTAGCACACAATTTCTTAACAGTTATTGCATACAATAAGTGCAAAAGGAAATTGCAGCATGAAAATATTCTTTTTAAGACAGCATGCTGTATACGTGTAAATTTAATCACACTAAGGTTAAACAGGATGACACTGAGGCACATGGTGCGCTAACTGACATCTAAGAAGGAAGTATCTTAGGAATTGAGTTTGATGCCGAAGGCAAGATTTCAAAGATAATGGTATTAAATGCAGCCTCCGCCTCAGAGATGGGAGAAAAGGAATAGCTTCATTTTAACCCCAATTATAATAGCTTTCTATGATAAAGCAAAAAATCATAGGAGGCTATTATTATGAGGACACAGGTATCAATATGATTAAAATTTATTACTGGAAAATATGTATCAATACCTAGCATAGCGCCTCACATATAAGTATGTTATAATCGTCTCAAAACAGATCAATAAAAGGACGGTGATTTTGATGATAAAAGTGAAAGTTGCTGCAACACAAATGAAAAGCTGCGGATTTGACAGAGGTGGAAATATTCACAAAGCAGAAAAACTGGTAAGAGAGGCGGCTGCAAAGGGAGCACAAATTATTTTAATACAGGAATTATTTCAAACAGACTATTTTTGTCAGAAAATGCTGGATGAAAATTTCAAATTAGCATTACGAAAAGAGGACGATCCAGCACTAAAGCATTTTCAAAAATTGGCGAAGGAATTGGATGTCGTGCTGCCCATTAGTTTTTTTGAAAAAGATAACCAGGCAATGTATAATAGCCTGGCGATTATAGATGCGGATGGAAGCATTTTAGGTGTTTATAGAAAAAGCCACATTCCTGACGGTGCGGGTTATAGTGAAAAATTTTACTTTAATATAGGAGATACGGGATTTAAAGTCTGGAAAACAAAATATGCTGTTATTGGCTGTGGAATATGCTGGGATCAATGGTATCCTGAAGCAGCCAGAATTATGGCCCTAGAAGGAGCTGAATTATTGTTATATCCCACAGCGATAGGTTCTGAGCCGGACAAAAATGAATTGTCTTTTGATTCAATGCCACATTGGAGAACGGTAATGCAAGGACATGCGGGTGCAAATCTGATACCAGTGATTGCATCCAATAGAATCGGTACAGAGTATTGCGAGGATTACCATATTTGTTTTTACGGTTCTTCCTTTATAGCAGACGAACATGGGCAGATTGTTGCACAGATGGATAGAGAGACAGAAGGCATTATAATGGCAGAATTTGATTTGGATCAAATTGCAATAACGAGACGTGCATGGGGTGTTTTTAGAGACAGAAGACCGGATTTATATGCACCGCTATTGACATTTAACGGAGAGGAGATAAAAAGTGGTATCTAAAAATGAAGATTTTGTAGAATCAAAAAATAGAAATAGTATGTTGCCGATTTCCGAAACATTATTTATTCCTCTGGCGGCGCGAGCTATTGAATCGGCAAAGGATAACGCAATTATTTTGGATAAAAAATCAGCAGAAATTTTCAAGGAGATTAACACTGAGTATATGATAGTTGACGGTGGTGAAATAGCAACACATGGTATTTTGGCGCGTACAAAAGTAATTGACGAGGAAGTGAGCAATATTCTAGCGAAAGACCCCAATGCTACTATTATTAATCTTGGAGCAGGATTAGACACGCGGATATCCAGACTAGATAATGGATGTCTGAAGTGGTATGAGTTAGATTTGCCAGAGGTTATCACATTTCGCGAGAAGTTTTTTTCTGAAAATGAGCGTATCAGATTTATCTCAAGGTCAGTTTTAGATTCGACCTGGACGCAGGAAGTAAATGTTTCAAAAGACAGCACGGTTATCATCATCGCAGAGGGTCTGCTTATGTATTTTTCTGAAAGTGAAGTTAAAGAGATAGTAGCACTTTTAGCGGCTAAGTTTCCGGCGGCACATATGTTTTTTGATGTTGTGCATAGCTATTTTATAAACAAAAAAATAAGTAGTTCTTTTTTATGGGGAATTGACAATGCAAAGGAAATCGAGAAATTAAGTTCGCATGTTAAAGTACTTCAGGCATGGAGTGCAGGAAATCTTCTTAAAGAACGCCAGTCCACCGTTTTTAGAATGCTAAATTTTTTGCCATCCACCAGAAATAGGAGTCAAATACTACACATTCAATTTCCGTGATGTACAATACGATAGAGGGAGTATCAATCAACCAAATATTGATACTAAAGATACCATTTGTTCCATTAAACCGCAGAGGAACATATATTGACAAAAAAAATCAACGATGCTATCATAATAACAATTATATAGACAGATACATGTGATGACGAGGAAAAGTAGAATTTTCTATGATGACAGAGAGAAGACGGTTGGTGCGAGTCTTTATCGGGAAATTTCGAAAATCACCTCCAAGCAGTGAACCGAAAGATGTACATCAAGTAGGCTTCAACGGAATTTCCAACGTTATATGGAAAAGGTATCGATGTAATATCCGTACTGATTTGTTTTATGTCAGGAGGAATTATTTCCGTACTGACAGAGTGCAGGAACACAGTTCCTGAATTTAGGTGGTAACACGGATGAAATCATTCGCCCTAAGCTGATAATCAATTGGCTTAGGGCTTTTTTTGTACCTAAAGTATGATATTTTGTCTGTAAACAGAAAGGGAGAAGAATAAAATGAGAGTAAAGGGAAGCGAGTTATTTATCCAGGCATTAAAAAAAGAAAAAGTGGAGAAGCTTTTTGCATACCCCGGTGGCATGGCAATCGATTTGTTTGATGCACTCTATGGAGAGAACGAAATAGAAGTGATTCTGCCAAGACATGAGCAGGGATTAATACATGCGGCGGATGGATATGCAAGATCTACGGGAAAGGTTGGTGTGTGTCTTGTGACCAGCGGACCGGGTGCTACGAATCTGGTAACTGGAATAGCGACCGCCAATTATGATAGTGTGCCGCTTGTTTGCTTCACTGGACAGGTACCAACCCACTTAATAGGAAGAGATGCATTTCAGGAAGTTGATATCGTGGATATAACCAAAAGTATTTGCAAAGCTGCTTTTGCAGTGAAAAAAAGAGAGGAATTACAGGAAATTATAAAAGAAGCTTTTCACGTAGCTAAGAGCGGAAGACCGGGGCCAGTTGTTGTAGATATTCCAAAAGATATCCAGATGGCATATGGAGAAGATGATTACGAAGTATGGAAGACGGAAAAAGAAGAAGTCGGTCAAACAGAATATATAAAAAACATGGCGCTGGAAACAATAGAGAGAATAAAAAAGTCAAAAAGACCGGTGCTACTTATAGGAGGAGGCGTTTTCATTAGTGCGGCACAAAATGAATTAAAGGAGTTCGCAAAAAAAGGAAATCTACCTATTATTACTACTATTATGGGGAAAGGCACCATATCGACCAGCCATCCACTCTATCTGGGAAATATAGGGCAGCATGGAAGTTATGCATGCAATATGGCAGTAGATCAGTGTGATCTGCTACTAGCAATAGGGACACGATTTAATGACAGAATCACGGGGAAAATAAGTGAGTTTGCAAAGAATGCTTATATTATCCATGCAGACATTGCGCCAGATGTTCTTTCAAAAAATGTAAAGGCAGATATAGAAATAGTAGCAGATGCCAGAATATTTATGGAAGAGTTAGTGAAGTGCATGGATCAAGATGAGATGTCAGGATGGAAAACGGAAGAAGAAAAATGGATACAAAAACTTTTGCAATGGAAAAATGAATTTCCGATTCAAATAAAGGAATATTCAAAACTGACGCCGGACATTGTTTTGCGACATATCAATGCGGCATTCAAAAAATCCATTGTGGTTACAGATGTAGGGCAGAATCAGCTATGGACTACACAGTTTATTGCATTAGATGAAAATAGAAGAATGTTGACCTCAGGTGGACTTGGAACTATGGGTTTTGGACTTCCAGCAGCCATCGGCGCGCAAATAGGAAACCCGGAAGTAGATGTTATTTGCATATCAGGAGATGGGGGAATTCAAATGAACATACAGGAGCTGGCTACAGCTGCCCTATATGAACTTCCTGTTATTATTTGTATATTCAATAATTCTTATTTGGGAAATGTAAGGCAGTGGCAGGAAATGTTTTTTGATAAGAGATATTCCAGTACCTGTCTGAAGCGAAGAAAAAGCTGTGGGGAGGGAATCTGCCAGAAGGGAAAGAAATGTCCTCCCTATTTGCCCGATTATATGAAGCTTGCTGAAAGTTATGAGATAAAAGGTATTCGCGTAGAAAAAGAAGATGAGGTAGAAGAAGCATTTACTTTGGCCAAAAGAAATAAGGTGGGACCAACATTAATTGAATTCATTATGGAAGAGGAGGCAAACGTATTACCAATTGTTCCGGGAGGTAAGGCCCTTCGAGAAATGGTAATGGATTATTAAAACCCTAAAAAGGAAGAAAATGAACATGGCACTGCTCCATAAAAAGGTGTAGTGCCATGCTTTTTAAAGTTTTAAAGCAATCATGAGTAGCAAGATAACGGAAATAGAACTAAATATTACAGTCGCTATACCAATATTCATATGGAAAGTGATGGAGCTTGCATCGGTAACTTTGTTTGTATGAATCCAAAGACCACAAACAAGAGTTGAGAATAGCAACAAAGCAGTAATGACAGCAGAAATAATAGAAATAACTTTCATGGAAATACCTCCCTTCCTAAATATTTTGAGGAAATCATTAAACTGTTATAAGGTTATTAACAAGTGCATCAATAAAACGGTCTCGAGCATGCTCATCATATAAATCAATCCCGCTGTATATAAGAAAACCAGATGGACACACTGCGGTTACCTGTAAGGGAAGGATAATTTGGAGTGCTAAAATCCTTAATTGCATTTCATCTCTTTGATTATGAAAGATTTCTTTCAGGACCGGAACAAGATAGAGAGCGGTATCCAAATCACCATGCAACAATCCTTGGGAAAGGGTATATTGTAAAAGTTTCTCATACTTGCCAGCCAAACGGTATAGCTCTTTCAACATTTTTTTTAGTGTATCTAGCGGTGGTGAAAGAAAAGAGTCTTCGGAGGCAATAAAGCCGGTTGCCATATCGGCCATGATTCGACCTATTGCCACGCGCAGTAAATTATCCTTTGATTTAAAATGATAATTAATTAGACCAACGCCGATGCCGATACGATCAGCTATTTTTCGGACAGTTACATGATCGGTATTGTGATCCTCCATTAGCATAGCGATTACAGTCTGAATAATAACTTCTTTGGTTTCTAAAACAGATTTGTCCATGAAAGCCTCCTTACTCGTTTTGTGAACATGATTTGAACACGTTCAGTATAAATCTGAAATAATTTTTTGTCAAGAAAAATTGTTAACGATATAGAATGGATAGATTATTAAGAAAATATTGAGCTTGCGTTTCCGTAAATTGTACGGATACGCAGGAAGGAAATATAAGGTAGACGAAAAATTTGCTTTATGCTAAAATTGTATTTAGTTATAAAAATTAGGATACAGGATGGGAATGCTATATTAAAATAATTCAAGAAGTTTTGTTGGGAAAAATGTGACAGATGCATAAAGCAGACAGAAATGAGGGGAAAAGATGAAGCTAGAGAAATTTGAGTTTTCGGATCTGATTTCGGGTTATGTGGTTGATTTTGACAAAAAAGACAGTTTTCGGATGAAAACAACAGATGGAAGAATTTATACGGTGGTTTTGGGAAGCAATCTTTACGCAAGAATGCTTCGTAATTTAGGCGAGCCATATATGGATTGTACGCTACAGATTCCGAGTATGTTGACGGAAGGACGCGTGCTTTTTGTTTATGGTATTTTTTATCCAGATGCAGGTGAAGAGTATGCATTCGAAGCTAAGTGTATAGATTTTGTGGGAAAAGATATTAAAAATTTCCGTTTTGAGGAGCCTGCATGGTGGATCGAACAGGCAGAGCAGATTGCTGATTTCTTTATACAGGCGCAGTTCGGTGGAGAAATTAATTATGATAATTATCGGACATCTCTTGCCTTGACTGGAGCACAGAAGGATTCTTTCAGACAGGAGACAGATACGATTTCTCGTTTGATTTATGGTCTGGCATCTGCTTATATGATGACTGGCGAGGATAGGTTTTTAGAGGGAGCCGAGAAGGGTTCTGCGTATTTACAAGAGCATATGAAGTTCTATGATACGGATGAAAATATTGTATACTGGTATCATGGAATTGATGTAAAGAATGGAAAAGAGCACAAGGTATTTACGTCCGAGTTTGGCGATGATTATGATGCAATCCCGATGTACGAGCAGATTTATGCATTAGCTGGATTGACACAGACCTATCGTATCACAGGAAATCCTTCCATTATGCGTGACATTGAGATGACAATGGATTTGTTTGAAAAGTTTTTTAAGGACAAAGAAAAGGGAGGATATTTCTCACATATTGATCCTATTTTCTTAGATGCCAGATCAGATACGTTAGGCGCAAATAAAGGTAAAAAGAACTGGAATTCTGTGGGAGATCATGCACCGGCATATTTAATTAACCTCTGCTTGGCTACGGGAGAGCAAAAGTATTATGATTTCCTGGAGTCTACGGCAGATACGATTACAGAGATGTTCCAGGATTATGAACATAGTCCGTTTGTGCAGGAAAAATTTAATGAAGATTGGTCACATGACTATCAGTGGGGTTGGCAACAGAACCGTGGTGTTATTGGACATAATTTAAAAATTGCATGGAACCTGATGCGTGTGAATAACTATAAAGCGAAGCCAGAATATGTGGCGTTTGCAAAGAAAATCGCAGAAATCATGCCAACCGTTGGAATGGATGTACAACGTTTCGGCTGGTATGATGTAATGGAGAGAAATAAAGCAGACGGCGAGAATTTTCATCGTTTTGCTTGGCATGACAGAAAAGCATGGTGGCAACAGGAGCAGGGAATTTTAGCATATCAGATTTTATATGGCGTATTGAAGGACGAAGAATATCTAAAGTATGCAAGAGAATCAGCTTCATTTTACAATGCATTTTTCTTAGATCATGAGGATGGTGCCGTTTACTTTAATGTTTTAAATAATGGCATTCCCTATTTGCTAGGAACAGAAAGATTGAAGGGAAGTCATTCCATGAGTGCATATCATTCTGTGGAACTGGCTTATTTGGGAGCAGTTTATACAAATCTGCTCAATACAAAAAAACCTTTGGACTTGTATTTTAAGCCTATGCCAGGGGCATTTAGAAATAATATTCTTCGTGTAGAGCCAGATATTCTGCCAAAGGGTTCAGTAAAGATAGCAGGGGTTACTGTGGATGGAAATCCATGGAGTCATTTCGATGCAGAGAATTTGACTGTAACTATTCCCGCGACGAATTATAGACCAAAAATCAAAGTAACTTTAGTACCAGTAGAGTAAATCGGAGGTAAGTATGGTGCGAATTGACAGCTATCCCACACATGAATTACTTGGGGTGAAGTATCGTATTGGAAAAGTGTTACCATATGGCGCCAGTATAGTTCCGGATGGAGTGAATTTTTCGATTTTTTCAAATAGGGCTACTCACTGTGAGCTTTTATTATATCATTATGGAGAAGAAGCACCTTATGTGGTTATTCCTTTTCCAGATGAGTTTAAAATTGGTAATGTGTATTCTATGATTGTATTTGATGTTGACTATGAAACTGTAGAATACGGATACCGTATGGATGGAGATTATAATCCTGAAAATGGGGATAGATTTGACCGAAAAAAAGTACTTTTAGACCCCTATGCAAAAGCAATATCCGGCAGAACAGTATGGGGAAAAGAGCCAAACTGGGAAAATGATTTTCAACATCGCGGGAAAATTATATACGATGATTTTGACTGGCAGGGAGATGTACCATTAAGGTTGCCAATGAGTGATTTGGTAATTTATGAGGCACATGTACGAAGCCTTACAAAACACGAATCTTCAGGAGCAAAGTATCCAGGTACGTTTGCAGGTTTAAGAGATAAACTTCCATATTTAAAGGAATTAGGAATTAATTGTATTGAGTTAATGCCGATTTTTGAGTTTGATGAATTTGAAAATGCCAGAGAGATTAATGGCAACAAGCTATACAATTACTGGGGATATAGCACGGTGGGCTTTTTTGCACCAAAGGCTGGATATGCAGCATCTGCACCATTAGGGTTAGAAGTAGATGAATTAAAAAATCTGATTAAGGAGCTACATCGCAATGGTATTGAAGTGATACTGGATGTGGTTTTTAATCATACTGCAGAAGGAAATGAAAAAGGACCTTATATATCCTATCGTGGGATAGACAATAAAACATATTATTTACTCACACCGGAGGGCTATTATTATAATTTTAGCGGTTGTGGTAACACGTTGAATTGTAATAATTCTATTGTTCGTAATTGCATTTTGGATTGTCTACGCTACTGGGCAGCGGATTATCACATAGATGGTTTCCGCTTTGATTTAGCTTCTATTTTGTCCAGGGACGAGAAAGGCGCCCCAATGACGAGTCCGCCACTGTTAGAAGTTTTGGCGCATGATGCCATTCTTTCAGAGTGTAAACTGATTGCAGAGGCATGGGATGCAGGCGGATTATATCAGGTTGGCAGTTTTCCTGCATGGGGAAGATGGGCAGAATGGAATGGGAGATATCGTGACTGCGTTCGAAAATTTATCAAAGGGGGAATGGAAGCATTTCCAGAATTAGCACAGAGAATAAATGGCTCCAGAGATTTGTATGGCAATCGTTGTTCTAACGCTTCCATCAATTTTATAACCTGCCACGACGGTTTTTCTCTATATGATTTAGTTTCTTATAATGAGAAGCACAATATAATGAATGGTGAGAATAACCAAGATGGATGCAATGATAATGAAAGTTGGAATTGCGGTGTAGAGGGGGAGACACAGGACAAAGAAATTTTAACGTTACGATACCGACAAATGAAAAATGCAATCACGCTATTATTGATGAGCAGGGGAATCCCGATGCTTCTATCAGGGGATGAATTTGCAAACACCCAGTTTGGAAATAATAATGCTTATTGTCAGGACAATGAAATTTCTTGGCTAGACTGGACACGATTAGAGGAGCATCAGGATTTGCATGATTATGTGCAGAAACTGATTCGGTTTCGTCAGGAACATCCAGTTTTACGGAGTGATGATTTTTTTGATGGGAAGAATGCCACGGATTATCCAGAGTTTTCTCTCCATGGAGAGCAGCCATGGCAAATGGATGCTACACAGCCAACATTGACATTTGGTTTTATGTTTGTAGAAGAAAAAGAAAAATATAAGCAGAAAACAGATAATTTTATCTATGTTGCAGTAAACGCTCACTGGGAACCCCGTACATTTCATCTCCCAACGGTGCCAGAGGGCAAGCGGTGGAAGCCGTTAATCAGCTCAAATATAGAGGAAGTAGTGCAGAACGATGATATGAGTATTAATGTTGCAGACCGAAGTATGGTCATTTTATTAGCATAATGTAAAGGAGAAACAGAATTATGACTTTTAATTTTGAAACAAAAAAGAACGGCGAGGAACTGGAGGTTATATTATCTGGCAGTTTGGATGCCAATAATGCAACACCACTTTTGGAAGAAATGAAAAAATATGTTGGCGAGAAAATCAGTAAGATTACATTTGATGCAGGCGAGTTAGAATATATCGCGAGTGCAGGACTTCGCGTCATTATTTTTACCAAACAGAAGATTGGGTATGAGGCAGACGTATTTTTGAAGAATCCAAACGAAGTAGTTAGATCCGTAGTAGACATGACGGGATTGGATAACTTTATCAAGATTATCGAATAAGTATAAGTGCGGGAGAATGGTATGAAAAAGATAGGAATATTGTTGGAAAACCGATTTATCGATAAGGAAATCATATATTATATGAACCGCTTTCCAGAAGAGGGTTATGAGGTAGTGCTATTGACTCGTTTATGGGGACAGCCTGCACTTACATTTAAAGGAATGGAGTTGTCGATGGAGTGTCAGGTCAACCATAGTTTTGAGGAACTTTCAGAAGAGGATTTAAGGGATTTTTCGGTCATTATTCTTCCGGCAGGCTATGTGGCAGATTATTTATTATATGCTGAGACGCCGAAGGAAAAATCTCCAGCTGTAAATTTTATCGAAAGAATCATGAAGGATAAGACTATTGTAAAAGGTTTTATTTGTCATTCTCTATGGATTGCGGGACCACTAAAGGATACTTTTAGTGGACGCAAGGTGACATGTCATAATAATATCATCTCTCATGTTGAAAATGCAGGAATGATTTATTGCGATCAAAAAATATGTATAGATGAGGATTTAGTGACTGCTAGAACGGGTGGAGATTTTGCTGCTTTTGCAAAAGCTATTCTGGCTAAGATTTCATGATAGGAGGATATGATGTACGAGAATTCGATTATTATTGGAAGTTCACTTCGAAAGAAGAGAACAGGTGAAGGGATTTTGATGCAGGAACTTGGAAGAGGTCAGAGAATGAACGGACTGCATTGGAATATGGAGGATGGAAGTATTGTAGAATGGCATAGTCATCCTGCTGAGCAGTTTGGTTACGTGATCAAAGGTGGTTTTAAAATTTATTTTGATGACGGAAAAATCCAAGAAGAATATGAGATTCACGCGGGAGACTGCTATTTTGTCCCACCGGCGGTAAAACACAAATTTATTACAGTGGGTGAAACAGAGGCTATTGATATTTTCAACCCTATTAAAGAGGATGTTCCAAAAGAAATTAGTTAACTATAAACACACAAGTAGGAGGTAATGGTTATGGCAAAAGTTTTAGTATTGGCAACAAATATGGGATCTTGGGGAGAGGAATTACAGGCTCCATGGGATGCACTGAAAAAGGCAGGTCATGTATTGACATTGGCTACACCTTATGGGAAAAAGCCACTTCCGCTGCAGATTTCTGTAGATCCTGATTTTTTTGATGGGGTACAGCAGTATAAGACAAATCCTAAAGACGTTTGTGACCGCATTAAAGAACTGGTAGATGGAACAGAATGGGATAATCCTAAAAAAATTAAAGAATGCGATATGAAAGATTATGATGCATTGGTTTTGACAGGTGGTCTAGGTGCAATGATTGATATTGCAAATGATTACAATACACATAAGCTTATTTTGGATGCTGTCAGAGCAGACAAAGTAGTTGGCTCTCTTTGCTATGCAGTTGCAACTTTAGTATTCTGTCGTGATCCAAAGTTGGATTATAAGTCAGTTGTTTATGGACATACCGTTACAGCACACCCACGTGCATGGGATTTCTACGGACCAGATATGGATGCTTCCTATGAATTGTATGGCGCTACGCCAGATAACAAAGGAACAGATGTACATACACCAGGTTTCCTTTATCCAGTAGAAGATTTGATTCGTGATGCAGTAGGCGTAAATGGAAATTGTGTTGCAAGAAATAATGCCAGCCGTGAAGATCCGGAAGCTAATATATCATGGCCTTTTGTTACAGCAGCATCAGTTGAATCTTCTCGTGCATATGGAGATGCATTAGTAGAGGTGCTGGCAAACCCAGATAAGTATAAAAAATAGATTGTCAGCGTTGACTAGATAGTAGTTTGGTTAGGTAGCTGTCATTTTCCGACAGTTTGGAAAATGGCAGCTTTTTTGCATTTAGTGTGGAAAACATTTTAGTGAGAGAGGGTAAAACTATGCCAGTGATATCAGTGAAGAGTATTGAAATGACAAAGGAACAGAAGAAAATAGTAGCAGATGTATTTATTAATACACTTGCAGAGGTGACGCAGGTGCCCAAAGATCGTATTTACTTATTTTTTGATTCGCATCAATTAGATGAGACCGCATGTGGCGGCGTGTTATTTGATGAGCATCCACCTAAAACAGCCAGAGGTGAGTTTAACAAAGATAAATGGAATCCAGAAACGGATTTGAAAGAAATAGAAGAATGTGTAATAGAATATACGGATAAATTAGGCAATCTATAAATCATGTGACTTAGCTGAAGGGAGAAAAAATGGACGTAAATCAGGCAGTAGTAAAGCTATTAGAAAATTCAGGAAAAGTAGGTCATGTATTTGGCTCAACAGGACAGGTCAATGCTTCTATGCTGTTAAGTCTGCGGGATTCGAAAACAATAGAAACAGTGATAGTTAGAAATGAACAGGCAGCTTCCTTTATGGCTTGTGGGTATACGATGTTTAATCCGGATAATCTAGGCGTTTGCTTTGCAACAGGTGGACCTGGCGCATTTAATCTGTTTCAGGGACTTGCTGTTGCATACTATGATTCCTTACCGGTATTGGCGATTACAGGCTATACTTCAAAGGCACAAAGAGGAAAAGGAGCCTTAAATGAATCCAGCGGTATGAATCGAACACCAGACTCACAGAAAATGTTCAGTGCTGAAACAAAAAAATCTTTCATAGTAGAAGATCCCAATGAAATCTGCAATATCATGGAAGAAGCACTGACGTTGGCATTTGATGGAAGACCAGGGCCAGTACATATTCATATCCCAAAGAATATTACAATTGCTGAAGTGACTAATTTTAGAGACATTCACCCAGTATATAAAAAATATCAGGCAAAACCAGAAACAATAAATGCTGTAGCAGACTTTTTGAGTGAAAAACTAGCTGACAACAAGAACGTGGTGGTACTAGTCGGATATGGCTGCATACGAAGTGACTGTAAAGAGGAACTGATAAATCTAATTGAGACATATCAGATTCCGTTTTTAAGTACTATGGATGCGAAAGGATACCTTCCAGAAAATCATGCTCTTTCGGCTGGTGTTTTTGGAACATCAGGAGATTTGTTGGCAATGGAGCAGTTTCGAATGGCAGATACAGTGATCGCATTAGGAAATAGTTTTGCAGAAAATGCAACGTTTGCTTTTGATGAAAGTTTATATGATGCGAAGACATTAATTCACATTAATATTGATAAAGAGGAAATAGGTAAAGTATACGAAGCAACATACCCAGTATGTGCGGATTGTAAGCTTGCGCTAAAGGCTATTCTTGCAGACATGGAAAAAATGGGAAAAGCAAAGGCATTAGTGAAACCGGCATTAGATAAAGCGAAAAAATTGATCAATTCTCCGCTGAGTCAGGTGAAACATCCAGGAAAAATTCATCCAGCAGATGTTGCAAAGACAATTTGTAAGGTGGCGCCAGAAAATGCCATTATTTTAGGGGATGCGGGCTCTCATATGCTTTGGCTAAGTAGCTACATGAGTCTTGATAAGAATCAACGATATCAAAATCCAGGTTCTTTTGGACCTATGGCAAGTCACACAAATGGTGCTATTGGCGTGAAGTGCGCAAATCCGGATAAAGTTGTAATTTCTGGAAGCGGGGATGGCTGTTACCTAATGGCAGGATTTGAATTAATAACGGCAGTTGTTTATCATATCCCAGTTGTGTGGGTCATTTTTAATAATGGAGAGTTTAATGTTATTAAAAAATTCTTGTTAAATATGTTTGGAGAGTATGCATATATGGACGTACCTAACCCAGATTATTTAAAATATGCCGAAGCCTGCGGAGCAAAAGCTTTTCGTGTAGAAGATGTAAAGAATCTGGAGGGTGTATTAGAGCAGGCGATTGCCTTGCAGGAACCAGTCATTATCGATGTTGTAATTGACAATGAGGTTTATCCACCAATGAGTATCTCAAAAAATTAGTAACAGGAAAGTGATTGGTGAAAGGAAGGGGCTTCCATGAAAAATATAGAGTCATATTGCAAATCGGGTATTCATTTTTTTGAAAAATATTCTGCAGAAAAGAAAAAGATGCCTTTTTCTGCAAACCGTGAGGATGGCGTCAGGGTAATCGGAGATAGCAACACCGGCTTATATTGGGAAGTTAAGTCTGCCCATAAAGAAGATGTAAATTATTGTGGAGATACGTATCATTTTCAAGATGCAAATAGTACATATATTGATAAAATGAATACAGCGAATTATGGTGGTTACAATGACTGGCGACTTCCCAATAAGGATGAGCTGCGTTCTATTTTTGATTATGGCTTGCAAGAGAGTGTTATTAACCGTACAGTATTTGAGAATTGTCCAATCGGAGATTACTGGACAAAGGATAGATACGAAATGCAACCCTACTTTGGCTGGGTATTATACTCTGGTTTTGGAAGTGGAATAGCAAAAAGTATGAATACAGGTAGGTATGCTCTTGCTGTTCGTGGCGGGAGAGACAGACGCTTTGGAGAATCCGACAGCAGCCGGTTTACTGATAATAAAGATGGCACGATTACAGATGCTGCGACAGGATTGATGTGGCAAAAAGGGGAAAACGAGAGATGTAATTTATATGAAGCAGAAAAAAAATGTAAAGAGATAAATCTAGGAGGGTATACAGATTGGCGTCTTCCAAATATAAAAGAGTTAAATACAATTTTAAATCTGGAGTTCAAAGATAGCTGGTGGTATTTTAAAGATTTTTTCCCAGCAGAGGGATTAGCACCTCCGCTGCTTCACTATTTTTCTTCTTCTCTTTTTCAGGATTATTATGTATGGGTTACCAATTTCTGCTTTGGTTATGATGGCTATTATGGAGGAAAGATGGCACCCTTGTTATTTCGTGCAGTCCGAGAAACAGAGATAGCGGAGGAGACTGTAAAAACAATCGTAACACATACTGGAGAAAACAAGGTTTATGATGTAGAAGGTTGTCTGACAACAAATGAGATATACCAAGGGTTAGATGCGACTAGGGTAACGAGTCCGCTTTCTTATGAAAGAGATGCTGTCACAAAAATAGTAAAGGATCAGAATACAGGTCTGTTTTGGGATACTGCACATGAGGAGAAGTTGTTTACTTGGGAGGAAGCAAAGAAATTTGTAGAGACATTAAATCAAATGGTTTATCAAGGGTATTCTGATTGGAGATTACCGAATCGTGAAGAGCTTCGAAGCTTAGCATTATATGATGGTTCTATTCCGGCAATCACGGAGGAATTTTTTCCAGATGCAAAGGCAGAGTTTTATTGGAGTGGGCAAGAGCATAAAGGAGACCCCGTGCTAGCGTGGGGCGTTTATTTTGGCTATGGATGTTGTATTGGTTATCCAAAGAAGACAAAGGCCTATGTTCGTGCAGTTCGCGCAGGGGGATTGCGTTTTCATGACAAAGATTTCAGAAAGTGCTTTAGGGTAAATGCAAACAGAACAGTAACCGATTTATGTACAGGTTTGATGTGGATGCAGGATGAAACACCATTACTTACGCTGACAGAGGCTTTACAATATTGTAAGGAGCTTCGTTTGGGTGGATATGATGATTGGTGTCTTCCGAACATGAAAGAATTAGGAACATTGATCAATTTAGAAGACGGTGATACCTGGTTTTATCCTGAACTGTTTCCAAATACAAATATCGCGCCGCAAGGATTCTATATGGCATCCACTACTTATGATGCCACATTTGGCTGGGGATGTAATTTCCAGTTTGGTTTTGATGGATATTATGCAGATCGTAAGAATGGCAAATATCCATTTCGTCCAGTGAGAAGGGGATAAAAGTATTATGAACAAAAACTGCAGGGGTAGGATAGCAAAAATAATATTCATTGGACTCTTTGTTCTTACTACAGTTTTCCATCAAGGGAATGTCAAAACTGTATTTGGAGCAGGTGGTACAGTCTCATTGAATAAGGTCGAAAATGGTGCATATGAAATATCTTTACCAGAGCAGCTACTTGCTTTTTCTTATTTAACTTCTGGAAATTGGGCAACACAGACAGATTTTCAGATTCTGCAATTAGATGGTGTAAGTTATAATAGTCTCAGTATGAATGCCCCTGCCGCAGAGGCTGGAGCAAGTGGCTACCTGACATCAGATATTGATTTGTCAGGTTATGTTAATTGGACACCAATTACGGGACCATTAACAGGCTGTTACCAGGGGAACTTTGATGGACGTGGCCACGCGATTTCTAATCTGACGATAAGTGCAAACAAAGTCTGGCAGGGCTTGTTTGGTGGTTCTACTGGAAGTATTAAAAATGTAAATGTACGGGGGGTACTTGCTACCTCAGCAGCACAAGGAATGATGGGTGGTATCTGTGGATATTTGGATGGAGGCTCAATAGATAATTGTCAGGCATCTTGTCAGCTAAATGGAACTTCTAATATGGGTGGTATCGTCGGTTATAATAAAGCGGGAGTCGTAAGTAATTGCTCCACAACGACATCCAATACAGTTGTGGGTACATCCTCTCATATAGGAGGTGTTGTTGGTTATAATATGACGGGGGCCACAACTACAAAATGTACGAATAATGGTACGGTTGAATTACGATATGGTGGAACCGATGCTTCCTTTGTGGGAGGTGTCGTCGGAAGAAATTACGATGGAAGTACAATTTCTAATTGCACTAATAATGGGAACATTAGTCAGACTGTTGGGTTTGGTGCAGTAGGCGGTATCGTTGGGAATAGTACAGCGCTCAATGGAGCCACGCTTGCACTTTTGAATGATACCTATGTTCTGTTTTGCACAAATAATGGAGTAATCAGTAATTTGCATGGGAAAACAGGAGGAATTATTGGGAAAAACCAGGCGGGTTCTTACTATTTTGGAAACATAAATAATGGAACAGTTTCTACCAGTAATTCATGGATACAGGTTGGAAACGATGAATTTCCGATTGTGGCATTTATGAATAATACAAGTGCAGGAGATGACACTTACCGACTTGTAGGGCGTAAGGCAACAGATATCACGACTTTTATTATGCCCTCCAACCCGGTAAGGGATGGATATAATTTTTTAGGATGGTATACTTCAAGGAGTGGCAGCGAAAAAATGCCAAGCGCAGTAGGCAGTATTCCTATGGGCGCGATTTATTATGCACATTGGGAGAAGGAAACTGAAGAGGGAACAACGACTGTAAAGAGCCAAGAACCAATCATAACAGTGAATGTAGTACCCATAATAAAGGAGACTGCGCCAATAGTGTCTAGTGGAACAACTGCCCTAGAGGTGAGAAAGGGCAAAACTTCTCTTGGGCTTATTGTGAAAACGGCAAAGAAGACTTTAATGGATTTTTTGTTTACAGCGGCAGAGCAGGATAGAATACTAGAGGGCAGAGATGCGACAATATCGCTTGCGTTAAATAGTATCTCAAAAAACGAGATACTTGCGATGAATAAGGCACTGCAGAAAAGATATAAGACACAAAAGTATATAGTGATAAATTATTTTTCGTTGGATTTATCCAAAACCATAGAGGGCTTGTATACGAAGTATATTACAAAGACGGGTAGGGCGGTATCCATGCAATTTACGATTCCAAAAGCGCAATTGAAAAACAGGAGCGGTGGTATATTCAAGCTTGTAAAAATGGGAAAAAACAGTGTATATGAGATGAAAGATGAGGATAAGAGAAGAGATACCATTACAGTAAAGACGAGAAATTTCACTACATATGCGATCATATATCTCGAAGAATCTGAGAGATCACAGTAATATGAAATAAAGTGATATCCAGATAGAATCTTCAGGGTCTACGAGGAAGGAAAGGGTAAATGAATGATTAAGCTATTTACGAAATATTTGAAGCCTTACAGAGGCAAGGTAATGATTATTGTTTGTTTTGTATTGCTTTCTACGATGTCAAATCTGACGCTCCCTATGCTAAGTAAAAAAATAATAAATCAGGGAATAGGATTAAAATCATATGAAACGATTTGGATTACAGCGGTTATTATGCTCGTTGTGCTTATTATAGCGATGTTGTGTATGATTATGAGCAATAAAATTTCATCGATTGTGTCAATGGGATTTTCCAGAGACTTGAGAGGTGGTCTGTTTACACATATCTGCCATATGTCGCAGGGAGATTTGGAAAAAACAGAAGTATCTTCTTTGATTAGCCGACAGACAAATGATGTATTGCAATTGCAGACAGTTCTGGCACAAATGCTTACGATGATGCTAACAGCCCCAATTATGTGTATTGGTGGAATTATTATGGCATATCTGACGGCACCGGAATTGTCATGGATTATTCTTTGTATTCTACCAGTCAGTATTGTGTTGGTTTTTTTAATATTAATTCAGGTTAATCCATTGTTTAAAATAAATCAGCAAAAACTAGACCATGTCAATCAGGTAATTCGTGAAATATTAAATGGAATGCGGGTAATAAGAGCCTTTAATAAGGAGAAATATGAAGAAAAGCATTTTAATGAAGCTTCTCAGGATTTGATGCAGATTGCGTTACGCGCAAATCGGATTATGACTATTTTACTACCAATTATGACACTATGTGTAAACGGTGCTAATATTCTTATTATATGGAACGGCGGTCACAATATGGTGAAAGGCATTACCACATATGGTGATGTGCAGGCCTTTATCCAATATGTTTCCATGATATTAATGTCGCTAATGATGACATCAATGCTAATGGTCACCTTGCCACGTGCCATTACCAGCGCAGGGCGCATTAATGAAGTACTTCAAACAGAACCCTCTATTCAGGACCCAGAGCAGCCCCTGCATTTTCCAGAGGCAGATAAGGTTTCGTTGTCTTTTCAACATGTGGATTTTTTATATCCAGGAGCAGATGAAAAGGTTCTTTCAAATATTAATTTTTCAGTACAGGCAGGAGAGACGCTGGCGATTATAGGAGGAACTGGTTCAGGAAAGAGTACGATTCTAAGTTTATTAAATCGATTTTATGATGTGTCAGCTGGTTCCATTCAAATTAACGGTATAGATATTCGAAGTGTTTCTCAGGAACAGCTTCGTAGCCGCGTGGGAATGGTTCCACAAAAGGCATTTCTATTTGGAGGGAGTATTTTTGAAAATGTTTGTTATGGAAAGCAAAACGCCTCAGAGGAAGAGGTGGAGTATGCCTTAGAAATCGCACAGGCAAAAAGCTTTATCGAGGAAAAAGAATTTGGGATTTATTCATACATTACACCAGCAGGCGCAAACCTTTCGGGCGGACAGAAACAGCGTTTGGCAATTGCGCGGGCATTGGTTAGAAAACCAGATATTTATGCTTTTGATGACAGCTTTTCTGCACTTGATTTTAAGACAGACGCTACGTTAAGGCAGGCGCTTAAGCAGGAAGTAAAAAATGCAATTATGATTATTGTTGCCCAAAGAGTTGGTACAATTATGGATGCAGATAAAATCATTGTATTAGAAAATGGTCGAATTATTGGACAGGGTACGCATAATGAGTTACGAAAAGAGTGCAAGGTATATCGGGAAATAGCATTATCCCAGCTTACAGAAAGCGAGGTGGATGCATAATGATACAGGAAAAGAAACCAATTGAAGAAACAAAAAAAGACATTTCATCTATGACACCACAGGAAAAAATGCTGATGAGCTATCAGATGGAAATGAAAAAATCCATGAAGTCAAAAATGGAGCAAAATGGACAGGAAGGGGTACAACCCGGAGGGAAAAAAGGTCTCGGTGCTGTTCCTAAAGCAAAGAATTTCAAAGCGACCTTAAAGAGATTAATTCACTATATAGGTAAATTAAAGGGAAGTGTAGCGATAGCAGTCAGCTGTGCAATCGTAGCTTCACTATGTGCATTGTTTACACCATATATGCTGTCGCGTGTGCTGGATGTCATGCAAAATCGTTTGCTGAATCAAACAGAGATTGATTTTCATCGTATTGCGTGGTTCTTAGTGATTTTAGCAAGCCTGTATCTGTTTAATGCTATTTTTTCATTGATTCAGAATATAGTTATTACAGCAGTTACGCAGAAAACACTACTGCAGTTTCGAAAAGACATTAGTTTTAAAATAATGCGGCTTCCGTTAGGATATTTTGACCGTACCGCAAATGGAGATATTTTAAGTCGCGTAACGAACGATATTGATACAGTTGGAACTTCATTGCAACAGGTAACGACACAAGCATTTTCAAACTTGATTACAATTTTAGGAAGCGTTGTATTAATGCTGATGATCAATCCTTTTTTAGCATTGATTTGTATTGTGATGATACCGCTAAGTATTTTTTCGACAAAACGAATCATGAAAAAATCTCAGACTTTTTTCCGAACACAGGCACAATCCATGGGTGCGCTGAATAGTATTGTAGAAGAAACATTTTCTGGAGTAAGTATCATAAAACAATTTGGATATGAAAAACAGGTAATAACGAAGTTTCAAAAAAATAATGAGGCGTTATACCAGGCAAGTAAGCAGGCACAGTTTTTGTCAAGCACTATGAATCCGGTCTCTACTGCATTTAACAATCTGGCTTATATGATAATTTGTACGCTTGGTGCAGTTTTTGTAATTATGGGAAATCTTTCGCTGGGCGGTATTACGGCATTGATTCAGTACCAACGACAGTACAGTACACCGATTTCTCAGTTAGCAAACCTATTGAATGCAATGCAGTCAGGAATTGCTGCGGCAGAAAGAGTGTTTGAACTACTGGACGAAGAAGAAGAGGTCTCCAATCTTTTGGCAGTGCAGACATTAGAGCACGTAAGAGGCGATATTCGTTTTGAACATTTAAAATTTGGCTATTCCAATGATAAAATGCTGATGAATGACATAAATGTTGAAGTTAAGGCTGGCCAGATGGTTGCAATTGTAGGTCCTACAGGAGCAGGAAAGACTACACTGATTAATCTTCTATTACGATTCTATGATATTAATGGTGGAAAAATTACAATAGATGGGGTAGACATAGCAGCAGTACCGAGAGAAGAAGTGCGAAAGCATTTTGGTATGGTATTACAGGATACATGGCTATTTCATGGAAGTATACGTGATAATATTTGCTACGGGAAAGAACAGGCAACCCAGCAGGAACTATTAGAAACAGCGAAAGCTTCGCAAATTGATTTCTTTGTATCTACAATGCCACAGAAATATGAAACAGAGATTAATGAGTCGGGCTCTAATATATCGCAGGGACAGAAGCAGCTTTTGACCATTGGAAGAGCAATGATTGCAAATCCAGAAATACTTATTCTGGATGAAGCTACGAGTAGTGTGGATACAAGAACAGAAGCCATGATTCAGGCGGCAATGGAACAATTAATGCAGGGAAGAACCAGTTTTGTAATTGCACACAGGCTATCTACCATAGCAAATGCAGACTTGATTTTTGTAATGAAAGATGGAAATATTATCGAACAGGGAACACATGCGAGTCTTTTAGAGAATAATGGGTTATATGCAGATTTGTACAATAGTCAGTTTGCGCATCAATAAAATAAGTATAGTTGTAGTAGTAGGCAATAAGCTTTAGTATCAGAAATGATCTGGGAGGGAAGAATATGCTGGCAAAAGTAAGAAACTGCAAGTTCCAATCTACTGTGGATGGCGGGAGAATTACATGTGATGTATCATGGGAAAATGCATGGAAGAATGAAATTAATCGAGACGCTGTATATTTATTTTTCAAATATAAGCAGCCTGCGCAGTGGGGATATCAATCTGTTTATTTGAAAGAGGTCTTGCTTGGAAACGAAAGTGAATTAGTGGAAGCCCAAATAGTAGATAGCGGTCTTGGATGTTTTATATCTCTTAAAAATGAGGGCACGGAGCAGAAAGTTTCTTTGAAGCAAATTGATTTTATGACAGATAAAATCGAGTCAGTTGAGGCATTAGAGGCTTTTATTATTGAAATGGTCTATATTCCAGAAGAAGCTTATGAGCTTGGCGAACCATCACCTCCTATGAATCAGGGGGGCAAGGCGATCAATTGCTTTTTTACTTATGGAACCGGGGGTACCTATCGGATTGCCAGTAGTGCAGCAATTGCGTTTGGCCCAGAGAATGGGAAGTTATTTTGTGAAGCGAATACACCAATGAGCCGTCAGGGCGAGGAATCTTTTCAGATTCCGATGGCATTTCCTAATGGCTATCAGGCGATGTGGTATATGAAGTATCCACTAACAGAAGAGAACTATGTTAAATTTTTAAACTGTTTAACGAGAAAGCAGCAGAAATCACATGTGACAGCGGATATCGCGGGAACAGAAATTGCACATATTTTTGTAATGACAGATAGTGATGAGGAAAAAGAAAGATGTGCAGTTCTTTGCCGGACGACCGTAGAAGATGAAGAAGTTCCAATAGAGTTTTTTACGACGGCAATGTATCGAGAGATGAATATTATTTCTGTAGATGATATTACTGCTTTTGCATGCTTTGCAGGACTACGACCTATTACAGAGCTGGAATTTGAAAAGGCAGCCAGAGGGCCACTTCCAGCAGTTCCTTTGGAATTTGCATGGGGAACGAATTGCGCAGAACGGATTGTTTGTCTTTCAGGCGTAGATGGGAGTGGAGAGGAGTTGCCGATCCCAGCTGCCGGTATTGATATTTGCAATGCAAATTTTGCTGGTAACACGGAACAGCTGCAGGGGAAAAAGGTAATTAGTGCTCAGCGGACAGGCTGGGGCGGACCCATCAGCGCAGGAACGATGGATCATGCACCAGTTGTGCCAGGACGCTCGGTAAGAGAGTGTAGGGGACTTAGCTATTACGGTGTATCAGAATTGTCAGGAAATCTATGGGAAATGTGTATTACGATTGGGAATAGTGCTGGCAGATGTTTTGATGGAAGTTGCGGAAATGGAATATTGGATGAGAATGGACATCATACGGTAGAAAATTGGCCAGATCCGAAAACTGGAATGGGTTTTGGAGTCAGAGGCGCATCTTATCCAAGTACCTACCCAGGTAGTTTCTATTTGACCTCCCGTGCTTTTGGAGCACATACCAAAGATGACCGAAGATATCATGGTGGAATTCGCTTAGGATACTAAAGGGATCTCAGCACACTTATTTTGACATAGGGTATTCTGACGCAGGTTATTTGGAGAAGATATCAAAAAAAACAGGAGATTGATCGTATGATAATGTCAATTGCAAAAGATTATATAAAGCCTCATAAAGTAGAGGAATATCTCGTGCTGATCGGAGAATTGATTAAAAAAACGAGGGAAGAGACAGGTAATATAGAATATACACTATTTGAAGAGAATGACAGAGAAGGTCAGTTTGTTATATTGGAGTATTGGAAAAATGAAGAGGCATTAGAAGCTCATTTTAAAGCAGAGCATTTTATTGAGATTGTTCCACAAATTCAGAAACTCCAAGAAAAGCCTACTGAAGTTAGTGTCTATCATGAAGTGAAATGGGATTGAAATACAGAAGGGATTTATGGTGCAGCAATAAGTATCATAGCAAAACGTATGAAAAACAGGACAATAATACAATATTTTGAGTGGTATGTAACAGGGCGACCGGTTTTATGGAGAAAATGTATGATGCAGGCACAGCATCTGGCTGATTTTGGAATTACAGATGTGTGGCTCCCACCAGCTTATAAAGCTGGATTTTATGAAGATAATGTAGGATATGCAGCATATGATCTTTATGATTTGGGTGAGTTTGATCAAAAGGGCACGATTCCTACAAAATATGGTACAAAGGATGAATATTTGCTAGCAATAGAAGCATTTCATAAAGCAGGGATTGAGGTGTTGGCAGATGTCGTCTTAAATCATAAGATTGGTGCAGATGAGTTTGATGTGGTAAGAGCGCATCGGGTAAATCAAAACAATCGGTGTGAAAGACAGTCAGAGGACTATGAGATTTCTGCACCGACAAATTTCACATTCCCTGGAAGAAAAGATAAATATTCTTCCTTTCATTGGGATGCTTCTTGTTTTAATAGCTGTGATTGGGACAATCATAATGGGCAAAGCAATATTTATCAATTTGAGAATCATGAATGGGCACGAGACGTCAATCAGGAGAATGGAAATTTTGACTTTCTAATGGGTGCTAATATAGACTTTTCAGTGCCTAAGGTAAAAGAAGAATTAATGAAATGGGGACAATGGTATTTAGATTTTACGGGGATAGATGGATTCCGCCTAGATGCTGTAAAGCATATCAGTTCTTCATTTTATACAGAGTGGTTAGATATCATTCGAAAAAACAACCCTCAGAAGAAATTATTTTCGGTAGGAGAGTATTGGCATGGAGATATTCATTGTCTGCATGATTATTTGGAGCAGGTGCAATATCAAATGTCTTTAATGGATGTACCGTTGCATTATCATATCATGGAGATGTCTTATGCTGAGGGCAGATATGATTTGAGAAATTTATTTAAAAATACATTATTACAATGGCATCCGGAGCAAGCAGTAACATTTGTGGATAATCATGATTCACAACCAGGACAAGCATTATCTTCTTTTGTTAATCCATGGATGAAACAAATTGCTTATGCGATTATCTTATTGCATGAAGACGGAATTCCCTGCATTTTCTATGGGGATTTATATGGGATACCATGTACAAGAAATATTCCTATTCCAAGAATACGGACGATGGTGCGCATTCGACATGATTATGCCTATGGAAAGCAGCATAATTATATAGATGATCCAGATCTTATTGGATGGACCAGAGAGGGTGACGAGGAACATCCAGATTCAGGAATAGCAGTAGTGATTGCAGATGGTCAGGGCGGTAGTAAGCGCATGTATATCGGCGAAAAATTTGCAGGCAGGCAATTTCGTGATTGCATGAGCAAAATTCGAACGACAGTAACGATTGGTGCTGATGGATGGGCAGATTTTAGCACACAGGAAAAATCAGCTACCGTGTGGGGAACGGAAAAAGCGTTTGAAACATTAATTATTAATATGGATTAGTCACTTATGTGTAGGAAAGGCATCTCATTAGAACTAATGAGATGCCTTTTTAATAATCAATAGAACTAATGAATTAATATTAAATATGCTTTCTGTTAAAATAGTATTGTTAGAAAGCATTATGATACAAAAAATGCCGATGCATAAGGAGTGTTATAATTAAAAGGGGAGGAGGTAAAACAATGGCATACTGGGCTGAACGATTATTCCGCTTCAAGGCGAAGTCTGACATAAGTAAAAGTGCTTCATTACCAGAGCGTCAGTTAGCGCAAGGAGAGAGAGAAGTAACGAATGATATTCCGAAAGGATTGAAGGAACTAGAAGAAAGTGAAGAAGAAAGGCAGCAAGCACAATCAAGAATTGCACAACTTACAGCAAAAGAAAAATTAGTATTTGATTTTCTGGTTGAAGGTTATACAATAAAAGAAATTGCAAAACGTCTTGGAATATCATATTCAACTGTAAACACCCATATGAATGCAGTTTATCGAAAACTTGGAGTTAATACGCGGTCTCAGCTTATCATATGTTATCGTCAGTATTCAAAATAATTGTATTGAACAGAGTAAAGATTGTATGAAATTGTTATAGGAAGCAACTAGTTAATCAAGAGTAATTTCTGTTAAGGCAGAGTGGAGGAGAAAAAATGAGTGAACAAGAAATGAATGAAAACGTAGAGTATACAAAGGAAGATATTGAAAAAAATAAAACGATGGCAGGATTAGCTTACTTTCTCTTTTTCTTACCATTAATTGTATGCCCGGATTCGAAATTCGGGAAATTTCATGCAAATCAAGGTTTGATTTTATTAATTTTTTCAATTGCAGGTAATATTATATTGAGCATAATACCAATCATAGGCTGGATTCTTCTTCCTGTTTTTTGGATATTAATACTTGTTTTTGGAATTATGGGACTGCTTAACGGATTAGGTGGAAAAGTTAAGGCCATGCCGTTAATTGGTAAATTCACGATAATAAAGTAATTTTGATGTAGGATTTTTTGATTCTAAAAACGTAACTAAAAACTAAGGAGGGTTTGATTTATGAAAAAAATGTGTTCTGTTGTTCTGGTTCTTTTAGTTTCAACAATTCTTTTTGGATGTGGAATAAAAGAAAAAATCGAGCAAGAAGCAAGTGAAGCAATTACAGAAAAAGTTTTAGAAAAAAGCAGTGGTGGCGAGGTAGATGTAGATATTGATGGAGAAAACTTTGCTATCACAGGGGAAGATGGAGAAAAGATAGAAATCGGAGCAACTGATTGGCCAGACGATGAGTTTTTCAAAGACATTCCTAAGCTTGATGCCGGGAGCATAGCAAGTACGATTGCAAGTGATACTGGAACAATGCTTGTAGTTAATGATGTTGATGCTGATACGTTTTCTTCTTATTATGAAGACATCAAAAGTGCATTCTCACAAAATCCTGTGGAGGCAAATTATGAGGGACTTATCACTTACTCTGCTTCTAATGAAAATGGGATAACAATTTCCATTAATTATACGACTGAGGATGGTAGCGTTGTCATATCTGCTAGCAAAACAACTGAGTAATTTTCCTAAAAGAAAAAGCCTTCTCTGGTTCACTAAACTAGAGAAGGCTTTTATAAAACCATTGAAAACGAAAAGTTCACTAGGCATTATCCTTAAAGGTATTTATTAATTCTACTCTGCTGTTAATGCAGATTTTTCTATATAAGGAATTACAATAAGTATTGGCGGTCGAGTAAGCAACGCCCATAATTGCGGAGGATTGTCTGAGGGTATATCCGTCTAAAAGAAGTTTGCACAATTGGATTTCTCTTTCGCTAAGCTTATACTTTTCAAAGCGATATAATTTTTCATTATCAACATCTTCTTTTTTCGAATCTTCAGCCCATTCCTTTTTAAAGTAATTGTCGGATAAAGTCGGAGAAAAAATAAAAAATACAATAATGATAAAAACAGAAAAAGTTGCCACGGCAATATTTGCACTTGGACCTGCTTTTTCTAAAATTCTTCCAGATACGATCCCTGCGATGCCTCCACATATACCGATGAATAAAATAGAAAAACGAACATACCACAAGCTCCAATACTTTTTGCCGATAACGCCTAAGATATAATACATATTAATCATACTCATTGTACTTCCGATACCAGCCGTAAAAGCGAATAAATATGCCATTTCTATGCTTGTATCAGAAAAGGAATACAAAAGCATGGATATAACAAAAGAACCAAAAGTAACATTCCATGTTGCATGATTACTGTTTCTGAAAAGCATGTATAAGAGTAAATAAAAAACGCAACCAACCAGTCCACCAATGTAAAAAACAGGATTCAGATTTGTGGCAAGTAATTCTGATAGGATGGAAACATAAGCCCGCCCGATACCTTTGCAAAAAATGGCATAAATGCAGTTTATGATTATAGTGATATAAAATATATTTCTATCAGTGGGAAGCAGGGAGATTTTTTGGGGGCTGGAATCTTGCATGCAACTACTTTTGAAAAATAAAACATTAACGAGTGCGATACAGAGCATAATAAATGAAAACCAGATACCATTTGTTACATTTAAGATGCCGGCTTCCTGAAATAGAACTAGTATTGTCAACAACACGTTTGCAAACAAGACAGCATAAAATTTTTCTGTATTATTTAGCACAAAAACAAATGGAATTAGTATGCCTATATTGACTAATCCAAGGGAGATGGCAAAAATAATAATAATGACAAGCTGTAGCTGTACATGCTCAATATTTAAAAAATATACTGTTGAAGTTAGGATAAGACATATTGCACCAATATTTGAAATAAGACGAAAGCTTTCTCTTTTTACAAACATAACAATGATCGCACTGGATAATAAATTTAACGAATGTAGTAAAGATCTTATAGAATCGCCATAAACTGCATCAGTCCGTGGCGAAGATGTCCACCAAGACGTAAAAACAATAACCCAGGCATAATATAGGATCCAAACCAAAATATATTGCAGGTACTTTTTTCTTATATTTCGTAAATCAACAACGCTGCCTTCTATCATAAGAATCTCCATGTTCTTGGCTTGCATAGATGTTTCTTCAATGTCTATAGAAATAGTTCATTACAGGAGTTTATAATTTGTTATAACACATGAAATTACATCAATCAATATAATTTACAATTTTTTATAAAAAATAGAGATAAGCATTACCGGTATAGTAAATTATTTTCAGATAAGTAAATCACAAAAAAATTAATATTATCCTAAAGTCTCAACCAAAATGACCGATAAATATAATGTAGTAGTTTGGATTTTTGATTATTGGACGTAGATGTAGTAAATATTTCCATGGAAGGGGGAAAAGACATGCGTATAGAGGCATATAACCAAGTGAACCAGATTTATAATACAAATAAGACTGCGAAGAATGAGAAGACTGCAAAGTCAAATTTCTCAGATCAGGTTCATATTTCAAGTATTGGAAAGGATATCCAGACCTTGAAGCAGGCTGTGGCAGATTCTCCAGATATCAGAGAGGAACTGACTTTGCCATTAAAAGCAAGTATTGAAGCAGGAACTTATAATGTAAGCAATGAAAGCTTTGCAGAAAAACTGCTTGAGAAATATGATGAGAGTGAAAATCTTAATGTCTAAGTAGGGAGAGGTAATTTTAGTGGCCAGTTTAATTGAAGAATTATTGGAAGTATTAGAGAATGAGAATTCAGAATACGAGGTACTGCTGGAATTATCAGAGAAAAAGACGCCCATTATAATCAAAGGGGATGTCACAGAACTTCAGAGAATCACGGATGAAGAACAAAGCGTTGTTAATAGAATTAATCGTTTGGAACAAAAGCGAATAGCGGTAACAAATGATATTGCCAACGTAATCAACAAGGATGTTGAAACATTAAAGATTTCAGCTTTGGTTCAATTGCTTGATAGACAGCCAAAAGAGCAAGAGAGACTGGCCGTTACTCATGACAAATTGCAAAGCACAGTGCGAAATATCAAGAAAATCAATGAGCAGAATGCAGAGTTGATAAAACAGGCACTTGACATGGTGCAGTTTGATATGAATTTGATACAAGCAATGAAAAAAGCACCAGAGACCGCTAACTATAACAAAGGCGCCATTAATGCTGGCGGCACATTAGGTTCTATAGGCGGATTTGATGCAAAACAGTAGAAATCAATTGTTGTTGATTACAAAGAGGTGATAGTATGCCGTTAATGGGAAGTTTATATGTAGGTGCATCGGGTCTTCAAACAAGTCAGAACGCACTGAATACAACTGCACACAATCTAGCAAACCTTGACACGGTAGGCTATGTAAGGCAACAGGTGCTACTTGGCACAAGGGAATATAATGATGTCGGTAATAGCGCTTCCAGTACCAGTCAGGTAGGGCTTGGTGTTTCATATGAAAAAGTAAGACAGGTAAGAGATTATTTTTTGGATCAAACATATAGAGAAGAATTGGGAAGATCTGCTTATTACGAAACCTCCTATGATGTCATCAATGAAATTGAAACATTATTTGGAGAGATGGAGGGTGTCGCATTTCAGAACTCATTAAATGATTTGTGGGTTGCGGTACAGGAACTAGATAAGGATCCTTCTGATGCTGTTAATCAAGGGCTGCTAGTATCTAAAGCAACTGCCTTTTTAGAGAGGGCAAATGCTGTATACAGCGGTCTTACTTCATATCAAAACAACTTAAATGATCAGGTCAAAGGAAATGTAGAGCTGATTAATGAGTATGGTCAGAAGATCTATGAATTGAATAGTAAGATTAGAAAAGAAGAAATCGGTTCTGAAGAAGCAAATGATTTGAGAGATGCGAGAAATACAATATTAGATGAACTTTCATCTCTTGTTAATATATCCTATGAAGAAAATGCAGATAGTGTTGTCACAGTATCCGTTGAAGGAAATTCCTTTGTGGCAAGAGATACAGTCTTTTTAATGGACGTGGAAGAAGATGAAAGTGGGTATTATACACCTACATGGGTAAATGAAAAAACACCAAACAATAAAGTGTTTGATATGTCCTTGCCTATCAGTTCGGCTTATGACACTGATATTGGTAAGCTAAAGGCACTGGTACTTTCCAGAGGCGATCATGCAGCGGATTATTCAGATCTTGATGATGTGGCAGGATATACCCAATTTTCAAAGTCAACAATTATGAATATTCAGGCAGAATTTGATAATTTAATAAATGGTGTTGTTACAGCAATGAATAATGTCCTTTGCGGCGAAGAAAATCCAACTGCTGCTACAACATATGCATCTGCGGATGCGTGTCCAATAGAATTATTCGTAAGACTTGGAACCAGTCGTTATGTGGATAACGGAACAGGAACCTATGAATATGTGGAAGAGGACACAACAGGAAGCCCATCAGATGTAACCACCATGTATACGACCATGAATATGAAAATCAATCCGGACTTATTGAAAGAGCCTACCTTACTGAGCTTTGAGAATGATGATAAGACCGTTGATCAGGATAAAGCAGATGCACTGGCAGCATTATTTACAGAGAAATTTGATACATTAAATCCCAACGTTACAAAGACAAGTACATTTGCGGATTACTACTCTGATTTAATAGGGGCGATTGCAAATGAAGGCTCCGTATACAAGAATATGAAAGCAAATCAAGCATCAACAGTGAAATCCGTGCAGGAAGCCAGAGAGCAGGTGATTGGTGTTTCTCAGGATGAAGAGTTAACGAATATGATTAAATATCAAAATGCATACAATGCAAATAGCCGATATATAAATACAGTTAATGAAATGTTAGAACACATACTTACTAAACTGGCATAAGCAACAGTAAGAGAGGTGATATCATGCCATCACAATTTTTTGGACTAAATATAGCATATACGGGACTCGTCAGCGCGCAGGCAGCAATCAATACTACAGGCAATAATATTTCCAACGTGGAAACAAAAGGCTATAGTAGGCAAGAGGCTATACAGAAAGCTGCGGAGGCGCTTCGCACCAATACGACTTATGGTATGGCAGGAGCTGGTGTTGTAACGACTTCCATAGAACAAATAAGAAATGCATACTATGATACAAAATACTGGAATAACAATGCTGATCTTGGTCAGTATAATATTAAGCAATATTATATGAAACAGATAGAAGATTATTTCACAGAATCAGATACAGTGGATGGATTTACGGCAATCTATGATGATTTTTACAGTGCGCTTTCAGAAGTGCAGAAAAGTGCTGGTGATGAATCGGTTCGTGCACAGTTTATATCTTTTGCAGGGAATCTTGCTACTTATTTTAATGAAATGTCGACTGATCTGACAAAATTGCAAGAGGATACTAATGCTGAAATTAAAAATAAGGCAGATGAGATAAATTCGATTGCAGCACAAGTTGCTAATTTGAATAAGCAGATAAATGTAATTGAAATTAATGGGGTTACTGCCAATGAATTACGTGACCAACGTGCAATGCTGATTGATCAGTTATCAACAATTGTTGATGTGGAAGTTGTTGAGACACCAATATATACCTCTGAAAGCGGAGAACAACTATCTGGTGCTAACCGCTATAATGTCTATATTGCCGGACAGCAACTGGTAGATTGTTATGATTATACAAATTTAGTATGTGTGGCGAGAGATAATAAGGTTAATCAATCAGACGCAGAAGGCCTTTATGATTTGTATTGGAACGATTCTAATGGTCTGGAATTTAACTTATATGGTAAAAATCTTGGTGGAGAGCTTAAAGGTCTTATTGAGATAAGAGATGGAAATAATGAAGAGTATTTTAAAGGTACGATACAGGCCACTACGGCTAATACTGTTACAATAGAAGTGACGGATAGTTACTTGACGGATATGAATAAAAGTACTTTATCTGCAACGGGTGTTATTTCTTTAAATTCCAGGGAATATGACTATACAGGATGGACATATGATGAAGCTACAAAAGCATATACATTTAATATAGATGTCGGAACGGCACCACCATTAGCAGGTCTCGTCGGTGAGGTGTCAGCGATTGGAACGGCAGTTGATTATCAAGGCGTTCCTTATTACCAACAGCAGCTTAATGAGTGGGTGCGTACTTTTGCACAAACAGTTAATGAGATAGAAATCAGCAACGGGGAGGGAACTGATCTATACGGGGATAAGTTGACGAGAAGTGGAACCGGTGGACTGTTTTTTGCGGAAAATGTAGTGAATAATGATGTTCCCTATATATTTGGTGATTATACGCCTGGAATGACTACAACTACAAGCACTGGAGATACTTATTATCAGTTGACTGCAAGTAATTTTACAGTATCGTATAGCATGGTAAAGGATTCTGGTAAACTTGCAACAACTACTAATAGTGCCAATGGAGAGGATGCATATGATCTTGTTACGGAATTATTGGCGGTTAAGGATGATAAAGACAAGATGAGTTTTAGAGGCTGCTCTTCTGCAGAATTTTTGCAAAGCATAACATCTGATATTGCACTTAATGCAAACAGCGCCAATACATTTCAAGCAAATTTTAAGAATATATCAAATGCAATTTCAAATCAAAGACTTTCGATATCAGGTGTTGACAATGACGAGGAAGCTCTTAACCTGGTGAAATTTCAAAATGCATTTAACCTCGCCTCAAAGATGGTACAGGTTATGACCGAGATTTACGATAGACTTATTTTAAATACAGGCGTATAAAAGTTGCTTGATGCGGCAAAGGATATATGCTAGTGGCATGCACATAAGATAGGAGGCTTTTCATATGAGAATTACAAATAAGATGATGAGTAATAATTCGCAAGTAAATATTAATACCAATAAGGCATTGCTTGATAAGCTAAATACAGAGGTATCAACGCAAAAAAAAATCACACGTCCCTCTGATGATCCTGTGGTGGCAATTCGTGCGCTTCGCTTGCGCAGCAATCTAAATGAAATATCGCAATATTATAAGAAAAATGTCCCCGATGCCAGTTCTTGGCTGAAGGTAACGGAAACTGCGCTGGAAGAAACAGAGAGCGTTATCGAAGATATGTATGAATATTGTACGCAAGGCTCGAATGGTGATTTGACGGCAGAGGATAGATTGAAGGTACTAGAAAATTTAAAGGAACTTCGTAATCAAGTGTACTCAGCAGGAAATGCTGACTATGCTGGAAGAACTGTATTTACCGGTTATAGGACAGGAGAAAGCTTAACCTATACGAAGGATACAACACAGAGATTTTCGATTACAGAGGGATTTAATGCAGATGATATTTCAAGCAAGCAGTATGTTTCAGAAGCTGTTTCGACGACACCAATTAGCACAATTGTAAGCGCTGATTTCCCAGAAAGCAATGAAGTGTATAGAATAAGATTATCGTATGACAATCTTGATGCTACAGTACCTACTTCCATTCAATATAAAGTAGAAATTGCGGGAGCCGCAGTCGTAAAAAATGCAACAAACCCTGTATTTGAAATTTCTGCAAATGGAACAGATTATGATATTACGGATAATGGAGATGGAACATTTACTTCTGAAGTCAGTGGAAGCGCACAGGGAACGTTTGTCCGAAATCAGGATGGCACATATACCCTTACTGACGGGTCTGCAACTGTGAATCTGAACTCAACGGGTTCACTGAAAAATGCATATTTGACCAATTCGATTGCTGTGAATGCAGCTTCTGTAAGTGATGCTGGCTATCTAACTGTTGCTGCAGGGGCAGCAAATTATATAGCTGAAACAGGAGAACTAATACTAAGCGACATTGCAAAAAATATACTGCAGAGCCGAGAGGATATTGTGGGTACAGATACCATTACAGTGACGTATGAAAAGTCAAACTGGACAGAGGGGGATTTGCAGCCTATCCATTATTTTAATTGTACTGATATTACAAACGCCATCCCCTATGAAAAACCTAGTGATGGACAGACAATAGAATATGATATCAGTTTTAACCAAAGCTTAAAGGTGAATACATTAGCCGAGGAAGTATTTACACATGATATCGTTAGAGATGTAGATGAATTAGCAGAAGCCACACAAGCAGTTGTTGATATTGAAAGTAAGATTGCATCACTTGAATCCATGCAAAAAGATTCACAATATACGGATGCGGAACAAGAATCCATTGCAACTATGCTGGAGGCTGCTGAAAAAGAATACACATTGTCAAAAGATAATATGAAAGAGCTTTTCCAAAATGCGATTACAAAGACGCAGGGGTATTTAGATGATGTGAATCTGGCAATTGCAAACTGCGGTTCACGAAGCGCAAGACTGGAATTGACCCAGGCACGCATGAAGGAGCAATTTACCAGTTTCACGGAACTTGCTTCCGAAAATGAAAATGTGGATGTAACGGAAGTAGCAATAGAATTGGCATCAGCGGAATTAGCATATGATGCAGCGTTACTTGCAACAGGAAAGATAGCGCAACAGACACTATTGAATTATTTGTAAGATGAATAAAGGAGAAAATGCTATGAAAATCAGAACGAAGTTGTTTGATGAAATTGAGGTAGATGAGAGTAAGATAATAACATTTACGAGTGGAATTGTTGGGTTCCCGGAATTAAAAGATTTTATGTTGATTCATGACAGTGAGAAAGAAAGCAGTATTAGCTGGCTTCAATCGATACAAGAGAATGCTTTTGCTATGCCGGTTATCAATCCTATCTTTATTGTACCAGACTATAACCCAGAGATTGAGGATGATTTACTAAGACCCATTGGAATTTCTGAGCCAGAAGATATGCTAGTGCTCGTTACGATAACAGTGCCAGCCGAGATAGAGAAAATGACAATTAATTTGAGAGCACCTATTATCATCAGCGGGGTAACGAGAAAAGCCTGTCAAGTAATTACAGATGATGAGCGCTATGCAATCAAATATCCTATATATGATATATTAATAGCGGCAAAAGAAAAGGCAGGTGAATAATATGCTGGCTTTATCGAGAAAGAAAAACGAATCCTTGATGATTGATAACTGTATAGAGGTAACGATACTTGATATAAAGGGCGACCAGGTGAAAATTGGTATCGCAGCACCAAAGGAAATTCCGATTTACCGAAAGGAAGTTTATCTGCAGATTCAAGAAGCCAATAAGGCAGCAATGGAACCTGTAGGAATTGAAGCATTAAAAAATATATTATAGAGGTATCATTTTTTTGATCATATATGCCGATAATGAATGAAAGGGTAAGATTTATAACAAAGTAACAAATAATACGCTAAGAGGGAACAGGATAAATGCTGTCAGCACAGGGAGGTGCATATCATGGCTATAGAACCAATGAGTAGTGCTATGACTTATCAGGCACAAAACACAACAATCATACAACCAGTTAAGGCAGAAACGGATTACATGGATAATTCGGCTTCTAATACAATGCAGCAAGTAGATGCAAATACAGCTGCAGTTAATAAAGTTGACAAAAAAGATAATGGAAATGCGAATGGACAGAATCAAGGTCAGCAAGCAAGCCAAGAGCAGATTAAAAAAGCGGTTGAGCAGCTCAATAAAAAAATGTCTAATTCAGAGGCATTGTTTGGCATTCACGAAGGGACAAATCGTGTCACAATCAAAATAGTGGATAGACAGACAAAAGAAGTAATTAAAGAACTGCCCCCTGAAAAAACACTTGATATGATAGCAAAAGTATGGGAGCTGGCAGGACTTATGGTTGATGAAAAAAGATAGGAGGAGTTACTATGGCAGTAAGAATATCGGGGATGAACTCCGGTTTGGATACAGATTCTATTGTACAGGATCTAGTAAAAGCATATAGTACAAAGACAGACACCTATAAGAAAGAGCAGACAGCACTTCAATGGAAGCAGGATGCATGGAAGACCTTAAATACGAAAGTATATAGCTTTTATAGCAAGAGTTTGTCAAATATGCGTTATTCATCAAATTATAATTTAAAGAAAACGACAGTGTCAGATGAGACTAAAGCGACAGTAGTTGCAAGTGACAATGCTGTCAGCGGAATTCAAACGCTGAAGATAGGAGACCTAGCAAAAGCATCTTATCTAACGGGCGCTAAATTAACGAAAACGGCTGGTGGTACAGTAAAAGGAACAACTAAATTAAGCGAGTTGGGTTATTCAAATAGTACAGAAATTACTGTAAATAAAGGAACTGGTGGTTCTACTTACGGGACACTAAAACTAGATGGAAGTACAACAGTGGATAATGTGGTATCACAATTATCAGATATGGGACTTTCTGCAAGCTTTGACAGTGCTAACGGTAGAATTTATGTAAGTGCAAAGGATACAGGAGCTTCTAAGGATTTCACATTTAGTGGCGATGCAACTGCATTAAATGCACTAGGGCTCGGTGCTACTGGAACAAAGATTACGGGAAGTGATGCAGCAATTACATTAAATGGTGTGGACTACACATCATCAAGTAATACATTTACAGTTAATGGCATGACAATTACTGCTAAGGCAAAGACAGGAACGGATGAAGAAATTACACTTAGCACGGAGACAGATTATGATGGCATCTATGATAATATCAAAGATTTTATTAAAGGATATAATGAGCTTGTAAATGAAATGGATGCACTTTATAATGCTGATTCTGCTAAAGGATATGCGCCACTGACCGATGATGAGAAGTCAGCCATGACAGATTCTCAAATTGAGACATGGGAAAAGAAAATCAAAGATGCAGTTTTACGTAAGGATGATACGATAGAATCTGTAACTGGTGCAATGCGTATGGCTATGCTGCAAACTTATACTGTCAACGGGACAGAGACAAGTATGTCAAGCTATGGAATCAATACACTCAGTTATTTTACCGCTGCAGATGATGAGAAAAATGCATATCATATAGATGGCGATTCAGAGGATTCTGATACTTCAGGCAATAAGGATAAGCTTAAGGCAGCAATTGCTTCAGATCCCGCAGGTGTGCAGAGCTTCTTTACACAATTGGCTGACAGTATGTATGATACTCTTAGTGCAAAAATGCGTAGTACAACATTAAGTAGTGCATTTACAGTATATGATGATAAGAAAATGACAGAGGAATACAGTGATTATACGACGAAGATTTCTGATTGGGAAGATTATGTCGCTGATATGGAAGAGAAGTATTATAAACAGTTTACAGCGATGGAAAAAGCAATGTCAACATTGAATTCGAGTCAGTCAGCATTATCGTCAATATTAGGATCAAGTAGTTAATTTAGGAGGTAAATAATATGGCAACAACACTGAACGGAGCATATGTGCAGTATAATAATAGTAAGATACTGACGGCATCTCCAGCTGAATTAACGTTGATGTTGTATGAGGGAGCAATTAAATTTACAAATATTGCGATGCTGGGAATCGAAAAAGGTGATGTTGAAAAAGCACATATTAACATTATGAAAACGCAGCGAATCATCGAAGAATTTCAGATTACGTTAAATCATGACTATCCAGTTGCGAAAGATTTTGATATTGTGTATACTTATTTATTGAAGAGGCTAGTAGAAGCAAATATGAAAAAAGACAAAACGATTCTCGAAGAAGTTTTATCACATCTTCGTACGATGCGCGACACATGGAAAGAAGTTATGCGAAGAAGCCACGAGTAGGTATGAGGAGTATATATGGTAGATCAAAATAATTATATTGTGATCATGCTTGAGAGTCTTCAAAAAAAAGCATCGCTGTTAGAAACACTTTCTTTAAAGTGTGATATGCAGTCTGATATTGTTAGTCAAAAAGAGATCAGTTGGAGCGATTTTGACAGTAATATTACCGAGAAGCAGAGTATGATTGATGAACTGATGCAGTTAGACGAAGGTTTTGAAAAAGTATATGCAAGAGTTAAACTTGAGATTTCAGAGAATAAGGAAAAGTATTCCAATGAAATTACTAAAATGCAAGAGTTTATTATGCTGATTACCGATTTAAGTGTGCATATACAAGCGAAGGAAGAACGTAACAGGAAATTGGTCGAAAAGAGTATCCTTTTGCTCAGGCAAGATATTAAAAAATCCAGAACCAGTGTCAAAGCAGCTTCAGATTATTATAAATCTATGAGTAAGGTCAACTATATTGATCCACAGTTTATGGATAGAAAAAAATGATTATATGTGATAATATTGCGGTATAATGTTTTTAACATTTCTGCCGATATATTATATAAGTAACAGAAACTTACTTAAAACTGACCTATATTCTTTAAGGAGCGTACGGCCTAAAAGAATCACGGTTCAAACGGAGGCAAGGATGCCCCGTAAAATTCAAGGAGGAATAAAATATGGTAGTACAACACAATATGACGGCGATGAACGCCAACAGACAACTTGGGGTAACAACCTCTACACAGGCAAAGGTAACAGAAAAATTATCTTCTGGATATAAGATTAACCGTGCAGCAGATGATGCAGCCGGCCTTACTATCAGTGAGAAGATGAGAAGTCAGATTAGAGGTTTGACACAGGCATCATCAAATGCACAAGACGGTGTATCTTGCGTACAGACAGCAGAAGGTGCGTTGTCAGAAGTTCATTCAATGCTTCAAAGAATGAATGAGTTAGCAGTTAAGTCAGCTAACGGAACAAACACTTCAGCAGACAGAGCATCTATCCAGAAAGAAATCACAGCTCTTGTATGTGAAATCGACAGAGTAAAGCAGTCAACAGAGTTTAATACACTCAATTTACTTGATGGAACATTTTCAGCAGGTGCAGTAAGAACAGTTCAGGTAGGCGCAGCTAATAAAGCTGAGCAAAGAATCCAGATTCAGATCGATAACATCTCAACAAGTAAAATAGGCTCTAGTAGTTTGAAAATTAAGAATATTGATCTTAAGACATTATCAGGAGCACGTAAAGCAATTTCAGCTATTACATCAGCAATTGCAAAAATTTCTGATATTCGTTCAGCACTTGGTGCAGTTCAAAACAGACTCGAGCATACGATTGCCAACTTAGATAACATCGTTGAGAATACGACAGCAGCAGAGTCACAGATTCGTGATACCGATATGGCATCTACAATGGTTGATTACAGTAAGAATAATATTCTTGCACAGGCAGGTCAGGCAATGCTTGCACAGGCTAATCAGTCAACACAGGGAGTTTTATCCTTACTTAGCTAATTATGGTACTGAATATGACTGAAAAAGGGTTGGCATACGCCAATCCTTTTTTAGTAAAAAAAAATAAAAAAAAATTGAAAAAGGTATAAAGTATTTCATAAGTATGTCGATATATTATACAAGTAATGACAGATTACTAAATGAAAAAACAACAAAAACAACAAAGGTGGCATGGAAGCCACGACTTTTTCAAGGAGGAATGAATTATGGTAGTACAACACAATATGACAGCAATGAACGCTAACAGACAACTTGGTGTGACAACTTCGACACAGGCGAAGGTAACAGAAAAATTGTCTTCTGGATATAAGATTAACCGTGCAGCAGATGATGCAGCCGGCCTTACTATCAGTGAGAAGATGAGAAGTCAGATCAGAGGTTTGACACAGGCATCATCAAATGCACAAGACGGTGTATCTTGCGTACAGACAGCAGAAGGTGCGTTGGCAGAAGTTCATTCAATGCTTCAAAGAATGAATGAGTTAGCAGTTAAGTCAGCTAACGGAACAAACACTTCAGCAGACAGAGTATCTATTCAGAAGGAAATTGCAGCTCTTGTATGTGAAATCGACAGAGTAAAGCAGTCAACAGAATTTAATACACTTAGTTTGTTGGATGGAACATTTTCAGCAGGTGCAGCAAAAACAGTTCAGGTAGGTGCAGCAAATAAGGCTGAGCAGAGAATTCAGATTCAGATCGATAACATTGGAACAAGTAAACTGGGTTCTGCTACTTTGAAGATTAAGAATATTGATCTTAAGACATTATCAGGAGCACGAAATGCAATTTCAGCAATTACTGCAGCAATTGCAAAAATCTCTGATATACGTTCAGCACTTGGTGCAGTTCAGAACAGACTTGAGCATACGATTGCCAACTTGGATAATATCGTTGAGAATACGACAGCAGCAGAGTCGCAGATTCGTGATACCGACATGGCAGCTACGATGGTCGACTACAGTAAAAACAACATTCTTGCACAAGCAGGTCAGGCAATGCTTGCACAAGCTAATCAGTCAACACAGGGAGTTCTGTCATTACTACAGTAATTACGCAGTGATTACCGCTAGGAGAGGGATTGGTGAAAACCAATCCTTTTTCTTGTTGTATTGTTATAAATAGTGTAAAATAATGTACATAGAATAGATACAGGAGGGCATCATGAATCAGTTGTTTTATGAGGTAGAAGAAATTGTAGAGGTATTAGAGAAGTTAGCAATTGGTATCTTAGAAAATGATTACGAGGAATACGATTATAATATGTCGGAGTTTGCCCAAAAAATGATAGTAACCTTTCCTAGAATTATTAAGGCATATTCTTTGCCAGAATTTTATAGTGTCAAAGAGGATGGAAAATACTGGAGTGGACAATTAGAACGGTTATTGACTGTATTACAGCAAAAGGACCAGTTTCTATTTGTAGATACACTTAATTTTGAAACAAAAGAAAACCTGATTCTATTTAAAAACATGATTAAAGACATGGAGATTGACATATGAGTGAGCATAATAAATTTTTGGAGCATAATAAGGCGGCTTTTGCGTCACGCTATCCAGAGATGGTGCAGAGCATTTCTAATGATCTCTGTCCTGAGACGATAAAGGCTGGAATAGATGAAACATGTGGTAAGAAGGTTTTATACGCTGTAATGAATGAAAAAACATATCAATTGGACACACTTTATGATACAGATGCATTAATGGAATTATGGTATCGTAATCTTGATAGATTATATTTTAAGACAAAAATATTGTTATATGGGTTAGGCAATGGCATGTATGTTCGCAAATTATTGAAGGAAACAACAGAAGATATTTCAATTATTGTATATGAACCTTCCTCTTGCATTTTGAAAACAGTAATACATGAATTTGATATCAGTGACTTATTATTAAATAAGAGAGTCACACTACTTTTAAGAGATGCTATGGAAAAAACGCCACAAGAGTATTTTTATGATTTATTGGAGTATACGGATATTGAGAATTTTATTTATAAATCTTATTTGAATTATAATCGGTTATTTGAGGCAGAGTATATAGAATATATCGATACACTACAGATTGTATGTTCTTCTATTAATTCTACGCAAGATGTAATTGGAAGATATGGGAAGATTTATTATGAAAATACATTCTCTAATTTCCCTTATTTTTTTAAAAGTAAATCAATTCAGAATTTATATGAGCGATTGCCAAAAGATGTACCTGCTATAATTGTTGCGGCAGGTCCATCGTTGGATAAGAATGTGCAGAAACTGAAAAAGGCGAAAGGAAGGGCTTTTATCATTGCGGTAGATACGGCGCTTCGTCCCATGATTCGCAATGGAGTTATTCCTGATTTATGTATTAGTATAGATGGTAAGAAAAATGCGGCACATTTTATTGATGCTGCTGCTAATGATATTCCTTTGGTCTGCTATTTATATAGTCATAAAGCAATTTTAGCCAGTCACAGAGCTGAAAAGTTTTTTATAAATGATTTAAATCATCATATTCAACATTTTTTATCTCAAAAGGGATTGGTGCTTCCAATTATAGCTAGTGGTGGATCTGTGGCCAATGACGCTTTTTCAATTGTACAGATGCTTGGCTTTACGACTATTATTTTGGTAGGTCAGGATCTAGCACTAACAGATAATAAGTCACATGCAGATGCTACAGTAGTTGGAGAACTTAAATGGACATCGGATAGATTTGATGATGTCATTGAAGTGGAAGGAATAGATGGGAAGCCTGTTTTATCAAAGCCAGAATATAAGCTATATGCCAAGTGGTTTGAGGAGCAGATCATACAGCATCCTGAATTGAAAGTAATTGATGCGACTGAAGGTGGTGCAAAAATATATGGAACATTGATTCAGACGCTTGATGAGACAATAGGCCAGGAGTGTGATAGAGAAATTGATTTTGCAGCTATTATGAAAGCATGCAAGGATTTCTTTGACGATCAGACACGTGCAGAGCTAATATCATATATCAAAAAAATTCCCGAGGATCTTACGGAATGTCTGCATGAGGTACAAGAAGGAATGAAATGTTACGAAAAGATGCTAGCGCTTGTATTTAAAAATAAGTATCATACAAAGGAATTTAAAAGACTTTCAGAGCAGGCAAGTAGTATTGGAACGGAATTAGATAAATGTCCTACAATGGATTATATACGTAACAGAATACAGGAACAGACCTCATATATCTTAAAAAGTATCTATCAGAATGAGGATAACGAATATGCAGAGTTAATTGCCATCTGTGAAAAAGGAAGAGATTATCTTCATATTATGGAGGACGAAATAAAAATTGTGTTGATTGATTCTGAAGTCAAAGTATCCAGGTTTTAGAAAAATAGATTCTAAAAGTCACTTTTTTGACAGAAATGTCGATATATATAATAATTAGAAGTAGGTATGATAGAAAAAAGTTAGGGGTGAGTGGTGTGAGTCAAGAGAAAAAAGTGTTTGAAAATTTGTTTATTTTTGAGATGGCGAACAGCCATCAGGGAAGTGTAGAGCATGGCAAAGATATTATCAGAGAGATGGGAAAGATAGCAAGAAAGTATAATATTCGTGCAGCAGTGAAATTGCAGTATCGTGATTTGGACACATTTATCCATCCAGATTACAAGAATAGAACTGATGTAAAGCATATTCCGAGATTTATGAGTACAAGATTAAGTTATGATCAGTTTTCTGAACTTGTAAATGCCATTCGCGAGGAGGGCATGATTACAATGAGTACGCCATTTGATGAGAAATGTGTTGAGTGGTGCTTAGATCAAGGTATCGATATCATAAAGGTTGCAAGCTGTTCTGCTCTTGATTGGCCTCTGCTTTCAGCGGTTGCCGCATCTAAAAAGCCATTGATTATATCTACCGGCGGCAAGACAATGGCAGATATTGATAAATTATTTAATTTCTTTACACACCGCGGGTGTGAATTTGCTTTTTTACATTGTATTGCAGAATATCCAGCACCACTTGAAAGTCTACAACTAAATTTTATAGACAGGATGAATAGACGTTACCGTGATATTATAATTGGCTACTCAGGACATGAGGCGCCAGATGAAAATGTGGTACCTATGCTTGCAGTTGCGAAAGGTGCAAAAATATTAGAGCGTCATGTTGGACTTCCGACAGAGACAATCGAATTAAATGCTTATTCTATGAACCCAGAGCAGACTGAGAAATGGGTGAGTGCAGCACTTCTTGCCAGAACAATGTGTGAGACAAAGAAGGAAAATGAAAAATATATCAGTCAGTCAGAATTAGATGCGCTACGTTCCCTGATGCGTGGAACTTATGCAAAACATGATATAAAGGCAGGAAAAACGATAGCTTTAGAGGATGTTTTTTTCGCAATGCCTTGTGGCGAAAAGCAGTTGACGAGCGGAGAATTTAAAGCCGATAAGATGATTGCATCCAGGGATTATAAAGTAAATGAAGAGATTCATGAAAAAGCGAAGATTACGGGAGTAGGAGTCGTACGTAATGCAATTCATGATGCGAAGGGTATGCTGTATGAAGCAGGTATTGCGTTAGGTGATGATTATGAAGTTGAATTATCACATCACTATGGTATCTCACATTTCAAGCAATATGGGGCTATTATCATTAATATTATCAATCGCGAATATTGCAAGAAATACATTATTGTGCTATCAGGGCAGAAGCATCCAGAACATGCACATAGAATTAAGGAAGAGACATTCCAGTTACTATATGGGGATTTAACAGTTGACATAGAAGGAAAATCTGCAAAACATATGAAGCCTGGAGATATGCTGACAGTATTACGTGGTGAGTATCATGCTTTTTCATCAATTAATGGAGCAATTTTTGAAGAAGTGTCAACACAGCATATGAAAAGTGATTCTTATTACAGGGAGCAGAGGATTAGTGACTTAGATCCAATGGAGAGAAAGACATTTTTAAAGAAGTGGTAGGGATAATAAATGAAGAGAAGCCAGATTGCAGCAGGAATCAAATATTGGGCACAAATACTTATTTTACCGATTTACTGGCTTTCCTTTTTATTTCCGCGCAACCAGAAGATATGGTTGTTTGGGAGTACATTTGGTAGTAGATTTGCTGAAAATCCGAAGTATCTTTATTTATATGTAGCACAGAATCAATCTGATGAAGTTAGAGCTATATGGATATCACATGAGCAATCAATCATTACGATGTTGCAGGAAAAAGGCTACGAAGCCTATTATTATCATTCCATAAAAGGCATGTGGTATTGTTTGCGAGGCGGGTATTACATTTTTGACAACTACTCGAAAGATATTTGCTTTTGGCTGTCAGGTGGTGCAATCAAAGTGAATTTGTGGCATGGCTCTGGCAATAAAAAAACGAATTATGATAATACGTTTGACAAAATCAGGCATCCTAAAAATATATGGGAGAGATTTCGAACTTATCTTCGCAGAATTTCGGATGAAAAACCATATCACTATACGCTGGCGACATCGACGCCTATGGCAAAAATATATACCTCAGCTTTTCGTACAGATCGTAAGCATATACTAATTAATGGGCAGCCTAGAAATGATATGTTATTTCAGGAAAGCACGGTAAAGATAAAAGAAGTATTATTACCGCAGGAAATGAACGATAGAAAAAAAATAGAGCAATATCATATAGAAGGTTATCAAATATTGGCTTACATCCCGACCTTTCGAGATTCAGAGAAGGAGTTTTTTAAGGTAATGGATTTAGCCGTATTTAATACGTTTTTAAAAAATAAGAAATATATTCTTGTAACAAAGCTACATCCGAAGTCAAAACTTAAAAAGGAGTTCGAAGAGATACAGTATTCTAATATCGTAAACATACAGGCGCAAACAGACATTTATTCTTTTTTAGGAATGGTAGATTTGTTGATTACAGATTATTCATCAATATATACTGATTTTATGCTTTTGAACAGACCGGTGGTGGCCTTTCATTTTGACTATAAATTGTATTGTGCTAATACTAGAGACAGCTACATTCCTTTTGATAAATATATGCCAGAGATAAAAGTGGTTACAATGGAAGAATTAATAGAGGAGATACCACGAGTATTGAAAGAGGACATACAGTTGGAAAGACGAAAAATATCTAGACAGCGTATGTTTGACGACATTGAGGGTGGTTATTCTGAGAAAATGTATCATATGATTCGGAAAATCATTTGATAGAGAATCTGAAAAAGCTGAAAGGACGGTAACAATGCCGTATCGGTGAGAATATGAATATTGCAATGCTGATAGCTGGGGGAAGCGGACAGAGGATGCATCAAGATATTCCAAAACAGTTTTTGAATGTATATGACAGACCTGTTATTATTTATGCCATGCAGGCTTTTCAACAGCACCCCGAAATAGATGCTATTTGTGTTGTGTGTCTGGAAGGTTGGGAAGAGATATTACGTGCTTATGCCAGGCAATTTGCGATTACAAAGCTGAATTGGATCGTATGTGGAGGAGAAAATGGTCAGGCTTCTATTAAGAATGGTATTTGGGCATTAAAAGATGAAACAGATGGAGAAGACTTGATTCTGATTCATGATGCGATACGACCATTGGTGTCGCAAGAGATTATATCTGATTGTATCGAAAAATGCAGACAATATGGTTCTGCAGTCACGGTGGTGCCCTGCGCTGAGGCCATGGTTATGACAGAAGATACAGAAAAGTCAAATGCGCTAATGGATAGGGACAGGTTGATGCGAACACAGACACCGCAATGTTTTCCAATTAAAAAACTGATATGGGCACATGAAGAGGCAAAACGATGTGGCATCAAGAATTCTACTGCTACAGTTACACTTATGATTGAACTAGGAGAAACAATACATTTTTCGAAAGGATCTGAGAAGAATATTAAGTTAACTACAACGGATGATATCGAAATATTTAAAGCCTTATTAAATACGACAAAAGATACGTGGTTGAAGTAGTTACTATCATCATTTTTGGATTTTCATAGTAGAGGGGAAGTATCTTTATGGGGAAAACGATCGGAATTGTTATTTGCAATTATAATAAGCAAGACTACATTTTGCAGTGTATTCAATCGGTTTTTGAATCATCAACAGATGATTTTGATGTATACGTGGTAGACAATGCTTCTACAGATGATTCTGTTTTATTGATTCGTGAGAAATATGGAGACAGGGTTACTTTGCTTGTGAATGAAGAAAATCTGGGCGGGTCTGGTGGATTTAATACAGGACTGCGTGAAGTTTTAAAAGCAGAACAAAAATATGAGTATGTGCTACTATTGGATAATGATATTGTCCTGGATAAATATGCGATTGCAGAGCTACGCAGTTTTCTTGAAGGGAATGCGGCGGTTGGAATGGTAGGTTCGAAGGCTTATTTTATGGATGAGCCAGAGAAAATATGGGGATATGGCGGCATGATAGACTTTGAGCGCTATATCAATAGAGATTTTTATAAGAACTGTATGGATGCAGACGGTATTCCAATGATATTATATTGCGACTATGCGGCTGCATGCTCCTTACTTGTCAGGATAGATGCGATACGAGAAGTCGGTATCATGCCAGAAGAAAATTTTATCTATTGGGATGATATGGAGTGGGGTTATCGTTTTAATCAGGCAGGCTACAAAGTGGCAACTTATGGAAAATCAAAGGTATGGCATAAAGCGGGTGGCCGTAATGCTGGCAACACATTTATTAATTACTATATGTGGCGAAACCGATTGCATTTTTTCTTGAAAGTATTAATGGATGAGAAAAAGGAGCATTTTGCGAATACAATTTTAACGGAATTATTTCGTATGATATATAGCTGTAATCTAAAAGGGGAAACAAATATCATAAGGTCGGTAATGTACGCATTTGATGATGCGGTGCATGGCGTAAGTGGCAAAGCAGATGAAAGAAAGATACTCCCTCGATTTACAATAGAAGACCGCCTTGCACTTGCCATGAAGGATGTAGACGGCTGTGTGGCAAGTAGTGTTTTGATTTGTTTTGACGGAAATTTTGAAGGGTTGGGAAATATAATTCGGAACCTAAGGAAAATCCAGAGTGGGTTCAGAATAGGAATCAGTGTAACAAATGATGCATTATACCAAAATGCGCAAGAGCAATATCCGGAATGTGAAGTAAGTATTGATTATCGACCAGAAATGTATGAGAAACATATGATTATGTGTGAGCATATCTTTAATTTGCCAGTTGATGCCGATGAAGACGTATATATTGATCCCTGGTGCAATATAATATTCAGATTCGAAGATTTTTTGTATTGTAAAAATTTTCAGCAGACGAAGGAGCTATTTCTATTATGCAAGAAGGATATATTACTGAACTCAGAAACAAAACGATATTAATAACTGGTGGTAATGGTTTGATTGCGTCAACAATGATTGATATGCTTGCAGTAATCAATAAAGATCATGATGCAAATATATCGATATATGCATTGTGTCGTGGCAGAGAAAAAGCAGAAAAGCGTTTTGCAGAATATTTACAAGAAGATTTTTTTCATTTACTAATTCAAGATGTATGCGATCCAGTTCAAAGTGATAGCAAATTTGATTATGTTGTACATGCAGCAGGAAATGCACACCCGCTTGCTTTTTCTACTGACCCGGTGGGCACAATGAAAACTAGTATGATTGGTACGATAAATCTTTTGGAATATGCGATTGCACATAATACGCAAAAGTTTTTATTGGTTTCCAGTTCTGAGATATACGGCGAAAATCTATCGCTTGAAAATGGATTTCATGAGGATTCGTGGGGAAGAATTGATTCTATGGATCCGCGTTCTTGCTATTCGGAAGGAAAACGTGCAGCAGAAAGTTTATGTGCATCTTATGGCAGGCAGTATGGTCTGCATATAAATGCAGTGCGTCCAGGCTATATTTACGGAGGTGCTATTACTGGAGAAAATTCTCGTGCAGATGCACAGTTTTTACGGAATGCAGTTTATGGTGAGGATATTGTTTTAAAAAGTACAGGAAGCCAGTTACGCTCATATTGTTATGTAAAAGACTGCGTTACAGGGATACTGACAGTGTTGGCATATGGAGAAGCTGGTATGGCATATAACATTGCAAGTAGAAAATGTGAAGCGACAGTAAGAGAATTTGCGGAGACTGTTGCAGAGATTGCAGGTGTTGGAATCCATTTCGAAATACCACCAGATTTGGAAAAGCAAGGGTATTCAAAAGTTACAAAAGCAATTTTAAATCCAGCCAGACTAGAGGCATTAGGTTGGGAAGCAAAATATATGCTCCGAGAAGGACTATCGGAAGCAATAGTTGAATTACGCACAGCGATAGAAAAGATTTAAATTACGAAAGCAAAAAGTATTAGCAGAGGAGATGAAAATAAGATGGAAGCATATGTACTTCATGATATTGATGATTTAAGATATGAGCAGGCAGATACACCTGAGATAAAGGAAGGCTGGGCACTTGTAGAAGTCATGGCAGCAGGAATTTGTGAGTCAGATATTCCAAGAATTTTCGAATTAGGAACCTATCAATTTCCAACAATACCAGGGCATGAATTTGCAGGAATTGTGAGACAGGTTGGTTTCTCAGAGGATAAGAAGTTGGTGGGAAAGAAGGTTGGCATATATCCATTGATTCCATGCAGAGAATGCAATAACTGCAGGAAAGAGCATTATGAATTGTGTACAAATTACGATTACCTGGGTTCGCGTAGAAACGGCTGTTTTGCAGAATATGTTGAGATTCCTGTATGGAACCTGATAGAACTGCCAGATGAGGTATCTTTTGCAGAGGCGGCGATGCTTGAACCGATGGCGACAGCTTTGCATGCACTTAGGCGACTACCGTTACAAGAAATAAAATCAATAGCAATTTTTGGAGCAGATTTTATGAACTTATTGCTGGCACAGTGGGCAAGGCTTTTTGGCATTCAGGATATTTATATTATGGCAGAGAGGCAGGAACAGGTCGAATTAGCAGCAGAATTGGGGTTTTCTTTGATCTGTAATACAGCAGAGGTAAATGCTGTTGACTGGTTAAAGATGCGGACAGGTGATGCTGGTGTAGATGCTGCTGTTGAAGGCATAGGAAAAAGCAATATTATAGAGCAATGTATTTTAAGTGTAGCGGCACAAGGAACAATCTTGACATTTGCAAATCCAAATGAAGATATGCACTTAGACAGAGATGTATATTGGAAAATTTCACGTAAACAATTGAACATAATTGGCACATGGAATTCAAGCTTTTCAACAAGTGTGGAAAATGATTGGCAGGATGCCATAGATATGCTTGTCGAGCGAAAGATAGATACCATATCACTTGTTACTCATAACTATCCGTTTAGAGAGTTAAAAGAAGGATTGCAGGTTATGCGTGATAAAAGTGAGTTTTATGGAAAGATACTTTTCAGCAAAAGTATAAAAACAAGAATGGGTGGAATGTAGTGAGAAAAGAAATATGGTTACTATCCGAGCATGGTGATGATGCGAGAGATAATGGGTATGTTTTCTTTTGTTATATGAATAAGAAGCATCCAGAAATTTTGTCCTACTATGTTGCCGATCAAAAAAATAAGCGTGATTTTTTGAAGGTAAAAAAAGTTGGGAAAGTGGTACAGTACAAAAGTATAAAGCATAGGATACTTTATTTACTGGCAGATAAAATAGTGACATCACATGTTGGCGATAGTGAGCCATGGGATTATAAAAAAATTGTGCGATTTAGGGAGCGATATCCGTTTCTGTTTGGAAAGAAAAAAATTATTTTTTTGGATCATGGTGTTATTGAAAAGGATATATCAGCAACATATGCTAAAAGAGAGCGCCCAGTAGATTTGTTTATCTGTTCAACCCTGCCAGAAGCACAATATGTTAAGAAGACACTCCAATATATAGAGAGCGAGATTAGCTGCACAGGATTGGCTCGCTTTGATAATCTGCTGCAATACAAAACAAAAAAGCAAATAGTATTAATGCCTACCTGGAGACAGAATTTTTCACTTCAGGGTTGTACAGCTAATCCATTACGAAAGAAATTCCTGCATTCTGACTATTATAAAGTATATCAGTCACTTATTGAGTCATGTGAACTGAATCAATTGCTAGAAAGATATGATTACAAATTGTTATTTTACCCACATTATGAGATGCAGAAATACCTGGATTGTTTTCATTACAGTAGCAAAAGGATTACTTTTGCCAATAAGACTAATAGCAGTGTGCAGACAATATTAAAAGAATCAAAAATACTAATTACGGATTATTCAAGTGTGGCATTCGATTTTGCATATATGAATAAACCGATGCTATATTATCAATTTGATGCTAAGAATAATCATCATTATGGAAAAACGTATTTTGAATATGAAAGAGATGGTTTTGGTCCTGTTGTTTACGAGGAATACAGTTTGCTAAGAGAATTGGAAAAAATGTTGATTGCGAATGGAAGAAATGAGTCTGTATATGCCGATAGATGCGATCATACTTTTTTACATCATGATGCTGATAATTGTAGAAGAATTTATGAGGCAATATCCAGACTTTAATTCAAAGTAATGCAAAGCGCAAAGGGAGTGGCATATGATGAATATTGCTGTTGGGATTACACTTTACAATTATACAGCGGAAATGGCGCAGCAAATTGCAAGATCTGCAAGATTATTCGGCAAGGTATTTGTTTATGACAACTCAACGCAGGTGAGTGACAACGATATATTAAATATACTACGAAAAATAGAAAACATCAGCTACATGGGACATAAGGGAAATAGAGGTCTGGCAAGGGCATTGAACGTGATTTGCAGGGCAGCTATTAAAGATGGTTACCAATGGATTTTATTATTGGATCAGGATGACATTGTAGACGAAGAAATGTTAAATGAATTAATTGAATATGTGGAAAAAAATGATACAGATAGACTTGCAATTGTTTCACCATTCATATATGAGGCGAATGAAAGAAATCCCATAAAAAAAACTATTTGTAAAAAAGAAGTGGTTATTACGAGTGGAATGCTGTTAAAACTTAAAGCTTTTCAGGAGATAGGTGGATTTGATGAACGTATTTTTCTTGATATGGGAGATTATGAGTTTTGTCTTCGCTTGAGAGATGCGGGATATCAAATTATTCAAAATAGAAACGCAATATTAAAGCATAACAGTCATGACTTTTTTCAAAAATGTGAAGGATATAAAAAGGACAAGTATTCAGCAGAGAGATATTATTATATTATTCGCGATACCTTAAGGACAATTCGGAAACATGATAGTCATACAAGCTTTTGCGATTGGCAGAGAGATATTTTGCAAAAAAGAGTATATGCTATGCTAATGGGAGATACACATAGAATCAAGAAATTGATGGCAATTATAGGGGGATACATTGATTATAAGAAAAATAGGCAGGGAAAGTGGAAATTGTAACAACAAAAGATGTCAAAATTAATCTTATGTGATATAATTTAAAAAGAAAATTCTGTTTTAGAAAACATTAGAAGGAGGGTAATTACATGAAAAAAGGTGCAATTGCAGTTTTATCAACAGTATTTGGAGCAGCAGCGGGGGCAGCAGGTGGCTATTATTTAAAAGGAAAAGAAGTTGATGAAAAATCAAAAAAGGTAGATAAATTTAAAGGTTACTATAATATGTTAAACCAATGGTTAATCTTAAAGCAAGAAGGAAAGTCACTTACAGAGTATTTTAAGGCTAATAATTACAAAGTAATAGCTATTTATGGCATGGGAGAAATGGGTAATCGTCTTTATGATGAGTTAAAGGAATCAGATATTGAAGTAAAATATGCAGTAGATAAAAATGCAGCGGGTACTTATTCTGAGTTGGATGTAATTGAGAAGGAGGATGACTTTGAGAAAGTAGATGTGATTGTGGTTACTGCTACGTTTGCTTTTGATGAGATTGAGGCTGAAATTGCAGACAAGGTAGATTTTCCAATCGTTTCTTTAGAAGATGTAGTATATGAGATTTAAAAGCGACTGGGAGATGAAATATGATTGTAGTATATGTAAATCACGGACTTGGAAATCAAATGTTTCAATATGCTTATGGGATTGTGTTAGGCAAGAAGACAAGCTTAAGAAACATCCGATTTGATTTATCTGATTTAGATAGAATAATTGCAGGTAGAAAAACGAATGATATCAATAAAATTTTCAAGGGAAATTTTCCAAGATGTGACTTTTGGAGTCTCTGGAAGATAACTGGTTATTGTCCGTGGATCTACCTTTATAAAAGAAAATATTCTGCACAGGCAGAATCAGTTCAGCGCGCGGTAAGGGGCAAAACAATATTTGTCGAAGAACCGCAGGAACGGTGGAAAATAACACCGGAACTTGTAAATGAATTATGCTATATGAATTGGGTTCAAAATGAGAATTATTATGTAAGAGGGTACTGGGAGAATGTAAGATATTTTTCTGGATATGAAAAGCTTATTCAGAAACATTTCCAATTTCTCCATGAATACACGGCTATAGAGAAACATAAATACAGGAAGCTATTTTCTGAAAATTCCGTAGCAATACATGTGCGACGCGGTGACTATTTAAAGCTGCAAAAGACCGATCGATTTGATTTGTGCGGAGAAGAGTATTATCGGGAAGCGATAGAAATCATGCTTGATAAAGTTGAAAATCCTTTGTTCTGCTTTTTTAGTGATGATCCTGATTATGTGCAGAAAAAGTATTCCTGGGTCAAGAATATGACGATTATCAAAGGAAATAAAGATTATATAGACTTACAATTAATGAGTGACTGTAAACACAATATTTTAGCAAACAGTACATTTAGTTTTTGGGGAGCATTTTTGAACTCAAATAATGATAAAGTCGTAATATGTCCACGTGTTCATTACTTAAAGTTCAGGGCAAAGTGGCATGAAATACCATTTCCTGCAGCAGAAAAATGGATTAAGATTGACAATCACCAGAAAAATGATTGCGACAATATTTTTTGAGAGGAAGTATATTTATGAAGTCTCTTTGCGTTATTATTCCCATTTACAAAACTGTATTGAGTAATGAAGAAGAGAAATCGATTCAAAATACAATCAAGAAACTGAGTCAATATGATATATGGGTTATTGCTCCCAGAAATTTGAATCTTAGTATGCTTAAAAAATATGGCGAATTAAGATTTAAAGTGTTTCATGAAAAGTATTTTTCGAGTGCAGAAATGTATAGTAGATTACTTTTAAATCCTTATTTTTATATGAAATTTGCTGAATACGAATATATGCTTATCGTACAAACGGATGCCTATATTATAGGGGATCAAGATATGCTCGAGAGTATTATGCGGTTAGATTATGATTATTGGGGCGCGCCTTGGTTTGCACCGATGAAAATTAGAAGATTTGAGATTGATAGAAAATATCTACAGCATATTGGGGCGGAAGTTTTAAAAGACTTTATTTTTGGAAGAAAAAGGATTAAAACTGTCGGAAACGGTGGATTGTCGTTGCGAAAAATACAATCAACAATTAGATTATTGCAATTAAAAAAGATTTATTTGAAGTGGTGGGGAAGAAATGAAGACCTTTTTTTTGCTTACCATGGCGACAGCAATTTAATTGGATTTAGAATTCCATCTGTGGAACTTGCAGGTACTTTTTCGCTGGAACAAAAAATGCGTGAAGAAATGAGAAAGGGAGCGAGACCTTTTGGCGTACATGCATGGGAAAAGTGGTATCCTCAGATGAAAAGGGAGATTGGCATATACGAGTAATATGCAATAAATAATAATTTTTTAAGTGAGGCATAAAATGGAAGAGCTGAGACAATTAATATCTGTTATTTTGCCTACATATAACAGGGCGAATACTATTGGAAAAGCAATAGAAAGCGTTTTGGAGCAGTCATACCAGGAATTTGAGCTGATTATCGTAGATGATGGCTCGACAGATCATACATCTGAAATTCTGCAGAATTTTTGTGACAAACGCATAAGTTATTGTAAGCAGAAAACGAATAAAGGCGCAAATAGCGCTAGAAATATCGGCATTAAATTGGCTAAAGGTAATTGGATAGCTTTTATTGATAGTGATAATGTTTGGAAAAGAGATAAACTTACAAAACAAGCAGATATCATGCAAGCAGCTCCTGAAAATATCGGAATTGTTTATTGCGCATTTAATAGAATCGAGAATAGTGATACAAAATATATTCCAAGCAAAATGCTTGCGCAAATAGATAAGGAAGAAAATATTCTGGATATTATGTATAAAGAAAACTTGATTGATACCAATACAGTATTAATCAGAAAAGTGTGTTTTGAAAAAATAGGTGTTTTTGATGAAACATTTCCGCGTATGCAGGACTGGGAAATGTTTTTTCGCGTGATAGGTATAGGTAACTATGGAGTAAAATTTATTGATGAAGCATTGGTTGACAATTATATTCAGAAGGACAGTGTATTTCATGACGGGGATAAGTATATTGTAGCGAGACTTCTTTTTTTGAAAAAGTACTTAGATGGAATTATTAAAAATGATAAAGTAAATTATTATATTAATGAGATTTTGCATTATCCATGTGAGAATTTGTCCATAAATGAAAGAGTCAACAAACTGGAAGAAATCTTTCAGGAGAAACAAGGATTACTACTTCAAAATATGGCAGTCATTTTGGAAAATGAAATGATTAAGAAAAACAAATTCAAATTGTATTATGAGATTATGGAAAAATGGATGCGGATTAGGCAGCAAGGAATATTGCTACGGGATTATTTTGCGAATCACAAGTATGAAACAATTGCAATATATGGAATGGGGAATTTAGGAAGAACATTACTAGATGAATTATTGCCGACAAATATATATGTTGCTTATATTATAGATAGAGTAAATACAATTAATAGTTTAAAAATAAAAGTGATAAGCGCGCAGGAAGAGTTCGAGAAAGTAGATGTGATTGTTGTAACAGCTATCAATGATTATTGCGAGATTAAAGAAAAGATAAGGGTTAAGGGTGATTTTGATATTGTTTCACTAGAAGATATTGTGCGTGAGATGGCTTCTGAAAATTAATTTATTATTACATTTCGTTCATAAAAAACGAGAAGTTTAGTATTATTTACTGAAAAAAAAGGGGAAAAAGATATGTCATATGATGAAAGAGAATTAAAGAGAACATTAATGAAAATCGAGACACTGTTAGTGGATATTTATGACGATCGAGGAATTCAAAAGAAAGTCTGTCCAGTATGTGAAAGTGAGGTTCGATTATTTACTCCACACGGTGAAAAGCTTAGACCAAATGCTAAATGCCCAGTATGTGGCTCTCTTGAACGTACTAGAGCATGGTGGCTTTATTACAATAAAATTGGATTACTGAAGGGTATAGATAAAAAGATTAAATTATTACATTTTGCACCAGAAGAACCATTTTGGAATGCGTTCAATAGAAACTCTAATATTGATTATTATCCGGTTGATTATAATCCAGATTATAAAGGAATCAGGGATGTTGTTGATATTACGGCAATCCCTTATGAAGATGAAATGTTTGATATCATTATGTGCAATCATGTGTTGGAACATATTGAGGATGAGAAGAAGGCATTGAGAGAGTGCTACCGAGTACTGAAGGCAGATGGTGTATTATTTCTCACGGTTCCATTTTATGCAAACGAACAGACTTTAGAGAATGCAGAGTATAACACGGATGAGTTGAGAAGTAAATACTATGGTCAGTGTGATCATGTCAGACGATACGGATTTGATACAAAGGTAAGATTACAAGAGATCTTTATGGTGGAAGAGATTGATTGCATAAAAGCATTAGACTTTGATGAAAAGCAGATTATTCATTATGGATTATCCCAGAGCGATGTTTTATGGAGACTGACAAAAGCTAAGTAAGTAGGTCCTGAATAAAACTTTTCTTTGCATCATATCAATACTTCATCGTTGTAGGTGAAGCGTATTAGTGAGAAGGGCGTGGGTATGAAACAATTAATATTGATTACAACAAGTTTTCCATATGGAAAGCAGGAGACATTTCTGGAGACAGAGGTTAAGCATTATGGAGAATTTGACAAGGTATATATTTTTAATTGTAGTATCATGACAAGAAGTAAACGAGAGCTGCCAGAATATATATGGATTGATAAAAGAATAAAAGGAGTTTCGCAAGAATATACCAACATAAACGAGGATATTTTAAAAGAGGTTATAAGGTGTATAAAGAAGTATGGTATCAGGGATTTTATACAGTTGAAAATTTATCGTGAGATTATGGAAGCATATGCCTATGCTGTTCATGAAGCAGAAAGAATAAAAAAACAATTAGATAAGTTAGGCGTGAAAGAGAATGATGAAATTATCATTTATTCTTATTGGTTACATCGTCAAGCAATGGTGGCTTCTCTGCTTCACAGAATGTATCAGAAGAGCAAAATGGTTGTACGAGGACATCGGCATGATATATATGAAGATGCGGCTCCTAATGAATATTTACCATTTAGAGGTTTAATTTTTGATTCATGTGATTTGCTTTGTCCCATTTCTAATGATGGGAAAAGATACTTACTGGAAAAGTACGGACTATTAAAAGCAGATATCGCAGTTTTTAGATTAGGTGTAAAAAGTGATTTTAAATTAACGCAGAATTATGATACCCGTGCTGAGAAAGTTAGAATTGTTTCTTGCTCAAATATGTTTTTAGTAAAACGAGTGGACAGAATTATTGAGACACTTGGAAGAATAAAGGATATTCCTATAGAGTGGAAGCATTTTGGCGACGGCGGTGAGGAAAAAAATCTTCGCCAGTTATGTGATAAATGTTTAACAAATGGAAATGTAGAGTGGAAGTTTATGGGACGAATATCTAATAGTGATATGTTGGCCTATTATGAGAAGGAGCAGCCACATATACTAATAAATACGAGTGAAAGTGAGGGCATCCCTGTTTCCATGATGGAGGCGATGAGTTATGGAATACCTGTCATTGCAACGAATGTATGTGGAGTGAAAGAGATTGTAGCAGATGGGAAGAATGGATTTTTATTAGAAGCAGATTTTTCGGAAGCAGAGCTTGAAAAAACGATTAGAAGTATATTTGAAATGCCAAAAGAGAAGTATTATGCTTTGCGGAAGAATGCAATGACTACATATCAGAAAAAGTATAATGCCGATATAAATTATTCGGAATTTGTGCATCGAATTCAGCAATTGTAAAAAAGGAGATTTTAATCATGCTAAAAGTGGAAATTACGCCGAAGAAGAGAGTAGATGGATTTTACAGCGGAATTAGAGGTAAAAAGGTAATCATTTGGGGAATATCTGCCCGCGCAGCTAGAGAATGTAACACAATAATGATTTACGGCGGTGATGTAATTGGTTTTACAGATTCCTATCAAGTGGATAAAACAGACAAAAAGTTTTGCGGTCAGCCTATTTTTTCATTAAAGGAATTAACAGAAAAAAAGGATAATATTGAATTTGTTATTGCTACAAGACAATTTAAATTTATTATAGAAATTGTAAAGAAAATGGAAGAGTTAGGAATCATGCAGCCATATGTGCGTGGATATCATAGAATCTGTACTCCATTGGAACTATCAAAAATGCAGGAACTGGTTTCACAAAATAGGGTTAAAATTCAAAATGTATATGCACGACTTGCTGATGAACAGTCAAGAAAAGTATTTGAGAAAAGATTAGAATATTTACTTACAGGAAATCAACAATGTATGGTGGAAATCTTTTCTGAAAACACAGAGCAGTACTTTCCAACAGATATCGTTCGTCTGGATAAAAAAGAAGTTTTTATTGACGCAGGAGCATGTTGTGGTGAATCATCAGAAGTTTTTATTAAATTAACAGATGCGCATTATAAATCCATTCATTTATTTGAGCCGAGCGAACGAATAGTTAATGTAGCACAAGAAATATTCAATTTGGAAGCTTATAAAAATGTTTATTTTTATAAGTATGGCCTATACAATGAGAATAAGAAAATAGGATTTATTGATGAAGACATTATAGGTAGTTCTTCGGTAAGTGAAGAAGACACGTGTAATAGTATAGAAGTAGTTACTCTTGATAGCATATTTAATAATAGCATGGAAAAACCTACCTTTATAAAAATGGATATCGAAGGCGCAGAAAAAGAGGCTATTCATGGAGCACAGCAGACAATTTTAGAGGGCGCGCCTAAGCTTGCAATTTGTGTTTACCATGAGATGGAAGACTTGTGGGAAATTCCGACTATGATTATGAATATTAGGGATGATTACAAAATATATTTGCGGCATCATTCTATGGAGAATACGGAGACAGTCTGCTATGCGATACCTGATTCCCCGCCAAGTAAAATAATAAAGGATATTTTAACCGACTAGTTAAGAAGTTCATTAATAGGATGGAGTAAAATAGTATGAAGATACTTTTTATGAATACATGTATTTTAAATAACGGAGATGCGCTTCTGGTTACTGGATTATATCATCGGCTAAAAAAAGATGGGCATAGAATGGTTCTTTCAGATGTGCGAGAGATGGAATTGTGTAAAAAAAAATACCCACATATACGATGGATGCGAGGGATAACCTCTTTTAATTGGATCGAGCAAAAATTAATTAAGATTAGTCCTATTATTAAAGTGCTGATTATAAAATGCCGCGTATTATTAACAAGAAGGTATGGAAAGTTTGATGTCATTCTTTCTGCACCAGGAGGTTATATTAACAAATTCTATGGATTCGAAGATAGAATGATGGCACTTCAATATCTAAAGCAAGTACATGATGCAAAGCTGGTCATGTATTCACAGTCAGTAGGACCTTTAAAAAAGAGTGATGAAGAAATACTTCATAAGTATATTAAAGAATTTGCCTTATTTATGGTTAGGGATAAGTATTCCCATGGATTTGTAAGTCAATATAATAATGTGCTTTTAACGAATGATGCGGCATTTTTAAACAAACCTCATATGAAATGGAATAAAGAGTCTAAAATCATAGGGATATCGGTAAGAGAGTGGAACTATGATGGAGCTTCAGAGAGAAGCTACATAGATATGATGATAAGAATAATAAAATTCTGTATTGATAGGAATTACCTAGTTGAATTTGTTTCCACATGTCAAGGAAATGTACAATATATTGATGATAGTAAAATGGCAGAGAAAATAGTAAAAAGACTTGGGATGCAGTACAGAGAGAAAATTAAGATTAATAATCAGCAGTATACCATAGCACAATTGAAAAACAAGATATCCGATTTCTATTGTGTTATTGGCACTAGACTGCATATGTGTATCTTATCATTGTTAACGGGAATACCAGCATTTAATATTTCATATGAGATGAAAGGAATAGAGTGCTATAAGCAGCTAGAAATGGAAGAGTATTCCTGCAACTATAATGAAAGCATAGAAAAAGCTATTTCTAAAATGGAAGTATTCATGGATAACATACCAGAGATATCAAATCGTCTGGAAGATAAGATGGAAAAAATGAACCATTTAGCGGAAGAGTCTTATGAGATGTTTATGAATACGATTGCAGAGGAGAAGGACGATGAAGACAATAAAAATAAAATTTGTTGATTTTTGGGATCATTTTAATCATGAAAAAAATTTTATTACAGAAATACTTCAACGTAGATATCATGTAGAGTTATCAGAACAGCCGCAGTATATTTTTTATTCAAACTTTGGAAATAAATGTAATCATATGTTATATAAGGATAGTATTAAAATCTTTTATACACAAGAGAATTTAGTACCAGATTTTAATATGTGCGATTATGGTATCGGTTTTGAATATATGGAATATGGAGATAGATTTTTAAGATATCCCTTATATTATTACCGTTATAAGGAAGACTTTCTGCTAATGGAACAAAAGCATTTGATTACACAAGAAGAAATTGCATTAAAAAAGAAATTCTGTAGTATTGTTGTTTCAAATGGTAAAAATGCAGATCCAATCAGGGAAGATTTTTTTAATATACTTTCCCGCTATAAAAAAGTGGATTCTGGTGGGCGATATAAGAACAATATCGGGAAGCCTAACGGTGTTTTAAATAAGAGAAAATTTCAGGAAAGATATAAGTTTGCATTGTGTTTTGAAAATACGTCCCATAGTGGTTATACAACAGAAAAAATAATCGAGGCTTTTGCAGCAAAAACGATACCTATCTACTGGGGTGATCCCGAAATAGCAAGATGTTTTCATAAGGACTCTTTTGTAAATGTTATGGATTATAACACAATAGAAGAAGCAGTTTTAAAAATAAAAGAGCTTGATCAAAATGCTGAACTATACGAAAAGATGATCCAGACAGCAGCACTTGTCAACGAAGGACAAAATTCATTAGAAGCTGTAAACACAAGATTAGAGTCATTTCTTTATCATATTTTCGATCAACCGTTTCAGAAGGCTTATAGGAGAAATAATTGCTATTGGGGAGAGCGTTATCAAGAAGCACAGTTTAAAATGAGAAGGGCTTATATGCGAGAGTATAGAATCAAAGAGTCATTTCAGAAGATAGGTGCGCTATCAGAGAGATTCTCAAAAAAGTACAAGTGAGGTATTTGGCATGAAACAGACACAGATAGATTTTAGTCAGGATAAGAGGGAAATAGATCTTAGTATAATAATGCTGGCATATAATCAGGAAAAATATATAGAGCAGGCTATTGAAAGTGTATTAATGCAGGAGACGGAGTATAGGTATGAATTGTTAATTGGAGAAGACTGTTCTTCCGATAGAACGCGAGAGATTGTTTTATCCTATCAGCAGAAATATCCAGAAAAAATAAGAATTATTTTGCATGATAAGAATGTAGGCATGTTTAACAATGTGCGTATTTTAGGTCATTCTGTGTTTGCTGAATATGTAGCATATTTGGAGGGAGATGACTGCTGGACGGACAAGGAGAAAATCCAGAAGCAACTCAGTTTTTTGAAGAATAATGAGCAGTATATCGGGTCGGCGCATAATGTTTATCTGATTGATAAAGAAGGGAAAAAATGGAATTCAAAGAAAAGATATAGTTGGACTGGGAGAAGTTCGTATTTATATAATTTAAAAAAAGCGCAAAAAGGAGATCTGGCTGGTCATGTCAGTAGTTTGATGTTTCGCAATATATACACGAGAATGAGTGAACGACAATTTGAACTATATGACAAATGTGTAGCAGTTGGAGACTATAAATTAAGTGTGACATTGGCATGTTTCGGAAATGTATTTTTTGGTGCAGAGTACATGTCTGCCTATAGAAGAGTATTTGATGAAGAAAGCTGGACTTCTAGAGCTTCTAAAAAGAATATGTCAGAGTTTTTTTATATGCAATCAGTTGCCACAGATGAATATGTTAAGATGGCGTATGGAATAAAATTCAATAGCGAACAAATTGCACTGCATCATACATTACGGGCATGCGAGATTTTTATGGAAAGACCAACGAAGGAGAATTTGCGCATTCTTTGTGCGATATGGAAAGATAAACATTTAAGTACAATAACTAAAATGAAATATGTTATCGTGCAGAAAAAACCGCATATGTTTAAATAGATGGTTTGCTAAAGAGGAAAGTATTATGAAAATTATTATTTATGGGTTAGGAAGCATACAAGATCAAGTGAGTGAGTATTTGCGCCAAGAGCATGAGATAATAGGATATACTGATGGTTGTTCGGCAATTGAATGGTTTCATGATTGTAGATTTTACTTGCGAGAAGAATTAAAGGATATTAGTTTTGACTATATCATAATTGCTATTCGTGGGGAGTGGGGCAAAAAAGCAACCAGAGAATTAGTGGAATTATATGAAATTGAAGAACAGAAAATTGTTATATTTAGCAAACTGGCAGAGGGAATAGTACCCTTGCAGCGTTGCGATATGATTATGTCACATGTTATGGATGGAAGACTGGATGGCTTGTTGTTTGGAATATCGCATGCAACATATGGAATACATGCACAGGAACTGAGTAGTGGATTATTTGAGAATCTTTCCTTTTTTTCTCAAGATATCTACTACAATTATAAGACGCTGGAATATTGTTATCATAATTATCCAGAGAAGATAGTGAATGTGAAAACGGTTATTTTTGACATGTATGATTATACTTATTTTAACTTTGATACATCACTATCAAAATGGATAGTAGATTACCTTACAAAAGGTGGTATTCAAGATGTCCATAATGCGGACCTAAATGTAAATTTTCCAAATGGAGTACAATATGAGTTGGAAAAGAGGAGAGTAGTTCTAGAGGAAAAAGAAAAAGAACTATGTCAAAAACTTTTCAATGTGGAAGCAATTTGTGGCAAGGCATATGCGAAAGAAATTAAGTATTCTAAAAGGAATACGAAGAGTCTTATCGATATGAAAAAGTATGATAGTAATGTAGAAAATATGTATCAAAAAACTGCGAAGAGAGTCAGTACAATCAAAGAAAATCGATTATTTTTTGAAAAATTCATTGAACTGTCTTATAAGATAAATCCGCAAATGAAAATCATATTGCTCCTAATGCCTTGCTATATAGAGAGAGAAAACGCATTAAAAGAAGTACTTTGGGAATGGAAAAATGAATTTAATACAATACTTGACGAGTATGTAAAAAAATATCAACTAGTTTATTGGGATTTTAAAGAATATCAGGCAATTTCCTCAAATCCAAGGTTCTATATTGATAGCGGACATTTGAACCGTATTGGAGCAACTGCTTTTACATCGATGCTAAATCATAAAATGAAAGATTATTATAATCTATGAATGAGGTGATCATTTGAAGACTGGAATTATGCAACCATATTTTTTCCCTTACCTTGGATATTGGCAATTGTTAAATTATGTGGACAATTATGTCATATATGATGATGTAAACTTTATTAAGGGCGGATGGGTAAACAGAAATAAAATTCTTCTAGATGGGCAGGAACATTATATAAATCTTCCCATGAGTGGAGCAAGCTCAAATAAGCATATTAATCAAGTTGGTGTAGGAACTGATAAAGTAATGAAAGGAAAAACATTAAAACTACTTGAACATGCATATTGTAAAGCTCCTTATTTTGAAAATGCAATAAAAATACCGGAGCAAATCTTAACACATGAATATGAAAATTTGGCGGATTGTTTGGTGGAATCGATACAGCTAATCTGTGATTATTTGGGAATATCTACTCCAATTCTGCGTGCGCAGTCAATGGAAATTGATCCAGCTTTGAGAGGACAGGATAGGGTTCTGGATACTTGCAAATTGCTAAAAACGGATAGTTATATTAATGCAATCGGGGGGCAGAGTATCTATTCATATGATGCTTTTCGAAAGTGTAACATGCAACTCAAATTTCTGGATATGAAGGATATTACTTACCCTCAATTTGGAGGTGCTTTTATATCTAAATTATCAATTATTGATGTTATGATGTTTAATTCGCAGGAAGTAATAGCAGAGAAGTTTCTAAATGCATTTGATTTGGTTGAGGAGTGAGAGTATGAAATATGTATTTATTGGAAACAGGATATTTGTATTACAAACAATGATGAAGTTGCAACTAGATATAGCCGCAATACTGGTTGTAAAGGACTCTTTTGCTGAAAAATATGCAAAAAGAAATGAATTAAACTACGAAGTGCTGGAATCAAAAGAAACCACAGAAAAAAGATTATTGGGTATGCAATATGATTGTCTGGTTTCAAACGGATGTCCCTATGTTTTAGATATATCAAAATTGAAAAAAAGCGGACAGCAGTATATTAATATTCATCCATCTTTGTTACCAGATTTGCGAGGGCAACATCCGATTAACGGTGCTATTCTATATGATAGAATGCATGGCGTCACATGCCATTTCATGGTAGATAAGGTTGATGCTGGAGCAATTATAGCAAGAAAAGAAATTGCAATTACAGAGGATGTGGATATAGATTTATTATATCAGATTTCATTTTGGGCAGAAGGTCAGGTATTCTTAGAAGCATATGAAAAGAATTTTGGAATACAACATATTAATACGGAGGATCATAATCAATATATTTACTATTCAAGAAAAAGCGAGGATATGGTATTAAATAAGCAAGATAGCATAGATGTAGTTTTGCGAAAAATTAAAGCATTTGGGACAGATTCACAATATGCACGCTTTCTATATGCAGGCAAAGAGTATCGAGTAGTGGAGGCACGCATAATAACAAATATGGTTGCTATTGAAATGTGTAGAGAACATGAGAATAATGTAATAGTAAGGATATTTGGTTATAAAATTCTAGTAAAGTACCAGGAAATGGTCTTGGAACTAATTTTGAAAGAAACAGAGGGTTTGGTAGAGGGTAAAATTTTTTTGACATAGGAAAGTGAGTGCAATGAAAGAAATTGGCGGATACATGGAGTTTGAATTAAAGGGAACGGGGAAACTATACCATGAGGATTTAATTGCGTTAAATACAACGAGAAACGCAGTTAAGTATATTCTGATAGGCAAAAAAATAGAAAAATTGTATATCCCATATTTTATATGCGATAGTATTACAGATATGTTGGATTCTTCGAGAATAGCATACTCATTTTATCATATATCGGAGAAATTTGCCCCATTAATAGATTTCAACATAGCAGATAACGAAGCAATTTTGATTGTTAATTACTATGGACAATTATCGCAAGCAATTATTATGGCGTTAAAAGAACAATATCATAATATTATTTTGGACAATACACATGCTTTTTTTGAAAAACCATATAAAAGGATAGACACCGTATACAACGTCAGAAAATATTTTGGTGTTCCAGAAGGAGCCTATGTAAGTACGGATGTTCTGTGCAGTGAGGAGCTGAAAAGATCAATTACAGCATCTAAATATGAACACATTATAGGGAGAGCAGAAAGTAATGCAGCAACTTATTTTGATAAATACAGACAGTCTGAGGAAGATATAAATAATACTGATATACAGCTGATGTCAAGATTTACCGAGAATATACTGCGGATGATTGATTACGAAGCAATAGAGAAAAAAAGAGTCAAAAATTTTAAGTATCTGCATCAAGAATTAGAGGACTTAAATGATTTGCAAATTAATAATGAAAATGCTACCTATATGTATCCGCTAAAGATAGAAAATGCCGTGAAAATAAGACGAGAATTAATTAAGCAAAAAATATATATTCCAATTCTATGGCCGTTCACACTAGAAAACATGCAGAACAGCACACAGGAATATAGGCTGGCCGAAGAGATTTTACCGTTGCCAATAGATCAGCGATATGAGTTGAAAGACATGGAATACATAGTAAATGTTTTGAGAAACAAGTTATAATAGATTTCAGTGCTAATAAATGACCCAAATGTATAAAATGCAAAAATAGAAACCCCAAGGTTTATAGTTCAAATAACCTTGGGGTTTTCTTTAGTAAGAAATAGTCTTTAAATAGAGTTATAAAATATACTCTATTTTATTGTGAATGTAAGTGTTAATGGTGAGCCAGAAGTATTAACCGTTAAGGTAACCTTGTTGCCCACAGGAACACCTGTAAGATTTGTAGAACCAGCAGAATTAATGGTAAGTGTCTTGCCATCTCCACTTAATGTCTTATCAGATGCACTACATGTGCCAGTTCCTTTTTGAACATTTGATGCATCTACCCATTTCCATGTTACAGAGGTTACTGTAATAGCATTTTCAAAGGCAAATACTGCATTTGTATTTCTTGTTACTTCAATGCTTGTTGGATAAAGATCTTCTGGTTCTGGTTCTGGTTCTGGTTCTGGTTCGTCATCATCAGCTGTATTTACACTAACGGTATCCCCAGAATAAGTCATCATACCATATCCAAATGCATCTGCATCCGCTTCATCTGCATCATCAGCTTTCGAAAATGAGAATACGGCATTTAAACTTACAGACTTTGTACCACTTGCATAATCATACCAATCACCTTTTGTGTTTACATACCCACCAACTCTAAAACCGGCACCATCATCATTTCCGGATTGATAATTGTATGTATATGTTCCATCGTTATTAGATACGGTATAATCAGCCTTTGCAAGTAAGAAATTAGCACTCACAACGGTGCCTGAAACAACAATACCTTTAGCGGCAGCTACATATTGATTGTCACTAAGAGTCTTTGCTGAACTCGGAACTACAGCTAATAATAAATTAGTACTTACAGTTGCTAATTTTGCTTCCATGTTAGTAGATGATAAGAATTCCGCATCACCGAGTCCATTCATGCTGACATTGACTTTTACAGGGAAAGAACTTCTGTTTACAACAAGTGCCGTTGATCCGTCTTTTGCTACAACCTTACCAGCATTTTCTGAAATACTGTCAAGTGATACCTGATCTCCATCACTAATGCTAAGTAGACCTTGAGGATCAAGTGTAAACTTTAAGGCTGAAGAGGTAGGTAATACCATACGGTATTTGTTAACACTGACATACTCTGTAGTACCTGTTCCGGATACGGTTGACGTTGTTCCAACATCTTCTTCGTCAGCGGCTAAAACGGTGATGGGCATCATGGTCAAAACCAATGCCACTGTTAATAAAGCTGCAATTTTTGATTTAAAACTTCTTTTCATGCTTCTTCCTCCTTGAATTGTGTTTATATTATTATGCAAAACATAAAATTAATTCAAAATATGTAACGTAATTGCAACTGAAACTGTGCTTAACTCTTTGCTGTTATCATCAACCAAGTGATATGTGACAACAGCTGGATAATCACCAGCGCTAAGCTGTTTGTCCAGTACAATACCGTCAAGTGTCGCACCTACTGGAATAAAGGGAGAAGAGTAAACCAATTCATTTGTCTCGTTTGTAATCAAATCAAAATATACAGTACGAGTATTGGTAGTTACATTTTCCACAAATCCTGTTGAAGATGGCTTGGTTGAATCTTCAAAATCCCAATCGATAGACATACTTACTTCATAATATCCATCTTCGACTGCGGTATTTAAATCCGTCTTCACCTCTTCTAGATTATCTTTGGTAACAAGCGTAGCGCGAGGATTAGCATCATCCACAATAGATATTGGAGCGTCCTTTTTTAAAAGTAAGAAAATAATAATTCCTAACAAAATAATGATAACAATTCCAATGGCAATAGCTCCTTTATTGACCTTTTTTTTGCCAGATAGACTTGTTACCTCTTCATTAGGATTTACTTTTATTTCTTCATTTTCACTCATACACGTTGTCTCCCCTTCTCATGGTGTTTTGAATTAATTTCATATTACTGTATCTTCGAAATACTTCTTCCATGAAGCAATCCGAGAATACCGAATACTTAATTTATATCGGCACTAAAATAAAAAAACTTAACCTTACTAAAATAATATTTGTGACCGATATAATTAAGTATATATAATTATGAAAATATTATAACATATCACTAAACTAGAAGTAAACAAAAATGCAAATTCGATTACTATATTTGAGTACTATATTGTGGTATAATGAAAAAAGAAAATAGGATTATAGAAAATGGATTAGGTGGTGCTTCAATGAGCGGAAGAAGACTATTTTTAATAGCAGTAATAAGCGTTTTCACATTATTGCCTACGGCAGTAAATGCGAGCGAATCAATTCCAAGTAAAGTGTCTGAAAATGATACGAATGGTATCTATCATGAGATACTTCCAGTATCGACTTCGGTAAGTAGTGATTCTGTATATCAAGAGATTCTTCCGACTACACCTGTGGAAGACGAAGATACAGCTTCAGATAACCAGGTGTCTGAAGAAGTATCACAAAATGAAATTTCAGAAAACATGGTATCTGATAATACAATATCCAATAATGCAGTTTCAGAAAACAGTATCTCTGAAAATAGTGTGTCTGACAATGCTGTGTCTGAAAATAGCATATCGGATAATAGTTTGTCTGCTAACAGTATCTCTGAAAATAGTGTATCTGATAACAATGTCAGAGTATTACTGCCTATAGATTTGAACTTTGCAATTTATCCAGATGGATTAAGTGGAATGGGACAGGTTTTTTCACCAGATTATGATATGATTAATTATAGTGATGTTCCTATAGAAATGGAAATCACAGATGTGTATTATGAATTTGCAGATCCTGAAAATTGTATTGCTCTTTCAGAGCCATATGTAAAAGGAAGCGGTAATGATAAAAAGGCTTTCTATTTATATTTGGGACGTGCAGATATTATAGAAGGAAATACTGAAGAGAACGTAATACGGTATTATGATGAATATATAGAAGGACAAGATAAAGAATGGGGAAATCAGGTGATTTCCGAGGAAGTTCGTGCAGGAGAGGGTGATGTTTTGATTACAGACCAGCACTTGAACGAACCGGTTAAATTTATATTGGAGCCATCAGTTTATAACGAAGAAGGAGAATTTGTATCAGTAGGAAGTGAAAGTAGAGCATCGTTCAGATTCTTTGGCTCAATGAATTCCACACCAGAGACAGCATGGTTTAATGAAAATGTAGAATTAAAGATAGTTTATACTTACAAGGTAGTGGAAAATATGGAAGAAAGATGAAGTACCATCCGTGGCTAAAGGAGAGATTTGATGAGCTACCAAAAAGAGATACGAGACTATATGACACGGTTCAATGAAAAAGAAATCATAATTGCCAATACAGTATTAGTCGATAAGTTTGAACATATTCCAGAAACTGCTTATTACAAGACATTAGAGAGACTTGTAAGTTATCACGAATTAGCAAAGGTAGGCAAAGGTATCTATTGCAGACCACAAAAGGATGACAATGGGACAATAGTTGTATCCGGTGAAGAGGAAATTCTGGATTATTATATAAATGCAAACAAGAAATGTCCAACAGGCGTAATTGTGGGTGATACTCTTTACAATAAGATAGGACTGACAGAACGAAAAAGCGATAAAGTCATGGTCTATTCTAATAGGCTGGAGGAATCGAGAAAGAGAATTGGGAATATTAGTCTCAGAAAAATAAAATTACGACTAAATGCAATTACAATCAGTACGATTGAGTATATGGATGTGCTACAAAATTATGAGACAATAGATATCACTTCTGATAAGAAGGCGGCGGCATATTTTAGGCACATTGCCGAAACATATGATGAAAAGATAGTGCAGCAGGTAAATAATGAAATCCATTATAAGAAAAGAACATTGGCTTTTCTCGTACAGATATTACATTGTTTTGGAGTAGAAAATCAAATCGATAAGTTATTGAATCGTATATCGACTTATGAGATGCCTGATGTTGCAAAAATAGTAGAGGTGTAAGAGGATAGCTGAAAAATGAAGAGAGAAGTATTGGCGGTGATTCCCGCGCGAAGTGGTTCAAAAACAGTTAAGGATAAGAATATCAGATTAATTGATGGCAAGCCTATGCTTGCTTATTCAATTGCACATGCGAAAAAGTCGCGCTTCATCACACGAATCATTGTTAGTACAGATAGTGAGCAGTATGCAGCGGTAGCCAAGGAATACGGCGCAGAGGTTCCATTTATGCGTCCTGCTGAATATGCAACAGATACGGCACTTGATTTTGACGTGTTTTTTCATGCGCTTAAGTTTTTGGAAGAAAAGGAAGGTTATGTTCCGGAACTAGTGGTGCAACTTCGTCCTACATATCCGACACGAGATCCAAGGGATATTGACCACATGATAGAGCAGATGCTTGCAGATGAGACGATTGATTCTATGAGGTGTATCGCACCTGCAAAAGAGATTCCATACAAAATGTGGCTGCAGGATGAAAACCATCTGTCTACAGAGAAGAATAAGGGAAAACAAATTGTTCCTATTTTAAAAGAAATTCTGGAATGCTATAATATGCCTCGACAGGAACTGCCAAAGGCCTATTATCAGAATGCCTGCATTGATGTGATTCGAACAAAAGTCATTACCATTCAAAAATCGATGTCAGGAAAGCATATTTATGGATATGAGATGGCAGAAAATTTTGACATTGATACAGAAGAGGAATTTAAACGTGCGGAGGAATATCTGAAGATTACAAATGGAAACAAACGTTTTGTATTCGACATTGATGGTGTAATTGCCAGCTTCAGGGAAGGTCTTGATTATGCAGCAGCTTCTCCCAATGAAGAGATGATTTCGGTTATCAATAAGCTTTATGATATGGGTAATAAAATCATTTTATTTACTTCGCGTGGTTATGTGACCGGAATTGATTGGAAAGTGGTTACCGAAGAGCAGATGAAAAGATGGGGCTTAAAATATCATGAGTTACATTTCGGAAAACCAAATGCCGATTACTATATAGATGATAAGATGCTAGATATGAATTTTTTGTTTCAATATTTCAGGAGATAATGGATGAATCCAAGAGATGAATATGTAAAAAATGCCGAGGTACTCAATAGAACGCGCGAGATGATTGATTGTTTTCGCAGACAGAATCACAATAGGGGAAACAGGTTGTTCCGTGAATGGACACAAGATTTTTCGCTATTTTGTGAATTGTTTTTTGCTGACAAAATGTATTTCAATGAATTTGGAGAAGTAGTCAATGAAATTAGTGTAATCAGTACATTGCAGGAAATATTATATTCCCAGGAGCAAAATGATTATATTTTTATGGCAGATTTGCTGGAGCTAAAGATACTACCATTTTTGCTTGCACTACAGAATGTCATAAGAGTCAAAGGCGATAATCTTTTGCCGCTTTCTTATTTGGAGAACAATCTAAAATATATGGAATCAGCCAAGGGTAATGGATTACAACTTATAAAAGAAGACATAGATATGTTACGAAGTATGGCAGTTGAAGAGACTTTTGATGTAGAGCATTATAGAATAGAGGATACTGAAATTGGATTTCCAACTTTGAAGGTGATTGACGAAAAAGGTGAATATTACATACATAGTAATTATGATCCAAAGGCTGAAGCAAGAGAAGTGGCAAGAGAATATTTCAAGGAAGAGCTGGAAAGTTATACGGTATATGGACTAGGTCTTGCCTATCATATAGAAGCCTTGAGCAAGATGTGCGATGGCGCATATCCGATAGAAGTATTTGAAAGTGATTTCAATACAATTTATGCAGCACTTACCAGCCAGAACTTTATTCCCCTCATGGAAAATGGTGTTTCCATTCATTATGATCCTAAACTCTCCATGATGGCGAAAAGACTTAAAGATAAGCCAGAAGGGCTTATGATCTATTATCCATCGATTAGAAGCATTACAGAGAAGGAGCTACAAAAGCAAATAACAGAAGTATTTATCTATGAAAGCTCCATACGTAATCGAAGATCACAAATGATGTCAAATTTCAGGTATAATATTCAAAATTGTCCATTATATGTAGATAGTATAAGAGAGATAGTAGAAAGAAAACGCGTTTTTTTGATTGCAGCCGGGCCATCACTCGATAAAAACATTTTACAACTAGTAGAGTACTTTACGATTGGGACAGAGGAGACACTTTCTGCAAGAAAAGAAGATAATGTTATTATTGCAGTGGGAACCGTTTATAAAAAATTAATGCGACTAGGCTTGAAGCCTGACTATGTGGTTTTTCTAGATGCAAATAGCAAGATGCTGCAGCAAGTATCTGGATATGAACAACAGGATGTTTCAATGCTGATTATTTCCACGGCGTGGAGGGAAATCGCAATGCTATGTGGAGGAAAAAAATACTTGATTTGCCAAGAGGATTATCCCTCTGCAGAGAAGTATGCGGTCCAAAATGGATATCATTTATACCAGACGGGTGGTTCTGTTGCCACAATTGCTTTTGATGTAGCAATCTATTTGGGAGCAAAGCAAATCATCTGTATTGGTCTTGATTTGGCATATACAAATCAGAAGATGCATGCTGCAGATACTTCACATAGAGAACTGGCGTCAACAGATAATTTGATTACGCTACCATCTGCGGAGGGAGAGAAAGTTTATTCTTCTGTAGTTTTTGATATTTATCGTAAGTGGTTTGAAAAACGTATTAAAAACGAAAAAAGTAGTAATAGATTTATCAATGCGACAGAAGGTGGCGCTTATATAGAAGGGATGAAACACATCTCTTTGAGAGAGGTGCTAGATTCCAAATAAAATTTAGTGATATATTTGAAAGGGGAATACGAATGAGGCAGTATGATTACATTATTGTGGGGGCAGGCTTATTTGGCTCAGTATTTGCTCATGAAGCAACAAAAGCAGGTAAAAGATGTCTAGTGATAGACAGGAGAAAGCATATTGGAGGAAATATATATACCGAAGAGATGGAAGGAATTAACGTCCATAAGTATGGAGCACATATTTTTCATACAAGTAACAGAGAAATATGGAATTATATGAATTCATTTGTAGAATTTAACCGATATACCAACTCGCCTATCGCCAGATATAAAGATGAGCTATATAACCTTCCGTTTAATATGAATACTTTTCATTCACTGTGGGGAGTTAAGACGCCAGAAGAAGCAAAAATCAAAATTGCTGAGCAGATGCAGGAAGCATTAGAGCAGACAAAGGAACAAGCCGGTTCTGACGGGCAATTACCAGAGCCCCAGAATCTTGAGGAGCAGGCACTTCGTTTGATTGGTAAAGATATTTATGAAAAGCTAATTAAAGGATATACGGAGAAGCAATGGGGTAAATGCGCTAGTGATCTCCCTTCTTTTATTATAAAGCGGCTACCGGTCAGGTTTACCTATGACAATAATTATTTTAATGATAAATATCAGGGTATTCCAGAGGGCGGTTATACGGGAATAGTTGAAAAGATGTTAAGAGGAGTTGATGTAAGGCTGCAGGAAGATTTCTTTGAACGTCGCAGTGAATATGAAGCCAGCGGGGCTAAAATCGTATTTACTGGAATGCTTGACGAATATTATGGTTATTGTTTTGGAGAACTGGAGTATAGAAGCTTACATTTTGAAACGGAAATACTGGAGGAAGAGAATTATCAGGGAAATGCCGTAGTTAATTATACGGAGTATAAAGTTCCTTACACAAGAATCATAGAGCATAAGCATTTTGAGTTTGGAACACAGCCAAAGACTGTAATTACCAGAGAGTATCCAGCCACATGGAAAAGGGGTGATGAGCCATACTATCCTATGAATGATGCTCAAAACAATATGCTTTTTGCGAAATATAAGCAGTTAGCGGATAAAGAAGAGAAAGTTATATTTGGGGGTAGACTTGGCGAATTTAAATATTACGATATGCATCAGGTTGTAGCGCGAGCATTAGAAATAGTTAAAGAGGAATTGACTGATACATAAATTGGAGGGAAATGCGGATGGGAGAACTTACGAAAGAGCAATTGAGAGAACAGCAGATGGAAGCGTTGAAGATTGTAAACGTGTATCTTGCAAAATTAGTGCCTAATATGGAAATGATAATAGAAGAATTAAAGGGTAAGAAGAAGGAAGATACGGATGTGTTTTTAGAACAAATCGTAAATGGACTGAACTGGGTCATCGAGGTATTCAATGGGACAATGTCATTGATTAATGAAGAAAGAGAAGTTATTAACAAAGATACAATTAATTTATATGTTTTGCAACTGAGCGATGCACTAATTGCCCACAATGATGCAAGTATTGTGACAGCACTAGAAAGTGGGATATTACCATTTTTAAAAGAGTTTCAATCACTAGCGGGAATGTATAGCTAACAATAGCTGTTAAAAAGCATTCCACTGTAATTACTCGTTACATATGGGCTGGAAAAAGATTTGCCAGGATTTTTATAGGCAACGATTGTCTTTTCAACATAATGCATCGGATTTAAAGAAACCTGGTTTGTTTTATTTAGCAGGGAACCAGCGAAACCACGAATAGTATGGAAGCGCTCTAAAGCATCCTCTTCTTGTGCGGTTTGTTGCAATAAGTTTTTATCCAAATTAATTGTGCCGTCTTCTTGTACGGAAAGACCGATGGAATCAAGGTCGTTTTTATAAGCAAATGAAATATTACTCATTTCGTTAATGAGCTTTCCTGTAGGGGGATGTGCTTCTACATATTCATTTGCTTTTTGCAAAAAAGAATTATATCCCTGAATTAAATAACTAATGTTCTCGGCGATGGATTCCACATCTGTTTTTAAACCAATTGTTGTAGCCTCGCCATTATTGCTTATACCATTCAAGGACAGTTGGTAGGATTTGTCAATTGTAAAACTGTTAGCGTATGTTGTGCGTTCCACATCATTTAATAAAAAATTTGCATTTTTAGGATACTGCGTTGGCTCGCCAATGCCAAGATAAGAAACGGCACCAGATGATTTGCTTGTATGCTGGTCGGATATATCAAATAGAGTTAATTGGTTGTCTGCAATGCCTGTTTCATTAGAAGTAATACAAAGAGAAGTACTGTTGTTTTCGTTTTCAACAACACTGGCTTCCACACCGATATTTGACTTATTAATTAATCTTGCTAATTTCTCCTGTATAACTTGATTCGTATCGCCTTTATTGACATTAAACTGAAATTCATAATCCAAATCCTTGATATGAATATCAAATGAATATGTGTTTGGATCTAAATCAATACTTCCCTGTGGAAGCTGATTTCCGTTATTAATCTGTTCCTGCGCAAGAGATTTTACTTCTATCTGTAAGGAAGGAAGATTTTCTTCGTCAACTGCCTCTCCAATAAAAGTCGCAGATACAATGGAATCATCACTAGAGGCAACGGCTTTTTTATTTAGCAATCCGGATGCAGCGCTGTTCGATAAAGAAGATATTACATTCGTAAGTTCACGCGCATTTTCTTTCATGCCCACAGCAAATTTACCTGTTGACGCATCAGACGAAAACAGATATAAAGGGGATTCCTTATTCATTTTAACTATGGAATTATAGAGGCTGCGAAGCTCGCTCTTTTTATGAGTATCATACTGAGATGAAGTACTCTTTGGCGCATAAGCGGTTAGATAATGATTATAAACGGTATTAAGAGCTGCTATATTTGCCATACTTGCCCCTCCTTTCATCCATGAAATTCACGTCACGTAATTTCTTATCCTAGTCAATTAGAAATAGAGAAAATGCGTGTTATTACGAAATCAGTTCCGTAATAATGACTGTATGTAAAAATATTACAGCACAAGCGTGTGGGCATAACTGTCTACTTTATGACTATATTTTACACCTCATTTATACATTTTACAAGTCATTTTAGTATTAAAATAACTCTTTAAAATAATTTTTTCTTTTTAAATATAAGCAAGCATATCATTACAACAAAAAAACATAGTAACATCACGGCAAAATATCCATATTTCCAGTTGATTTCAGGCATATATTTGAAGTTCATTCCGTACCATCCTACAATTAGTGTAAGCGGAGAAAATATAGTAGTTACAACCGTAAAAATTTGCATTTTATTATTTAAGCCATAATTAAGAGTGGCATCCAAAGTCTCACGTAAATGAATCAAATTATCTAATAAGAGTTTTGTATTATCGCTTAATCGTGCTGCTTTATCCGCAAATATTTTAAAATAGCGCAAGTCTTCTTCACCAAAAAGACTATTTTCATTTTCCTGCAGATCAGTACCAATATTAAATAGTTGCTCATAATAATTTTTTTGAATAGAAATATCATTCCTTAATTTAAAAATATCCTTATTTAAATCTTGCTTTATATGCCCATCAATTAATCTTTGTTCCATCTCCATAATCTTTTGCTCCGTAAATTCCAGAGATTTATTTCCATTTGCCAAAAGACCTTCTAAAATGCCATAGATTACCTTCTCTAAAGTTGCATTTTGGCGAAACTTTCCTACCGCATTTTCAAACATATCCTTGGTGCTATCGTCAAAATCAATCAATTTAATCATATAAAATTGATTCTTCTTAATAATAAATGCAATTCTGTCTTTTAAATCACTCATGTCCATGACATTAATGATATTTATAATACCATAACTGCAGTCATCATAAATGTCTATTCCTGTGCGAAAATGTGTTTGATCAGCAACACAATCAGCAACAATTGTGGGGCTGATTCCCAGGTTATCATGCTGCTCTTTTAGCTCATCCAAGGTAAGATAGGCAACACCAGTTACAGTTTCTGTGATTTCCGTTAAATCTGCCTTCCTGATTTCTTTTTTATCCAAAACATAAAACATGATAGCCTCCTCCATAAGTATATTGATTTTATCTTTATTTTGTTGTATTAATAGAAACATACTATCATTTTTATAGCTTGTTAGCAAGATGACATAAAAGTAAAGAAAGCCAGATGAATAGGAATATTTGTTGAAAAACCATCAACACAGAATTAGTATAAAAATTATTAATTTAAACGCTAAAAAATGAATTGACGTTGTTGTTTTTATATGATATAGTTACTAAACGAGAGAGAATTATGTCTCTTTTTTTTGCTTAAAATCACGCGCGCGGAGGTGGATATTATGCGTACAAGAATCACACTTGCATGTACAGAGTGCAAAAATCGTAATTATGATACAACAAAGGATAAGAAAGCTCATCCTGATAGAATGGAAACAAAGAAATATTGCAGATTCTGCAAGACACACACAATGCACAAAGAAACGAAATAATTTGTATAATTGAGAGGTAATGATTATGAGCGATGCAATTGCTAAAAAAGCTCCTAAGAAGAGCTGGTTCAAAGGCTTAAAGTCCGAATTTAAAAAAGTCATGTGGGCAGACAGGAAAACTATTACAAAGCAGACGATTGCAGTTATGTCCATTTCTATTGTGCTTGGTTTGATTATTACAATCATTGATACCATCTTACAGTACGGTATTGATTTTATTATCGCTCTGTAAAAAAAGAAGTGAGGATGATTATATGGCAGAAACAAACTGGTATGTTGTCCATACCTATTCGGGCTATGAGAATAAAGTAAAAGCCAATATAGAAAAAACCATTGAAAATAGACATTTAGAGGAGGAAATCTTAGAAGTAAGAGTTCCGATGCAGGATGTTGTGGAAATGAAAAATGGCGCCAGAAAATCGGTTCAGAAAAAAATGTTTCCAGGATATGTTCTTATTAATATGGTAATGAATGATGATACATGGTATGTAGTGAGAAACACAAGAGGTGTCACTGGGTTCGTTGGACCAGGAAGCAAACCAGTACCGCTTACCGATGGAGAAATGAAGCCATTGGGAATCAGGACTGAAAAAGTATACATCAATTTCAAAGAAGGTGATACTGTTTCTGTTATTGCTGGTATTTGGAAAGATACAATTGGCGTTGTGCAGAGAATGGATATGGGCAAGCAGGTTGCGACAATCAATGTCGAGCTTTTCGGAAGAGAGACGCCAGTTGAAATTAGTTTTGAAGAGATTAATCGTATGAATTAGTGAGAAGTTTAATTTAAAGTTCGAGGATTCATTCCTTTTATATAGGTTATGTTCGAACTGTGGGAGGGAAATAGTTCCCGCCACTACCACATTACTTTAGGAGGTGCCATAATGGCAAAAAAAGTAACAGGATATATTAAATTGCAGATTCCCGCTGGCAAAGCTACACCGGCTCCACCTGTTGGACCGGCTTTGGGACAGCATGGCGTAAATATTGTAGATTTTACGAAGCAATTTAATGCAAGAACAGCAGACAAGGGCGAAACCATTATCCCTGTCGTAATTACAGTATATGCAGACAGAAGTTTTAGTTTTATTACAAAAACTCCCCCTGCAGCAGTATTGATCAAAAAGGCATGCAATATTAAATCGGGTTCAGCTGTACCGAACAAGACAAAGGTAGCAACTCTCTCTAAGGACAAGTTAAAAGAAATTGCAGAGATGAAGATGCCAGATTTGAATGCAGCAAGCTTGGAAGCAGCAATGAGCATAATCGCAGGAACGGCACGCAGTATGGGCGTTGTCGTAGAAGACTAGGGGGTGGCTGAAGATGAAACATGGAAAAAAGTATAATGAAGCCGCAAAGCTAGTTAATCGTTCAATTCAATACGAACCGGCAGATGCGATTGCATTGGTAAGAAAGACAGCAGCAGCAAAATTTGATGAAACAATTGAAGCACATATCAGAACAGGTTGCGATGGACGTCATGCAGAACAGCAGATTCGTGGTGCGGTAGTATTGCCAAACGGAACAGGACGTGTAACAAGAGTTCTCGTATTTGCAAAGGGCGATAAAGTAACAGAAGCAGAAGCAGCAGGCGCAGATCATGTTGGAGGAGAGGAACTTATTCCGAAGATACAGAATGAAGGATGGTTAGACTTTGATGTTGTTGTTGCCACTCCAGATATGATGGGTGTTGTTGGTCGCCTCGGTAAAGTTCTCGGACCTAAAGGATTAATGCCTAATCCAAAGGCTGGAACAGTTACCATGGATGTTACAAAAGCAATAAATGATATTAAAGCAGGTAAGATAGAGTATAGATTGGATAAAACAAATATTATTCATGTACCAGTTGGAAAAGCTTCTTTTACAGAAGAAAAGCTTGTTGAGAATTTTAATACATTAATGGAGGCTATTGTAAAAGCAAAACCAAGTGTATTAAAGGGTCAATATTTAAAGAGCGTTACACTTGCGTCCACAATGGGACCTGGCGTAAAAGTTTCAACTGCAAAATACTAATCAGAAATTTGCAATATAGATATAAAATGAAAACTATCATAAGTGCCGAATGAGTATTCTCATTCGGCACTTTTTATTGAACTCTGCATTTACCAAAATATCACAGTATGTTATACTGATGACATATTACTAAATTATGGGGAAAGAAATTCTGGAGTAAAGATGGTCATGACTAGGAAAATAATAATTACAAAATGCCTATGTATGGTGTTATGCCTTTTCTTTCTGACGGGATGTTCTACGGATGGTTTGATTGAGAAGTTTGAAGATGTGATGAAAATATCAGATCAATCAGACGATAAGAGCACGAATGCAGAAGAGGTAGATGCAGAAGCAGTGGTAACAGATGAGTTGCCGGTTATTGTATATGAGACGCCTGATTATAAGGATAGTGAGAAAGATTTGGAGCAAGTCAATCTGCCAGATGAAGAAACGATGAAAGGGCAGGAGACCATATATGATGATATCAACAAAAAATATTCAATAGCGACGGCCAGTACAGATGGTATTATGTTGGCATTTGGCGGGGATATTTGTTTTCATGATGATTTTTCTAATATGATAGCTTATCGTTCTCGCGAAAAAGGGATTTTTGATAGTATTTCTGCAGAACTCATGGAAGAAATGAAAAATAGCGATATTTTCATGGTTAATAACGAATTTCCATATAGTAGCCGTGGTACGCCAACGCCTGAAAAGAAGTATACATTTCGTTCAAAGCCTGAGAATGTAGAGGTTTTACATGATATGGGAGTGGATATTGTATCCCTAGCAAATAATCATGCATATGATTACGGAGAAGAAGCTTTGTTGGATACGTTTGAAATTCTTAATGAAGCAAAGGTGCCGTTCGTAGGGGCTGGTAAAAATATGGAGGAGGCAATGAAACCGGCATATTTTACTGTAAGCGGACAGACTATTTCGTATGTTGCGGCGACACAGATCGAGAGACTCCCGAATCCAGATACCAGAGAGGCAACCGCAACTTCAGCAGGAGTGCTTCGGACACTTGATCCGGCGGTGTTTTTAACAGCAATTAAAGAAGCAGAAAAGAACAGTGATTTTGTTGTAGTATATGTACACTGGGGAAGCGAAAATACAGATATTGTGGAAGCTAGTCAGCGAGAGCTGGCAACAGAATATATTGAAGCAGGTGCTGACATAATTATTGGAGATCACCCTCATTGCCTGCAAGGAATTGAGTATATAAAAGGAGTACCTGTCATATATAGTCTGGGGAATTTTTGGTTTAATAGTAAAACTGTGGATACCTGTTTAGTGAAGCTTGTGATAGATAAAGATAATAAGATTAAAACCTTTCAATTTATTCCATGTATACAGGAAAATTGCATGACACACATGGCAGATGAGGTGAATGCACAGCGTATTATTAATTATATGCAGAGTATCTCATTCAATGTTTCTTTTAGTACAGAGGGATATGTAAGCATGACAAATGAATGATAAGAATAATTACAATTCTTAAATAACAATTCTGAAGATAATTATTCTTGACAGTAGAAACCACTCTGTGTTATTCTTACAGAGGTCGTTAATGACCATGCCGAAGACAGTAGGTACAAAACAGTGTGTATATTTAGTTTGGACACACGGTTGCGTGTAAGAAAGCAGTATGCCGCCTACCGAGGAAGAAGAGTTAGAGCAATCATGTATTGACATTGTAACCCTTTTCCGATATTCGGAGGAGGGTTTTTTAATTAAACTCCTATTCATAGAAGGCAAAGTACCAACCTTGGTTGGCACAAATGAAAAGTACCAACCTTGGTTGGCACAAAAGAAAAGTACCAATATAGGAAGGTACAGATAAAAAATCTAATAAGGAGGAAAAAAGAATGGCTAAAGTAGAAATGAAACAGCCTGTTGTTGCAGAAATTGCTGCACAGGTTAAAGATGCACAATCTATAGTACTTGTTGATTATCGTGGTTTAACTGTTGAGCAGGATACTAATCTTAGAAAAGAATTCCGTGAAGCAGGAATCGCTTATAAAGTTTACAAAAATACTATGATGAATTTGGCATTCAAGGGAACTGAATTCGAAATAATCAATCCATATTTGGAAGGACCAAGCGCAATTGCAGTTTCTAAAAATGACGTAACTGCACCAGCGCGTATCATTGCAAAGTTTGCTAAGACTGCACCAGCACTTGAGATGAAGGGCGGAATTGTAGAAGGCGTATACTATGATGCAGCAGGAATGGCAAGTATTGCTTTAATACCTTCAAGAGAAGAGCTTTTATCAAAATTGCTTGGCAGTATACAGTCACCTATTACAAATTTTGCACGTGTTATAAAGCAATTGGCTGAAAAAGGTGGAGCAACTGGAAGCGAAGTATCAACAGAAGAGAAATCTGTAGTTGAAGAAGTGAAAGAAGTAGCGTCTGCCACAGAGGAAGAAGTAGCAGTAGAGGCAGAAGCAGTAGTAGCAGAAGAAGTAGAAGCAGTAGCAGAAGTAGAGACAGAAGCATAAGAAGCAGTAACCGTGGAATAATAAAACAAATAAAAACAAATGGAGGCAAATAAAATGGCTAAATTAACATCAACAGAAATTATTGATGCAATTAAAGAATTATCAGTACTTGAATTAAATGACTTAGTAAAAGCATGTGAAGAGGAATTTGGTGTATCAGCAGCAGCAGGAGTTGTAGTTGCAGCAGCAGAAGCAACAGTTGTGGAAGAAAAAACAGAATTTGACGTAGAGCTTACAGAAATCGGACCTAACAAAGTTAAGGTTATCAAAGTGGTTCGTGAAGCAACAGGTCTAGGCCTTAAAGAAGCAAAAGATTTAGTAGATGCAGCACCTAAGATGGTAAAAGAAGCAGTGTCTAAGGACGAAGCTGAAGATGTAAAAGCTAAATTAGAGGCTGAAGGCGCTAAAGTAACACTTAAATAAGTAAGATATATTATAAGAGACTAAAATATAATAATTACCTCGGGTGAGATTCACCCGAGGTTTTAGTTGCTCTGACAATTATTAATATAAAAAATTAGTATTATAATAAATAGCAGCAATAATAGAAATTATTACAGAAATAAGGAATAGAAATTTAAGGAAAATAGGTGTTGACTAGAAAGTCAGTATTGTGGTATCATGGATAGTGCACTATTGTGGTGTTATGTGCGCATTTATCAATAAAGAACGGGGTGAAACGTCAATGGAAAAGAACAGAATACGTCCGATTACAATCGGTAAGAGTACGCGTATGAGTTATTCGAAGCAAAAAGAAGTATTAGAAATGCCGAATCTCATTGAAGTACAGAAGGACTCTTATCATTGGTTTCTGGACGAAGGTCTGAAAGAAGTCTTTGCAGACATCTCTCCAATCGCGGATTATAGCGGACATTTAAGTCTGGAATTCGTCGATTTTGTTTTGTGTGAGGATGATGTCAAGTATTCTATTGAAGAGTGTAAGGAGAGAGATGCAACTTTTGCAGCTCCTTTAAAAGTAAGGGTTAGACTCTACAATAAAGAGACAGATGAAATTAATGAACATGAAATTTTTATGGGTGACCTTCCGTTAATGACTGAAACTGGAACATTTGTAATTAATGGTGCGGAACGTGTAATTGTTAGTCAATTAGTTCGTTCACCAGGTATTTATTATGCAATCAGTCATGATAAAATTGGCAAAAGATTATTCTCATCGACCGTTATCCCAAACAGAGGCGCATGGCTGGAATATGAAACAGATTCCAATGATGTTTTTTATGTGCGCGTAGACAGAACAAGAAAAGTACCTGTTACTGTCTTGATTAGAGCACTTGGTATAGGTAGCAACCAAGAGATTATTGATTTATTTGGTGATGAGCCAAAACTTATGGCATCACTTAGCAAAGATACATCTGAGAATTATAAAGAAGGACTTTTGGAATTATATAAGAAGATACGGCCAGGAGAACCTCTTACTGTAGAAAGTGCGGAGAGTCTCATTACGAGTATGTTCTTTGACGCCAGGAGATATGATCTCGCTAAAGTAGGCAGATATAAATTTAATAAAAAGTTAGCATTTAGAAATCGATTAAGACATCATATACTTGCAGAGGATGTTGTGGATACATTAACCGGTGAAATTATTGCAGAAGCAGGCACGTTAGTTGATGCAGCAATTGCGGATAGGATTCAGAATGCAGCAGTTCCTAGCGTTATGATGCAGACAGAAGAGCGTAATGTTAAAGTTCTTTCAAATATGATGGTAGACCTGACTAATTTTGTGGATTGTAAGCCAAGAGAGCTTGGAATCACTGAATTGGTATATTATCCTGCACTTGCACCATTATTGGAAGAATTTAAAGATGATAAGAAAGCTCTTTTTGAAGCAATCAGAAAGAATGTGTCAGAACTTATTCCTAAACATATTACGAAGGAAGATATCCTGGCATCCATTAACTATAATATTCATTTAGAATATAACATTGGTAAAAAGGATGATATTGATCATTTAGGAAACAGAAGAATCAGAGCTGTTGGTGAACTTTTGCAAAACCAGTATAGAATTGGTCTTTCAAGATTAGAGAGAGTAGTTCGTGAGAGAATGACAACACAGGATCTCGAAGGAATTTCGCCACAGTCATTGATTAATATTAAACCCGTAACAGCAGCTGTCAAAGAATTCTTTGGTTCTTCACAGTTGTCACAGTTCATGGATCAAAATAATCCACTGGGTGAGTTAACACATAAACGACGTTTGTCAGCACTCGGCCCTGGTGGTTTGAGTCGAGATAGAGCTGGATTTGAGGTTCGTGATGTTCATTATTCACATTATGGAAGAATGTGTCCAATTGAAACGCCTGAAGGTCCTAATATAGGTTTAATTAACTCACTAGCTACTTATGCGAGAATTAATGAATATGGATTTATTGAGGCACCTTTTAGAAAAATTGACCATACAAATTCGGCAAATCCAATCGTTACGGAAGAAGTTGTTTATATGACTGCCGACGAAGAAGATAATTATCATGTGGCGCAGGCTAATGAAGCTTTGGATGAAAAAGGTCATTTTGTAAGAAATATGGTAGCTGGTCGTTATAGAGAAGAAACACAGGAGTATGAAAAGACAGATTATGAATTTATGGATGTGTCTCCTAAGATGGTTTTTTCAGTTGCAACAGCATTGATTCCTTTCTTGGAAAATGATGATGCTAACCGTGCACTTATGGGTTCTAATATGCAACGTCAGGCAGTTCCACTACTTATAACAGAAGCACCGGTGGTTGGAACGGGTATGGAACCAAAAGCAGCGGTTGATTCAGGTGTATGTATTATTGCCAAAAAAGCAGGTACGATTGATCGTGCTGTATCAAACGCGATTCATATTACATACGATGATGGGACAAAAGAAGTATTTCGTCTGCAAAAGTTTGCACGAAGTAATCAGAGCAATTGTTATAACCAGAAGCCTATTGTTGTTAAGGGTGAGCACGTGGAAGCGGGTGAGGTTATAGCTGATGGTCCTTCAACTGCAAACGGAGAGATCGCACTTGGCAAAAATCCTTTGATTGCATTTATGACGTGGGAAGGATATAACTACGAGGATGCAGTATTATTAAGTGAAAGATTAGTACAGGAGGATGTTTATACTTCTGTGCACATTGAAGAATATGAAGCAGAAGCTAGAGATACAAAGCTTGGGCCTGAAGAAATAACAAGAGATGTTCCAGGTGTTGGTGAAGAGGCACTAAAGGATCTTGATGAAAGAGGCATTATTCGAATCGGTGCTGAGGTTCGCGCAGGTGATATTTTGGTGGGAAAAGTAACACCTAAAGGAGAGACTGAGCTTACAGCGGAAGAGAGATTACTTCGTGCTATTTTTGGTGAAAAAGCGAGAGAAGTAAGAGATACCTCTCTAAAAGTACCGCATGGAGAATATGGTATTGTTGTTGATGCCAAGATATTTACTAGAGAAAACGGGGATGAATTATCACCAGGTGTTAATCAGGCGGTTCGCATTTATATCGCACAGAAAAGAAAGATTTCTGTGGGAGATAAGATGGCTGGTCGTCATGGTAATAAAGGTGTTGTATCACGTGTCCTTCCAGCAGAAGACATGCCATATCTGCCCAATGGACGTCCTATTGATATCGTATTGAATCCACTAGGCGTACCTTCTCGTATGAATATAGGACAGGTACTCGAAAGCCATTTATCTCTTGCTGCAAAAGTACTTGGATTTAATATTGCTTCACCGGTATTTGATGGTGCAAATGAAGATGATATTATGGATACCTTGGATTTGGCAAATGATTACGCTAATCTTGAGTGGGATGAATTTGAGAAGGCGCATAAGAAGGAATTACTCCCTGAGGTGTTGAATTATTTATCAGAAAACAGAGATCACAGGGATGTATGGAAAGGTGTTCCGATTAACCGAGATGGCAAAGTAAAACTTCGTGATGGTAGAAGCGGGGAGTTTTTTGACAGTATGGTAACAATCGGTCATATGCATTACCTGAAATTGCATCATTTAGTAGATGATAAGATACATGCACGTTCTACGGGACCTTATTCACTTGTTACGCAACAGCCACTGGGCGGTAAAGCACAGTTTGGCGGTCAAAGATTCGGAGAGATGGAAGTTTGGGCACTTGAAGCATATGGTGCGGCTTATACGTTACAAGAAATACTTACGGTTAAGTCGGATGATGTGATCGGGCGTGTAAAGACTTATGAGGCAATCATAAAAGGTGATAATATTCCAGAACCTGGTATACCAGAGTCATTTAAGGTATTGTTGAAAGAATTACAGTCATTAGGGCTTGATGTCAGAGTGATGCGTGATGACAAGACAGAAGTAGAAATCATGGAAACCATCGACATGGGAGAGACAGATTTGCGTGCTGTTATTGAAGGCGACTCCAGACAGTATGAAAGTGAATCTTTTGCAAGCAGCGGTTTTATAACTCAGGAATTCGATGATAATGAAGAGCTTGTAGACATTGAAGAAGAGGAAGAGTTTGATGCAGAGGAAGATTTAGA
>Ga0209373_10000305_pt1 | contig 93893 bp, 103 predicted proteins | sample Higcelweek5metaG_FD_187173 | JGI IMG/M metagenome (GOLD analysis project Ga0209373, IMG submission 187173) | Freshwater pond sediment microbial communities from the University of Edinburgh, under environmental carbon perturbations - High... | ecosystem: Environmental > Aquatic > Freshwater >...
GGAGCCCGTCCTACTTCGCCGCGTCCTGCGGCGGCGCCCCGTTGGAAATCGTGAAGCAGTACATTGAGCAGCAACGGAAATAAGAGGGATGACGCTTCGCGTCATGGCGCCTATCCCGGCCCTCAAGAACCGGGTTTGCGGCGCCAAAATTTGGATCAGCAGGCCTCCATCAAACTGTCGTAATTCGAGCGTTCAATCTGGGCCACCAGACCCGCCGGCAGGCCGTTCTGGCGCCGTGCCTGCACACTGGCTTCAGCGATTTCTTCCGCCCGTGACGACAAGCTGCCGTTGCTGAGAGTCAGGTCGCCCCCTGCTGCGCCAATCGCGTTAAACGTGCCGATATAGGATCGCCAAACCGACCCTCGCGCCGCATCGGAGCCGGCGGCCTGATAATCCGCACTGTAGGGCTGATATTCGGTTGCCATCGCATGGGACATTTCGGTGCTGGCAACTTTACGATACGTATTGGCCAAGGTGAAATCACTAGCAAACAGGGCATCAATCTTATCTTTGTCAGCGGTGCCGTCCTTGGCAATCACGGCTCCGCTCGAATCAACGGTCAATTCAATCGGCTTTGAGGTATCGATCCCCGCCGCCTTGAAGCGTTGGGTCAGATCACGGGCGAAGGCCTGCTCCTCTTCGGGAGTCGCCGTCAGCGCCGCCATCGCCTGATCGAGAGTGTCGGCAAAGGCCGTGCTCCCATTGGCCTGTCGGGTCAACAAGAGCGGGGAGCTCGTGCCAGCAACCGTAACTTGGGTAATCTCGGGCATGCGGATGATCTCCTGCTGAACTCCCGGCAATCTCTGCCGCCAAGGCAAAGCTTGCCGGGAAGCAAAGACCAAAACGCCGACGAAATGGGCTTTCGTGGCGCTTTGGCCTGCAATGATTAGCAATGATCATGCCAGAGTTTTATCACCTCAAGGTAGGGATGGGATCACACCACAAGCAATCCGGAGTCCACCGCCGCCGAGCGGTTGTGGCTGGTCAGCATAAGTATCGCCCCCCGCATGGATCACGATCGCATGGCCCGGCAGGTCGGAGAGATGCAGCCGAGGCGCCACCAGGGGAAGAGTCGCCGTCCCATCCGCAGCAACCTCCAGCCGGGGCAAATCACCGCGATGACCGGCATGATCCGGGCCACGATGGACCCCGGTCGCCTCCGGATCAAAATGCGCTCCGGCCGCAAGAGCCGCCCCCATTTGCCCGTCTTTGCCTACCGCAGCCGCGCAGCTCGGAAACTGATGCAGGTGGATCCCGTGCGGCCCCGGAGGCAGTCCCGAGAGGGCCGGGGTCAGCACCAGTCCCTGCGGACCCTCACTGGCGCGGAGAGTCCCGAGCGACCCAACGCGGCCAACCGCATCAACCTGGGCGATCGGGATCAGGATCTCTGCGCCCCAGGCCGGGAGCGCCACCGTTGCGGCCAGCACCAGGGCAAGAACGGGGGTGGATCGGATGATCATACCGTTTTCCTCCATGCGATCATGCCGCCTGACGCTCCGGCCAAAGCCTGCGGACCGGCGACCCATTCGGCAAATGGGGCCGGACTCGCCGCGCCACTACCCCCTTCCGATGGCAGGGGCGGCCCTTCAGCGGGGGACAATCAGGATCAGATGCAGGTCACAAACATTAGTCAGGGTCGGCCCCAGCCGAAGCAGATCGCCGGTTGCCGCGAAAAAACGGTAGGATTCATGGTGCTCCAGGGCGCTCTCAAGTGACAGACCCAGAGCCCGCGCCTGTTCGAGCCCGGCCGCGGAGGCAAAGGCTCCGGCAGCATCGGTCGGACCATCACCGCCATCGGTGGCAGCAGCCAGGAGATACATCCCCCGTCCGCCGTCCGGATCACGCTCCAATTCCGCCAGGAAGGCCAGGGCCAGCTCCTGATTGCGCCCCCCCAGGCCAGGGGTCAGGCCGAGAGTGACCGTCGTTTCGCCGCCACCGACCAGCAGGATGGGCGGCCCGCCCGGGGAAGCCTGATCCCGCTCGGCCTTCGCAATCTGATAAAGATCGCGCGCGACCAGACGCGCCTCGCCGGTCAAAGTGGTGGAGAGGATCTTCACCCGGAAGCCAAGGGCCGCGCCCTGAACCTCGGCCGCCTGGACCGCCTTCTGAAGATTGCCGATGACCAGCGAGGTGACCCGGTCGAGACGGAAATCTCCCGGTTTCATCGTCTCCGCAATTTCCCCGGCCGCACCGCGTTCCAGCAACCGGCGCGCCGGAGTAGGGATCTGGCAACGGAGGCGATAGGAATCGAGAATGGCTAGAGCATCAGCGTAACAGGTCGGATCGGGACTGACCGGGCCGGAGGCGATCACGTCGAGACGGTCGCCAATCACGTCGGAGAGAATCAGGGCAAGGCAACGCGCCGGAACGAGCCGCTCCAACAGCCGCCCGCCTTTCAGCGCCGACAGATGTTTGCGCACGCAATTGATCGCGGCAATTTCCGCACCGGAGGCAAGCAGAGCCGCCGTCACCGCCTGCTTGTCGGCCAGAGTCAGCCCGGCTTCCTCCAACGGAGCGCAGAGCAGCGCCGAACCACCTCCAGATAACAGCAAGATCACCAGGGTTTCGGCATCAGCCTTGTCGGCCAGAGCAGCGAGGCGGCGCGCGGCGGCCCAGCCCGCCAGATCGGGGGTAGGATGGCCGGCTTCCTGGACTTCGATCCGCTGCAACGTCCGGCGATGGCCATGCTTGACCACCACCACCCCGCCGGAAATGCGATCCCCAAGTTCGGCTTCGACCGCTTCCGCCATCCGCGCCGCCGCCTTGCCGGCCCCAAGCACCAGCACCCGCTGATAGGACTCAAGGTCGGCCTGCCAGCTCTGCCCCGCCCCGGTCGCAATCAAATGATGGCCCTCACAGTGAAGGTGATCAGCGATCAGTTGGGCCGGATCAACCGCTTTCAGAGCGGCCGCCAGCACCGAGCCAAGTTGGTCCCGGGGCGATGCGATCTCACTTTTCTCATTGTTCCCGCTCATGAATACCGTTCCTCTTCATTTTGTCGTAATTTGCATGTTTGCATCGCCTCTTCCCTGAGGCATAAGCAGACCATGACAAACGGCTGGGGCTTTTCCCTCCAGGGAAAAGGGGAGAATCGAAACTGCGGCCGGGGAAAAGAGCAAATGTCTGAATCAAATATCAATTTGCTGCATTACCTCAAGGACCTTGGCCCAACCCCAAGCGGTCGTGCGCTTCATCTCCACCTTTCCGGCCTGCCGAAAGCGAACAAAACACGCGATATGATTGCCCAGGCCATTGGAATGCTCAATGAAGCCGGGCGACGCGCCACCAGCAGTCGGGTTTTCCTGCTCAAGACGCTTGATCTGGTCCTGGTCTGCGTTGGTGCGGATCCTGGCGCGTTACGCCAGACTGCGGCAAACATTCACAAATCATTTGGCCGGGCTCCTGTGGCCACCAATGTTTATGGTACCGAAGAATTTGCCACTCTGATTGACCTTGGCGGCCATGATTCTCGACTTCTCCTCTATGCCGAAGCTTTGTTCGCTGCGGGTGTTAACGAAAACAATGGGGTTGATGAGCGCATTCGTGGCGGAATCGATGTTTATCTCCAGGTCATGGAGCGAATTCATGCCATTGACATCACCACGATTTTATTGAGTCAGGCGGCCTATGCCACCCTCACGGCGGGGCGGATGGTCCCAGTGTTCCGCGAAATTTATGTCTCAATCAAGGCGTTGGAAGATGCTTTTTGTCCCGGAGCCAATCTGGTCAAGCGGCGCACCCTGTTCACCGAACTGACCGAGCATCTCGATACCGCGGTGTTGAAAGTGGTCCGCGATCACGCCGATTTCGGCCACCGTGGCCTCAGTCTCAATCTCAACATCGCGACCGTGGCCACCAAGCCTTTTGCAGAGTTCGATGCGAGCCTCGATCCAAAAGCCCGGAGCAAGGTCGTGTTGGAATTCCATCGCGACGATATCGTTGCCAATTTCGCCCAGTTCAGCCGGCTTGCTCCCGATCTGGCGGCGCGGGGCTATTCGCTCTGTATCGATGCGCTGGATTTCCGTCTACTGCCCCATCTCGACCTGAAAGGGCTGCATTGCCGTTTCGCCAAATTATTCTGGTCACACGAGATGGATCAGATTGGGGATTTGTTGCGCGACGAGCTTGCAGCCCGGGCCAAACGGGGCGAGGGAGTCGAATACATCCTGGCCCGGTGTGACAGTGCCGGAGCCGTCCGCCTCGCCCGTCACGCCGGCTTCGCCATGCTCCAGGGCAAGCTGATCGACCATATGGTCAAACACAGCATTCCGGTTTGAAGGTCGGGTGCCGCCCAGACGTTGCTCGGGGCAATCTCCAACTGGCCATAATGAAAGAGCCGACCGTCCTGAGGACGATCGGCTCTCAATTGGCTCCGGAGGAGGGATTCGAACCCCCGACCAGCCGGTTAACAGCCGGCTGCTCTACCGCTGAGCTACTCCGGATCATTGATCCATCCAGCGGTAAGGATGAACCAAAAAACTTTTCTCACATCCGCCCATTGCGGAACGGTGGAGGCCGAGGCCGGAATTGAACCGACGTACGCGGATTTGCAGTCCGCTGCATAGCCACTCTGCCACCCGGCCACCGGTCCGGCCGACCCGGGGGCCGACGTGAGGTGGGTGCTTATAAACGGGGATCTGGGGTCGGTCAAGCCTCTTTTTTCAGATTTTGTGGGGGAGATTGTCATCGCCCCCACACCGCCCTATAACGGGGGCAGTCGCGGGTGCCCGATCCGGCATCGGCGATTGCGCTGTCCGGCCTGCCGTCGCCGGTCCCAGAATGCCGAGGAGCCTACGCCGTCATGGATTTCGCCGCCGCCCGTTTCAACATGGTCGAGAACCAGATCCGCACCAACCGGATCGACGAGCCGCGACTGCTGCAGGCCTTGGCCGCCGTCCCGCGCGAGTCCTTCCTGCCGCCGGCCCTGCGCGGTCATGCTTATGCTGATGCCGATCTGCCCCTCGGCGATGGAAGAGTGATGATCGCCCCCCTGGTCATGGCACAATTGGTCCAGGCGGCAGCCATCGGCCGTAACGACGTGGTGCTGGCCATCGGTGATGCCACTGGCTGGGCTCTGGCGGTCCTGTCGCGACTGGCCAGCACCGTCGTTGCCCTGGAACGGGATCCCGCCCGCGCCACGGCGATGGCCGCTCGGCTGGCGGAGCGGGAGGTCGATAATGTCGCGGTGGTCCAGGGCGATTTCGCCGCCGGCTATCCGGCCCAGGCCCCCTATGATGCGATCCTGCTGTTCGGGGCCGTGGCCGAACTTCCGTCTTCCCTGCCCGCTCAACTCGCCGAACAGGGGCGTCTGGTGGCCATCGTTGCCCCCCGCCCCGGCTCCGGGGCCGGCACCCGCCTGACCCGCGCCGGGACCGCCATCGGACAAGAGCGGCCGTTTGATGCCGGGACTGCCTATCTGCCTGGTCTCCAGCCCCGACCGGTTTTCCACTTGTAAACCGGCCCGCCGGCCACAATTGACGCACAGGCACTTGGACCCGATCATCACGTCGCGGTCTTCGCTTGGTAACGAGATCGCCCCGGCTGAAAAGCCGTGGGCCAATGGAATGAGGAACGAGGGATGCGGATGCGAGGAAATCGGGGACGGGAGGCGCTGGCCGTCCTGATCGGACTGACGGGGATCACCGGATCGGGCATCAATGCGATGGCGGCACCGCTTGATCAGATCCTGGCCACCACCTATGCCACCAATCCAGTGCTCGCGGCACAACGAGCCCAGCTCCGGACCGCCGACGAAGGCGTGCCCCAAGCCCTGGCCGGCTGGCGGCCCACGGTAACCGTCAACGGCTCGATCGGCTATGGCAGCTATTACGCCACCACGACGAGCTACAACACCCCCGAGACCGCCTCTCGTAATCCTCGAAACGGCGGCATTACCGTCACTCAGCCGATCTACAACGGCGGACGGACGGTAGCGGCCACCGCCCAGGCCGAAGCAACGGTCCTGGCCGAGCGAGCAAAATTGCAAGCCACCGAGCAGACGGTGCTCCTGAACGCCGCCACGGCCTATCTCAATGTGGTGCGGGATGAAGAGGTGCTGGCCCTCTCGGTCAACAATGAACAGGTTCTGCGCCGTCAGTTGGAAGCCACTGGCGAGCGTTTTCGCGTCGGGGAATTGACCCGCACCGATTTCAGTCAGGCCGAGGCCCGTTTGGCCCGCGCCATCGCCGATCGAATCGGCGCGGAAGGCACGCTGAAAACGTCCCGTGCCAATTACTTCAACATTGTCGGCGCTTCGGCAGAGAGGGTGACCCAACCCGCGATCCCGAACGATCTGCCGGCCCGGCTTGATGATGCCACAGCCCGCGCTCTGGCCGACAATCCATCGGTTGCCGCCTCCGATCATACGGCGGTTGCTGCCCAGGAAGCCATCGACACGGTGTTCGGCGAATTGTTGCCGGCGGTCAGTCTGTCGGGCGAACTCAACGGCAGCCTGGACGGCAGCACGGTGGCTCGCAACAGTGATGCTTACGAGACCACCACCCAGCAGGTTGTGCTCAATCTGTCCGTGCCACTCTACGAGGGCGGTGGCACCTATGCCCGGCTGCGCGCGGCCAAGCAGACGGCAGGCCAGCGCCGGATCGAGGCCGATCAGGCCCGCCGCGATGCGGTCGAGACCACCAGCAAGGCCTGGGAAGGGCTGGAAGCGGCCCGGGCTCAGGTCGAATCCTATGAAGCTCAGGTTCGGGCCTCCGACATCGCTCTGGCCGGGGTGCGTGAGGAATCCAAGGTTGGGTCGCGGACGGTACTCGACGTCCTTAATGCCGAGCAGGAATTGTTCGAAGCCCGTGTCGCTCTGGCCCGTGCCCAGCACGATCTGCTGATCGCTGGGTTCCAGCTCAAGGCGGCTGTGGGGCAGATGACCGCCTCGGGTCTGGCTTTGCAGGTTGATCGTTATGATGCGGTCGAACATTACGAAACGGTTCGTGACAAATGGATCGGAACCGGTGGCGCCCTGGAAACAGGCCGGAAGTAGCCCATCGGGCGCTGGCCCGATGCGAATTCTTCAAAGGATTTTGATGATTTGTTTCCATCTGTACGGCATGATCGGGACGAAAACGCCCCGATCGGGCGTGAGGCAGACAGAATAGCCGTGACATGAGCGACGACAAGTCCCAGCAGGAACCCTCGATGGAGGACATTCTCGCCTCCATCCGCCGGATTTTGTCCGAGGATGAGGCCGAGGAGAAACCGAAGGCGCCGCCGCCCCCGCCGCCGCCTCCGCCCCCTCCACCGCCGCCGCCTCCTCCTCCACCCCCACCGCCTCCGCCGCCTCCCCCACCGCCGCCGCCTGAACCGGCGCCGATGGTCGAGGAGGATTTCGACGCCATCTTTGCCGCTGAGCCCAAGGCGGACGAGGATGTGTTGGAACTGACCGACGACATGGTCCTGGAGGAAGAACACGAGCCCGAGCCCGAGCCGGACCCCGAGCCCGAGCCCGTGTTCGAGATGGAGCCGTTTGAACCCGAACCGGAGCCAGAACCGGAGCCGGAGCCGGAGCCGACGGTGGTGATGCCGATCATGACGCCACCGCCCCCACCGCCCCCGCCCCCGCCGTCTCCACCGCCTTTGTCGTCGCGCATTGACGTGGATCCGGACCAGATGCTGTCTCCGCCCAATGTCGAGCGCGGAGCGGCGATTCTGTCCGATCTCGCCCGTGAGATTGTCCGGCAGAAGTCGTTCGGTCTTGGCAACAGCGCGCTGACCCTGGAAGATTTGGTCCGCGAGTTGTTGCGCCCGATCCTGAAGGAATGGCTCGACCAGAACCTGCCCTACATGATTGAGCGCATCGTCAAGAAAGAAATCGAGCGGATGGTTAATCGGTCGTCAGAGGATTTCTGACGGGTCGTCTTTCCAATCCTCGGGCGGCCCGGATCCCGGGCCGCCCGTTTCCTTTTTTATCGTCAGATCGAGTTTGGGAATCATGCTGGACAAGACCTACCGTCCCGCCGACGTCGAGCCGAAGCACTATCAACGCTGGGAGGAGGCCGGGGCATTCGCCGCCGATGTCACTTCCAGCCGCGACCCTTTCACCATCATGATCCCGCCGCCGAATGTGACCGGCAGCCTGCATATGGGACATGCTCTGACCTTCACCTTGCAGGATACGCTGATCCGTCATCGCCGCATGGCCGGACGGGATGCGCTCTGGCAGCCCGGCACCGATCATGCCGGCATCGCCACCCAGATGGTGGTCGAGCGCAAGCTGGAAGCGGAGGGAGTGACCCGTCACGATCTCGGCCGTGAGGCCTTTATCGAGCGGGTCTGGCAGTGGAAAGGCGAATCCGGCGGCACCATTACCCGCCAGTTACGCCGACTCGGCGCCTCGCTTGATTGGCAGCGCGAACGCTTCACCATGGACGAGGGTCTGTCCCGCGCGGTGCGTAAGGTGTTCGTCACCCTGTATCGTCAGGGGCTGATCTACCGCGCCCAGCGTCTGGTCAATTGGGATCCCAAGCTGCATACCGCGATCTCCGACCTCGAAGTCGAACAGCGCGAGATCAAGAGCCATATGTGGCATTTCCGCTATCCGGTCGAAGGGATGGCGGACACCTTCATCACCGTTGCCACCACCCGGCCGGAAACGATGCTGGGCGACAGCGCGGTGGCGGTCCATCCCGAAGACGAGCGTTACACCCACCTCGTCGGCCGACACGTGCGGCTGCCGATCGTTGGCCGGTTGATCCCGATCGTCGCGGACAGCTATTCCGACCCGACCAAGGGCACCGGCGCGGTCAAGATCACCCCGGCCCATGATTTCAACGATTTCGCCGTCGGCCAGCGTCACGATTTGCCGCTGTACAATATTTTCGACCGTGACGCCTGCACCAATGACGCCGTGCCGGAAGCCTATCGCGGCCTCGATCGCTACGAGGCGCGTAAGCGGGTGGTGGCGGAGATGGAGGCGCTCGGCCTGCTCGACCAGATCGAGCCCCACACCCACATGGTTCCCTATGGCGACCGCTCCGGGGTGGTGATCGAGCCGTGGCTGACCGATCAGTGGTTCGTGGATGCCGCAACCCTGGCCAAGCCGGCGATCGAGGCGGTGGAATCCGGCCGGACCCGCTTTGTGCCCAAGCATTGGGAAAACACCTATTTCGAATGGATGCGCAACATTCAGCCCTGGTGCATCTCGCGTCAGATCTGGTGGGGCCATCAGGTGCCGGCTTGGTACGGCCCGGACGGCAAGGTGTTTGTCGCCGAAAGCGAAGCCGAGGTTCAGGCCGAAGCCGCCGCTCATTATGGCGAGACGGTCGCGCTGACCCGCGATTCTGACGTGCTGGATACCTGGTTCTCGTCGGCGCTGTGGCCGTTCTCGACCCTCGGCTGGCCGGACCAGACCCCGGAATTGGCCCGTTACTATCCCGGCAATGTGCTGGTGACCGGGTTTGACATCATCTTCTTCTGGGTGGCCCGGATGATGATGATGGGACTGCATTTCATGGGCGAGGTGCCATTCCGCGACATTTACATTCATGCCCTGGTCCGCGACGAAAAGGGCCAGAAGATGAGCAAGTCGAAGGGCAACATTATCGACCCGCTCAATCTGATCGACAAATATGGCTGCGACGCGCTGCGTTTCACCCTGGCGGCGCTGGCAGCCCAGGGGCGCGACGTCAAGCTGGCTGAAAACCGGGTTGAGGGCTACCGCAATTTCGCGACCAAATTGTGGAACGCGGCCCGCTTCTGTCAGATGAACCAATGCGCGGTGGTGGCGGATTTCGACCCCAAAACCGTGCGTGAAACGGTCAATCGCTGGATCGTCGCCAAGACGGCCGAGACCGCCGCGCGGGTCGATGGGGCCTTGGAGGCCTATCGCTTCGATGCCGCCGCCTTGGGGGCCTATCATTTCGTCTGGGGGACGTTCTGCGACTGGTACCTCGAATTCGCCAAGCCGATTCTGGCCGGGGCGGATGCCACAGCTCAGGCCGAGACCCGCGCCACTGCGGCCTGGGTGCTCGACCAGATCCTGCATATCCTCCATCCGCTGATGCCCTTCATCACCGAGGAATTGTGGCAGCAACTGGCGACCCGTGACGGCGAACTGATGCTGCGTCCCTGGCCGGTGTTTGACGGGCTGACCGATCCGGCGGCCGAGGCGGAGATGGATTGGGTGGTCCGGGTGGTGTCCACCGTGCGCGGCGTTCGGTCGGAAATGAATGTGCCGCCCGCCGCTCAGGTCGAATTGCTGGTTGCCGGCCTCGCGCCCGAACGGGCGGTCTGGCTCGCCACCCATGGCGATCTGCTGCGCCGGCTGACCCGGTCCGCTCACCTGACGGCGATTCCGGTCGAACAGCTCGACCAGCATCGCAGCGGCGCGGCACAGATGGTGGTGGATGAGGCGACTCTGGTCATCCCGCTGGGCGAGATCATTGATCTGGCGGCCGAACGGGGGCGCCTCGCCAAAGAGATCGCCAAACTTGAGGCCGAAATTGCCAAGGTGGACAAGAAATTGGGCAATGCCGATTTCGTCGCCCGGGCTCCTGAAGAGGTGGTGGCGGAACAGCGGGAACGCCGTGACGATTGGTCGGCTTCGGCGGCACGTCTGCGCGAGGCACTGGGCCGGCTCGGCTGAGTCCTGAGTTCGCACTCCCGGAGCCGTCCGGTTGCGGGAGTGCGGAACGCGGCTGTTCCGCTCGCACGGTCTGATCCGTTCGTGCTATCACAGGTTGGAGAAAATTGGCGTCAAAAGGGCGTATGCGGAACGGGCATGGTGGAGCAGGGAGACGCAGTCACCCGGGATTTAACGATTCGCTATGCCGCCGTTCTGGCGGTTCTGGGGGTTCTGGCTCTCCTGTCCTTTCTGACGGTGACCGGCAGCCTGTCGAGCGCTGAGACCGGTCTGGAGCGGGTCAGTCTGGTGGGCGGTGAGCGTTCCGTCCTGGCCCGACTGGCGCTCGCCGCCCATCGGGTGGCTTCGGCCCCGACCGAATCCGAGCGGGCAACCGCCATCCCCCTGTTGGAAAGTTCCCTCGACGCCCTGGAGCAGGGCCGCCCAGCATTGCTGGCGGCGGTTCGGCCTCTCCCGGCGGGGACCGGACGCGAAAGTGGTGAGGATCTCGCCGCCCAAATCGATCTGGCGCTCCGTCAGGTGATTGAATTGGGGCGAAGCCTCCAAGCCCGGAGCGCGGCTCTTGACGGTGACGATCCGACCTTGGTCGCGCTGTTGACCCAGGTCGAGGGACCGTTGCTGGACCAGTTGGATCGTCTTGACCAGCGCTTCCGTCAGACCAGTCAGGCCCGGATGCGCGAGTTGATGGTCTTGCAGGGGGCCGGCTTTTTGCTAGCCCTGGGGATCTTGCTGGTTTCGGCGATCGGGGTGTTCCATCCGATGGTCGAACGGCTGCGGGCTGATTTATCCGAGCGGAAAGAAGCGGAAAGCGCGTTACGCGACAGCGAACAGCGGCTGCGACGGATTTTAGAGGAAAGTCCGATCGGGGTCTCGGTGTCGCGACGGCGCGATGGCCGGATTGTCTTCGTTAACACCCGTTTCGCTGAGATCATCGGAATGAAGCCCGAGCAGATTCTCGGCGCGCCGGCGCGGGATAATTATATTGATGAAACCCAGCGCCGGTCGATTCTGGCGGACCTGCGGCGCGATGGCCGGATTGACGGGGCCGAGGTCGAATTTCGCCGGCGCGATGGCCGGCCGTTCTGGAGTCTGCTGACGATCCGCTCGACCGATTTTGAGCGGGAACCGGTCAATCTGGCCTGGATTTACGACATTACCGAGCGCAAGGCGGCGGAGCAGCAGATTCAACTGGCGGCCAAGGTGCTGGAAACCCTCAATGAGGCGGTGATGATCAGCGATGCCGCCAATAAAATTGTCTTCATCAATCCGGCTTTCACCCGGATCACCGAATATGAACGCGATGAGGTGGTGGGGCGTTCTCCGGCTTTGCTGAAATCAGGCCGGCATGATGAAATGTTCTATCGGGATCTGTGGCAGAGCTTGTTATCGAAGGGCTCCTGGTCGGGCGAGATCTGGAACCGGCGCAAATCGGGTGACCTTTACGCTGAGTGGCTCTCGGTGGTGGCGATGCGGGAAGCCAATGGCCTGATCAGCCATTATGTTGCGGTGTTTTCCGACATCACCCACCGCAAGGAAGATGAGGCGCTGATCTGGCGTCAGGCCAATTATGATCCGCTGACCGGATTGCCCAACCGCTCTTTGTTCCTTGATCGTCTTACCCAGGTGGTGGGGCAGGCTCGGCGCGAAGACAAGCCGTTTGCGGTGATGTTTCTCGATCTGGACGGGTTCAAGGCGGTTAATGACCGGCTCGGTCATGCGGCGGGGGATGTTTTGTTGCAGCAGGCTGGAGAGCGTCTCTCCCACTGTATGCGCGGGACGGATACGCTGGCCCGACTGGGTGGGGATGAATTTGTCGCGATTCTGCTCGGAATTCGTGGCCGGGAAGAGCCAGCCTTGGTCGCGGGCAAATTATTGGAGCACCTCAGCGAGCCTTTCTTGCTTGATGGCCATCGCGCTGAAGTGCGGGGATCGATCGGGATTGCGCTCTATCCGGAGGATGGGGAGGATGGTCCGGCCCTGCTGACCCGCGCCGATCAGGCGATGTATGCGGTCAAGCGCCGGGGCAAGAATGGATGGTTGTTTGCGGCGGATCTGGTGGTTGAAGCGGTATGAATTCCGGGGCTGCCGCCCCGCACCCCGCTTGGAGGCGATGCCTCCAAACCTCCCTTATTTTTTGAAAAGAAAGGGGGTCCGGGGCATCGCCCCGGCCGGGTGCGGGCGGGAGCCCGCTCAATCAAACCGACCGAGCGCCCGGGCCAGCACCAGATAGACCCGGCCAACCTCGGAAGAGGTGAAGGTCGACACCAGCACGTCGCGATGATCGCAGGCGCGCGCCTCGGCCAGCAGGCGGTCAAACTCAGTCAGATAGCGATCGACATACTCGCGAAACTCCCCATCATCCTGATAGCGGGTCCGGACGGCCGCAATCTGGTGACGGTCGAGATTGCGCGGCAGCTTGCGCAGAAACAGCATGTGATCGCCGGCGTGGAATTCCTTCCACATCTTCTCTTCAATCGGAACATTGAACACCCGGGCCAGATCGATCGACAGCGACTGTAACCGCTCCAACAGGATCCCAGCCCGGTCCAGCACCGACGCCAAAGCAATCTCGGCGCATTTCTCCTCCAGCACCTGGGCACTTTTTTCGGCCAAGGCTGACGCCTCACTCATCTGCACCAACTGACGCGAAAAAGCCGCCGCCATCCCCCCGGCCCGCTCGGCTAGGCGATCTCCCTCATCGGCAATTTCGGCAACCCGGCCACGGGCGGACTCAAAAGCCGTGGCCAGAGCTGTCCCAGCCCGGTTGGTAGCGGCTTCAGCCTCCGCAGCATGACGACGCAATCCCTCCCCAGTGCCCCGGAGCTGTTCGTCAATCCGGGCGGCGGTCGCCGACAACGCCTGCAACCCGGCCTCCAGCGTTTCATGGGCGGCGTTGACCTGTGCAACAGCCTGGTCAACCCCGGCCTCGAAACCGGTCCCGATCCCGGCCAGCGCCGTGGCCGCCGCCTGAGTCTGAGTCTGGACGTGACGGGCGGCCTCGGTCAAATCCAGGGCACTGCGCTGAATCAGCAGACCAAAACCACGCAGCCTTTCGCCGGCCTCATCAGCACTGCGGGCCAGGGTCTGAGTTTGGCCCCGCACCGTTTCCGCAACTCCAGTCACCGCCGCTTCGGCCTGTCCGGCCATCGCGGCCATCCGTTCCGCCTGCTGACGCACCCCGTCGCCCGCCTGATGCAGGCGCTGTTCCAATGTCGCCGCAATCAGGTCGAGCTGTTCGGCCCGCGCCTCCAGAGTCTCCGCAACCGCCAGACTGTCAGCACTGGCTTGGCCGGCGGCAAACCCAACATCGCTGCTGCGCTGCCGCAGGGTCTCTCCCAGTGCCTCAAGATCCAGTCCGGCCCGCTGAATCAGCCCGGTCAGATCCTCGCCGCTGTGGCTCAGAGTCTCGACCGTCTCTTTAACCTTGCTCATCACCTGATCGGCCGTGGCGATCAGAAGACGAGTCTGCTGCCCCAGGGAGTCCCCGGACAGGCGGGTCTGACCGGCCACCCCCTGCGCCGCCTCGGTCAAATCAGCGGTCTGTTCGTTCAGACTCTGCCGGATCGCCTCAGCCTGAGCCGTCATCCGCTCCGCACACAGGCCAAAGGTCTCAACCGGAGCCCGCAACAGCTCTGCCGCCGTCTGGCCCCGGGCCGCCGCCCGCTCCAAGGCCATCCCCAGAGTCGCGATCTCGCCTCCGCTCCGTTCGACCAGACCCGCGACCCGCTGCTCAACCGCCTCAACCATCAGCGTGATCTGTTCAATCTGCGCCGCCGCGCTCTCTGCCAGAGCGTGAGCCGTCTCGGCCCGGACGGCCAGGGCCGCCTCCGCTTCCTCGCCCCGGACCAGCAAACCGTCGAGCGCGGTCAGCAAAGCCTGACGCTGCCGTTCCAGTCCGGCCTCAGCCCGTTCCGCCCGTTCTGCCGCCCGCGCGCCAGCCTGATCGAGTCCGCTGACCCGGGCTTCCAGCGCCGTCGCCAGCCGCACCACCTGGGCATCCAGTCGTTTGGTTGCCAGATCCAGTTCGGCGCCGCGCGTCGTCACCGTTTCGGTGCGCTCCACCAGATCGCCAACCGCCTGACCCAGCCGTTCCGCCTGGACCCCGGCCTGCTCGCCCAACGCCCCCATCCGCTCGACCGCCCGGTCAATCCCGGTGCCGATCCCGGCCAGACTTCCCTCCAGCCGCTCGGCTTCGCCCCGGATCGCGCCTTCCGCCAGTTTGGTCGCCTCGGTCAGCGCCCGGACCGAGTCGCCAAGCCGGCCCGCCAGCGCTCCGGCCCCCTGCTCCGCCGTGGTCGCCGCCGTTTCAAGTCGGCCCGCTGCGGCGGTCGCCTCGCGGGTCATCCCGCCCAGCGCCGCGACCTGCCCCGCCAACCCGTCCCGGACCACCGCCGCCGCCGTGACGGCCTCCGCCAGCACCCGGGCCTGATCGCGCAGCACCGCCGCCGCCGTCTCGCCCTGACGGGTGATTGTCTCCGATGGGACAATCAATCCCGCCAGTTCGGCACGCAGCCCCTGTTCCAGGGCTTTCAGGCCGCGGGCCCGGGCGATCTGTCCCAGCCCCGCCCACAGCACCACCAACGGCAGGCAGACCCCGCCAATCATCTCGCCCCAGGAGGGAAGAGGCATCATCGCCAGATCCAGCAGTCCCGTGTCGCGGGTGAATCCCCAGCCACACAGGCCGAGCCAGCCGGCCGAAAGCAGCAGGCCAACCCCGCCGAGCGGCAGGCGGCTGTCCGCTGCCCCCCCGGCCCCCGGCACCGTCTGCCGTTGGTCCGTCCGGCGCTGTCCGTCCGCCTTGCCCCGCTCCACCGTTCCGCCCATCGTCCTGTTTTTCCTTAAGTCGCCCCCGGCATTTCCGGGCTACGTTTCCGGGCGAGGATGCCCGCTTCGCGGGCGAAAAGCAAATTCGCCTGCCCCAGCGGCACCGTCCTGCACCGACGTCGGAAAAAGCGGAAATCCCGACCGAAAAATGTCACGGACTGCTTGCTCCGATCGCGCTTGATCTGTATAAGGTCAGCCTTCGGCTTCGGCCTTTTCCGTAAGAGCAGCGCCCTAGGGTGGGAGCAGCTGACTGCGGGAGGCTCTTTGAACTGAACCTGATTCACCGATCGGCGCCCCGATGGGGCGCCGATCCGATTTGACGGATGACTTGCATCATGGAAAGCCAAAACATCCGCATCCGCCTGAAGGCGTTCGACCATCGCGTTCTCGATCAGAGCACCCGCGAAATCGTCAACACCGCCAAACGGACCGGAGCGCAGGTGCGCGGACCGATTCCGCTTCCGAGCCGGATCGAGAAGTTCACCGTCAACCGTAGCCCGCACATCGATAAGAAATCGCGCGAACAGTTCGAAATTCGCACGCATAAGCGCCTGCTGGACATTGTCGATCCGACCCCGCAGACCGTCGATGCGCTGATGAAGCTCGACCTGGCCGCCGGTGTCGACGTCGAGATCAAGCTCTAAGGAACCCATAACGATGCGATCCGGTCTCATCGCCCAGAAGGTCGGCATGACGAGGATCTTCGCCGAGGACGGTACTCATGTGCCCGTCACCGTGCTGAAGGTTGACACCTGCCAGGTGGTCTCGACCCGCTCTGAGGAAACCGACGGCTACATTGCCGTTCAGCTCGGCGCCGGCCAGGCCAAGGTGAAGAATGTGAGCAAGCCTGCTCGCGCCAACTTCGCCAAAGCTCAGGTCGAACCGAAGAAGAAGCTCGTCGAATTCCGCGTTTCCGCGGACGCCCTCCTCGCAGTCGGCACCGAGCTCTCCGCCGCCCATTTCATCCCCGGCCAGTACGTGGACGTCACCGGCACCACCATCGGTAAAGGCTTTGCCGGCGTCATGAAGCGCTGGAACTTCCGTGGTCTGGAAGCCACCCACGGCGTGTCGGTGTCGCACCGCTCGCACGGTTCGACCGGTCAGCGCCAGGACCCCGGCAAGGTGTTCAAGGGCAAGAAGATGGCCGGCCATCTTGGCGTCGTTCAGGTCACCACCCAGAATATCCAGGTGGTTTCGACCGATGCCGAGCGCGGCCTGATCCTGGTCAAGGGCTCGGTGCCCGGCCATGAGGGCTCGTGGGTGCTGATCCGCGACGCGGTCAAGCGCAAGCTGCCCGACGGCGTGCCGTTCCCCGCCGGCGTCAAGACCGCCCCGGCCGCCGAGCAGTAAGGAATAACGGCGATGAAGACGAGTGTAATCAGTCTGGACAATCAGACGGTCGGTGAGATCGAGCTGGCCGAGTCGGTCTTCGGCTTGCCGGTGCGCGCTGACCTGCTGGCCCGTATGGTCAACTGGCAGCTGGCGAAGCGCCAGGCCGGGACCCACAAGACCAAGGGAATCAGCGACATTTCCGGCACCACCAAGAAGCCCTTCGCCCAGAAGGGTGGTGGCCGGGCCCGTCAGGGCTCGCTGCGCAGCCCGCAGTTCCGCGGCGGTGCGACCATTTTCGGCCCGGTGGTGCGCTCTCACGCCCACGATCTGCCGAAGAAGGTGCGTAAGCTCGCGCTGAAGACCGCTTTGTCGGCCAAGGTTGCCGACGGCAAGCTGGTCGTGCTGGATTCGGCCAGCGCCGCCACCCCGAAGACCCGTGACCTCGCCGCCCGGCTGTCCAGCCTTGGCTGGTCCTCGGTCCTGGTGATCGACGGCGCGGCGGTTGACGGCAATTTCGCCCTCGCCAGCCGCAACATCCCCTACGTGGATGTGCTGCCGCAGGCGGGTGCCAACGTCTATGACATCCTCCGCCGCGACACCCTGGTCCTGACCCGGGATGCGGTCGAAGCCCTGGAGGCCCGCCTGAAATGAGCACGCCCGTCCTCAGCAAGGAGCGGATGTACGATCTGGTCCGCGCCCCGGTGATCACCGAAAAGGCGACCATGGGGTCCGAATTCCGCCAGGTTTCCTTCAAGGTTCCGCTCGACGCGACCAAGCCCGAAATCCGGGCCGCCGTCGAAGGGATCTTCGGCGTTAAGGTCACGGCAGTGAACACCCTGATCGCCAAGGGCAAGGTCAAGCGGTTCCGCGGCCGCATCGGTGTGCGCAACGACGTCAAAAAGGCGATCGTGACGCTGGCCGAAGGCCACTCCATCGACGTGACCACGGGAGTCTGACGCCATGGCACTCAAGACGTTCAAGCCGACGACTCCAGGCCGGCGCCAGCTGGTTCTGGTTGATCGTTCCGATCTGTGGAAGGGCCAGCCCGAAAAGAGCCTGACCGAAGGTCTGCGTTCGAAGGGCGGCCGCAACAATACCGGCCGGATCACCGTGCGGTGGCGGGGCGGCGGGCACAAGCGCCGTTATCGTCTGATCGACTTCAAGCGCACCAAGATTGACGTGGTCGCGACGGTCGAGCGGCTGGAATATGATCCGAACCGCACCGCCTTCATCGCCCTCATCGCTTATGCCGATGGCGAGAAGAGCTACATCCTGGCCCCGCAGCGCCTCGGCGTTGGCGATCAGGTTGTCGCCGGCGAAAAGGTCGATATTAAGCCCGGCAATGCGATGCCGCTGAAGAACATCCCGGTCGGCACCATCGTTCACAATGTTGAACTGAAGGCCGGTAAGGGAGGTCAGCTGGCCCGTTCGGCCGGGACCTACGCCCAGTTGGTGGGGAAGGATCAGGGCTATGCCCAGCTCCGTCTCGCCTCGGGTGAATTGCGCATGGTGCGCGGCGAATGCATCGCCACCATCGGCGCGGTGTCGAACCCCGACCAGCAGAACGTGTCGCTCGGCAAGGCCGGTCGCGCGGTGTGGCTGGGACGGCGTCCGAGCGTCCGTGGCGTGGCGATGAACCCGATCGATCACCCGCATGGCGGCGGCGAAGGCCGTACCTCGGGCGGCCGGCACCCGGTTACGCCGTGGGGCAAGCCGACCAAGGGCAAGAAGACTCGCAGCAACAAGAAGACGGATGGGCTGATTATGCGCCGCCGTCATCAGAACCAGTAGGAGCGACGAGAATGGCTCGTTCCGTTTGGAAAGGCCCCTTCCTCGACGGTTATCTGCTGGGAAAGGCCGATAAGGCCCGTGCCAGCGGCCGCAACGAGGTGATCAAGATCTGGTCGCGCCGGTCGACCATCCTGCCGCAGTTCGTCGGTCTGACTTTTGGCGTCTATAATGGCCAGAAGTTCATTCCGGTGCTGGTGACCGAGAACATGATCGGCCACAAGTTCGGCGAGTTCTCGCCGACCCGCACGTTCTACGGCCACGCCGTCGACAAGAAGGCGAAGAGGAAGTAGTCATGGGCAAGAAACCCGCAGAGAGGGTTCTGGCGGACACCGAGGCCAAGGCCTTCGCCGCCACCATCCGCACCAGCCCGCGCAAGCTGAACCTGGTGGCCGAGAGCATCCGCGGCCTCAAAGCCGATGTGGCGTTGAATGCTCTCGCTTTCTCGAAGCGTCGGGTCGCCGTGGAGGTCCGCAAGGTCCTCCAGTCGGCGATCGCCAACGCTGAAAACAATCACCAGCTCGACGTCGATCGTTTGTTCGTCGCCGAGGCCCACGTTGGCAAGGCGATGGTGATGAAGCGGTGGCGGGCCCGGGCTCGTGGCCGCGTCGGCCGGATCGAGAAGCCGTTCAGCAATCTGACCGTCATCGTGCGCGAACGCGCCGAAGCGGGGGAGTAACAGATGGGTCAGAAAGTTAATCCGATCGGCCTGCGCGTCGGTATCAACCGGACCTGGGATTCGCGCTGGTTCGCTGACGAAACCTATGCCCGGCTGCTGCACGAGGATCTCAAGCTGCGCGCTTACCTGCGCGAAAAGCTGGCTCAGGCCGGCGTGTCGCGGGTGGTGATCGAACGGCCGGCCAAGAAGGCCCGCATCACCATTCACACCGCTCGTCCGGGTGTGGTGATCGGCAAGAAGGGCGCCGATATCGAGGTGTTGCGCAAAGAGTTGTCGCGGATGACCGGCAACGAAGTGCACCTCAACATCGTCGAAATCCGCAAGCCGGAACTCGACGCCCAGCTGGTGGCCGAGAGCATCGCCCAGCAGTTGGAGCGCCGGGTCGCTTTCCGCCGCGCGATGAAGCGGGCGGTGCAGTCTGCGATGCGTCTGGGCGCCCAGGGCATCCGGATCAACTGCTCCGGTCGTCTCGGCGGTGCGGAAATCGCCCGCATGGAATGGTACCGCGAGGGCCGGGTGCCGTTGCACACCCTGCGCGCCGAGGTCGATTACGGTGTCGCCACCGCGAAGACCACCTACGGCACCTGCGGCGTCAAGGTCTGGGTGTTCAAGGGCGAGATCCTCGCTCATGACCCGATGGCCCAGGACAAGCGGGCTGCGGGCGAGAATGCCCCGGCCGCGCGCTGATCGCAAAGAGGGTTAGACGATGCTTTCGCCCAAGCGAACCAAATTCCGCAAGGCCCACAAGGGCCGGATTAAGGGCCTGACCAAGGGCGGTGCGGCGCTCAATTTCGGGGCCTATGGCCTGAAGGCTCTGGAGCCGGAGCGGATCACCGCCCGTCAGATCGAAGCCGCCCGTCGTGCGCTGACCCGTCATATGAAGCGTCAGGGCCGGGTGTGGATTCGGGTGTTCCCGGATCTGCCGGTGTCGAGCAAGCCCGCTGAAGTCCGGATGGGCTCCGGTAAGGGTGCGCCCGAATTCTGGGTGGCCCGCGTCGCGCCCGGTCGGATCCTGTTCGAAGTCGACGGCGTCTCGGAAGAGATCGCGCGGGATGGCTTCGCCCTGGCGGCGGCCAAGCTGCCGATCAAGACCAAGTTCGTCAGCCGTCTCGGAGGGATCTAAGCGATGGCCAGCAACAGCGCCGATCTGCGCCAGAAGACGTCGGACCAGCTCAAGGAGCGTGTGCTCGAGCTGAAGAAGACTCAGTTCAACCTTCGCTTCCGGAAGGCCTCGGGCCAGCTGGAGAACACTGCCGAAGTGCGTGCCGTGCGTCGCGAGATTGCGACCATCAAGACGCTGCTTGGCGAACGCGCCCGTAGCGCGTCGTAATAAGGAGACCCAACGCAATGCCGAAGCGCATTCTTCAGGGGACCGTGGTCAGCGACAAGATGGAAAAGACCGTGGTGGTCAGCGTCGAGCGGCGCGTGATGCATCCGATCTACAAGAAGTTCATCCGACGCTCCAAGAAGTACCACGCCCACGACGAAAACAACGTCTTCAAGATCGGCGACACCATCCGCATCCGCGAATGCCGCCCGCTCTCCAAGACCAAGTGCTGGGAAGTGATCGTCGAGCCCCAGGCTTGATGATCGCGACTGGGAATAAGGAACCCGTGACATGATCCAGATGCAAACCAACCTGGACGTCGCCGATAATTCGGGTGCCCGCCGGGTGCAGTGCATCAAGGTGCTTGGCGGCTCGCATCGCACCATCGCCACGGTGGGCGACGTTATCGTCGTGTCCATCAAAGAGGCGATTCCGCGCGGTCGCGTGAAGAAGGGTGACGTCCATCGCGCCGTCATCGTTCGCACTGCCAAGGAAATCCGGCGGCCTGACGGCTCGGCGATCCGGTTTGACACCAACGCCGCCGTGCTGATCAACAAGCAGGGCGAACCGATTGGCACCCGTATCTTCGGGCCGGTGACCCGTGAGCTGCGCGGCAAGAAGTTCATGAAGATCATTTCGCTCGCGCCGGAGGTGCTCTGATGGGCTCACTCAACGTCAAGAAAGGGGACCAGGTTGTGGTCCTCACCGGCAAGGACAAGGGCAAGAAGGGCGAAGTGATCGCTGCCTTCCCGAAGGAGTCGCGCGTCGTCGTCTCCGGCGTCAATGTCGTCAAGCGCCATCAGCGTCAGACCCCGGCTCATCCCGGCGGCATCATCGAGAAGGAGGCGTCGATCCACGTCTCCAACATCGCGCATGTCGATCCCAAGGATGGCAAGGCGACCCGGATCGGGCACAAAGTCCTCGAGGACGGCCGGAAGGTGCGCGTGGCGCGCCGCTCCGGCGAAGTGATCGACCGGTAAGGGAGGGACGATAAGATGGCACGTTTGCGCAACCATTACGAAACGGTCGTGCGTCCCGCCCTGCAGCAGGAATTCGCTTACAAGAATCCGATGCAGGTGCCGAAGCTCGAGAAGATCGTCATCAACATGGGTGTCGGCGAAGCGGCTCAGGATTCGAAAAAGATCGAATCTGCGGTGGCCGAACTGACCCTGCTCGCCGGTCAGAAGCCGGTGGTGACCCGGGCCAAGACCTCGATCGCGCAGTTCAAGCTGCGTGAAGGTCAGGTGGTCGGCTGCAAGGTCACCCTGCGGGCAGACCGGATGTATGAATTCCTCGACCGTCTGATCAACATCGCCCTGCCGCGCGTCCGCGATTTCCGCGGCGTTCCGGCCAAGAGCTTCGACGGGCGTGGCAATTACGCTCTCGGGCTCAAGGAGCAGATCATCTTCCCGGAAATCAATTATGACCGGGTTGAGACCATCCGGGGCATGGACATCATCTTCGTCACCACGGCCAAGTCCAACGAGGAAGCCAAGGCGCTCCTCAAGGGCTTCGACATGCCGTTCGTGGCCTGAGGGAGGTTTGGGGAATGTCTAAAGTGAGCTCGGTCGAGCGCAACAAGAAGCGCGAGCGGATGGCGAAGCAGTTCGCCACCCGTCGCGCCCGCCTGAAGGCGGTCGCCACCAACCGCGAAGCCAGCCCCGAGGAACGGTTCGAAGCCACCCTCAAGCTGGCCACTCTGCCCCGCAACTCGTCGAAGACCCGCGTGCGCCTGCGCTGCGAAGTCACCGGCCGGTCGCGCGGCAATTATCGTAAGTTCAAACTGTGCCGGAATAAGCTCCGCGAGCTCGCCTCGCAGGGCCAGATTCCCGGCATGGTCAAGTCCAGCTGGTAAGGGAGGACTCGCCATGTCCATGTCCGATCCTCTCGGCGATATGCTGACCCGCATCCGTAACGGCCAGCGGGCGCATAAGTCTGCGGTTCTTGCGCCGGCGTCGTCGCTGCGGGCCAACGTCCTCGACGTTCTGGTGCGTGAAGGCTATATCCGCGGCTACAACCGCGTTGACGTTCGTCCCGGTGTGGCCGAACTGTCGATCGAACTGAAGTATCACGAGGGTCAGCCGGTGATCCGGGAAATCTCGCGCGTGTCCAAGCCGGGCCGTCGGGTTTATTCCAAGATCGCCGACCTTCGCCGCGTCGCCAACGGGTTGGGGATTTCGATCCTGTCCACCCCGCGCGGCGTGATGTCCGACGCCGAGGCCCGCGCCCAGAACGTCGGCGGCGAAGTCCTCTGCGAAGTGTTCTAATCGGAGGCTCTCTACAATGTCGCGTGTCGGTAAATATCCGGTCACGGTGCCGTCGGGGGTCACGGTTCAGATCACCGGCGACAACCTGACCGTTAAGGGCAAGCTGGGCGAGTCCCAGCTGGTGATCCGGGACGACGTCGAGGTCACCCTCGACGACAACCAGGTGTGGGTTAAGCCGAAGCTGGAGACCAAGCAGGCTCGCATGATGTGGGGCACCACCCGCGCTCTGATCAATAATATGGTCAAGGGCGTGTCGGATGGGTTCACCATCATCCTCGAAATCAACGGCGTCGGTTATCGCGCCGCCGTCGAGGGTGCGACGCTGAAGTTGGCGCTCGGTTTCTCGCATGACATCCTTTATCCGATCCCCGAGGGGATCTCGATGAAGTGCGACAAGCCGACCCTGATCGCGATCAGCGGACGGGATCGTCAGCGCGTCGGCCAGATCGCGGCGGAAATCCGCTCCTTCCGTGGTCCCGAGCCCTACAAGGGCAAGGGTATCAAATACGAAACCGAGACCATCCTTCGTAAGGAAGGTAAGAAGAAGTAAGGGGCACCGCCATGATGACGCCGAAGGAATTGTTCGAGCGCCGCAAGCGGCGCGCCCGGCTGGCCCTCAAGGCGAAGAGCCACGGCCGTTTACGGCTGTCGGTCCATCGTTCGGGCCAGAACATCTATGCTCAGGTGATCGACGATGCGCGGGGGGTAACCCTCGCTTCTGCTTCAAGCCTGGACAAGGCCCTGCAGGGATCGTTGAAGACCGGGGCCGACAAGACGGCGGCCGCCGCCGTTGGCAAGCTGCTCGCCGAGCGTGCGGTTGCGGCCGGCATCACCGAGGTGGTGTTCGACCGCGGCGGCTATGTCTACCACGGTCGGGTCAAAGCCCTGGCCGACGCGGCGCGCGAAGGCGGCCTGTCTTTCTGAGGATGATGAGCAATGGCACGTACTCCCAATACTGACCGGCCTGAGCGCGGTCGCGGCGGCGAGCGCGGCGAGCGGGCTCCCCGCGGCCGTGGGGGCGAACAGACTCCGCGCGAACGCGAGGAATCCGAGTTCGTCGATAAGCTGGTTCATATCAACCGCGTCGCCAAGGTGGTCAAGGGCGGCCGTCGCTTCGCCTTCGCCGCTCTGGTGGTGGTGGGTGACGCCAAGGGTCGGGTCGGCTACGGCTCGGGCAAGGCCCGCGAAGTGCCGGAAGCGATCCGCAAGGCGACCGAGCAGGCCAAGCGCAACATGATCAAGATCGCCCTGCGCGAGGGTCGCACTCTGCATCACGATTCGTACGGCCATTTCGGGGCCGGCCGGGTTGTGCTGCGGGCGGCTCCGGCCGGTACCGGCATCATCGCCGGTGGCCCGATGCGTGCGGTGTTCGAGACCATGGGCGTCCAGGACGTCGTGGCCAAGTGCCTCGGCACCTCGAACCCGCACAACATGATCAAGGCGACCTTTGCCGCTTTGACCGCGATGGCGTCGCCGCGTAGCGTTGCCGCCAAGCGGGGCAAGAAGGTCGGCGACATCATCGGCCGGCGGGACGGCACGGCCGCCGCTGCCGCCACCGTCGCGTGAAGGGGAGAGGATCCATGTCCGGCAAGACCGTGAAGGTGACTCAGACCCACAGCCCGATCGGCCGCCCGGCCGATCAGCGGGCCACCCTGGTGGGTCTCGGGCTCAATAAGGTGAATCGGACCCGCGAACTCGAAGATACCCCGGCGGTGCGCGGCATGATCGCCAAGGTCCGCCATCTGGTGCGGGTCGAGGAGTAGGCGCTCCGGGGCCTGGGCGGACTTTCCGTCCGGGCCTCCGGATCACCACGAGGAAAAGACGATGAAGCTGAACGAAATTCGCGACAATCCGGGCGCCCGCTACGTCTCCAAGCGCCTCGGCCGCGGCATCGGCTCGGGTAAGGGCAAGACCTCCGGTAAGGGTGTCAAAGGCCAGAGCTCGCGTACCGGCGTCGCCATCAACGGGTTTGAGGGCGGTCAGATGCCGATCTATCGGCGTCTGCCCAAGCGGGGCTTCAAGACCCCGTTCCGCCTCGAATTCGCCGAAGTCAATCTCGGCCGCCTCCAGGCGGCGATTGATGCCGGCAAGATCGACGTGAGCAAGCCGATCGATGCGGCGGCGTTGCAGGCGGCGGGCCTGATCGGCAAGCTGCTGGACGGCGTGCGTCTGCTCGGCCGGGGCGCTCTGACCGCCAAGGTCACCCTGATCGTTGCTGGCACGTCGGCTTCGGCCCGCGTGGCGGTCGAACAGGCCGGGGGCAGCCTGGAAATCCGGGCTCCCAAGAAGGTCGCTCCGGTCGCCGCCGAAGCGTAAGGCGCCGACACACGGCTCCTGCGAGGGGTGGCGCCGCTTTGCGCCGCCCCTTTTGGCGTGCCTCCGGGCCGCTTTGCCCACCCTGGCGCCGGTCCCCCCGTGCGCTGGATCGAAAAATCCCGCCCTGCCCCGTCGTCTGGTCCGGTCTGATCCGGCGAGCCCCGGGAGAAGGGAGAATGGGTATAAAGGGGGTGGTGGTCGCGGCGCGGATGGCGTAAACGAAAGCGACGATCGACCCCGTATCATTTCCGCACCGGGAGTAAGGCATGGTCTCCGCTGCCGAGCAGCTCGCCTCCAATTTGAACTTTGGCGTGTTCGCCAAGGCGACCGATCTCAAGAAACGGATCTGGTTCACCCTCGGCGCCCTGGTGGTGTACCGCCTGGGAACCTGGATTCCCCTGCCCGGGGTTGACCCACAGGTATTGGGCGAATTGTTCAAGCAGAGTGGTGGCGGCATCCTCGGCATGTTCGACATGCTGGCCGGCGGCGCACTGCACCGCATGACGATCTTCGCCCTCAACATCATGCCCTACATCACCGCCTCGATCATCATTCAGTTGATGACCTCGGTCGTGCCTTCGCTGGAAGCGATTAAGAAAGAAGGCGAAGGCGGGCGGAAAAAGATCAACCAATACACCCGCTATCTGACTCTGGCGATTGCCACCGCCCAGGCCTATGGCATGGCGGTCGGGTTGGAAAGCATGACCGGCCCGGCCGGATCCGCGGTGTTTATGGAAAGCCATCTGCTGTTCCGCTTCTCTGCGGTCTGTACCCTGGTCGGCGGAACCCTGTTCCTGATGTGGCTGGGCGAGCAGATCACTGCGCGCGGAATCGGTCAGGGCACCTCCCTGATCATCATGGCCGGTATCGTCGCCGAATTGCCCGCCGCGATCGGCAGTACTCTCGAACTCGGTCGGACCGGCGCCCTGCCGGTGCTGCTGATCCTCGGGATTCTGTTGATGATGGTGGTGGTGATTGCCTTCATCGTCTTCCTGGAGCGCGCCCAGCGCCGGATCATCGTCCAATATCCGAAGCGGCAGGTTGGCAATAAGATGTTCGGCGGCGAAGCCTCGCATCTGCCGCTGAAGGTCAACACCTCGGGGGTGATCCCGCCGATTTTCGCCAGCTCGGTGCTGCTGATGCCGGCGACCCTGGCCCAGTTCTCGGCCAAGGACGGCCCGGAATGGCTGGTGACCGCCTCGTCGCTGATGGCCCATGGTCAGCCGCTCTATATCGGGCTGTATGTCACTCTGATCGTGTTCTTCGCCTTCTTCTATACCTCGATCGTGTTCAACCCGACCGAAACCGCCGAGAATATGAAGAAGTATGGCGGGTTCATTCCCGGCATCCGTCCCGGCAAGAGCACCGCCGAGTTCCTCGATTTCGTGCTGACCCGCCTCACCGTGATCGGCGCGGCCTATCTCGCCGCTCTGTCGGTGCTGCCGGAAATCCTGATCTCGAAATTCTCGCTGCCATTCTATTTTGGCGGCACCAGCCTGCTGATCGTGGTGTCGGTGACGATGGACACGGTGGCACAGATCCAGTCCCATCTGCTGGCCCACCAGTATGAAGGGCTGATCAAGAAGGCGCGCCTGCGCGGCCGCCGCTGACCAACCGGGGTGCTGCGGCACCCCGCAAGCAACGAGGGCGCGGAGACCGGCGCGGGCCGGATCCGCGTTCAACCAAGGGGAGGCTCGGATGGATATCATTCTGCTGGGGCCGCCGGGTGGCGGCAAAGGGACCCAGGCCAAGCGCCTGCAGGAAAAATACGGCCTGATCCAGCTTTCGACCGGCGACATGCTGCGCGCGGCGGTCAGCGCCGGCACCGAAGTCGGCCTGCGGGCCAAAGCGGTGATGGATGCCGGGCAATTGGTGTCCGACGAAATCGTGATCGCGATCATCGATGAACGGCTGAATCAGCCTGACGTCGCCTGGGGCGCGACCTTTGACGGCTTCCCCCGCACCGTGGCCCAGGCCGAGGCGCTCGACGCCCTGCTCGCCCGTCGTGGCCGCCGGATCGGCGCCGCGATCGAGATCCGGGTTCCCGACGAATTCATCGTCGAGCGGATCACCGGCCGTTTCACCTGCGCCCAGTGTGGTGCCGGCTATCATGATAAGTTCCAGCAGCCGAAGACCGAAGGGGTCTGCGACCGCTGCGGCGCCACCGACTTCATCCGTCGTCCCGACGACCAGGAAGAGACGGTGACCAAGCGGCTGGAAACCTATCATGCCCAGACCGCCCCGCTGCTGCCGTTCTATGAGGCGCAGGGCAAGCTGCTGGTGGTCGATGGCACCCAGGAGATTGAAGCGGTCACCCAGGCGTTGCAGGCGATCCTCGACCGCGCTGGCTGAAGGACGGCCCGGTCGGACCGACCGGGACCGCTCTGACGCTCTTTGAGATCCGGACGGATCGACGCAACAGGAAAATCCCTCCTGCCGCGATCCGTTCCGGGGGCGAGACGGTTGACTTTTCGCCGGTTCGCCCTATAATCCCGCACCTTCGGTTTTCCCGCCCTGGGAAAGGCCTAGGGCTGCGTTTTGTCGTAACGGCTCCGGGCGGTGCGTCCTGGCGCGGATTTTTTTCTGGTGAAGGAGTAACCAGCTTTGGCTCGTATCGCTGGCGTCAATATTCCGACGAACAAGCGCGTCGTCATCGCGCTGACCTACATTCACGGCATCGGCCGCACCAAGGCCAACGAAATCACCACCACGCTGGGTATCCCGGAGGATCGTCGCGTCAATCAGCTGAGCGATGACGAGGTTCTCAAGATCCGCGAACTGATCGACCGCGACTATCAGGTCGAGGGTGATCTGCGGCGCGCGGTGGCGATGAACATTAAGCGTCTGATGGATCTGGGCTGCTATCGCGGCCTGCGCCATCGTCGGGGCCTGCCGGTCCACGGCCAGCGCACCCACACGAATGCCCGTACCCGCAAGGGTCCGGCCAAGCCGATCGCCGGCAAGAAGAAAGTGACGAAGTAAGGAATACCTCAGATGGCCAAGCCTGCTGCTGCCGCACGTCCCCGTCGTCGTGAGCGCAAGAATATTACTTCGGGCGTCGCGCATGTGAATGCGACGTTCAATAACACCATGATCACCATCACCGATGCCCAGGGCAACACCATTTCCTGGTCGTCGGCGGGGATGCAGGGCTTCAAGGGCTCGCGCAAGTCCACCCCCTACGCCGCTCAGGTCGCGGCCGAGGATGCCGGCCGGAAGGCGTCCGAACACGGCATGCGGACCCTCGAAGTTGAAGTGAAGGGGCCGGGCGCCGGCCGCGAATCCGCGCTGCGGGCGTTGCAGGCGGTGGGCTTCCAGATCACGTCGATCCGCGACGTCACGCCGATCCCGCACAACGGGTGCCGGCCGCGCAAGCGTCGCCGCGTCTGATCGGGTTATTTTTCGGAACTTGCGCCGCCGGGTTTCCGCTCCCCATCGGGGGCGGCGATCCGGCGGCAGCGTCGTTCCGGTCCCCCCTCCCTGATCCCAGCATGAGGTCACGCTCGTGATTCAGAAAAACTGGCAGGAACTGATTAAGCCCAGCAAGCTCACTGTCGAGCCCGGCGCCGATTCGCGCCGTGTTGCCGTGGTGGTCGCCGAGCCGCTCGAACGCGGTTTTGGCATGACGCTCGGCAATTCGCTGCGGCGGGTACTGCTGTCCTCCCTGCAAGGAGCGGCCGTCACCGCGATCCAGATCGAAGGCGTGCTGCACGAATTCTCGTCGATCCCCGGCGTGCGGGAAGATGTCACCGACATCATCCTGAACATCAAGACCATGGGTCTGCGGATGCATGGCGAAGGTCCGAAGCGGATGAATCTGCGCGCGACCGGCCCGGGCGAAGTCAAGGCGGGGATGATCGAGGTCGGTCACGACATCGAGATCATGGATCCCGACCTCGTGCTCTGCACCCTCGACAATGGCGCCCAGCTCAATATCGAATTCACCGTCGAGACCGGCAAGGGCTATGTCCCGGCGTCGCAGAACCGGCCCGAGGATTCGCCGATCGGCCTGATTCCGATCGATGCGATTTTCTCGCCGATCCGCCGCGTCGCCTATAAGGTCGAGAACACCCGCGTCGGCCAGGTCACCGATTACGACAAGCTGTCGATGACGATCGAGACCAACGGCTCGGTGACCCCCGAGGATGCGGTGGCCCTCGCCGCCCGCATCCTGCAGGACCAGCTTCAGCTCTTCATCAATTTCGAAGAGCCGACCCAGGTGGTTGAGGAAGAGAAGCGCGATGAGCTTCCCTTCAACAAGAACCTGCTGCGCAAGGTCGATGAGTTGGAACTGTCGGTTCGTTCGGCCAACTGCCTGAAGAACGACAACATCATCTATATCGGCGATCTGGTGCAGAAGACCGAGGCCGAAATGCTCCGCACTCCCAATTTCGGGCGCAAGTCGCTCAATGAAATCAAGGAAGTGCTGGCGCAGATGGGCCTCCATCTCGGCATGGAAATCCCGAACTGGCCGCCCGAGAATATCGAGGAACTGGCCAAGAAGCTTGAAGAGCCCTACTGAGGCCCTTCCGGCACCGACGCCGGCCCTTTTTGCGGCCGGCGTCGCTTTGTTTCGATGTCCCTGACCGGGCCATCCCGGCCCGACCCAGACCGTTCACGCCCGCTGCGGCGGGGTGGCGGCCCGGTCCCACCATCGGTCTCGCCCGGCGAGGCCTAGGCGACGAGGAGAGTTTGAGATGCGTCATGGTATGTCCGGCCGTAAGCTGAACCGCGACAGTTCCGCCCGTAAGGCCCTGTTCGTCAGCCTGTCGAACGCCCTGCTGAAGCACGAGCAGATCCGGACCACCCTGCCGAAGGCGAAGGACCTGCGCCCGATCGTCGAGCGGCTGATCACCCTCGGCAAGCGGGGCGACCTGCACGCCCGTCGTCAGGCTTATGCCTTCCTGCGCGACGACAAGGTGGTGGCCAAGCTGTTCGCCGAAATCGGCCCGCGCTACCAGACCCGCCAGGGCGGCTATACCCGGGTGCTGAAGGCCGGCTTCCGTCATGGCGATTGCGCCGCGATGGCGATCATCGAGCTGGTTGACCGCAACCCGGCCGCCAAGGGCCTGGATTCCGGCCCGACCGCCGAAAAGGCCGCTGACGAATCCGAAGACTAAGGTCTGATCCGGCCGGGGGAGCGTCTGCTGCCCCGGCCGCTTCGATCGGCTGATCCCGTTCCGTTTGATCGTTTTCGCCCCGCCGGCCTGGGCCGCGCGGGCGTTGTCACGTCTGCGTCACACGCTTGACAAGGCCTTGGCCTCAGCGTAATACTGTAGGCGTGATGTAAAAGAAAGGAACGAAGACTTCGCGAAGTTGAGTAAGTGTCCTGTCAATGAACCTCATATCTACGATCTACGTGGTTTTCCACGAGAGAGAAGGAGGACATGGAAAAGGATATGACTCCACCGGGTCAGAAAGTGTGGTGTCCGCAGGAATGACACCGTGTGTTTTTACATCGCTGGAATTAATGTTGTCGGCGTTTGTGCCGAGTCCCATAGAGTCCAAAGACCTGTGACAACAGACAACAGCCCCGCGTTGAGCTAGCCTCACGCGGGGCTCGCTGTAGCGGAGCCAGGGGTCAGGCCAAAGCCGTCTGCTGGGTGAGATAAGCCTCCACCACGCTCTCGGCGGCCCCAAATTGGCGGACCCGCCCCCGATCAAGCCAGAGCGCCTTGTTACATTGGCTGCGGATTTCGCTCATCCCATGATGGGCAAAGACGGTGATTGCGGTCTGGTCGCACAAATGGCGCATCCGTTGTTCTGCCCGGGCGGCAAAACCGGCATCCCCGGCGGTAAACACCTCGTCCAGCAGCAAAATCTCCGGATTTTGGGCGGTCATCAGCGCAAAAGACAGTCGGAGCTGCATGCCTGCCGAGTAGGTCTTGACCGGCAGGCTGAGGAAATCGCCCAGTTCGGTAAAGGCTTCGACATCCTCGACCAGAGCGGCGCGGCGGGCCGCCGGAAGTCCCAGTAAAACCTGAGCCCGGGCGATATTTTCATATCCGGTCATCTCGCCGTCGAGAATCGCTCCCAGACTCAATAAGGCCGCCGTCCGCCCTTCGATCACGATCCGGCCGGCGGTGGGTTCGCGCAGCCCGGCCAACACCCGGATCAAGGTGGTTTTGCCGGCACCATTGCCGCCGATCAGACCGAGCCGGTCGCCAGCTTCCAGGGTGAGATCGATTCCATCCAGGGCACGCACCTCGACCACCCCGCGCCGCTGGCGGGAGATCGCCCCCCCCACCGCCAGCCGGGCCAGCGTGTGGCGAAAAGAACGGGCACAGCCGTCATAAATTGGGAAATCGACGGTTACCGCTTCGAGCTGGATTCGGGTCATCGCGTCATAACCAATAGGGAATACGGCGGCGGCAGACCGCAAACAGGCCGATCGCCAGCAGATTGAGCAGCACCGCCAGCCCGCTGACCATCAGCAAGGATGGAAGCGGCAGAATGTCGTCATAGATCGGCGCCCGGATCAGAATCAGCAGATGATGAACCGGGTTGATCTCGACCCACCATTTACTGGCCAGCGGCAGATCCTCGGTACGCCACATGATCGGGGTCATGAAGAAGGTCATCTGGCCGATCACCTCGATCACCGGGCCAAGGTCGCGAAAGCGTGCCCCCAGCACCGCCAGCATCAGCACCACTGGAAACAGCACCGCCCCGAGCAGCAGCAGACTGAGCGGCAGTTGCAGCAGCCCCCAGCCCAAGGAACCAGCCAGGATCATGTAAGCGGCCAGGGCTGCCACCAGGGTATGGAAATAAATCAGCAGATGGCGCACCAGGGTCCGCAATACATGACTGAGCAACGGCATCCGCAAGGCGTTGATGACGTGATGGGCCTCAAGAAAAATCCGGGGTCCCTCGGTCGCGGCCCCGAATAGAAACCCCCAGGTGACCATGCCAAGGGCGAGATAGGGCAGATAGATACGAATGTCGGTCTTCAGCACCGCGCTGAATAACATGCCGAGAAAGATGAAGGTGACGGACTGGCTGACGGTAATCCACCAGGGTCCGAGCACGGTTCGGTGATAGCGGATCAGGATATCCTGCCAACCGAGACCGACCCAAATGCGCCAGCCGCGCAAGGCTCCGGCGAGATCACGCCAAGCGGCCTCCAGGAGGAACCCTGGCCGGACACGTTCGACCAGAGGCAGAAGAACGGAGCGCATCACAAATATCCGCGACGGGAGCCTGAGCTAAAATCAACACAGGTTTGTTCCACATCTGATCCCGGAAATCACTACAAAATCGCAGCCTTCGCAACCATGAGACATCATTCTGATCCGAACTTGACCTGATGATCATTGCAAAATTTTGTTGATTCGCTGCGGCGGTGTAAAGTGTTGACGGAATCGTCCCCAGATGAGAACGACGCGATGAATCCGCCGAGGCAGAGCGACAAAATTTTGCGCCTGAGCACGCCTTTAACCCTGACCGGGATCTCGCTGCGGCGACGGCGAGCTAAGGATGAGGCGTTTTTGGCGGCTCTTTTTGCCAGCGTCCGCCGGCCGATGGTGGCGGGCTGGCCGAAAATGCGGCAAGAGGCCTTTCTCCGTGAGCAATTCGCTTTGCAGACTCGCCATTACGACCAGAGCTACCCGGACCTGTGGCCGGGAATTATTGAGCGGAACGGGATACCGGTCGGCCGTCTTTCCCTGTGGCGACAGCCGGAGGAAATCCGGGTGGTTGATTTGGCGTTGCTGCCGGAAGCACGGGCGCAGGGGCTGGGCGGCGAATTACTGCGCTGTGTCCAGGCCGAGGCGGTGCACCACCGGCAGCGGGTTTGCCTACACGTCGACCTCGCCAACCCGGCGTTACGATTGTATCGCCGGCTTGGCTTTCGGCCCGAGGGGGCGCAGACCTTTCCCGACCAATTGATGGTTTGGTCTGGGGAGGGCGAGGTTACTTCGTCAGTTGGGACAGAATCCGGGACAGGGACGGAACGTGCGGGATCAGATTCGGCTTCACCAGGGTCAGACCGGCCAGAATTAGGCTGACGACAATCACCCCGATCGCCACCAGCGAGGGTCGCCCGGCCCCGCGCCGCAGCGGGACTCGTTCGGAATAAGACAGGCCCGATCCGGGCAAGCCGACCGTGCCCCGCACGCCGTCGCGGCTGAGGTTGACCGTCGCGCCCCGTCCGCCCAGCGACAGGCTGATTCCGCTTTTGCTGAGGTTGACCCACAAACCGGGGGCAATTTTCAAGACTTCGCGAACGCGCAAACCCATGGTCTTCTCATCCCTGGTTCTAACTGAGGATCACGACAGCATAACCGAAGCGGCGCGGCCCTGTCGATTTTGTCGGGCTCTGCCCGAACCCGCCGGGGCAATGCCCCGGACCCCCTATCTTTTTCGAAAAAAAAGAAAAAAAGCGGGGAGCGGGGCGGCAGCCCCGGATTTCAGGCTGGGAGCAAGCCGCCGATGGCAGAGACGGGGGGGAGCTGGAGGAGATGTTCGAAGGCCTCAACCGGCAATGGTCGGGAGAAATAAAAGCCCTGCACCACCGCGCAACCGGCCTCCCGCAAGAAACGGAACTGGGCTTCGGTCTCGACCCCTTCGGCCACCAGACCCAGCCCCAGGGCATGCGCCATTGCAATGATCGCTCGAACAATTTCGGCCCCGTCACGCCCCTGGTCAATATCGCTGACGAAGCCGCGATCAATCTTCAGGGTACTGATCGGCAGGCGACGCAAATAACTCAGATTGGAATAACCGCAACCGAAATCATCGATCGCGATATCAAACCCGTAATCACGCAATCGCCAGAGCAAGGCAATGGCCAGATCCGGGTCATGCATCACTGCCGTTTCGGTCACCTCAATCTCAATCAAAGCCGGCGAGATGGCGGACTCTTCCACGATGGCGATGAGTCGCTGGATATCACGTTCGCGCTGGAAATGACGGGCGGACAGATTGACCGCCACCGCAATCTCGCCCAATCCCCGCTCGCGCCAGGAACGGATCTGGCGACAGGCGCGCTGCATCACCCATTCCCCCAGCGCCACAATCAAATCACTTTCCTCGGCCTGGGGGATAAAGTCATTGGGAGGAATCAGTCCCTCCCCCGGCCGGCGCCAGCGGACCAACGCTTCAACCCCGACAATCGTCCCGTCCTGGGTCTGAATCTTCGGCTGATAATGCAGTTCAAGTTGATCCTGGGCGATAGCATGACGGAGCGCCACGGCAATATCCAGCCGGCGCAACGCCCGACTGTTCATCGCCTGATCAAAGAAATGAAAATTATTCCGGCCGCGCCCCTTGGCCTCAAACAAGGCCATGTCGGCATTCTTGATCAACGCCGTCACATCACGGCCGTCCTGGGGGTAGAGGCTGATCCCGATCGAAACCCCAATCCGGATCAAGGTGTTATTCAGGGCCACCGGGCCGCCGATCGCCTCGATCAGATTCTCCGCCACCGTCGCCGCTGCACCGGGCGAGGCAATGGTTTCCAGCACCACCACGAACTCATCTCCCCCCCAACGGGCAACGGTCTCCGTCCCATGCACGACCCCGGCAATCCGTTCCGCCACGGTTCGCAGCAGACGATCGCCCTGTTTGTGGCCCAACGTATCATTGACCACTTTGAAATTATCGATATCGGCAAACAGAACCGCGATCTGGCGCTGGTGACGCTCGGCAACGGCAATGGCATGGCCCAGCCGGTCTTCCAGCAATTGCCGATTGGGCAGGCCGGTCAGTGAATCATGATAAGCAAGGTGGTGGATATCGCGGCTGTGCTGGTCGATCTCAGCAAGTAGTTGATTATAGGCATCGACCACTTCTCCCATCTCGTCACGGCCCTGCCACACCAGCGGCTCGCGCCCTTGAGTCGAGGCATTGCGGTACAGCGAATCCCGCAACCGGCGGAGCGGACGGGCCACGATCCGTCGCACCGCCAGCAGGGTCGCCCCGCCCAACAAGGTCAGCGCCCCCAGCAGCACCAACAGACCTGCCGTTCGCTGATCGTGGATTTCGGTCCGCACCAGATGATCGTCGAACACCACCTCCAGCCGGCCGAGCGCAATCACAGTGCCCGGGGCGGGATGGAGCAGCGGAATCGTCCGCGACAGCAACACCGCATCGGCGCTCCCGGCCTGATGTCCCCGCACCTGTGCAATCAGCGCACCCTCGGCCCCGATCAGCCGGGCCTCGGCCAGTTCGGGAATCTGGGCGGCCGCTGCGAACAAGCGGGCGACGGTGATATCGTCAAATTCCCACAGCGGCTTGGTCACCGCCGCCGACAGAGTCAAAGCAAAATTGTCGAGGCGCAATTGCAACGCTGCCATCCGTCCCCGCGCGTCGATCCGTTCGAACACGAGAAACATCACCACCGTGCCGACCAGGAGTCCGGGCAGGATCAGCAGCAACAACTTGGTCGCGATGTCACGGGGGAAAAACAGGGGCACCGGGCAGGTCCTTATTCGGCAGGGCGGCTGTCAGACGGAGCGAAGGAGACAGAGGACGGGGCGAGGGCCGCCAGCTGGCGATCGATTGCCGCCACTTGCGCGGCCAGATCCCCTCCGTCAGCCCCCCGAATGATCCGCCAGCGTTTTTCCAGCAAATCCAGCCGGCGAACCGGGACCAAATAGGAATCGTCGGCCGGGACAAAGCCGCCCTGATCCGGATCGGTCGGGTCAATCAGATCCAGCCGGGCCAGCTCCGCCCGTTCCTCGGCCAGAGTTGCCGGGCTTTTGCCGGGAAAAGGACGGCCCAATTGCAGAAAAAAAGCCTGGATTCGCGCGCGCAGCGGTTCGGGCAAATCACGGTCCCACAGCAGCGGGTCAGCCGGAATCGGCGGCGAACGCCACAGTTCGCGCACGGCCGCCACTCGATCAGGCCGAGTCCGGGCGAGATGCAGCAGGATCTTGCTCGACACGGTGGCCGCATCAATCCGGCCGTCTGCCACCGCCGCGACATTATCAGGATGAGAGGCCACCACCACCCGCAGAAAGCTGTCCTGCGGGTCAAGACCATGAGGCTGGAACAGAGTCAGGCGCGGCACCACGGTGCCCGAGGTCGAGTTTTGATCCCCCATGCCGAGGGTCAGGCCGGGGGCGGCGCGAAAGAGGGCCTCCGGGCTGGTAAAGGGAGAGTCCCGCCGGACAATCAGGACCGAATGATAGAGAGGCGCCGCCGCCGGAGCAGCAAACACCGCGCCCCGAGCCTTGTCGACCGCCTCGATCGCCGCCTTATTGCCGAAGGAGCCGAGTCGATCGCGATCCGTCCGCATGGCCCACACTGCCCCAGCATAATCGGGGTACCAGTGCGGTTCCACCGTCACCCCGAGCCAGTCGGACAGACGCGACAACAACGGGCGCCACGCGGCCTCGGCATCGGCCTGACTGCGCGCCGACAACAGGGCGAACCCGAGAGAGTCCCCCGCCGACGCCGGAAAGGCCGTCACGATCAGAAATAGGGACAGAAACAGGGCCGCAACCATCAACCAGGTTCCGCAGAGGAGGGCGAGACAAGCGGCGCGATGACCAGCTTGTCGGGGGATTGCTTGGCCGCTTTCTTGAACCGGGCAATTGCTGCCGAAATATCGTCGGTGGTGACGCTGCGCGCACCGGGGGGCAGAACCACCAGCACCGCACTGGCCGACAACAGCGGAAAATGGCGGGTCTGACCGTCGCGATCCTGGGCGATGATGCCCCGATGGGTCCGGGCCTCCTGGTCGTAGAAGCTTTCCGCATCGGACGCGAAACGGGCGATCAGGCCACTGATGGCCTCCCGGGCCGCATCGGCGCCGATCCCTTTGATCGCAATAAAAAAATCATCTCCACCGATATGGCCGATGAACCAGTGCCCCGGCGCGCCACTTTTACGGCACAATTCGGCAAACAGCAGAATGGCCCGGTCGCCTTGGCGAAAGCCGTATGTGTCGTTGAAGGGCTTGAAATAATCGAAATCAAGATAAGCCAGCACCGCACCATCGCCGGCCGCAACGCAAGCCGCGACATAATCCTCGATCAGGAGATTCCCGGGCAGTTTGGTCAGCGGATTCTCATCCCGGGCCCGGGCCAGAGTCTTGTCATGCATTGCCCGAATCAGCGACGGAGCGGTGAGAAAGCCATGATAGAGGCGGTGTTCGGTGATCAGAATTCCCTCGGCATCCTCGATCGCCGCATAAATCGCCAGCATCTGATCGAGCGGCGTGGCGATATCCGCCACCGGACAACGCACCACGAAATCCTGCAAGGTCCGCCCCAACGCCTTATTGACGATCAGATCTTTGCCGAAGGCAGAATAAGCGTAATTCTTGAGATCGCTTTCGCGCACCAGACCGAGCGGACGCCCTGACCGATCGACCACCGGAATATGCGTGGTGTTGCGATCGCGGGCGAAACGGTCGAACACATCGCGAATCGGGGCATCGATCAGGATCGCCGGCACCGGATTCATCTGCTGGACCACCCAGGGCTGATCGATCTGGCGACGTTGTCGCTCGTGCCGGGCCAGGGCTTCGACTTGGTCATAGACCGGCCCAAGATCGGCAAGATTGGGAGTCGGCGGGGCGAGATGGCGGCCCTGGACCAGATCCAGGCCGAGTTCGCGACACAGGGTCAATTCACGCCCGGTCTCAACCCCAACCGCGATCACCTCGATTCCCAGGGTGCGGGCCATAGTGATGATTTGCGACAGCACCACGCGTTTGCGGGCGTCACTCTCAATGCCGCGCAGGAAAGCCCGGTCGATCTTGAGGAAATCAGGGTCGCAGCCGAGCAGCAAGGTGAAAGGCTCTGCCGCCGTCCCAAAATGATCGAGCGCGACCAGCCCCCCCTGACGGCGCATCGTCGCCAGCGCCTGCAACGGCGGCGCAGCCATGTCGGCAAAGCCGGTAATTTCGGTGACGATGGCGGCAAACCCCGCATGCAGCAGACTGTGCGAGGCCTCCATCACCGCATTGAGTCCGGACATAATCCGGGGGTCAAGATTGAGGAACAGCGTCCCGGCGGTCAGAACGGCGGAATCCGGGGCCAAGGCCGCAATTCTGGCCCGGATCGCGAGTTCAAGATCAACCAGAGTGCCCTTTCGCCACGCTTGGTCAAACAGCGCCTCGATCGACTCATATCCGAGTCGTTCCCATCCTCGCACCAGAGCCTCGTGACCGAAGCACTGACCGGAATGAATGTTGACGATGGCCTGAAACGCAACGTCGAGATCGGAATACCCGCCCATCTCCTCCACACTCGACTTTCTGAACCGGCCGGTCGGACCCAGGCGAAAACCGCCCTGCCCCCTGATCGGGCGAAAGCATTATAGCGAGACTGCCGGCTCTGACCAGGAAAGCCCGCCGCAGTCATAAATGAATCATTTTTTTATGAAAGATCTTTATTTGAGACAAAGTGTAATGGTTCGTGAGGCTTTCAACCTAAGGTGATTTCCGTTCCCTCACGAGCCAGGGTTGCCTTGTCCCAGGCTGCTGTCACTCTGGCCTCAATCGCGGCGAGGGCTTGGTCATCCCGGTCGGGATCGTGGTGGACCAGCACCAATTGCCGCACCCCGGCGGCCCGGGCGAGGCGGAGCCCCTGTTGCCAGGTTGAATGGCCCCATCCGACCCTGGTGGCAAAGGTCTCATCCGTATAAGTGGCGTCATAAATCATCAGATCAGCCCTGTCGATCAGACGGAGAACCGCCGGATCGAGGAGGCCGGGCTGATGTTCGGTATCGCTGACGATCGCGATCACCCGCCCCCCCGCCTCCAGCCGGTAGCCACAGGCCCCGCCGGGATGGGAGAGCGGCGCCGTGATCAGACGCACCCCTTCGGCCGGGCTCAATAGCGCGCCGACTTCGAACGCTTCGATCGTGGCGATTCCTGTCATCCGTTCCAGCGGAACCGGAAAATTGGGCGGCTCCATCTGCCGGGCCAGGGCGGGACGGGGTCCGGCCCCGCCATCGAGCTGTGGACCGTAAATCCGCAGCCGAAAGGCCGGATCATAGCCGGGGGTGAAAAACGGCAAACCGGCGATATGGTCCCAATGATAATGGGTGAGAAACAGATCGGCGGCCTTCACCCCGGTAGCGACGAGATGAGCGCCGAGCGGACGTAACCCGGTTCCGGCATCAAAGATCAGCAGCCGGTCGCCCAGACTCAGACCGATGCAGGTGGTATTGCCGCCATAAATCAGGTGATCCGACGCCGGACTGGCGACAGACCCCCGCACTCCCCAGAACCGAACCCGATTTTCCATCCGGTTCGCTCTCCCTGACGTTTTTCGCTTTTCAGGCTATCGCCCGCGTCGCGCTACGCCAATGCACGGGATCACATTGATCAGGGCGGATGCCGTGTTGTTGGGCTGCCGCCCAAACCCGCCTGGGGCGAGGCCCCAGACCCCCTTTTCTTTTAAAAAGAAGGGGGTTCGGGGTCTCCCCGAGCGGGTCCGGGCGGCAGCCCGGCAACGTCAGTCCTTATGAGCAAACATCTGCGAAATCAGCGGCGCACCAAAAAGCTGATGCAGCACCGCCGCCGCGACATGGACGATCAGATACAGCCACAGCAGGGAGGAGAAGAACTCGTGGATCCCCTCGGCCAGTCCGCCGATCAGCCCCAGACCATTCGGGCCGGCAACGAGAAACAGCACGGTGCCGGTCACTGCCATCACGCTGACCACGATCAGACCGAAGCCCTGCACCGCTCCCACCAGCGGAGTCGGCACGTCGGATTCCGGCAGCTTGCGCTCCCGCAGGGCGGCGAAGGTGGCCTTGGCATCGGCAATCAGAGCGGCACGATCCGCCGCCTTGATCCAGGGAAACAGATAATAAGGTGTGGCCCGGTATTTGGGCAGCATATAGCCCCAGTGCGCCACCAGCAGGGCGGCAACCGCGAGGCCGGCAAATTCATGAAGGGTGAACAGGAAATTACCGGGATGGCTCGAGCTGGGATGGACCATTACCAGACTGAGCAGCAGTTGCAGAATCACCCCGGCGGCGAGAAAACGGTGCAGCAACCGGGTCGTTTTGTCATGGGTCATCATCGTGTCTCCTGAAACGAAAAGTGCAGGATAAGCCCCCCGAGATGAACCAGAACCGAACAGCCCGACCTCAGCGCGGTTCGCGCCCCTTGAGAAAGAACGCCACGGCCTGGGCACGATTACCGACCGCGAGCTTGTCGTACAGGTTCTTCAGGTGGAACTTGACGGTATTAAGCGAGATATCGAGCTGGGTCGCCATCTGCTGATTGGTCAGCCCCCCCGCCAGAGCGGCCAGCAATTCCCGTTCGCGCGGAGTCAGACCGGCCAGCGGATCGCTGGCAAGACTGGCAACATCAATGAACGGGAACACCATCCGCCCACTTGCCACCGCAATGATAGTATCGACCAGTTGCTCAGGCGGCTCACGCTTCGAGCAGAATCCAGCGGCGCCCAGCGTCATGGCCTGACGCGGCACGTCAGGATTGGCACTGCCGGTATAAACGATCACCCGGGGCGCCTCGGGACGGCCCCGCAGGGATTGCAACACGCCGCGCCCATCGACCACCGGCATTTCCCAGCCGATCACGCCGACCCGGAACGGGACCTTGTCGAGCAATTCGAGGAAACGCTGGCCGTCATTGGCGAGTCCAGCAATGGCAAAACGCTCGTCCCCTTCGAGCAGCTTGACCAGACTGCTTTGCAACAGCGGGTTCTTTTCCGCGATAACGACGGCGATCGGTCGGTTTTGAGGACCAGGCATGGACGGCTTTCTCTCCCACGGGGTCGTTCCGACCCTACCCTATCGGGCCGTAATAGATAACGCTAATGCCTGTTTTCGCAAAGGCACAATGCGCGGCGCGGCGGCGCCGATCCGGAGCGCGGGGGAGGGGAACGACGGCGGAGGCTCCGCCACCGTGACGGGCGGAACCGCCCGAGCCCCGAAGACCGGCAGCAGCCGGACGGGGCGAACAACGGCACTCGGCCGGAACGCCCTGCCCGGGGGCAGGCGCCCGGCGAAGGGGATCAGGCCTGCTCAGCCCAGCGCGAAACGTCGACCCGACCGGGATCGGCGGCACGAACCGGCATCGGAGCCGGCGCAGCAGGCGGAGCAACAACAGCCGGCTGAACCGCCGGAACCACCACTGTGCGAGTCACGGGGGCCGGGGCGGGGGTGGCGGCTGGCGTGGGCGCAACCGGGCGTTCCGGCTCGATTCGAACCGGCTCGACCGACACGGTTTCGACCCGGACCATCGGCGCCGATTCGGTCGGCGTCAAAGCGGCGTGATGGGTCACCGGCGCCCGATGGCCACCGCTGCCGGGACGATAAACGAACCCCTGAGTCTGATAGACTCGGGAGCCAAGCTCGCCAACCGGACGGTAGAACACCCGCACCTGCGACCAGTCATTATTGGGGGACACATCCACCACCGGCACGGCGCGGGCAACCTGCCCCCGGCCGGGACTGCGGTGCGGCGCCCAATTGGCATGATCGACCAGCAACTCGCGGCCATTGACCACCCGGCGCACCACCGAGACATGCCCATGGGACATCCGTCCCTGGCGCTTGAACACCAGCACCGAGCCTTCACGCGGGGCGCGTCCCCGTTCATAAACACCTGCGGCGGCATCCCACCAGCGCCAAGCATCTCCTTTGAGATTCAAGCCGCTGGCATCACGGGCGTAGGCGACGCATTGCATGGAAGGCATCGCTGCCTCCGCCTGCTGTGGCATCGCCAGGGCCACCATCGCAACCACAGTCAGGGTCACGGGAAGAATGGTCTTGGTCCGCACCGGTCTCCTCCCTCCGGTTATTGGTGGCGCCGATTGTGTCAATCCAAAATCCCGATGGCAACCGTTTTTGTGAAACAAGTCACATTTTAGCCGCACCCAGCTTCCGCCCGACCAGACCAATCCGGCCCTTCCGGGGGGCTGCCGCGCCCGCTATGATCGCGCCCCCGATTAGGAGGATTTGATTCTGGTACGAGTGTGTTCGATCGCGACGGGGGCAGCCCTTTTGGCCCTGGCCCTCTTCCCTTTTTCTCCGGTGGCCGGTGCGGCCGAGCCTGCCCCGTTGGTGATCGGGGGCGGCGAGGTGTCCGGCTATTATTATCCGGTGGCCGGAGCCTTATGCCGGGTGATCAACAAGGAACGGCCGCACGGGCACACCTGCGCGGTGATGCCCTCTTCCGGTTCGGCCGCCAATATCGCCAGCCTGCGCAACGGCGAGGTTGATCTGGCGCTGGTGCAATCGCGGGCCGCGTTATTAGCCCTAAAGGGGGAGGAGGGGTTCCGCGAGAGTGGTCCTCAGCCGGATCTCCGCGCTTTGATGGCGCTGCATGGCGAGGTGGCGGTGGTGCTGGCCCGTCCCGGCTCTGGAATCGAGCGGCTGGCCGACCTCAAGGGCAAACGGGTCAATCTCGGTCGTCCGGGATCGTTCCAACGAACGATGGCGGAAACGGTGTTGGAAGCGGCGGGGATTTCCCAGGGGGATTTGTCGGTGCTGGTCGAACTCGACCTCGCGGAACAGGTGACCCAATTATGTGAAGGCAATATTGACGCCGCTTTGTTCACCGGAATCCATCCGATGCCCGAAGTTCAGTCGGCCATCGAGGAATGCGGCGCGACCCTGGTGCCGATTCGTGACAAGGCGATTGAGCCGTTCTTGCGCAAGACTCCGTGGCTGTCCCGTTTCGTGATTCGCAGCGGCACCTATGACGGGCAGAAGACCGAGGTGCCAGCGTTGGGGATGAAGACCATCCTGGTGACCAGCCGTCTTTCGACTGAGGAGGTAGCCGAAGTGATGCGGGCGATCTGGGGCAATTTCAGCGCCTTGACCCGTCTTCACCCGGCCCTCAAAGATCTGAGTCGCACCGACTCCAGCCGGGACGGGAGTCCGATCCCGTTCCATGAGGGTGTCGAGCGCGCCACCCTGCCGGAGAAGAAATAGCGGGGCTGCCGCCCCGCACCCCGCTTGGGGCGCGCCCCAAACCCCCTTTTTTTCGAAAAAAAGGGGGGGATTAAGGGGGCGGGAAGAAGGCGTCAGGTTCACCACGGCAGGACAGCGGCAACGGGACCTGCTCGAAGCGCGGTCCCGCCGCAAAAACAGCCGTCGCCGCCCGGTCGGGGTACAGTTTGCGGTAAGCGTCCCACACCGCCCAGGAGGGGGTGAAGCGCAAGTCCGGGATATCGTCGGCCGGGCCATTGGCATTATCGATCCCGACCAAGGCACCCTCGTGAAACACGCCCCCGCCAGACATGCCGGGGTGGGCCTCAAGCCGGGCCACCACCTTGCAGCGAAACTGGCCGGAAGCGCCGGCCCGGCCGAGCGAGGTATAGGTTTCCTGGTCGTAATCGCGGAACATAAAGGCACGGCCGGCGGCCGCATGCAGGCGTTCATGGCCCTCCGCCCAGCCGGCTGCGACCAGATCAACCCCACCGACCCCGACCGGCAGGGTTCCCCAGATCACCGGTTCGACCCCGGCCAATGGCGCCAAGTCGATGGTGGCAAAAGCCAGGTCAAGCGCCCCATTCACGCGCACCGCTTCCAACCGGCCACTGACCAGCAGGTGATCCGGGCCGGGAGCAAAGCGCACTTCGCCTTCGACGAAGACTCGACCTGGGCCGTCCTCGACCAACCAATCTTCAACTTGGTGAGCAGTCAGGGCGATCGTACCAAAGCGGTCGAGCAGGACGCAGGAGCCCCGCCCTTCCACCCCGGGACGGCGGGTGATCACCAAGCCGCAACAGCGTCCCAGTCGTTCCGCCCATGGCTGCTCGGCAGCAACCCGAACAAAACCGGTGGTCCGGGCCGGTGAGGCTGCGGCGGCGGCCAGATCATCCTCCGGGCCGGACGAGCGCGGGGAAGAGCGCAGACCGAGCAGGCCCACACCGGCCACCGCACCGAGACCAATCAACATCGCCCGGCGGGCGTTGAAAGGCTCAGGGGGAAGAGGCGGCACCATGGTCAGATCAGTTTCTCTGCGCGCAACGCCGCCTGGGTCGCCGGTAACAGCCGAACCCGCTCGGCGTGCGCCGCCAGGGCCGGCCAGTCGGTCAAAGCAATTCCGACCCGGGGCAACCAGGACAACACGGTGAACAGATAGAAATCGGCCACTCCGGGGGCCGTCCCCAGCAGATAGGGACCCGTTCCAATGGCCGCATCGGTAAAATCAAACCGGCGGCGCAGCACGGCCTTGTTGACCTCTTTCGCCTCAGGCGAATAGGCCGGGTTGAACAGTCCGGCCACCGGCTTATGCAATTCCGTCGCGATGAACACCAACCATTCGATCAGACGGGGATAAAGCGGATCTTCTGGCCGGGGCGCCAGTCCGGCCCGGGGCGCCTGGGCGGCAAGATCGAGCAGAATCGCCACCCCCTCGGTCAGCATCGAGCCATCATCGCGGCGGAGAGCCGGCACATATCCCTTCGGATTGATCTTGAGGAAATCCTCGCCGCTTTCGGTTCGTTTGGTCTTGAGATCAACCGCTTCAGCCGAGAAATCGAGCCCGGCGGCGATCAGGGTGATATGGGTCGCCAGCGAGCAGGCCCCAGCTTTGTAATAGAGTTTCATCATCTCCTCCGTGTCGGTGGCGAGGTCAGGGTAGTCGTATCTCTCCCGCTGCGGCCCTGCATTGTACGCAAAGCGGGAACGCGACGGAGAGGACGCCTCAGCGCCGCTTCGCCGGCTTGACCAACGGGAAGGCGAGCAACCGGCGGTAGAGGGCGAACACCAGCACCAGTTCAACCACCACGGTAACAATCCGGTAGGCGAGATCAAGGGCGGAATAATGGCTCATCAGCAGACCATCGGCCGGCAGCGCCGGAACCAGTCCCTGAGAGAAGGCCAGCCCGAACAACGTCCCCGGCCCGAGCGCCCCGGCCATTCCTGCCGCCGCCCAGCGCCAACCCGATTTGCCCCGGGGGCGCGCGGCCCGGAAAAAAGCGATTGCGGCACCAAACGCGATGATCAGACTGAGCATCCCGACCCCCCGGCCAAAACGATGATTCCGTTGACACTTAGCCCGGTCGCCCCAGCCATGCCAGCCGAAAAATCAGCCCCTGCCCTTTCGCCTGGCGATGATCGATCTTGCTATTGGCGGGGGATCGGCCGAAAGTGACCGAATCAAACCTGCCTAGAGAACCGACCCACTGTCGCTCGGCACTTGATGCGGGCCTCGAAGGTGTGGTCCGCTTGTTTTCCTTGACCGGAGATTTTCCATGCCGAACGGCACGATCAAATGGTTCAACGCCACCAAGGGCTATGGCTTCATCGCCCCTGACAATGGCGGCCCCGATGTCTTCGTTCATATCTCGGCGGTGCAGCGCGCCGGACTGACCAACCTCAACGAAGGCCAGCAGGTGTCGTTCGAGGAAGCCCCCGACGCTCGCAAAGGCAAGACCTCTGCGGTGAACCTGAAGACTCTTTAGGCTCCGCGTTCAGGCCGCCTTCCCCGGAAGGCGGCTCTCCGCCGCCCCCCTTTCCGCCCCTTCCCCCCCGCGCGCTCCACTGTTCCCACCCGCCCGTACCGTTGACCGCAGAGCTGTCCCGCTGCGCGACAAGGATCCCGACACCGTGACTCGCCCGCTTCTCTCGGACGCGCCCCGGCGCGTCGTGTTCGCCACCATCGGTTCGTTTGGCGACCTCCACCCTTATCTGGCGCTGGCGCTGGAGCTGGTCCGTCGTGGACACCGCGCCGAGATCGCCACCAGCACGCTGTACCGCGAGCGGATCACCAGCCTGGGCATTGGCTTCCACCCGCTTGGCCCGGATTTCAACCGGATCCAGTCGGTTCCCGGCCTCGTCGAACAGGTGCTCAACCCCCGTTCCGGCGCCGAAACCCTGATCCGCGATGTGGTGATGCCCAGCCTGCGCGACTCCTTTGCCGATCTGGCGGCCGCCGCTCAAGGCGCCGATCTGCTGGTCTCGCATCCGCTGACCTTTACCGCCCGATTGGTGGCCGAAACCACCCCCGGCTTGCGCTGGGCCTCCACCTTTCTCGCCCCCTTCACCGCCTTTTCCGCCATCGACCCCTCGGTGATGGCCGAAATCCCCTTCCTCGGGGCCCTCCGCCCGCTCGGCCCCACCCTGTTCCGCCAAATTCACAAACTGGTGATCAAACGGGCGCGGGAATGGAGTACCCCCTGGCACGATCTGCGGATCGAACTGGGCCTGCCGCCCGCCCCCGACCCGCTGTTCGCCGACCAGCATGCCCCCGACCTGGCCCTGGGCCTGTTCTCGCCGCTGCTGGGACAACCGCAAGCCGACTGGCCGCAAAACAGCCAAGCCACCGGCTTCCCCTTCTTCGATGCCGAAGCCACCAGCGGCTTGTCACCGGACCTCGACGCCTTCCTGAACGATGGCCCGGCCCCGGTGGTGTTCACCCTGGGAACCGCGATGGTCCGCCGCCCCGGCCGATTCTTCGAGGAAAGCCTGACGGCCGCGCGCCGCCTCGGCCGCCGCGCGGTAATCTTGGTCGGACGGGACTCGCGCCTGCCCACCGGACTGGTGTCTCCCTCCGCCCTGGCGGTCCCTTACGCCCCTTTCCCCCTGCTGTTCCCGCGCGCCGCCGCGATTGTCCATCATGGCGGCATCGGTACCACCGCCCAGGCGATGCGCGCCGGCCGCCCGATGCTGGTGGTGCCCTTCGGCTTTGATCAACCCGACAATGCCGCCCGCGTCACCCGTCTCGGCATCGCTCGAACCCTGCCGATCGGCCGCTATAACGCCACCCGGGCCGCCGCCAATCTGGCCGACTTGCTCGATTCGACCACGTGCCCGCAGCAGAGCAAAACCATCGCCGCAACCATCGCCGCAGAAACCGGCACTGAAACCGCCTGCGACGCACTGCTGACCCTGCTCAAAACATCTTAAAAAGAAGGGGGTCCGGGGCATCGCCCCGGCCGGGTGCGGGCGGGAGCCCGCCTGTGTCACGGCACAGGACGGAACGGCTGAACCCGAGGCGGCTCTACGCCCAGCGCAGCGAGATCCGCCGTAAGACGAGCCAAACTGGCCTCATCAACCCAGGCCGGATCAGCCGTAATCCGCAAATCACGGGGCGTCCCCGCTGCCAGCAAATGCAGCAAACTGGCCCGGGCGCTCTGCCCGCTGCCCACCACCCCGGTCAAACGATCGTAATCCTCAAATGGTGCCTTGATATCAAAACCGACCCAATCGACCAGCGGCAGAATCGCGGCGAAACGGTCAGGAAAGGCACCAGAGCTATGCAAACCAATCTTGAAGCCAAGCGCCCGAATGGCGGCGATCCCCTCAGACAGATCCGACTGAAACGTCGGCTCCCCGCCCGAAAACACCACCCCATCCAGCAAATCACGCCGCCCCGCCAGAAAGGTCATCACCTCATCCCAGGCAACCGGGGCCGGGGCCCGGGTCGGCAACAAATGAGGATTGTGACAATAAGGACAGCGCCAGGGACAGCCCTGGAGAAACAGAGTGGCGACCAGATGGCCCGGCCAGTCGCAACTCGACAGCCGGGCCAGTCCGCCAATCAGCGGCGACCTCATGCGGGATCGCGGTCGAGGCCGCAGCAGGCTTCCGAAAAATAACGACGCTCGGAAAACTCGCCCTGCTTCCCCTGGTTGAACGAAGCAATCGGACGATGATAGCCCATCACCCGAGTCCAGATCTCACAGGGCTGACGCTCCTCATCGCGAAGATCAAGAGTGGAGTCCAAAGCAGGCGTCGGCGCGATAACAGCAATGGTCACGGAAACTCTCCTTTCATCCAAATCAGGCAGAACGGGCCGTCTGGCTCCGCTTGCGAGCGAGCAGTTCGGCATCGCATTTCGGGCAAAACACATGCTCGCCGGGAATGTAGCCATGCTTGGGGCAGATCGAGAAGGTCGGGGTAATCGTCAGATAGGGCAGACGGAAATTCTCCAGAGCCCGGCGCACCAGCTTCTTGCAGGCCTCCGCCGAGGAGAGACGTTCCCCCATGTAAAGATGCAACACCGTGCCCCCGGTATATTGGCGCTGCAACAGATCCTGACGTTCGAGGGCCTCAAACGGATCATCCGTAAAGCCCACCGGCAATTGGGTTGAATTGGTGTAGTAAGGCTGATCCACCGTTCCGGCCTGAAGGATCTCCGGGAAACGCTTCCGATCCTCACGGGCGAACCGATAGGTGGTCCCTTCGGCCGGAGTCGCTTCCAGATTATAAAGGTGGCCGGTTTCTTCCTGGATCGCGACGATGCGGGCGCGGACATGTTCAAGCAGACGCAACGCGAAAGCATGCCCCCAGGGGGTGGTGATATCCTCGGCATCGTCGGTGAAATTGCGGATCAGTTCGTTGACGCCGTTGATGCCGATCGTCGAGAAATGATTCCGCAAGGTGCCGAGATAGCGCCGCGTATAAGGGAACAGCCCGTCATCGATGTGACGCTGGATCACCTTCCGCTTGATTTCCAGACTGTTGCGGGCGATGTCGAGCAACGCATCTAGCCGCGCGAACAGGCCGACCTCATCCCCCTTATGGGTGTGGCCAAGCCGGGCACAATTGAGCGTCACCACCCCGACCGACCCGGTCTGCTCAGCACTGCCAAACAGGCCGTTGCCGCGCTTCAACAACTCCGTCAGATCAAGCTGAAGCCGGCAGCACATTGACCGGATCATGTGCGGCTTGAGGTCGGAATTGAGGAAATTCTGGAAGTAAGGCAGGCCGTATTTCGCGGTCATCTCAAACAGCCGGCCGGCGTTTTCCGACTCCCACGGAAAGTCGGGGGTAATATTGTAGGTCGGAATCGGGAAGGTGAACACCCGGCCCTTGGCATCACCGGTGGTCATCACCTCGATGTAGGCACGGTTGATCATGTCCATCTCAACCTGAAGATCGCCGTAGGTAAACGGCATCTCCTCGCCCCCGATCAGCGGCACCTGATCCTTGAGATCTTCCGGGCAAGTCCAGTCGAAGGTCAGATTGGTGAAGGGGGTCTGGGTTCCCCAACGCGACGGAACATTGAGATTATAGACCAGTTCCTGAATGAACTGGCGCACCTCGACATAGGACAAGCGGTCATGGCGAACAAAGGCCGCCATATAAGTATCGAAGGAACTGAACGCCTGCGCGCCGGCCCATTCATTCTGCAAGGTGCCAAGAAAATTGACGATCTGGCCAATGGCACTCGACATGTGGCGGGGCGGGCTGGCCTCGACCTTGCCCGGCACCCCATTGAGCCCCTCGGTCAGCAAGGTCCGCAGGGACCAACCGGCGCAATAGCCCGACAGCATGTCAAGATCATGGATGTGCAGGTCACCCTCACGGTGCGCCAACCCGATCTCGGGCGGATAGACATGGGACAGCCAGTAATTGGCGACCACCTTACCCGAAACATTGAGAATCAGCCCCCCCAAAGAATAGCCCTGATTGGCGTTGGCATTGACCCGCCAGTCGGCGCGGTCAAGATATTCTTTGATCGAGGTTTCGACATCGACCACCGTCTTACGGTCGCGACGGAGCCGGGCGCGCTGCTCACGATAGAGACTATAAGCGCGGGCGGTGGCGAAATGATCGGCGGAGATCAGCACCTGCTCCACCACGTCCTGGACCTGTTCGATATGCGGGGTGGCACCGTTGAAACGATGCGACAGAACCTTCACCGCCTGAACGGCCAGCCCCTGGGCGGCGTCGGCGTCAAACTCGCCGGTGGCTTCGCCGGCCCGCAGGATAGCCGAACGGATTTTATCAGAATCGAAAGGAACGGCGAGGCCGCCACGCTTGAAAATCGAACGGGGAGGAAGGGCGGCGACATTCGAGCCGGGCATCGGCGAAGTCCTTGAGGTGAAGCGGAGAAAAGGCAGGATTCTCGACCGCGATGACGGGAGACGCCTGAGAGAGGGCGAAGAAAGCCGGAACAGTTTTCCTATATATATGGGGGAAATATCGTTTCCGACGCAAAATAGGGTAGTTCAGCCAGGGCCGCCAAGTCAAGCCCGATCTCGCGCTGTCGACCGGGACGGGACAACGGACCGACCGGAACGCGGCTCGACAGGCAGGATTTTGGCGGGAAAACTGCAAAAAGCTGGCCCGGCAGGGCCGGGCCAGCTTGACGCACCACCGGTGTTTCAGAACACCGTGGGGGATTTCGGTTTCGCCCTGGAAAGACCACCCCCCGATGATCTTTCCGCCCTCCTGGGCCGGGATAGAGATCCCGTCTTCGGGGCCTGAGGAATCCGAATTCCCTCGCATTACGACAACCATTGTTCAAATGATGGCTAACGTAACGCCTCCGGAGCCTGAACGCCCGACGACTTTTTTACAATATTCCGCGCAGTATTTTTTCCAAAACAAACACGGACAAAATTGATCTTCAGACATCTTCTCGTGAAGACAGATGATATCAGGTCATCACCCTATTATCCCTGGCAATGACGCTTTTGATTATTACCAGAGACCTGAATTGAAATCAACGGATTTATCCCCACCTTATGCTGTTGTGTCAGGATCCGATCGAACCGGCAGGACTCGCGGGGAGGAGGCCCCCATCCAGAACCGCCGGCCTCCGGAAAAGGCCACAGGCCGGGTCGAACAGAGCAAGAGGAACGGGAGTGAGACGACGTGAACGGTTGAGGGTTGTCAGCCTCCAGCGTCCTGCGCTACAAGACGTTGGCTGGGGACGTTTCCGCGATGATGTCCCCGTGATTTGCCTTGTCGCGGCGGAGGTGGCGGAACTGGTAGACGCGGTGGCCTTAGAAGCCATTGTCTTCAATGACTTAGGGGTTCGAGCCCCCTCCTCCGCACCAGTTTTCGACTCCGGCGGGGCACGTCCCGGGAGGCCCGGTTCCTTCGCCCGCCCCCTTGCGCCCCGTTCCCGGTTCGCCGGCGCCGAGGAGCGCCCTGGCCCACCCGATGCAACCCACTCGATTCGATTGGCGAAAGACTGATGCAGGTAACCGAGATCAATGCCGACGGCCTGAGACGTGACTTCAAGGTCGTTGTTCCCGCGTCCCACGTCGACCAGAAGCTCACCGACAAGATCAAGCAGCTGGCCGGAACCTTGAGCCTGCCCGGCTTCCGTCCCGGCAAGGTTCCGCTGGCGATGGTCCGCAAGAAGTACAGCGCGGCCGTGATGGGCGAGATCCTTGAGGAATCGGTCAATGACGGGATCGGCAAGGTCATCGAGACCGGCAGCCTGCGCCCGGCGACCCAGCCGAAGGTCGAGATCACCGCTTTCGCCGAAGGCCAGGATCTCGAATTCAATCTGGTGATCGAGCTGATGCCCGAAATCACCCTGATGGATCTCACTACCGTCAGCCTGACCCGCGACAAAGCGGTGATCGCCGAATCCGAGCTGGAGCCGGTGCTGGCGGGGATCGCCGAGCGCAATGGCGAAGCCGAAACGGTTGAACGCCCGGCCGCGAGCGGCGATACGGTGGTGATCGACTTCCTCGGCAAGCTCAATGGCGAGCCCTTCTCGGGCGGCGCCGCCGAAGGCTATTCGCTGAAGCTGGGCTCGAACACCTTCATCCCCGGCTTCGAAGACCAGCTGATCGGCAAGGACGCCGGCAGCCAGACCGTGGTCGAAGTGACCTTCCCCGAGGGCTATGGTAACGAGACCCTCGCCGGTCAGCCGGCCACCTTCGATGTCACCGTGCATCAGGTCAAGGCGAGCACCCCGGCGGCGATCAATGACGATCTGGCCAAGGCGGTCGGCATGGAATCGCTGGAGGCGCTGAAGCAGGCGATTCGCGACGAATTGGGCCGCGACCTCGCCACCGCGACGCGCTTCAAGACCAAGCGGGCGCTGCTGGACGTGCTGGCCGCCAACCACGATTTCCCGGTGCCGCTGTCGATGGTGGAGTCGGAATTCGAGGCGATCTGGAAGCAGGTCGAACAGGGCCGCACCGATGGCGAGACCGATCCCAGCGACGCCGGCAAGAGCGACGACGAGCTGAAGGCCGAATATCGCATCCTGGCCGAACGCCGGGTTCGTCTCGGCCTGCTGCTGGCCGAGATTGGCCGGGTGAACGAGATCACCGTCACCCAGGATGATCTCAACCGGGCGATTCTCGCCGAAGCCCGGGCCTATCCGGGCCAGGAACATCTGGTGCTGCAATATTACCAGAAGAACAAGGAAGCCCTCGACGCTCTGCGCGCCCCGGCCTACGAAGAAAAGGTGATTGATTTCATCCTCGGCAAGGCTCAGATCGCCGAGCGGGAGATCAGCGCCGAAGATCTGCGCCGTGAGCTCGCCGCCGAAAATGAGGCGGCGGGGGACTCCCATCAGGATCACGACCACAGCGCGGCCTGATCCGGCCCGGCGCGGCCCCGTCGGGGCCGCGCCTGTTCCGGCCGGAAGGCCGGAGCGCCCACACAGTAAAGGAGCGAGCATGCGCGAGAGAGACCCCCTCGATCTGTACATGAACACGCTGGTGCCGATGGTGGTCGAACAGACCAATCGCGGCGAGCGGGCCTATGACATCTATTCCCGGCTGCTCAAGGAACGGATCATCTTCCTGACCGGTCAGGTGCATGACGAGGTCGCCAGTCTGATCTGCGCCCAGCTCCTGTTTCTCGAATCCGAGAATCCGACCAAGGACATCGCCTTCTACATCAATTCGCCCGGCGGGGTGGTGACCTCGGGTCTGGCGATCTATGACACGATGCAATATATCCGCCCGGCGGTCTCCACCGTCTGTGTCGGTCAGGCCGCCTCGATGGGCTCGCTGCTGCTGACCGCGGGCGCTGCCGGCAAGCGTTATTCGCTGCCCAACGCCCGGATCATGGTCCACCAGCCGTCCGGCGGGGCTCAGGGTCAGGCCACCGATATTGAGATTCAGGCGCGCGAGATCCTTGCCCTGCGCGCCCGCCTCAACAATATGTATGTCCAACATACCGGACAGCCGCTCGACGTGATCGAACGGGTGATGGAACGCGACAAGTTTATGACTGCCGAGGAAGCACGTGATTTCGGCCTGATTGACGAAGTGGTGACCAGACGCCCGTTTCCCGACGACGCCACCTCTTCCGCTGCCTGACCCTGGGGCCAACGGTTCCTTTTCCGCCTCCGCCCCACCCATCAGGGGGGGGCGGAGTGATGATTGTCATTGTCTGGCCGGGCCGGCTGCGGTTAACATACGCCCTGCGGATGCGGGGGGTTGACCCAATGGAGCTTCGATGACCAAGTCCACCAGCGGCGAATCCAAGAGCACGCTCTACTGCTCCTTCTGCGGGAAGAGCCAGCATGAGGTGAGAAAGCTGATCGCCGGCCCTACGGTGTTCATCTGCGATGAATGCGTCGAGCTGTGCATGGACATCATCCGCGAAGAGCATAAGACCCATCTGGTCCGCTCTCGCGATGGGGTGCCGACGCCCAAGGACATCCGCGCAGTCCTCGATGATTATGTCATCGGCCAGGATCACGCCAAAAAAGTCCTGTCGGTCGCTGTCCACAATCATTACAAGCGGCTCCAGCACGGCGCCAAAAGCAATGAAGTCGAGCTGGCCAAGTCGAATATTCTGCTGATCGGTCCGACCGGTTGCGGCAAGACTTTGCTGGCCCAGACTCTGGCCCGGATTCTCGACGTTCCTTTCACCATGGCCGATGCCACCACTCTGACCGAGGCGGGCTATGTCGGTGAAGATGTCGAGAACATCATTCTGAAGCTGCTTCAGGCCGCCGAATATAATGTCGAGCGGGCCCAGCGCGGCATCGTCTATATCGATGAGGTCGATAAGATCAGCCGCAAGTCCGATAATCCGTCGATCACCCGCGACGTGTCGGGCGAAGGGGTCCAGCAGGCCCTGCTCAAGATCATGGAAGGCACGGTGGCTTCGGTGCCGCCCCAGGGCGGGCGCAAGCATCCGCAGCAGGAATTCCTCCAGGTTGACACCACGAATATCCTGTTCATTTGCGGTGGCGCCTTCTCCGGCTTGGAAAAGATCATCGGCAGCCGGGGCAAGGGCACCTCGATCGGCTTCGGTGCCGAAGTGCGGGGTCCGGATGAACGCCGCACCGGCGAAATTCTGCGCGAGGTGGAGCCTGAAGATCTGCTGAAATTCGGCCTGATCCCCGAATTCGTCGGCCGTCTCCCGGTGCTGGCCACCCTGGAAGATCTCGACGTCGAGGCCCTGATCGAGATTCTGGCCAAGCCGAAGAATGCCCTGGTCAAGCAGTACCAGCGGCTGTTCGAGATGGAAAACGTCAAACTGTCCTTCAGCGAAGACGCCCTCAAGGCGATTTCGGAAAAGGCGATCCAGCGCAAGACCGGAGCCCGGGGCCTGCGCTCGATCATGGAAAGCATTCTGCTCGACACCATGTTCGACCTGCCCGGCCTGGATGAGGTCGATGAAGTGGTGGTCAACAAGGAAGTGATCGAGGGCCGGGCCAAACCGCTCTACATCTATGCGGAGCGGCGTAACGAGGTCGGCACCACCTCGGCTTAAGAAAATCGGGGGGCCGGGCACCGGATATGGTGCCTATAGGCCCCCCCTTTGCCGCAGCCCCGCGTTCCGGGGTTCCTCGCGGCCGCAGGGTTCTGCCTGTTTCACACGGGCGGACCTTCTCCCGGCTTGACGTCGGCCCCACTCCGCACGATCTTTCTTTACAAGAACGTTTCCCCCCGTCGCCCCCGCTCCGGCGTGGCGGCGCAGACCCCATGAGGCAGAATGGTCGAAGCCCCGTCCGACGACATCTATCCGGTCCTGCCATTGCGGGACATCGTCGTCTTCCCGCACATGATCGTGCCCTTGTTCGTCGGCCGTGAAAAATCGGTGCGTGCCCTCGAAGATGTGATGCGCGAGGACAAGCAGATCCTGTTGGTGGCGCAGAAGAACGCGACCCAGGACGACCCCTCCAGCGATGACATTTACGCGGTGGGTACGGTCTCGACCGTGCTGCAACTGCTGAAATTGCCTGACGGCACCGTCAAGGTGCTGGTTGAGGGCAGCCGGCGCGCCCGGATTCTGCGCTACACCGAAAATCAGGCCTTCTTCCAGGCCCAGGCCGAGGCGATCGACGAGCGCAACGGCGAGCCGCAGGAACTCGAAGCCCTGTCGCGCTCGGTAGTGGCTCAGTTCGAGCAATATATCAAGCTGAACAAGAAGATTCCGCCCGAGGTGTTGGTTTCGATCAACCAGATCGAGGATCCGGCCAAGCTGGCCGATACCGTTGCTTCGCATCTGAGCCTGAAGATCGCCGACAAGCAGGAATTGCTGGAAATCGAAGTGGTTTCCGAGCGGCTGGAGCGGGTCTATTCCTACATGGAAGGCGAGATTGGCGTCCTCCAGGTGGAAAAGAAAATCCGGAACCGCGTCAAGCGGCAGATGGAGAAGACTCAGCGCGAGTATTACCTCAACGAGCAGCTGAAGGCGATCCAGAAGGAACTGGGCGAAGGCGACGACGGCAAGGACGAAGTGGCCGAGCTTGAGGAGCGGATCGCCAAGACCAAGCTGTCGGCCGAGGCGCGGGAAAAGGCGCTGGCCGAACTCAAGAAGCTGAAATCGATGAGCCCGATGTCCGCCGAAGCCACGGTGGTGCGGAACTACCTGGACTGGCTGCTGACCCTGCCGTGGAAGAAGCGCAGCAAGGTCAAGAAGGATGTCGCGCTGGCCGAGACCGTCCTGAATGCCGATCATTACGGGCTGGAGAAGGTCAAGGAACGGATTCTCGAATATCTCGCGGTGCAGATCCGCACCGAGAAAGTCCGAGGCCCGATCTTGTGCTTGGTTGGCCCGCCTGGCGTCGGCAAGACCTCGCTCGGCAAGTCGATTGCCCATGCCACCGGCCGCAACTTTGTGCGGATGAGCCTGGGCGGTGTGCGCGACGAAGCCGAGATCCGGGGCCACCGCCGGACTTATATCGGCTCGATGCCGGGCAAGATCCTCCAAGGGATGAAGAAGGCCAAAACCTCGAATCCGCTGTTCCTGCTCGACGAGATCGACAAGCTTGGCGCCGATTGGCGGGGCGATCCGGCTTCGGCCCTGCTCGAAGTGCTCGACCCGGAGCAGAACGCCACCTTCAACGACCATTATCTTGAGGTCGATTACGATCTGTCCGACGTGATGTTCGTCACCACCGCCAACAGCCTGCGGATGCCGCAGCCGCTGCTGGACCGGATGGAGATCATCCGCCTGTCGGGCTACACCGAGGATGAAAAGGTCGAAATCGCCAAGCGCCATCTGTTGAGCAAGGTGGTCAAGGCCGCCGGGTTGCGCGATGGCGAATTCTCGATCAGCGACGAGGCCCTGCGTCACATTGTCCGCTACTACACCCGCGAGGCCGGGGTGCGGAACATGGAGCGCGAACTGGCCAGCCTCGCCCGCAAGGCGGTCAAGGAGATCGTTGCCAAGGGCAAAGGCAAGGTGGCGATCACCCCGCGCAACCTGGAAAAATACGCCGGGATCCGCCGCTACCATTTCGGCGAGGTCGAGGATACCGATCTGGTTGGCGTGGTCACCGGTCTGGCCTGGACCGAGGTCGGCGGCGAATTGCTGACGATCGAGGCGGTCAGCATGCCGGGCAAAGGCACCTTTGCCCATACTGGCAAGCTGGGCGATGTGATGCAGGAATCGGTGCAGGCGGCCCGGTCCTATGTCCGCTCGCGCTCGGTCAGCCTGGGCATCAAGCCGAATGCGTTCGAGAAGCGCGACATCCATGTTCACGTCCCCGAGGGCGCGACCCCCAAGGACGGCCCGTCGGCCGGTGTGGCGATGTGCACGGCGATTGTCTCGGTGTTGACCGGGATCCCGGTGCGGCGCGACGTGGCGATGACCGGGGAAATCACCTTGCGCGGCCGGGTGCTGCCGATCGGTGGCCTGAAGGAAAAATTGCTGGCGGCGCTGCGGGGCGGAATCAAGACGGTGCTGATCCCGAAGGAAAACGAGAAGGATCTGGCCGAGATTCCCGACAACGTCAAGAAGGGGCTGGCGATCCTGCCGGTCTCAACTGCCGATGAGGCACTGAGTCACGCTTTGACGCGGATGCCGGTCCCGGTGGAATGGGATGAGGGAACGGAGGGGGCCACCCCGCCCCGCGCGGCCGAGACCAGTGAGACGGTTGAAGCGGCAGGCGGGCTGTTGACCCACTAAGCTGCTGATGTGCCCTGCGTCTCTGCCTGGAGACCAGGGCGCATTGCCGGTTGACGCTCTCAAAGAGCGTGACATACACTAGCCATCCCGTCCGAACGACGGACGGATAGAAGTTTATTGTCTTTCACTATGGGGGCAATCTTGTCGAACAAGAACGATCTGGTGGCGGCCGTGGCCGAGTCGACCGGCCTGTCCAAGACCGATGCGGCCGCCGCCGTCGACGCCGTTTTCCTGGCGATCACCAAAGCGCTGAAGGAAGGCGACGAAGTCCGGCTGGTGGGTTTCGGCACCTTTGCGGTGACCGAGCGGGCCGCTTCAGAGGGGCGCAACCCCCGGACTGGCGAAAAGATTTCGATCCCCGCCTCGAAGCTGCCGAAATTCAAGCCCGGTAAGGGGCTGAAGGACGCTATTCAGTAGGCAGGCGTCCCCTCATCATTAGTGCCGGCCCCACGTTTGGGGCCGGCACCCCGGGCGGTTAGCTCAGCTGGAAGAGCGCCTGCTTTACACGCAGGATGTCGGCGGTTCGAACCCGTCACCGCCCACCATCAAATCAAGGGCTTAGCGGCAGATCGCCGTTCAGCGACCCCCATGCGGTCCCCGCAGGATGTCGCGTTATCTTGATATTGGAGCGCGCTTTTCGAGCCGCTGCCGTGGTCGCGCCATCGGAAAATGTGTCGCCAAAACCCTAGAGCATCGCGCCCTCAATCGGACTTGCCTCATTTCGGGGCTGCCGCCCCGATCCCCGCTTGGGGACTGACGTCCCCAAACCCCTGCTTTTTCAGAAAATAAGGGGGTTCGGGGCCTTGCCCCGAGCGGGTGCGGGCGGCAGCCCGCCAAGATTTCGGATTTAAGGCGACTTGCTCTAGCTGGCATACTTGAACTCGGGCAGAGTCTTCAGCGATTCCTTGGTGGCGTCGCGCAGAAGGATCTTCTTGTCGTGTATTTCGAGGGCGCTGTACGGGACGATAACAAATTTCGCGCCGACGCCCAGGAAGCCACCGACCGACAAAATCGCGAAGGGCACCGTCTCGTTGGGAACAACGATCAGGTCATCGATCTTGCCGATGGTCTTGCCTTCCTCGTTAAAAACAGGACTGCCGACGACCTTGGAGGTCCGATAGCCGGTCTCAACGCTTTTCAAATCGACCTTGATCAGCCCCAGGGTTTGCGGCGTTCCTTGGGAGAAGGCCGGGCCGGTTATGGTGACGACAAAAATGGCCGCAGCCGCCAGTACTGAATTGTTAAGTCTCATTACAGATCCCCTTGATGATTTATGAAAGCGGCAACCGAGTGCTGTCACCACTCGGTGCGACAAAAGAGATTTTCTATTTATTCGCGGAATCCCTGATCCCGCCGAGCGCGTTCTGGATCTTTCCTTCCTGAACATCTAACTTGCCGTCCGCGCACAGCTTGGCATCGCCGAGAATCCGGCCGGTCACGCCTTCGACCGCTCCCTTGACTTGCTTCGCTGAACCGATGATCCGATCCTTGTTCATCTCGATCTCACTCCCAATGAAACTGATCCACACGGCATGAATGATTCACAACAGGCTCTTCTGTCGGAATAACTTGTCCTGACGCAGGGATAGTCATGGATTATTGTGTGGGTCTACAGTGATGATCTTAAGCGATCCTCTGCCAGTCGACCCTTCCGGCATTCTTAAATATAGCCAAATTGCGTCAATCTTGTCAGGATCGGATAATACTCAATCCAAAAACTATAGGTCTATTTTATTTTACAATTAATCATCCAAGGTATTTCCGAAAAATCGAGACTCTTTCTTGTCGAAGATTGTCCAACGTGCTTTCCGCACCTCTCTGCGTATATCCCGCATCTTGCGGCGTTCCAGGATGCGATTATCGTCTTCTCACGCGATAAGTTTCCGTCCCGCGCAACCAAGAACCGAGCTGAATAGGGTACGTTCTCCCTGCCCATTTTGTCCGGTTGCGGGGTGGCAATCGCTTTGGCGGCTCCTCCGATCTCCTCACCGCAGGAGCGGCCAGACCGGACGGGGAGTTCCCCACACACCCCGTCCGGTCCTCGCGTCGTCCCTCAGGTGATTCCGCCTCCGAACAACGCCCCGATTGCGGCGGTTACTGCCATCGCCAGAGCGCCCCAGACCAGGACACGGACCGCTCCGGCCCGGATTCCGGCCCCACCGACCTGTGCCGCCACGCCTCCCAACAGCGCCAGAAACCCCAGTGAGGTTGCGGACACCGCTGCCAGCACATGATCATGCGGCGTCCCCCAAACGATCCCCAGCGGCAGCGCCGCTCCGACCGAGAAACTACCGGCTGAGGCGAACGCAGCCTGGAGGGGTCGGGCGCGCAACGCCGCCGAGATACCGAGTTCATCGCGGGCATGGGCGCCGAGGGCGTCATGGGCCATCAATTGATCGGCAACCTGTTTCGCCAACACCGGATCGAGGCCACGCCGGATATAGATCGCAGTCAATTCGCGATGTTCACCTGGAGAGTCGGTCCTGAGTTCGCGTCGCTCGCGCGTAAGGTCGGCCTGTTCGGTGTCGGCCTGCGAGTGGACGGAGACGTATTCTCCTGCCGCCATCGACATCGCCCCGGCGACCAAACCCGCCGTGCCCGCGACCAGAATCGCGTGATGAGTCCCTTGGGCGGTGGCAACGCCCAGCACCAGACAGGCCGTGGAGACAATGCCGTCATTGGCCCCGAGGACGGCGGCCCGTAACCATCCGATGGTGTCGATCCGGTGCCGTTCGGCGTGGCGCCGGATCATCCTTCCAACTGTCACCGGCCCCGGCCAGAGCCAGGGCCGCGCTCATGATCAGGATGATCGGTGCCCATCGGGCCACGATGGTCTTCTCCACCCGGGTCGCGGCGCGGATGGGGGGAGTCGCCTCCTCCCGGGCGTGAGGGGGGTTGATATTGATGATTGTACCAGTTCTCCCGCACGAAATAGGCCCGCTCACCGCACGCATCGTAGCGGTGGCAGTTTTTCCGCCAGTTTCTGGCGTGGCCAGGAGGCACATGCAGATAGATCGGCGCGCGTTCCCTCGCGACTGGGCCGATCGATTTCGGCCGGGCATAGATCAGGGGTGGGGGAGCCCCCTCTTTGAGGTCGAGGCGGCCATACGAACCGGGCGAATTATGGGGACGGTCTTGCCCGACCGCCAGAGTCGGCAGGGGGAGGATCAGCAGCGAGGCAAGGATGATCGGGATCAGAGGTCGGGTCACACCGTTTCTCCTGGCAAGGTCGAAAGAAAATGAGGAGCCCGGTCGCTCTTTCGAGTGTCAGGACGGCGCTCCCGCCTTCCCGGCCACCGCAGTCTGCGCCCGCATCCAGGCGATGAAGTGCCAGATCCAGCCCCCCAGAAAATTCCGACTGTCGAGACCGATGTTTCCATCAGCGTCGAACAGCCCGTCTCTGGCATGGATAAAGGCTTCGGGCTGTCCCAGCGTCGGCATGTCGAGGTTCGCCAAAATATTGCGCAGATGCTGCTGGGCCATGGCGGTGCCGGCAGCGCTGATCGAAATCCCGATGATCCCGGCCGGCTTTTTCAGCCAGGCGCTTTGGCCATAAGGGCGGGAGGCGTGGTCGATCGCATTCTTGAGCACACCGGGAATCGAGCGATTATATTCCGGGGTCACGAACAGAATAGCCTGAGCCGCGAGAATGCCTTCCTTCAACCGCAGGACCGACTCCGCCGGAGCGGCGTCATCATCCTGATTGTAAAGAGGAAGGCCATCGATCGAAAGATGAGTGAAGGAGATCTCCGGCGGGGCCAGTCGCTCAATAGCCAATGCCAGCTTTTTGTTGAAGGAATCGCGACGAAGGCTGCCGACGATAACGGCGATCTGATCCTGATTCATGGCCTGTCTCCGGTAAGGATGGGAACGTCCAACCGCACCGCCTCAATGCACGAATAGATAGACGATGATCAGAACCGGGATCGGAACGCCGAGTAACCATAGAATGCCATATTTCATGGGGGAATCTCCTCGGGCAAAGCCAATCAGCGGAACAGGTTTGACCGGGCAAGGTCGACAAGATCATCTCCCTGTCCGTTCATCATTGCTTTGAGCGCGTAGAGGCCGAACCCCAGCCCTTGGGCCAGGGTGGTGTGAGGGGGCATCGCCAATTCCTGGCGGTTGGTCACGACATCCAGCAGAGCCGGGCCGTCATGAGCGAGGATCTGCCGCACTGCGGCCGCCAGATCGGCCGGATCTTCGACCCGGAGGGCAAACATCCCCATTGCCCGCGCCATTGCCGCGAAATCGGGATTGACCAGATCGACCCCGGTTTCGAGGAATCCGGCGACCTTCATCTCCAATTCAACGAAGGCCAGGGTGCCGTTGTTGAAAATGACAATCTTCACCGGCAAGGCCTGCTGGGTCAGGGTGATCAAATCGCCCATCAGCATGGTAAATCCGCCATCACCGGAGAGCGAGATGACCTGTCGTTCTGGGAAAGCGGCCTGCGCTCCCAACGCCTGGGGCAGGGCATTGGCCATCGAGGCGTGGGTGAACGAACCGATCAGACGGCGCCGTTGAGTCATTTTCAGATAGCGAGCGGCCCAGATCGTCGGGGTGCCAACGTCGCAGGTGAAGATGGCATCTTCGGCGGCCAAATCGCTGATCATTTTGGTGAGATATTGGGGATGGATCGGGGTGTGTCCGGGATGGCCGACCGCCAGATCGTCGAGATCCTGGCGAGCCTTGGCGTATTTGCTCAGGCTGTCATCGAGATGACTTTGGTCCGGCCTCGACCGCAAAGCCGGCAGCAAGGCCGCGATCGTCGCCCCGACATCCCCGACCACGCCGAGATCGATCGGGCAGCGCCGCCCCAGCACCTCGACCCGAAGATCGACCTGAATCACTTTGGCCCCGGTCGGGTAGAACTGGCGATAGGGAAAATCGGTGCCGAGCATCACCAGAACCTCGCAGTCCTGGAGCGCATCATGACCGGAACTGAAGCCGATCAGCCCGGTCATCCCCACCGTGAAGGGGTTATCATATTCCACCCCTTCTTTCCCGCCCAAGGCATGGACGATCGGGGCTTTCAGCCGTTCAGCCAGACGGATCAGCTCGTCATGAGCGCCTCGACAGCCGCGCCCGCAGAACAAGGTGATCCGGTTAGCCGCGTTGAGAATCGCGGCCAGGGCCTCAATCGTGCCAGAGTCAGGCCGAACGATCGGAACCGGTGGCAGGAGAGAGGCTGATGAGCGCGCTTCGGACGGGGCTTTCATCAGGGCAACGTCGCCGGGAATGACGATCACCGCGACCCCGCGCAGACCAAGGGCCGCCCGGATGGCGCTTTCCAGCACGCCGGGCATCTGTTCCGGGGTCGAAACCATCTCGCAAAAATGACTGCATTCAGCGAACAGGGTCTGCGGGTGGGTTTCCTGGGCGTAGTGGCGGCCGATCTCCGCTGAGGGAATCTGCGCCGCGATCGCCAGAACCGGCACTTGTGAACGGTGGCAGTCGAACAGACCATTGATCAGATGGAGATTGCCGGGGCCGCAGCTGCCGGCGCAGACCGCCAGCCGATCGGTGAGATGGGCCTCGGCTCCGGCGGCAAAAGCGGCGCTTTCCTCATGACGGACGTGAACCCAGTCGATCTCGCCTTGCTGCCGGAAAGCTTCGGTGAGCCCATTCAGGCTGTCGCCGACGATGCCATAGATTCGCTCGACACCGGCCTGAACCAATGTCCGGACGAACAGATCGGCGACCGTATCCGCGCTCATGGAAACAGAGCCGCTTTGCCGACGGCGATCGGTTCTTCGCGAAAACTCGTTTGTAAAGTGATCTCGGCAACGCCGGCCAGGGCCTTGGAGACCGGACAATCACGCTTCGCCGCGGCCGCGACTTCCTCAAATTTCTCGGCGTCAAGGTCTGATCCGGTAACCTCCAGCGTCAGGACGATCCGGTCGATGACAAAGCCGTCGCCGTGCCGGCCGAGGCGAACACGAGCGGTCGTATCCGCTTCGCTCACCACCAGCCCGGCTTTTTCCGCTGCGAAGGAGAAGGCCATTGTGAAACAGGCGGCGTGGGCTGCTCCCAGGATTTCTTCGGGATTGCTGCCATGCCGGTCATCCTCGAAACGACTGGCGAACCCATAAGGATATTGGGTCAACGCTCCGGTCTCGGTACTGATCGTTCCGTGCCCGGTTTTGCCTTGGCCATCCCAATGCACGCGTGCGGTTTTTTCAGTCACGGAGTGTTTCCTGACACAATGAGTGAATGATTCTTTTATTCAGTACAGCTGATCACGTCACATCGTCATCATCGGGAAACACTCATGGGGAGAGGTTATGTAAAATAAATAAAAGGACTGGGATGTTTTTGGATAATATTAAGTACTTTCCGAATCTGGCAAGATTTCAAGGCACGATGATTCCCTATAGGAGGGAAAGCGCTTGCCGCGCGATGCCGCAGCAGCGGCTCTTTTGGGAGGGCCTCATGCCGGAATCGATGTCCAGTTCGAGCATTGCCATTGGCGATTTGTTTGAAAGCGACGGACGGCGTCGCACGTTCTGGGCCGTGGAGACGATCACGTACGTTCCACGCAAGGGGACGATCATTCGCCTTGCTGAAATTGATGGGACAGGACGGTTGAATATTCCGGCCGTGGAGCTGGATATTCTGAGTGATTTTCGCAGACTGAAACGAAATGACGTTGGTCCGTCTTTGTCTCTGATGGAACAAGCCGAATAATGACGTGGCATCTTCCGGGGCTGCCGCCCCGGTCCCCGCTTGGAGGCAAGCCTCCAAACCTCCCTTTTTTTCAAAAAGAAAGGGGGTCTGGGGCATCGCCCCAGCCGGGTGCGGGCGGGAGCCCGCTCAGTCTGGAGAGATGAAAATGAAAATTGATCCGGAAGACTTTCGCGCTCCAAAAGGAAAAATAGTTAATCTAAAAAAATGGCCAACTCTTATAGAGGCCGCATACAGCTCTCACGAGGAGTATGATGACATCATAAATAAGCAAATTTCCTTTTTAAGTGAGCAGCAGGAGCTGCTTTATGCGTCTAATCGCTATTCTGTCCTTTTAATCTTTCAGGCGATGGATGCCGCCGGAAAAGACAGCGTTATCAAGCATGTGATGTCCGGTGTTAATCCGCAGGGATGCCAAGTCTTCAGCTATAAGCATCCCAGTCCGACCGAGTTGCAGCATGATTTTCTCTGGCGAACAACACGCGACCTCCCTGAGCGTGGACGCATCGGCATCTTTAACCGCTCTTATTACGAGGAAGTTCTCATCGCCCGTGTCCATCCGGAAATTCTGCAAGCGGAAAGTGGGGGCGAGACGCGACCGAAGAAAAAAGCGATCTGGCGCAACCGCTATCGTTCCATCGTCGATTTGGAACGTCATCTTCATGAAAACAACACCAGAATCATCAAATTTTTTCTGCATCTGTCAAAAGAAGAGCAGAGAAAGAGATTTTTAGAAAGAATCGATACGCCGGAGAAAAATTGGAAGTTTAGCATCGAAGACATCAATGAGAGAAAGTTCTGGAAGAGCTATATGAATGCCTATGAACATTGTATCAGCGCGACCATTTCAAACAACGCACCCTGGTATATTGTTCCGGCAGACGACAAGGAAAATACTCGGCTGATTGTCTCCACGATTATCGTTGACACCCTTAATAATCTTGAGATGACGTACCCAAAATGCAGCAATGCCCGTCGCGAAGAACTGATCTCCATTCGCTCTCTCCTCATAAAATGAATTAATCGTTTTTTGGCAAATAAAATTATCAACTTCAGGGACTCAAAATATGAACTCAACAGGTTTTGAGCCAGTTTTATCGCCTCAATCAATTAAAATGAAAATTTCAAAACAAATTGAAAGAGTCTTTGATGGTCTTTTTTCTCATTAAAACACCATCTGCTCTTTTTATTTCATGAGTAAATCCCGAAGCTATCAATGAGAGGGCTGAAAGAGGCAGTGTTCTCCTTCCGGACAGTCTGATGTCCTTGGAACAAGGAGTGATGAACATGTCAGCCCCCAGCACCCACGAAAAGGCTGCCGCCGCCCATGCCGAAGCCGCCAGCGTCCACCAAGCGGCGGCTCAGCAGCATGAGAAGGGAGACCACAAGGTCGGACTGGAACATGCCGAAAAGGCCGTGAAGCACTCCGAAAAGGCGCATGAAAGCTCGAAAGAAGCGCATGCGACCAGCAAGTCCGCGCATTAAGTCCGACGACCGTCAGGTTTCCCTGCGGCGGCCCAAAGCCGTGGGGAAATTTGCGATTTGGGATGGGATGGCGCCCCCGCGCCCTTGTCTTGACAGGGAAACGCTATGGAAAATAGTCATACTGCGATCTCCGTCTTCGCCAATCATGATGATGCAGACGCCGCCGTCAAAAAGCTAAGTGCTGCTGGCTTTGAGATGAAAAAACTCAGTGTTATCGGCAAAGGATATCATACAGAAGAGAAGGTTGTCGGCTTCTACAGCTTTGGCGATCGGATCAAATTCTGGGGCATCCGCGGCGCCTTCTGGGGCGGATTGTGGGGCTTGTTTTTTGGTGGACTCTTTCTGACCGTTCCCGCCGTCGGACCTGTCGTGGTGCTGGGATATCTGGCGGCAACGGTAATCGCCGCTTTGGAAAACGCCCTCCTGGTCGGTGGCGTGAGCGCACTGGGCGCGGCGCTTTATGGCATCGGCGTGCCGGAAAACAGCGTGGTTCAGTATGAGGCCGCAGTGAAGGCCGATAATTTCCTGGTGATGGCGCACGGCACCGTCACGGAAATCGAGCGTGCCAAGGCGATTCTGGCCACGGTCAATCCGGTGCAGCTCGCTGTGCACGGAAGCGTGACAGGGCCTGTCGACCGTATCGCGCCGCCCGTTCCGGCGGAAGCGTGAGTCCGACCGCAGGATTGATCGCCGCCCGTGATGTCGTCCGCGCGTATCTGCGCTGAGAGGGGCCGCCTTGGACGATCCCTATAAAACGCTCGGCGTCTCGCGGGAGGCTTCCCAGGATGACATCCGCAAAGCCTATCGCACTCTGGCCAAGCACTATCACCCAGACCTCAATCCCGGTCATGCCGGAGCCGAAGAGCGGTTTAAAGCCATCGCGTCGGCCAATGCCCTGCTATCTGATCCGATCAAACGGGGCCAGTTCGATCGAGGCGAAATCGATGCCGCCAGTCAGCAGCGGCCCGGACCATTCTATCGCGATTTCGCCGAAGGCGAGGCGGGGCAACGCTATAGCAGCAGCGCGCCGGCAGACGAATGGAGCCCGATCCATTTCAATGACATCTTCGACACGATCTTCAACGTCGATCGCGGCGGCGGGGCGCGTGACCCGATCCACGGGCATAGCGGGGTTCTCCCTCTGACCATCTCCTTCCTGGACGCCGTCAATGGGGCCACGCGGCGGCTGACCCTGCCCGATGGTCGGGTCCTTGACGTCAAAATCCCGTCGGGATCCGTCGAAGGGCAGGGTCTGCGCTTGCGGGGGCAGAACGGCAAGGGGGGGCCGGATCGTGCCGCCGTTGATGTGCTGATTGAGATCCATGTGACGCCGCATCGTTATTTCGTGCGGGACGGCCTGAACCTCCGGCTGCAAGTGCCGGTGACCTTGGCGGAGGCTGTTCTCGGCGCAACCGTCGAGGTGCCGACGCCGGGAGGTCCGGTGCGGATGACGGTACCGCCCGGTTCTGAAAACGGCACCGAATTGCGGCTACGAGGCCGGGGGGTGCCCGGAGTGGCAGACCGCCCCGCCGGCGATCTTTACGCCAGCCTGCGCGTGGTCCTGGGGACACCGGACACGGCGCTGGAGACCTTTCTGCGCAGCTGGAAACCCGAGCATCCGCTCGACCCAAGACGAATGATGGAGGCGGACTCATGATCAGCATCGAGATTGTTATCGGGCGATTGCCGGGCTTGTCACGTCAGGAGCTGGAACGGTGGATTTCCAATCACTGGGTTCGACCCGATGATCAGGATGGCGATTATTTTTTTCACGAAATCGATGTGGCTCGGGTGCGATTGATCCAGGAACTGCGGGATGATTTCGAGGTCAATGAGGAAGCCGTGCCCGTCATTCTCTCCCTGATTGACCAGCTTTATCTCCAGCGGCGGCGGATGCGAGACCTGTGCATCGGGCTCCACCGAACCGCACCCGAAGACGTGCGTCGAACTCTGGTGCGGCATCTGACACAGGGCAGAATCTGACCCGGGATTGCCTCTCCCCGTGCCGAAATAAAGGGGAAATGATGGCTTGGCTGCCAAGTCCACTCCCCCTTTTGAGCCGTTTGCGCCAAATGCGACGGTTTCTTTCCAAAAAATCAAGAAATAAATGAGCATATTCCGATCCTTTTGTAAATTACAAATAAGATGTTTTATTGGTAGATGACAAAGTTTGTGCCGAATATCTTTCTCAAAAAAGAACGATATTTCTGGCTCATCCAAAGGAAAAAGCCATGAAACCCAAAATTTTCTATCTCGGATCTGCACTCAAAATACTGGTCCTCTCCAGTGCTCTCGCTGGCTGCACGGTCTTTTCCGGTCGCGAAACGGCAGGAGAATATGTGGATGACGCGACGGTCACGAGTAAGATCAATGCTCAAATCATCAATGAACCTTCCTTGAGATCGTCTCAGATTAATGTCGAGACAATGCAGGATGTCGTTCAATTGAGCGGTTTCGTTGATTCAAAACAGGATAAGGAAAAAGCGAGCGGTATCGCCTGGGGTGTCTTTGGCGTTCGTTCGGTCAGAAATAATATTATCGTCAGGTAAATGAGAAGATCATTTTTAATAATTTGATGTTTACATCAAAATCTGACGCCGTAATTTTGATCAAACTCGACTCTTATGCGCGTTTTGTGAAAAACTAACGCGTTTTAGAGCAGATCAAGTGAGGGCAATCATGCTTAAAAGATACCTCCTGTTGATGGTGCCGGTGCTGTTCGCGGGAACGATAGGGGCCGGCCTGCCCGTCATCACCTCCGCCAAGGCTTCGGAGTGCAATTCTGGCGAAAAAATAGACGGGTCATCTGTGGGATCGGCTCGGGCAAAACTGGAAAAAGCCGGCTTCCACTCCGTTCGAGACATGAAGAAGGGGTGTGACAATTTCTGGCATGGAACGGTGATTCGGGATGGCCAGACGGTCCATGTCGTTTTATCCCCGCAAGGCCAGGCCATGATCGAAGGAAATTAAGCTGATCCGAACATGTCGGGGGGGGGGGGGGGGGGAGGCGGCGCTTCGGTTCCTACCTTGGCGCTTTCTCCTCAAGAGTCTCTGAGCTGGAATCGTTTCAAAACGATTCCTTCTCTGTCTATGACGTTCGAGACAGAGACCTGAAAAGTGTTAGCTGACAATTATTTTTGCTGATTGCGACCGGGTATTTTCCGAGTCTGCGCAATCTACTTTCCTTGAGCTATCCTGAAAACAACCGATCTTAATGGTTTAAATATCCGACTCCTCGCTTTAGCGGAGAGAAGAGGATCTGTTTTGAGGATTACATCAATGAATATGCAATCAACCCCAGTTGAGCCGATTATCGCATTAATAGCCGGAATCATTATTCTTGTGAGACCGGCACTTCTAAACTATATCGTTGCCGTATATCTTATCATTATAGGAATTGTCGGGATTGCTCCGCGCTTGTTGTCTTGATTGATTATTGAGCCTCCCATCACTCTTGACCATCATTTCAAACCCTATCTCGGAAAAAAATTAAATTAATATTCATTCAATAAAAATCCCCTCTCTATATGGGGATAAGTTGAATGTTGGCAAGTTTCATTGCTGTCTTTTTTGAAGACAAAATAAAAGAAAAAATCCATTTCGTGATGGGCTTGGCTCCCTGGATTTTTCCTGCCGCATTAATGATCTCGGCCTGCTTCCTATTCTCCCCCGTCCGGCCGATTTCGCGACGGAACCAATTTAGAATTTTCAACATGAAAAAGATGAGGGTCTGCCGCCATGACAGCAGAAAAGCGGGAAATGCCCAATGCGAGAGGTCCTGATCTTTGGGACCAGAAGAAACCGTGGACAGAGGCGACACCAGAATCCTCGACCGACGACACGTTACAACGGCTTATTCAGGAACTGCGGCTTCATCAACTTGAATTGGAGGCGCAGAACGAGGCTCTGCACGAAGCGCGCCGCACCTCAGAAACGGCTTTGGCGCGCTATGCCGAGCTTTATGAGTTTGCGCCGGTCGGCTATGTCACCCTGGACCGAACCGGCGTGATGACTCAGGCCAATCGCGCGGCCGTCAGCCTGCTGCACTTGACCCCGTCGCAGATTGGTTTCCTGCGCCTGGGCGCTTTCATCTCCGACCCCTCTCTGCCCGAATTTGCGGTGTTTCTTGGCCGGATTCTGGGAAGCGGGACGACGCATTGCTGCGAGGTGACGTTGCGGCCGGGAGACGGACCTGTGACGGACACGGTTGTCATCCTGGAAGGCCGGGCCATGGCAAGCGGCCAGGATTTTATTGTCGCCATGATCAATATTACCGAGCGCAAACGTATCCAGATCGCGCTGCAACGCGCTAAGGAGGAGGCGGAACGTGCCAATCTGGCGAAATCCCGTTTTCTCGCCGCCGCCAGTCACGATCTGCGCCAGCCGCAACAGACCCTATATCTGATTAACGGGGTGATGGCGCGACGGTGCGACGATATCAACCTGCGGAACTTGATCGTCAGCCAGGATCAGGTCCTGGCGGTGATGTCGGGCATGCTCAACAGCCTGCTTAATATCAACCAGATTGAAGCCGGCCTGATCACTCCCAATCCGGTGGGCTTTTGCCTTGCCCCTCTTCTGAATCGGCTGGCGCAGGATTTCGCCTTCCAAGCGGGTTCGGGCGGCAATGTCTGGCGCGTTATCCCGTCTCAGGTGACCGTGCGCAGCGATCCTTACTTGCTGGAGCAGATTTTGCGCCATCTGCTGTCGAATGCCTTCAAATATACCCACCAGGGCAAAGTGTTGCTGGGGTGCCGGCGTCAAGGGTCTTCTGTCCGTATCGAGGTTTGCGACAATGGGGTTGGGATCGCCGCCGATCAACTGGAAGAAATCTTTCAGGAATTCGTTCAGATCGATTCCCCCGTCAGTCAGCATTGCCGAGGGCTGGGCTTGGGACTCGCGTTAGTCCAGCGCCAAGCCGGACTGCTCCATCACCCGCTGCGGGTCCGTTCGAGTCCCGGGCGGGGGTCGGTGTTTTCGATCGAGGTTCCCCTGGCTGGGCAAGGTGTGCCGATCACCACGATGACCCAGCCGATAGTTGCCCCACCCAACGCACCGATTCTGCGGCAGAAAATCGTGGTGGTCGAAGATGATGCAACCATCTGCGACATGTTGAAAACCCTGTTCCTGGCCGAGGGAGCGACGGTGGTGACGGCCGCGGATGGGGATAAAGTGTCGGCGATCATCAAGCAGATGGTTGATCCGCCTGATTTGATCGTCACGGATTACAGTCTGCCGGATGGCGTGACCGGTCTTGATGTGGTCACCAAATTGCGGGCGGCAACCTCCCCCACTCTTCCCGCCATCATCCTGAGCGGAGAGATTTCACCCGAGACTTTGCTCCTGATTTCCGGCCTGTCTCATTGTATCCACCTGACGAAACCGGTGACGATTACAGAATTGCTGCATGCGGCAGGGATCTTGTTGTCAAGATCGTCCCGTTCCGCACCGGTGGCAAAGCAAGGCGCAACGGTGTTTGTGATTGATGATGATGAACCCTTGCGTGAGACGCTGGCCTCCTTGCTGGAAGATGAGGGGCTGACGGTCGAACTCTATCCCCATGCTGAAGCCTTCCTTGAAAGCTTTGAGTCCACCCGTCAGGGATGCCTGCTGATCGATGCGGTGATGCCCGGCATCGGGGGGTTGGAATTGCTGTATCACTTGCGGGGGTCTGGCAGCCAATTGCCGGCGATCATGATGACCGGACATGGCGACGTAACAATGGCGGTGGCGGCGATGAAGGCCGGCGCGATCGATTTCATTGCCAAGCCAGTTGATCCCGCCGGCTTGCTGGCCTCGGTTGCGCGGGCGCTGGATGAAGAGCGGGATCTGGTGGCGGAAACACGTCAACGCGAAGAGGCGGTGAAGCGAATCGCCAGCCTTACGCCGCGTGAATATGATGTGCTTGAGCAATTGTTGGCGGGGCACCGCAACAAGATCATTGCTCATTGCCTGGGGATTAGTCAGCGCACGGTTGAGAATCACCGCGCTGCCGTGATGCGCAAGACCAAATCGAAGGCCTTGTTCGATCTGTTGCGAACAGCGATTGCCGCCAAATTGTGATCTGAACAAATCTTTGCGGGCTGTCGCCCGCACCCCCCTGGGGCGATGCCCCAGACCCCCTTTCTTTTTAAAAAGAAGGGGGGTTTGGGGGCTGGCCCCCAAGCGGGGACCGGGGCGGCAGCCCCGGAGTACTTTTAAAATAAAAACATAGTTACTCAATGCGTAATTTCCGATCCTACTTTTCAGATTATCCTCGTGTCTATTGTATAATGTTAATTGCTTCGTAACAGAATGTCGCCGCCCTCAGAGCCATTTTGTTTGTGACGCGTTTCCTCCTGGTCTGATCAAGGCCGGGCTTGCATTGCAAGGAATACCCCCATGAACTTACATGTCATTATTCTGATTATCCTTGTCCTCTTCTTGGTCGGCGCCTTGCCGAGATGGCCTTACAGCACGAGATGGGGCTATTACCCAAGCGGTGGATTGGGGTTTCTCATCATCATCCTGATCATCTTGCTGCTGATCTGACGGATTTGGTCCGGCTGGCGCCAGACCATCCCTTTCGTCAATGCCTCGAAGCATCAGAGCAGGATGAGAGACCATGAAGCCCTATCTTTATCTTGCCGCCCCAATCCTCCTCTTCGGCCTTGCCGCCTGCACTGGCACGCCACAAAACGGCATGATTCCCGGCAGCACCTACCAGCTTGAACTGCTTGGCCGGACTCAGCCGACGGGATCTGAATTCACGCGGGCTCTGACCGCCGATTATCGGACTCTGGCCCTCTACGAATGGGGCGAATACGACTGGCTGGCGCAGCAGATCTTTGCCAAAAAAGGATTAGCCGCTGCCGCCGGAACCGCCGTACTCCCCGAACAGCTGGCCGAGTGGTCGGTCTCGGATCCCGCCGCCGCTGCCGACCTCAAAGTGGCGCGGACGCATCTGATGGCCGTGTTGGCCGGCGAGGCCCCCAGACGATTCCCCCAGTGGATGTCAACGGCTCAGACGAGCTTCGATTGCTGGCTCCATGAACAGCATGAGGGGTGGGAAACCGAGCGGATCAGGGAATGCCGCGACACCTTCCGCACCACAATCACCCGGATTGCCTCCGGTTATGTCGGGACTGCTGTGCCTCAGACGGCCCCGGCGGCGTCTCCGTCGGCCCGCGCGACGCCCTCTTCCTTCCTCGTCTTCTTTGATTTCGACGCTGCCGACATTACCCCCGAGGCGAGTCGAATCCTGGTCACCGCCGCCAAGGCGATCGCCGCACAAGCCAGCCGCTCCGTCCAGATCGTCGGCTACGCCGATTCATCGGGGAGTGCCGACTACAACCTCAAATTATCGATGCGTCGCAGTAAAGCCGTTGAACAGGGTTTGATCAGCAACGGGGTTCCGGCCCAGACCATCGTCCTGAAAGCCCGGGGCGAAAGCGACCAGCTGCTTCAGACCGCCGATGGGGTGAGAGAACCTCAAAATCGACGGGCGACGATCGAATTCATCGCGCCGTGAGGGGACGACGTCATCGTCTTTCCCAGGACCGGTTGCCGAGCAAGGAACCAACGCCATGAACCGGATCACGCTCGCCTTCAGCCTCCTTCTTGTCGCTTCCAGCCTATCTGCTTGTGGCTCGACCACCGGGGACCGCGCGATCAGCGGTGGTGGTATCGGGGCCGGGGTAGGCGCGCTCGGCGGATTTCTGGTCGGTGCCCCCCTGGAGGGGGCGTTGATCGGTGGTGCCGTCGGCGCCGGGACCGGGGCCTTGACCAACAAGAACCAGATTAATCTGGGCCATCCGATCTGGCGCTAAGAGCGGAATGCCTCTTCAATCAATCAACGTCAGGGGATCAATATGTCTCAGTCAAAAAGCGTTGGGCGGATCGTGATGGCTTTGGTCAGCGGGATCGCTCTTTCTTCTGTCGCGGCTTGCGTCGAGTCGGATCATCCGCCGGTCCGCCACACCTCTTCCTCGGCTGTGGAACCCGAATTGAGTGGAGCCTGGTACCAGATTCTGTTCGACAGCAACAAGACCGAGATCAACGAAAGAGGACGGATGATCGTCAAGAACGTCGCCTATGTCGTTGCCAATGACACCCAGACCCGGGTGACGGTGATCGGCAAGACCGACACCACGGGATCATCGGCAAACAATCTGGCCCTGTCACAGAAGCGGGCGGATCAAGTCCGGGATGCCTTGATCACGGCGGGCGTACCGGGGGGGCGGATCGACACCAGTTGGACCGGGGAGCGGGGGCAGAACGTGGAGAAGCCCAACAGTGCGGCCGAGTATCGCGACCGGGTGGTCGATATCACGGTGGTGAAACTGCCCCGTTAAGACACGTCCGGGGGTCTTCCCGGCTCTCTGATCCCGCAGGGGACGCAGAGAGAGGGGAGACCTCCTCGGCTTAAGGCGGCCGCTCCCCTCGGCCGCCTTTTGCCTGATTTACTGGGGCAGGCACTGAAAGGTGATGGTCCGCGGGCCGTTGGCCGTGGTGCCAATGGTCGAAATCATCCGCTGGGCGCCGTTATTCAGGCAGTAGGTCTGGGCATTGCGGGTGGCATCCAGCAATTCCTGGTCGGAACGGAAACTGTAGACAAAATTGGGATTATACGGCTGGGGCGGAATCGGCAGCGGCGCCGGGGCGGTCGCGGTCCGGACACACTCGAACAAGACACTCTTGCTGCCATCGGGCTCATTGAAGAACGACTTGGCGCGCGGGGCCGCCTGATAAGGGGTGCAGTAGGCCGCTGCGCTCTGGTTGGCCTGCACCAGATCCTGATCGGCGCTATAGCGGTAGGTGACGCTGGGCAGGCTTGATTGCATCTGTTGCGGCATGGTCGCGACGGGCGCACAGGAGGCAACCAGGATGCTCGCCACGACAGCTGTTGCCAGCGGGATCGGATTCGAACGCGGCACGGTGAAAATCGTCATGGGATGATCCTTTTCAGGAGAGAAGCCAAAGGCGGCGTCACAAGGAAAATGAGAGCGTCGCGGTCCCGATCACGTCGGGTGAGGGCTGATGGTCATATTCGCGGGTGCGGCTGACCGCGCTGAAAATGGCCTGAATGTCGCGTGACCAGAACAGCGACACGCCGGCCTGAAGATCCCCGACCAAAATTTCCTTATCGACACTGGGGCCGGTGCGGAAGCTATTGCCGTCAAGGAAAATATTCCGCCCGACAACGCGGCCCTGCACCCCGGCGAAGACATAAAATCCAAGCGGACCATCGAGATGATCAGCGTCGAAATAGTCGGTGCCTGACAAGGCAGGCCGGATGCGGGCTGGCCCATAATCTGCCTGGAGATTACGGCCGATTCGGATCATTCCGCCGGCGGCGCCATAGGTCGCAACATTACCGACCGTTGCCCCGACTTGGGGGACGACATCAAGGGTGAGGCCAGCGAGGCTGAGTAGCGGGATCCGCCACAGCCGCTCATAGCTCACCATTCCCCCTGGTTCATTACGCAACTGGGACTGCCAGCCGTGAGCCTGGGCCGCGCCAATGAATTGGTGGAAATCATTCTGGGCTTGTTGGCCCAAGGCCCCTGGCCCGACCAGACCGATCGCCAATTCGAGATGGTCCAGTTGGTTACGGTCGGTTTCCTGCAACAGGCTGGTCCCGAGATAGAGCCAGCCGGCATAGGGACGGTCATTGCGGTCGGGGGTGGTTCCCGTCTTGTCATTCGGGGTAAAGATGCTTTGCCCGATAAAGACGGAGATACGGCGCGATTGATCCTGCCCTGATCCAGCCGGTGCAAAGACCGGCCCCAGCGCGCCAAGGAAATCAAACGGAGCGTTCCAGCGGCTGCCCGAACCGAGATCGGGGGTCAGATAGCTGATCCGGATCCCCTGGGTGTAATGCTTGTCGGAGGTGTCATAGAGGGAATCATTCTCCTCCAGCAGGCTGACCCGTCCGAAATCATCCGCGCGCGCCGCGCCCGTTCCCACCGACAGCGAACCGCATACCACCAGCATCGTCGTGACAAAGTCAAAGACTGTCCGTGACATGGCTGTACTCGCATTTCGGATAAAATATTTTCCTATGATATCAGAGAGGAACCATATTCTTGAGGTTCGGAAAACCCTCAATTTGGTTCCGATCTGGCCTCATCGGCGGATTTTTTGAATCGATTGCAAGAAAATCTCCTGGAGATTTTCAGAAAATTGTTCGATTCAGTTTTTATTCTTTCGGGAGGGCGGATGCCCTCCGGCGGTTCACCATTCCTGGTGACACGGAGGGCAGAGCGGCGGCGCCGATCTCTCTCGGCAGCGAGCCCGCGCCGAGGCCGACTCGCCGGGAGTCACGCGATACGGTATCAAGCGGAGGTTACAAACGTCCGCACAAGCCGCCGCGCCGCACCCCAAAAACAAACAAAAAAACCGATGTCATCAAAAGAACCATAAACATGATAAAACTCCTTCCTGACTCAATAGCATAAAATGGATGTTCCTGCCTCGGCACCTGCGCCAAAGGAATTGGGTTGAAATGCCGCGATGAATCGCCCCATCTCATGGAATACGGACAGATAAGGGTGGGTCAGGCGGATAATATTTCACAGATCTGCGCCGTCCCTCTGGGTCTGGCTGGGGTGACGACGCTCGCGCCACCGTGTTGCAAAACCGGGAGGGGCAGCCTCCCATCCCACCGTTATCGTCGCCATAAGCCATTCCAACGGTACGCCGCTGACGTGCCGGCCCCGAGGCGGAGATCCAGGCCCCCTGGGGGGCGTCTCTCGGCACGCTGGCCAAGAGGGACGCCATCCCCAGGATAAGCCCACAGCCTCCCTACGGTGCCCAAATGCTGCACGCATCGGCGTGCTTTTTGAGGTCAACGCGGCGGAACGACCACGATGGTCCCACCATTCGCCCCGATATCACCCGAAGCCCCGGTGGCCCCGGTGCGCCCGCGACTTCCGGCCGTCCCCTGACGACCCGAGGCGCCCGTGTCCCCCGTCATGCCGGTTTCACCCTGCGCGCCGGTATAACCCGTCTCCCCCTGCGCACCGGTGTAGCCCGTGTTGCCCTGATTGCCCGTCGCCCCTTGCGCGCCGGTATAACCGGTGTTGCCCTGATTGCCCGTCGCCCCCTGTCCGCCGGTGTAACCCGTATTGCCCTGATTTCCCTGAGGACCTTGCGGGCCAGTGCAGGCCGCGATGAAGGCGGAAGCTATGAAAACGACCAGTATCGATCTGGTGACCATGGCAATTCTGTCCTTATGCTTCCCTTTTGCAAGGGTTACGCTTCAATTATTCATCAAATATGGTTGTTTAACAAAAAAATTCAAAGATCGGAATGTACCCATGTTTTATTACAAAATATAGAGCAATACCTACAAAAAGAGACGGAGGCCAAATATCATTCCACTCCTTCCCTTACGGAAGCAAGATCGGCTCGATTGGACCGACCGTTGCAGGATCCGGCTCGAATTTTTGCGGCATGACCCGAAAAAGCTGAAAGAAGAATGCTCCCTGCATTCCGGAAAGCCAGCCCAGGGACAAAAAGAAAACAATGGAAGCATCCGTCTTGCTGCCGAAGGTCACAAAGGCCGGAATCGCACATAACAATGCTCCGGCCACGGCCGCACCGACGCAGAAGGGGATGATGCGGTGAAATCGATTTTCCCGTCCCGGACGGTCATGCCGTCGAAAGATGCAGCCGATAAAAGCTAAGGGGGTACATAATATGCTATAAATAAATAGGTTTCGCCAGAAACTGTCTGGAATGATGCCGAGCGATGAGACAAATAGATAGAGAGGGGCAATTGAAATTGCGCTGATCACACTGCCAACACCCCCTCCGATCATGCTGATTCTCACCTCTTATCCCTCCGACCGGATGGTAAATTCGTTCTGTTCAGGTCCACCCCTGGCATGAGTCCCTCAATGAGGTTCCGTTGCGCTTCAGGGCGTTTATGCGCTGCGCGAACTCACATCGCCTCAAAATAGGCATAGGCTTGGTGTGCCGGAGCTGGTCAGCCATTCTCTTCGGAAACCGTCGCGGCCACGCCCGCTCGTTCGGCCCAGAACGAGCCGTGCATTGAAAGGCGCCGATCAAACAAGATCAATTCAGGCGATCCCCACCATGATTCGCCACGAGCGATCGGGCGTTTATCGTGATGGTCCTCAAAAAACGAAGAATCTCACCGAGAATTGCGATCTTACCGGGACTTCAATTGGAATCGAACCATCGGAATCTACGCAGGAACGCGCATTCTCTTGCAAAAGCCGCTCGACCCAATGCGCCGGTCCCAGCAAACCAACCGCGCTTATTTCCCGGCAAAGCCGGTAACGATCTGATCCGCCAGTTGATTGACCAAGCCACTGATCGCAGCGGCAACCGCCGCATCGTCGGGGGTGAGGGCGGCCACGCTGAAAGTTCCGGACTCTCCGATGGCATTTGGCACAGTCTGCGATCTGGTGAGCCCCCATCGCGCCGACAGAACACAAACCCCGTTGCCGATATCAAGCCGTTCGATTTCGACGGCGATCCGCCACACCGGGGCGACGGTCGGACGGGTGATCACCCCCCATTGCGGCAAACGCTGCGCCAAAGCCGCGGCCAGGGCATCGGTCAATCCCAGCGACAGACGTTCACCCCAACGTCCGGTCGGACTGGGAGTCAGTTCGTTCGGCCCGGTGCGGCGCAGGATATCGGTTGAATCGAGATAATCGGGGACGGCCACCGCTTTCAGTTCAATCGTGCCCCGCCCGGTTTCGCTCCGCACACCCGGGGCGGGGGCGGCCGGATCGCCGATGATGAACAAGCGGGGGATAATGTGTGGGCCGCACCCTGCCACCAGCCCGGCACCGCCCAGCGCCACACCCAGAACCATCCAGAGCCGAAGCAGGCCAATCACCGTTTTGTCCTTCCATTCAGAAGGCTGCTGGGATCGCGATCAACCTCGCGGGTGAAGCTGCGGAGTGCGCTGGCACTGGCCGCCAGATCGCGAAGGGTGGCTTCAAGGTCGCTCCGCATCGGCGAATTCTGTTCACTCATCTCCTTGAGCGAGACCAGCAGCGCATCGGCGTTGCGAACCATCCGATCCGATGAGGTCAGAACCCGGACCAACTGCTCTCCGGTCAAGTTCACCTGCTGTTGAGAGAGGGTTGCCAGGAGATCGATTGAGACCAGGGTGCCCCGGGCGCGATCCGAAGTCTGTTTCAGGCTGTCGGTCAAAGGAAGGATCTGGCGGGGCAGGTCATCGCTCATGCGTTGGATCGAGGCCAGCGTTTGACGGGCGTTCTCGATCATTTCTTTCAGCGGCAGGTTGGCGATTTCGCTTTCGATGGTCTGAATCTGCGAGGGAATCGACGGGATCTCGGGGTAGTTTCCGTCGCTATCCTCCACCCGCCGCATTTCCGGATGGAGACCGGGCTGGATGTCGAGATCCACCCGCAACTTACCGGTGATCAGGCTTTGCATGCCGAGCTGGGCGCGCAGGCCGGCTTTCAACAGCCGTTCGAACCCGCTCTCGGTCTCGCCGGTTGCTCCTTTGACCAGAAAAATCTGTGAGGGGTCCAGTTCCAGGTAAATCGGAATCCGGGCAGTCAGATCGCTCATGTTGAGGCTGACTGAAACCTTGGTCACGGTGCCGACCTTGACTCCGCGAAAGGTGACCGGCGCGCCAACATCGAGATTGGCGACCGAGCCCTGAAAATAGACCACGGCCTGAACCACCGGATTGAACAGGTGGGTGGCGCTGAACAGGAGGATGGCCGCGATTCCCAGCGCCAGACCGCTCAGGATGAAGCCGCCGACAATCGCGGATTTATGGGCGTTGGGCATGGGGATCTCCGGCGCTGTCGCGATCGTCCGGCAGCCGCGTGCGGGTCATGAAGGCGTGGACGGTCGGATGGTCGCATTGGTCGCGCAAGGTCTGCGGTGACCCCCGGGCGATCGCGGTCTTGCTTTCGGCGTCCAGAAAGATCCCGTCGTCACAAATCCCCAACAGGCTGGGCAATTCGTGACTGACCATCACCACCGTGGTGCCGAACCCATCGCGGACGTCGCGGATCAAATCGTCGAGACGTTGGGCCGAGATCGGATCGAGCCCGGCGGCCGGCTCGTCGAAAAACAGGATTTCCGGATCAAGCGCCAACGCCCGCGCCAGAGCGGCCCGTTTACGCATGCCGCCGCTGAGGGCGGCAGGCATCACCGCCCCGGCCGAATCCAGCCCCACTAGCGACAGTTTCATCTGCACCAGGGTTGTGATGGCGCTTTCGTCGAGGCGGGTCAGCATCCGCAGCGGCAGGGCGACATTCTCGGCGGTGCTCATCGAACTCCACAAAGCGCCGCTCTGAAACAGCACCCCGAACCCCTGGCTGATGGCGTCGCGGCGGTCGGGATCGGCGGCCCAATAATCTTCGCTGCCGACCTTGACGGTGCCGGCCAGTGGGCGCTGTAACCCGATCAGGGCTTTGAGGACGGTACTTTTGCCACAGCCGCTGCCGCCCATGATGGCAAAGATCGATCCGGGGGCGATGGTGAAGGAGAGGTCATGCTGGATCACCCGTTCGCCGAAGCCGACGGAAAGACCGCTAACGCTGAGTTTAGCATCGGGGGGAGAGGGGGGCATGGCTCAGATTTTCAGCGCATTGGCGCAGAGGGCGAACAGTGCATCGAGCACGATAATCCCGATGATTCCGACCACGGCCGCGGCCGTTGCCGCGCGGCCGATGTCGGCGGCGCTGCGTCCGGCCCGCAGACCGACCCGGCATCCGGCAATCGCAATCAGGGCGCCAAAGGACAGGCTCTTGGCGAATCCGAGCCCGAATTGGGTGCCTGAGACGGCCAGGCGGGTGGCTTCGACATAGGAGAGCGGGGACAGATTCAGCGTCAGCACCGCGACCAGGAAGCCGCCGAAGATGCCGACGGCGCAGCCATAGAGATAGAGGATCGGCATCATGGTGGTCAGGGCCAAAATCCGGGGCAGGACGAGGTAATCGAACACCGGAATGCCCACCACGCGCAGGGCATCGATTTCTTCATTGCCCTGCATGGTCGCCAGATTGGCGGCATAGGCGCCCCCGGTGCGGCCGGCCATGATGATCGCGGTCATCAGGGCGGCCATCTCGCGGACGACGGCGATCCCGACCATGCTCGCGACATAGATGTCCGCGCCGAAGCGCCGTAATTGGACAGCGCCGACAAAGGCGAGGATCCCGCCGACCAGAACATTGACGACGGTGACGATCGGCAGGGCGCTGGCTCCGGCGTCGATCATACAATCGAGCAAATCACCGCCGCGCATTTTGGAGCGGCCGCAGAGCGCCGCCCCGCTGCGCAGGCAGGTGGAGCCGATCAGGGCGGCGACCTCGGTCACTTCGTCGAACAGGGCGAGCCCCCATCGGCCGATTTGTTCCAGGAGCGGGGGTGACGGCGGCGGCGGGGGCGCCGCCGCTGGGGGCGTTTCCGCAATCAGTTTCAGCAATTGGCGTGCTGACGCGGGGAGGCCCGTTTCATCGACCTCGATTTTTTGATCTCGGGCCGCGCGGCGCAGGGCGGACAGGGTGGCGATCAGGGCGCTGTCCCACCGTCCCAATTGGTCGGCTTTGAAAGCGAGGGTGTGGATATCACGGGTGAGAATTTTCGCGGCGACGTCGGGTTCGACCCCATCGGTCCGGGCAATCCAGTCGCCGGACAGGGTCACCAGGGCGGTGCCTCCGTCCAGCGCGGCGGACCAACCGTGGCCGTTCAGCTCAGCTGTTTTGGTCACGGCGCTCGCTTTCGTGGTCATTGGCGGGCTCCCGCCCGCACCCGGCTGGGGCAAAGCCCCAGACCCCCTTTATTTTTAAAAAGAAAGAAAGCGGGGGGCGGGGCGGCAGCCCCGCAATAACAGTCGATTTCACTCTTATTTCCGGGGCCGTGTTAGCGTCGGAAGCTACCCAGATCAGGCCATGCTGATCATGGCTTTGCGGAAATACCACAGGGTCAGACTGAAGAATCCGATCCCGATCGCCAGCAGGGCCAGCAATTGAGGCCAGACCACCTCAAGACCGGCGCCCCGATAGAGAATCGATTGGGCCAGGATCACGAAATGGGTGGTGGGGGCGATCATCATCACATCCTGGATCAGCATTGGCATGCTCGCCCGGGCAGTCAGGCCGCCGGACAGCACCTGAAGCGGGATCAGGATCAGAATCATGATAATCCCGAACTGCTGCATCGAGCGGGCGATGGTCCCGATCAGGATCCCCAACGCGGTGGTGGCGAAGATGTTGAGGGCCGCTCCCACCAGAAACAAAGGGATCGAGCCCGCGAGCGGGATGCCCAGCACCCCCCGCGCCATCAGCAGGAGCGAGCCACTTGACGCCACCAGCACCACCAATCCCATCGACCAGATTTTGGCCGCCATGATTTCGAACGGCGACACCGGCATCGCCAGCAGATGTTCAATCGTCCCCCGCTCCCGTTCGCGGATCAGGGCGGCACCGGTGAGAATGATCGACAGCATCGTCACATCATTGATGATTTCCATCACCGCCCCGAACCAAGCCTCGGTCAGGGTCGGGTTGTAGCGGGCGCGCAACACCAGATCGACCGAGGCCACATCCTTGGGGCGGTCATGGCGTAGAAAGCGCGATACCTCCTCGATCACCATCGCCTGGATATAGGCACTGCCGGTGAAAGCCTGACTCACCCGGTTGGCATCAACATTCAACTGCACCCGGGGCTGCCGCCCGGCCAGCAGATCGCGTTGGAAATCAGGTGGGATATCCAGGATGAAGCTATAGGTTCCCTCATCCAGGCCGGGATCGATCTGGGCCAGCGAAATTGTTTTCGGCCGCTGAAAATGCGGCGGATAGAACGCATCGGCGATCCGGGCCGACAGGGGGGACGCGTCCTCGTCGATAATCGCGATCGGCGCGTTATGCAGCGTTTCCGGCATCACGGTCGCCGCGACATAGACCCCCAGGCTGAAGACGTAGAGGATCAGAATCAGCATGATCCGGTCACTGGCCAGACTTCGCCATTCCTTGACGCCCAGCCGGGCAATCGTCGCCCATGCCATCGCCTTATCCCTCCTGTTTTTTGAGGAGAAGGATTCCCAGACTCATCAAGACGGCGATACTGGCCGCGATCGGCAGCAGCGACGGCCACAATTCGACAAACCCCAGCGCCTTGGAAAAGGTGCCGCGCGAGATGATCAGGAAATAGGTCGCCGGGAAAATCCGCCCGATCAGGGCGCCGGCCCCCTCCAGCGACGAAACCGGATTGATCAGGCCGGCATATTGGATCGCCGGGACGATGGTACCGATGGTGGTGCCGAAAATCGCGGCAATCTGGCTGCGCATGAAGGTGGACATCACCAGCCCGATCGCTGTCGCCGACAGGACGAACAGGAACGCTGCCGTGGTCAGCAGCATCAGGCTCCCGGTCAGCGGCACCCCGAACACAAGGGTCACCAGCAGGGTAAGCAGGCCGAAATTGACCATTCCCAATGCGACATAGGGAATCTGTTTGCCGATCAGAAACTCGCTCCGCGTCACCGGGGTGACATAGAGATTGACGATCGACCCCAATTCCTTTTCGCGCACGACGCTGAGCGAGGTCAGCATCGCCGGAATCATCAGCAGGAGAATCGGGATCAGCGCCGGCACCATCGCGACAATGCTGACGATGTCCGGATTGTAGCGGAACCGGATTTCGACCTCGACCGGGCCCACCGACGGCCGCGATCCCGAGCGGCGCATCGCATTTTCCGACAGCCACGAGGCATGCATCGCCCGGACATAGGATTGGATCGTCTCGCCCCGTTGGGGCATCGCGCCATCGAACCAGGCCGCCACCGCCACCGGCATTCCCCGATCGATATCGCGGCCAAATCCGGCGGGCAATTCGACCGCCAGCCCCAGTTCGCCGCTTTGCATCCGCCGATCCAGATCGGCGTAATCCCGGATCGGCGGCTGTTCGGAGAAATAGCGCGACCCGGCCAGAGTGAGGACATAATCGCGACTGAGCGCGGTATCATCCCGGTCGAGCACGGCAAAGCGGATGTTCTCAACGTCGAGACTGATCCCATAGCCCATGATCAGCATCAGAATGACCGTGCCGAACAATGCCAGGGTGCCCCGAATCGGGTCGCGGCGCAGTTCGAGCGCCTCACGCCGGGTGTAACTCCACATCCGGCGCAGGCTGAAGCCGAACCAGGAGGGGGCCGGTCTTGCCTCCGGCGTGGGAAGGGCGGCGGCGGGAAGATCTGCGCCGGAGGGGGCACCCTCCGCGCCGCCTTCGGCGGTGAGATAGCCGATAAAGGCCGCCTCCAGGGTGGTTGCCCCCTGCCGTTCCCTCACCCCGGCCGGACTGTCGCACACCAGAACGCGGCCGGCATGCATCAGGGAAATGCGGTCGCACCGTTCGGCCTCATTCATGAAATGAGTCGAGATGAAGATGGTCACCTGATCGTTCCGCGACAGATCGACCATCATCTGCCAAAACATGTCCCGGGCGATCGGATCGACACCGGAGGTCGGTTCGTCGAGGATCAGCAGTTCCGGCTGATGGACCATCGCCACCGCCAGCGACAGGCGTTGGCGCACCCCTAGCGGCAGGGCGTCGGGCAAGCTGTCGATGACCCCATTCAGGTCGAAGCGATCGGCCATCGCCGCGATCCGCCCCGGAATCGCTGCCGCGGCCACCCCGAACAATTGGGCATGCAGGGTCAGGTTTTGCGCCACGGTCAATTCGGAATAGAGCGAGAAGCCCTGGGTCATGTAGCCGACCCGGCGCCGCATCCCCCGATCGACCACCGCCACCCGGCGGCCGAACAGCCGTGCTTCGCCCGCGCTGGCGGACAGCAATCCGGTCAACAGCTTCATCGTCGTGGTTTTGCCGCAGCCGTTCGAGCCGAGAAAGCCGAAGATTTCGCCGCGTTCGATTCGGAAATCGACCTGATCGACGGCGGTGAAATCACCGAAACGGACGGTCAGCCCCCGCGCCTCGATCACCACATCGTTGCGGACCGAATTCGACCGGGGCGGGATCGTGACGGCGCGGTGGCGTCGCCGCTGTTCCTCCGGCATCAAGGCGATGAAGGCGTCTTCCAGGGTCTCGGTCCCAGTGCGGTCAAGCAGCTCCTGGGGCGGGCCGGTGGCGATCACCCGGCCGTCATTGAGGGCGATCAGGGAGTCAAAGCGGGCCGCCTCTTCCATATAAGCGGTGGCAACCACCACGCTCATGCCCGGTCGCGCGGCGCGAATCCGCTCAATCAGATCCCAAAACTGCCTGCGCGACAGGGGATCAACCCCGGTGGTGGGCTCGTCGAGAATCAATAAATCGGGATCGTGGATCAGGGCGCAGCACAGCCCCAGTTTCTGTTTCATCCCGCCGGACAGTTTGCCTGCCGCCCGGTCGCGAAACGGCAGCAGGCCGGTACTGGCCAGCAGGCTGTCACTCCGGGCCGCGCGTTCGGCCTTGTCCTGACCGAATAGGCCGGCGAAGAAATCGAGATTCTCCACCGCCGACAGAGTGGCGTAGAGGTTGCGCCCCAACCCTTGCGGCATGAAAGCAATCCGGGGGCAGATGGCGGCACGATGAGCGGGATCGGCCATGTCGCCACCCAGCACCGTGACCTGTCCGTCCTGGATCGCCCGCGCCCCGACCACCAGATTGAACAGGGTCGATTTGCCGACTCCATCCGGCCCGATCAGCCCGATAATCTGGCCAACCGGGACGGTCAGACTGACCCGGTCCAACGCCAGGGTCGGGCCATAGCGCAGGCTGACAGTGTCGAGCCGGATCGCCAGCGGGGCCGGAGTCACCGGGGCACATGCAGGGCGAGAGGGGCCGGCCAGTCCTGGGCCTGATCCAGCCGGACATAGGCCATGCCGGGCAAACCGGTCTTCACGTCGCGGCTGAATTTACGCAGCAGGTCCGGATCGAGCTGGGCACGAACCCGAAACATCAGCTTTTGCCGCTCGCTCGCCGTTTCCACCGATTTGGGGGTGAATTGGGCGACATCGGCGACGAAGGAGACTTTGGCCGGGATCACCCATTGCGGGGCGGCATCCAGCACGAGACGGACTTCGCTGCCCAGCGCGACCTTGCCCACTGCCGCATCGGGCAGGAAAAAAGTCATGTAGACGTCCGACAGATCGACCAGATTCAGCACTTTGCCGCCCGCAGCGATCACTTCCGCCGCCTGGGCCACCCGATATTGCACCCGGCCGTCACGCGGGGATTTCAAGGCGCTGTCCTCGATGTCGGCCTCGATCCGGGTGATCGTGGCGCGGGCGGCAGCAACGCTGGCATGGGCGCCGACCACCTGGGTCTCGGCCGTCACGATCGCGGCCTCGGCCGCCGCCACTTGGGCCAGGGCCACCGCGACGGCAGCGGCACTGCCCTGCTGGCTGGCAAGGTCGTCATCATAATCTTGTACTGCCGCCGCCCCTTCGCTCGACAGGGTCCGCGAGCGGGCCAGCCGCTTGCCCGCCACCGTCAGCTCGGCCCGGCGCTGGGTCACGACGGCCAGCGCCGCCACGCGTTCGCTCCGACGCTGGGCCACCTGACTTTGGGCGGTGACGATCGCGCTGGCCGATTTGGCCAGATTCGCCTCGGCTTCGGCGCGCTGCGCGTCGAGCCCCTGGGTATCCATCCGGGCAACGACCTGTCCGCTTTGCACGACATCGCCTTCCCGGACCAGGATTTCCGCCAGCCGGCCGGGGATCTTCGCCGCGACATCGATCTCGACCGCTTCGATCCGCCCATTGCCGGAGGCAAAGCCCGGTCCCAGCCCTTTCGGCTTCAGCATCTCCCAGGCCAGAAACCCGCCAACGGCCAGCACCACCAGCACCGCCATGACGAGCCATTTCGTCCATTTGCGCTTCGCTGGCGGGGCAGGGGCACTTTGAGGCTCAGGCTTGGCCTCATCGGGTTTGGCCTCGGGTTTGGCCGGCTCTGGAACGGGCTTGGCGTCAGGGGGAGCGGGCGCGGGTTTGGCGACCGCTGGGGCTTTCGCCTCGGGCTTGACCTCGGGCGTCGGCGGCGAGAGGGACACAGTCCCCGCCTCTCCCCGGGTTTCCGTGCGGGTCTCGTGTCTGGTTTCAGTGGTGGCGCCCGGGGTGATTTCGGTTTTGGTCTCGGTCCTGGTCTCAACCCGTGTTTCGTGCTTGGTCTTCGGGTCCGTCGCAATCGCGGTTTCGGTCCGGATTTCGGTTCTGGTGACGGTTTGGCCGTCCGGATCGGGAACCGGCTTGGCCTGGGGCGGTGGGCCTGCCGCCGTCATGGAATCCTCCCGCCGGCGGGGCCAATCGGGACCGGGGAGGGGGCGGAGGGATCGTCAGCGCCACCGCCCAAAGCGGCATACAAATTGACCTCACTCGACAGACGGGCGCGGCGGGTCTCGACCAGAGCCTGTTCGGTGGCGAACAGATCGCGCTGGGCCTCCAGCACTTCGAGATAGGTTGCGGCGCCATGGAGATAGCGCAGCGCGGACAGACGGGAGCGTTCGTTGAGCGCGGCGAGGGTCTGCCGTTGGGCCTCGACTTGCTGCCCGAGCCAGCGCCGCGCCGCCAGGGCATCAGCGACATCACGAAAAGCCATTTGCACCGTCCGTTCATAGTCGGCGACGGCACTCGCGCGCTGGGCCTTGGCCTCTTCCAGCCCGCCAAGCAGGCGACCACCTTCAAACAACGGTATCGACAGATTTCCAGCCAGGGTCCAGGCACTGCTTCCGCCCAGGAACAGGCCATCCAGCGCCGCACTGGCGGTGCCATAGGTTCCGGTCAAAGCGATACGTGGAAAAAACGCCGCCCGCGCCGCCCCGATATTGGCTTCGGTCGCCCGCAAGCGGTTTTCGGCTCCCCGGATATCGGGCCGGTCCGCCAGCAGATCCGAGGGCAGGCCCGGCGGCAGATCGCGCAGCACGGATTCTTCAACCGACGACAGCGCCAGCATCTCGTTCCCGACCGGTGCTCCTACCAGCAACGCCAGGGCATTCAGCGTCTGTTCGCGCTGCTGCTCCAGGACGATCCGGGCACTGTCGGCTTGGCCGAGCAGGGTTTCGGCCTGGGTCAGATCGATCCGGGGCGCGGCCCCCACTTCATAGCGGCGGCGGACAATCCGGGCGGAATCGCGCCGGCTGTCGAGCGTCCGCTCGGCCAGGGCGATCCGTTCATCGAGTTCACGCCCGACCAGCCAGCGATGGGCCACATCCCCGATCAGACTGAGCGCCACTGCCCGGCGCGCCTCATCACTCGCCAGCCAGCTTTCGAGCGCCGCCGTTTCAAGATTGCGGATCCGTCCCCACAGATCGAGTTCCCAACGCGCGCCGATCGAGGCGTTGAAGGCATTGGTGATCATGCTGTTCCCGGTATAGGACAGATCTGCCGGTGTTTTGGTGCGCGACCCCTCCGCACTGCCGTCCAGACGCGGGAACAGATCGGCGCGCTGGATGCGGTAGCGGCTGCGGGCCGCCTCGACCCGCTGTGTCGCCATGCGCAGGTCGCGATTATTCTCCAGGGCAAGAGTGATCAATTCGGTCAGGGCGGGGGGGCGGAAGAAACTTTGCCAGCGCGCCGGCCGGGCAGCGGCCACCGTGCCGCGATCCGCTGCCGTCCAGGAATCCGGCACGGGCAGCAGGGGGCGCACCGGATCGGGGGCCAGCGAACATCCGCCCAACAGTAAAAGCAGCACCGGCCAAACCCGACGGCGGCGTTTCATCCCTCATCATCCCACCGGTTATTGATCGATCTTGATCACGAGGTCGCTCTTAACCGAAGTGACGCCGGACACCGCCCGCGCGATCGCGACCGCCTTGTCGGCCTCGCTCTGGTTGGCCACGGTCCCGCTCAGAGTCACTTCGCCCTTGCTGTCGGTATCGACCTTGATCTCCAGCAGCGTACGAATTTTTTCTGCGGCCAGCTTGGCCTTGATGCTGGTGGTGATCGCCGAATCCTTCACATAGGTCCCGGCATGAGCGCGCTCGGTTTCCAGGTCGGCGGCACGGGTGAGCGCCGGAGAGAGCACCACGGCTGAGGCGAGCAAAAAGACGGCAATCCGATAGGTCATGAGTGTTCCCTCCAGGATTTTAGTCAGATCTGTCCGATCGATCCCGCGTTGGAGACGAGGTCTAAACGATATCAATAAAATATCGGAGACTCTCTCTTAAGAGGTAGTGACGGAATATACTCATGATAATTTTGATTAAATACTTAAAATTTATTGTAAAATGGTGCAGCTATCAAAAAAATAGCGCCTTATCAGTCAAAATTCTGAAAAATATGCGTTTATTTTTGTTTGCGCGAAAGGGTCGGATTGATGAATCGATTAATCATGGGAGGAGCGTTGCTCATTCTGCTGGGCGGCATTGGATTCGCGATTCCGGTGTTTACGACCCAACAAACCACGGATGTCGCCAGCTTGGGCGACTTGAAGCTCCAGACACAGGAACAGGTTACCTATCTCATTTCACCGTTGGCCAGCGCCGGGGTTCTAGCCTTGGGGTTCGCCTTGGTCGGGTATGGTCTCTTCCGCAGACAGTAAAAAAGCTCCCCAGAAGACCGTGAGAGGTCGTCTGGGGAGCTTTCTTGCCAGAGCCGTCAAGGAGCCGGGTGTTTGACCGAGGGGGAGGATATCTCGCTGACCAAGGTGTCATCGGGACAGCTGAAAAACGCCGGCCTTAAAGACTTGTCGAGATTACTTGTGATCGGGTGAAGGATGCTTGCTGCGAACCGCGTCCTTCAGGCCGGGCGGGGGCAGAGGCTCCCGATCGAAAATTTCCTTCTGATCGGGGGCGAGGGTCGCGTAGAACGCCTCCAGAGCCGGCCGGGTTTCCTGCAAGGATTGAAGCTCCAGCTTCAACTGGACCTCCTTGTAGCTGGCCCGTTCCAAAACCGTTGGCTTGCTCCCGATCTTCGGAGGAGCCGCCGCACGGCAGGCCGTCCGCACCGTCTCCGCAGCGGTCAACGAATCCTGGCGATATTTGGCGAAAGCCGCTTTCTGGACCTCGGTCAAGCGGAACAGAGCTTCCTGATAGCCCAAGTCTCCGCTGCGGCGAGCGTAATGTTCGTCACATTCATTGATGTGTCGGGTTGCCAGATCCTGTTGGGACGGCGCCGGCTCGCTCTGGCAGGGCGACGGCGGCTCGGCGAGCGCCAGCGAACTCCACAGCAGAGGAAGAGCAAAGAACAATGCGCGAGAGGGTTTGATCATGAAAAATCCTCAGCTTCAAGCTCTTGAGAGAATGTTCCTCCCAACAGTTTGGTCAGAACATCCGCTCAAAACTCAGTGTTGATGGACAGATCCGCCTGGTCGGGATATCAAGCCGTGACCGTAGGCTTGGTCACAGCTCGATATCCCGTTAACGGCTCAAAACAGCCACAAGCTGTGATGGAGCCGCTTTCACCGAGGGGCCTCCAGCAATGTCGGCCCCGGACAAGGAGATCAGTTCCAGTAATTCGGAGATTTGTAATAGCTATCAACCCGGCGGCCATATTCCGGCGTCCAGGAAAATTCCGTATTGCGATCGTAGCTCGGCGCTTCTTGCAGGATTTTCTTGTCAAGATCGACCAGATAACCGCCCTTGGCGACGTTATAAGTCAAGGTTGACCACGGCAGCGGATGGTGCCGCTCCCCCAGACCCAGGAAACCGCCGAAGGACAACACCGCATAGATTGTCCGGCCACTGACTTTGTCGACCAGGAGGTCTTCAATCACGCCCAGTTTCTCACCGGCATGATTAAAGACTTCGGAATTGACAATCTTTGCAGAACTAATCAGCGTCGCCGATGTGATCGAAACAAGCTGGTTCATGGTGCAATCCTCGCAAATTGAAATTGAGTGGCAGATAAACCGCTTTGGGCGGAAATTATCGCCATCATTAAGACAGCATAGCGAATAATGATGTTCGGCCATCAGTGTCGGAATGTACTCAATTTTGACTTTTAATTTTAATTTAATAAAAAAATCAATCTCTTTCTTTGAGCTGCTTGGCGTGAAGCAAGCGCCAGTCGAGCGGAAAAGAGTCACTCCCTCCCCGCTCAAGACCCCGACCTTCTGAGAAGGCGGGGCCTCCGGTTCAAAACCGGTCTTTAGCGTGAGATGTCAGCGAGGATTCGCAATCGCGGGGGTCTTGCACGTCGTGATCCCGAGCACAGAATAGGCAGGGCACCAACCGAACAGGGCCGTTGCCAGCGGCGCCACCCCGATCCAGCCCCACGGCCCGATGATTCCGGCGAGGGCTGCGGCAATCAAAGCGATGCCGATCCCGGCACGGGCAAGGCGATCGATATCTCCAATATTATTGGTCATCTGTGTTTTCTCCTTGAGCAAACAGCCCTTAGCATGGCTATCGGGCCGATGGCCTGCCGCACCGGACGCGAATTGCCCCCGGGCTACGGTTTCACGACTACCACTCAATTTCGTCAAAGTACGGAACTGGAATGGGTGAGTCTAAATAGGGTAAAACTCAGATAAATAAAGAATAATAAAGGCAGAGATCGTCCCTGAAAATACTGTAAATATCCACACCTTCAGCATCTCATCCATTTTTGCCCCATAAATTTTATTTTGATCATGCTGCAAAATAAAAAAATGAGCTCAAGATAGGGTGGGTTGATAACCTGTCACGTTGTGACAATCCCGCCGCTCTTCATCCAGATCTAACGTGGAGCAAAGAGTAAAATTAAATATTTGCGGAAAGGTTTATCGCCTATCAAAATAACACAATGCATTAAGTGAGCAAGAATCGGAAATTACTCATAAAAAATGCTCTGAAATATTTTAAAATTTCTCAATATTTTCCGAGGCGCTTGGGGTTGGACTTTCTTACCTCCCGACCAACCCTCGGAAAGCGCCCTAAATGCAATGATGGAATAAAGAATTTATGGATCAATCAGTTCAATAGTTGCCCGGCGGTTCTGTAATTCTCGAACCCCATCGCGGGTTGGCATCAGCAGATCATGTTCGCTTTTAATGCTGATGGCTTCGGCCGCGACCCCATTCACGATCAGTTCTTCTTCGACGACGCTGGCGCGGTGAAACGATAAATTGAAATTATACTCCGCTGTTCCGGGCGTATCAGCGTAGCCGGCGATCACCACCTTAACCTCGGGATTACGAGCCCAGACATGCGCCGCGCTGGCGATGACCCGGCGTGAATCGAGCATTAGATCAGATTTGTCGAAATCAAAAAAGACGATGTAATTGTTTTGTTCCGACGAGCTTGTTTCGAGGCTGGCTGGGGCCTGATCGCTCATCGGAGGGCCGGCGCAGGCAGCCAATCCCAAAAACAAGAGCGGAATCGCGATTTTTGGAAAAAGCGTCATGTTTAGTCATCCTTATGAACACGTGGAGCTGCCGCATTTTCGGAAAGTCCAAGATGAACTTTTCTTTTATGTCGAGAGAGAAATCGTGGCAGAGTGATGATCAGGATCAGGATCAGGAAAACCAGTAGAACTGCGCCGAGCATGGGAGGGGGCTCCTGGGATAAGACCATCACACGAGGCGAGATCAGATCGCTCTGGCGCCGATGCCGAGTGGACCGGATGGATACTCTGTGATGTTCGATTTATCTGAGCTTGGCGAAGAGAGTGCCTTTCGCCCTGTCGCGTTTTTTAGACTCTTAAAATAAGATCTGAATCTATATGATAAAAATCAAATTCCAGATAGAATCGGGAAATACCAAGGGGGCGGCGCCGACTGGAATCGTCCCTGTCATTCCGGACTTTTTTCGAGATCACACCAAGCTATCGCTTTCCCCCACTTTCAAGCTGGAGGATCGCTCACCATATTTTTCAACGAAGTCTCGGCCTGAAAGGGACAAGCCTCTTTTTCGCAAGAGGAGGAAGGATCTGTGGGGCGCGCGCAATTGCTTGCCCCGAGACAGATCTCTGACCACTTTCATTTTAATGGACCCCTTACCGAATCATAGCAGCAAGGAATTGGGAAGATTGGGAGGCGCTTAGGGAAAGCCTTACCTCGGTTAAAGTCAGGATGGGAGAAATAAAATGAATGTTGCCCCAAAGATAGAAACTGAAAAAAAATTCGTTCGATTTTTCGTTCTTTATATCAAAAATGTTGAGACATTTTCATTTTTAATTGTTGGCGCACTACTCTCAGTTTCGATATTTATTAGTGTTGTTGTTTCTGGAATGTCCCTCTGGGGAGCGATGTCTGATTTCGGGAACACAATGATGATTTGCATCGCAATTGATCGCATGCTGTTCGTCTTGATGTTGGTTGAAATTCTCCATACCGTGCGCGATTCTTTCAGATCGGGAGCATTAGTGTGCGAACCATTTTTAGTTGTTGGGTTGATTGCATCGATCCGACGCGTTCTCAGCATCACTCTTCAGTCATCACAGGAAATAGAATCGACAAGAGAAGGGGTTGACTCCCATCAATTTCTTTATTCTGCCATGCTGGAACTCTCCGTTTTAGCCGGTCTTATTTTGGTTATGGTGATTTCAATCTACCTGCTTCGCCTCAGACCTCGCCAGGAGCCCGCTTCAGTCTCACCGAGCCGCCCCACGCCACCAATGTAGCCGCCCAGCCCAAAACAGGGTGAGGCAAGTCTTCAAGACTGGATGCTACCGGCACGCTTTATTTTTAATAAAGGTCGCCCAGTGCCGAATTGATCGTCGGTAGCCTTCTGGCATGGGTAATTCCTCAATGTCAGCCAAAGAAAATACCCCAATCCTCTGATGTTCATCGCTGACCCGCAGGGGGGATTTCTTGATAAGATGAACCCCATACGTCACAATAAGAACCTCTCTCTGCGGAAGCACCTCATATAACCAACAATCGATGATCGAATCGACGGCTGTTTCAACGCTCAATTCTTCACGTATTTCCCGGATAACGCAGCAAGATGGGTCCTCTCCGGTCTCTAATTTTCCTCCCGGCAGCTCCCATTCATTTCGTTCATTTTCGAGAAGAACAACATTCTCCTCATAAAATAAGACGCCTTTTATCGAAACGGGAAACCGCATCATCCCCTCCTCACGTTTGCAGTGCAGGCGTTGGGTTCAGGGGCTGATCGAAAAAGGCACTGCAAAAGCAAGGGGGGACGCTGAAAAAACCTGGGCTTCCACGGCCCCGTCAAGCCTCTCGCGATTCCCCCAAACCCGATCCGAGCCTTCTTTTTTAGCATGAAACAGCCTTCTTCCCAAATCTGGACGCAAGGAAGCAGTCCCATTTCTCGCGGGATAAGAGCTTCATTAGCTTTGAAGAAAGCCAAAAAATATATTATTAACACAATAAATTTGTTTTTTTAAAAAAATCATCATTCCTTACGACTAAAAAACCTTAAAACCATCAATCTTATGGCATTATAAAAAAAACTAATTCAGCGCCTTGTCACCCCCAAAGGGAACGCGTATCGTTTTACTTGAAATCAAGCGAGAAGAAACACTCTTTCCTTATATAAGACTGTCTCGTTTATTTAGGATTGGCTGATATTCCGTCAGCCAGACGGGGTCTTTTTGTCTTTTGATCAGGAGGGTTTGGGGATGTCTGAGGACGTTGAGATTCGCCGTACTTTGAATGAGCAGGCGGCGCGCCAGCTTGCTAACGCCACCAAGACCCGGGCGCAATGGTCGGGGATCACCCCGCGCTGGCTGGTGTCGTTTCTGCCCTGGACCCCGGTTGAGGCCGGCATTTACCGCCTGAACCGCGTCAAGGAAGCCGCCGCCGCTA
>Ga0209373_10000309_pt1 | contig 92873 bp, 93 predicted proteins | sample Higcelweek5metaG_FD_187173 | JGI IMG/M metagenome (GOLD analysis project Ga0209373, IMG submission 187173) | Freshwater pond sediment microbial communities from the University of Edinburgh, under environmental carbon perturbations - High... | ecosystem: Environmental > Aquatic > Freshwater >...
TCCTTTAATATGGGAGCATCCCAAGAAGATGGTCCAATAGTGGCTATTATTTTAGTTTTAGAATAGTTTTTCATTAGGCAGGTTTGATATTTCTAGTATACTTAAAGTAACTATTCATGTCCATGATGGTGTGATATATTATTTATGTCATTAATATATTTACTGCCATATTATGAAGCAATTTATTAAATCCTTGTTTGTTTACTTCTTTATTCTTTATTTTGTATTGGGACTTTTTAAGGAAGGAATTACATTACCTACAATTCCTTTGTATCTTGTTGGAACATTATTAATTTTGACATTTACAGTTATTATTTCTGGGCCATTGCTAAAATTTTTAACAATTAAATCTAATCTTGCAACCTATTTCTTAATGTCTTCACTTCTCTTGGTTGGCGTTTTTTTCCTTTTGAAAACATTTATGACGGGATTATATATAAATACATATACCTTTGCTGGTATAAACTGGGGCTCGTTAGAAGTCGCAAGTTTTACTGTTACACCAACGGTTACTATTATAGCGATATCATTAATTTCTTCTTTAATTTGTTCTATCTACAAGGAATTAGATAGTGTATAATAAGGCTTATGGATAATACACAAAAAATATTATTAATATCTCAAATTGCCGTATGTGCAGTTCTAGTAGTTTCAATATTACTTCAGAATCGTGCAGAAGGTTTGGGAAAAATGTTTGGTGGTGGAGGCGAAGTATTTAGAACGAAAAGGGGTTTAGAAAAGGTCCTTTATTATCTTACAATCGGTCTAATACTTGTTTTGGTTGTGCTATCCCTACTGATTCTAAAATACTCAGAATAATCGAGTAGATTATGAAAGATAAGACTAAAGCCCAACAACAAGCTTTATCCATGAAGGATGCTTTAAATGAGTTCAAGAATCTCAAGATTGTCGAATCACATGACAATATGAAAGATTGGAGAAATGGTTTTTGGAACTATCCTAATATATTGGAAAAAGTTTTTAAGCGAACAGTCCCATTCAGCTATATTCTTGTTTTTGCATTGTTAGCTCTACTGACTGTACTTTTTCTTCAGTCAAATGCTTTCACAAAATTCTTGCGGGATAATACATACTCTGAGGAGAAATATACTGAAGGTATGGTTGGCGCAATCTCTTCATTTAATCCACTTTTTGCATCAGCCAACTACGTGGATAAGGCAATCGATAGTCTAATCTTTGAAAAATTTGTATATATTGATCACGATGGAAAACCTACTCCGGGAGTAGCTAAAGAATGGTCTGCTTCTAGTGATAGTCTTACATACACGTTTGTAATAAATGAGGGGTTACATTGGCAGGATGGGACAGATCTGACTATGGACGATATCCTATTTACCTTTAATACTGCAATTTCTCTCTCTCGTGATTACAACTTGGATTCTGTAGGTGCTGGATTGGTGGGTATCAGTATTACAAAAATAGATTCGAAAACGGTTCAATTTACCCTGACAGAAGCTAACCCTACTTTTTTTGAAGCAGTTGCTATGTATATTGTTCCCCAAAGTAAATTAGGTGATGTAGCGTTAAGAGATATGCAATTAGATCTATTTGCTCGCGATCCTATGGGAAGTGGAAAGTATATGGTCGATAAGGTGGAACAGAATGCAGTATATCTATCAGATAATCCATATGATGACTACTCTCCTGAACTAAAAAGTTTAGTATTTAGAATATATCCTGATTACGCATCTCTAGAATCTGCTGCCAGAGTGGGTGAAATAGATGCTTTGGGTAGTTGGGATAGTGAATCTTTAGCATTCATGCAGGAGTATCCATCCTTTGGCGTTGCAATGAAGAGTGAGAAGTTCAGAGATAGAATACTTTTTTTGAATACAAGAAAAGATAATCTTAAGGATAAGAATGTTCGAATAGGATTAAACTATCTTTTGGATCTTAATGCCCTGTTGCAAGATGCTCATATCCAGGGGGATATTATGCATGGACCTTTGTCGAGTGACTCTTGGGCATTTAACAATCAAATATCATATTATTCATATGACTCTGCTAAAGCCGCGGAATATCTTAATACTGCTGGATATACAAAGAATGCTGAAACGGGATACTACGAATCTAAAGATGCAAAGATATTGAGTTTTACGTTAAGTTATTTGGATAACGATATTAATAACAGGTTGGTTGATAATATTGTAAAGCTTTTGGATAAAGAGGGAATAGTTATTAAGCCCAACGGCTTGGATTACAATCAAATTTCTCAACAGGTTATCCCTACTCGTAATTTTGAGGTCTTGCTATATGAGGTTGAAACTACCGTTGATCCGGATCAGTATAACTTATGGCACTCTTCAAAGGTTAATGATCCATTCTTGAATCTTTCAGGGTATGAGTATGAGCGTGTTGATATCTTACTTGAAGATGCGCGTAAGACAACCAATGAGACGATAAGAAAGACAAAGTATTTCCAATTCCAAAAATATCTAATGGCAGATGCTCCTGTGGTCTTTCTATATCATCCAACATTTGTATTTTACTTTGATAGCAAACTACAGGGAGTTAATATGGATAATATAAACTTCTCATACGAAAGATATTGGAATATTGAGGATTGGTCATGGAATTACTAATGCCAGGGGGGGGATTTGAACCCCCAACCTATTACTAGGACTACGTTCTGAACGTAGCGTGTATACCAATTTCACCACCTTGGCTTAATCAATGGTATTTTACCACGAAATTTACTTTTTGGATGTAAGAGATACTTCTACAGAAGGTTTATATTCCTCTCCCTTTGAATTGTCGGGATCAAAGTTTTTGAAATCTTTAAGGAAGTCTATTTTATTTATAACCGCCTCTTCTTCCTTCTTCTCTTCTTTTTTATCAGTACTAGGCTTCTCTGCCTTAATCTCAGATTCCTTCATCATCAACTTCTCTCTTAATGTGATCTCTTTTCCTTTGGATTCAACTTTTGTAAATTTCTCTGCAACCTTTTTTTCTATTTTCTTCTCATGATTTTGTTTATTTTTTGAAACACCCAATATCCCAATGAGTACTCCAAGTGCTAATCCAGCAAATGCTGTTATCATGTAATTCTTGTTTGAAATGATCCAGCTTTCTACAGACTCTAAGGTTATGTTATTAATATCAAAAGTTGTAGCTAAATTCTTTGCTATACTTTGATCGTCAAGGGTAAATTTCGTTGTCTCCGAAAGATTGCTAGCATAACCATACCTACGGGTATATGCATTTAATGAGTATACGTCTTTTGTAAGATCTGCTTGGGAAAAACTGATTGTCCATTTCCCATCACCATCGATAACGGCCGTTTCATTTAATACAGTAGTTCCGCTTGAGAGTAAAACAATTATTTCCGAGTTAGCTAGTCCTGTCCCTGATATAGTAACGGCTTCCTGATCTATTACCGGTGTATTAAGTATTGGGGCTCTGGGAATAATAATAATCGAAGTATCGTACAGCTGAGTAGCTTTATTCTCATCTTGATATTTAAATTCCAAGGTATGCCTTCCAATGCTTAATGCAGAGAATGTATATGGCGAAGTAATATCTGCAAATCCTTTGCTATCTATTTCTAACTGAATTCCAGCATTATCTGGGGAAGGATTTATAAAAGTAATTATTGTGCTAGGGTTATCGGTTAGTGTAGGTACATTAACGCTCAATGGGTTATCAGTACTGGCAGTGTTTTCTTGTGTTGTACCAGTTGTGGTATTAGTAGTTCCTACCAAGTCCGAGACAGAGGTATCTTCTGTTGCAAACAATGGAGTTGCAAAAAGAGAAATAAATACAATTGTGAATATGGCTTGTGGGATTAATTTCATTTTTGGCAGTAAAAAAATTATTTTGTTTTTTCCATTCTATCAGTGAATAGGATCCCTTCCAAGTGGTCAAATTCATGCTGTATGCTTGTAGCATTTATATCATCATACTTCTTTGTAATCCAGTTTCCATCTAAATCTTGATACTTAATTTTTATTTTATAATATCTTGATACATCACCTACAATATTGGGTACGCTGAGGCATCCTTCCTCCCCTGTTACCTTGAGGAAGCCCCATGGCTCAACAATCGGATTAATGAAAAGCTCCCATTGGTCTGTATCATAGTTTAGTGAGTAGAATACACGCTTGTTTGTGCCCACCTGAACCGCTGCAATGCCCCCAGCTGCGATATTTCCTTGATCTTCGCTATGTTGTGCCGTATAGAGTAAATCATTAACAAATTCCTTGAATTCTTTACTTTTTAGTTCCTCTATTTCAACTGGCAAGCTTTTTTGTCGCAATATTTTTTCTTGCGTTTTGTCAGATATATTTATTATATTTAATGCCTTTGCCATACAGTAAGTATATCACATTAGGATATATTCTTTTCTACATGATGAGCCTCTAAATACATTGGATTAATGCGATAACCCACCTTGTATTCTGTCTTTATGAATGATTTCTCCAAGTATTTATTTAATTTCGATCTAATTCTACAAACCAAAGTATCAATTGCAGCATAACTTAGATCATTAATCCCATTAGAAAGATGTCGATTTATGACGTTTCTACTCAATATCCTCCCCTCATTTGTTACTAGCAGTAAAAGGAGGCGAAATTCTTGATATGTAAAAAGGATCCTTTTGTTATGTATATAAAAGGATTGCGAAGCAATTTCTATTCTTATATCTTCTAACTCAAGTACTACACTCTTGTAATAAAGGGATGTAAATTGTGCAATCTGTGCTTTTAAGAGTTCGCAATTAATTGGTTTAGTATGATAATGATTTATTCCAAGTTTGTATGCCTTTATTGCAAGCTCATGGTTGTTGGGGCCAAGCATTATTATCTGAAGAAGTACATTGTGATCACGTATATTTTTAATTAGAGAGACATTCTTAGCTACTTCCAAATCGGTATCTAAAATCAGAAGGAATGATTTTTTATAAATACTCAATGATATCTGCTCTAAACTTGTGCCATGAATAATATGTACAGAGGGGCTTTCGAGACATGATTTGAGTATCTTATACAAGTGTTTATTCTTTTCGATGATCAGGACTCTAAGTGCTACTATTTTTGCAACCATCTTCTATTGTACAACAACAATTCTAACAAATACCTTACAATTCTACTCTTCACACTCTTCTTTCTCTTCAATATCATCTCGGGGAAATACATAGGCTAGAAGAATGAGAAGCACAATAGTTAAAACTAAAACTCCTATTAAAATAATGAAGAATAGATTATTCATATTCAATTATACATTCTTATTTTACGTATTTTTCAATTAACTTCTCATTGAGTGAATAGCAGCAACCACAATAGTTTTGTTTATAAAATCCTCGATTAATTTTATGTTCATGCTCTTCTTTGGGATATACAATATGAATATCCTCACTTTCTAAGTTACTTGCTATTTCTAAAATGGCATTTTTATCCTGGTAGTGGCTTCCAAGTAATGTTGAGGAAACGTATTTAAATTTGTTTTTTCTTGCATATCCAAATGTGTTTTTTAGTCTTAACTCCCAGCATCCTGTGCAACGTGTCTTTCTCCCTGCAATACTATCAAAATATTCTTGTGGCTTATAATCTGGTATAACCAATGAGATTTTTCTATTAGAAAGATTTTCTTTAATGACAAATTTTAATGCATTCATTCTTTCCATATACTCTGTCTTAGGATGAATATTGGGATTGTAATACAGAAGAGTGAGCTCTGTTTGAGTGTCTATCTGTTTCTCCTCTTCAAGTGCATCCCAAAGATGAAGAAGACAATCTGCACAACAGGTATGTATAAGGAGTTTGTCTATCATTTGGATTTAATCTGCATTAGATATATTTTCAATCTTCTTACAAAATGCGAAATTGCCAATACTCCCATAAATACTGAGAGTTCAACGTGCCAATACATAAATCTAAAATTTACATCCATCAGAGAAGGAATTTGATACTGTAACATCATAAATATCCCGAATCCAAACGAAGGAATAATAAAGGTTAGAAGTAATACCGTATTCCAGAAAGCGTTAAATTGTTTTAAATATTTTTTAAAGATTAACAAGCTTCCCCAATACAGAATAACACCAAGTATTAATGGAAGAAGTAAGTTGTATGGATTTTGTATAGATACTGATGTATTAGTCGTTGTATCCACCGTAGTTTCCGTTGTTGTAGTAGTATCTGAGTTGGTTGTTGTAGTCGTTGTGGTTGTCACAGTTCCCACTTTAAACGATTCTAGTAGTGTTGTAGCCTCTCCACGGTGCTTTCCAATACTGTCAAAGCTCGTAGTCATATCTGTTCCACACCATGATGTAATATCTGAATATTTTTGATTATGAATACTTAAGTAGGTTGTAATGTCATATACCCCGCCATCATATATAGTCCAACAACTACTACTTGTATTATGCTGGGCTACCTGTGCTGTGGTATATGTAGTACTGGCAATTACACGATGGGCTGAAATTAATCCAAGTATAATAATGAAAGAAAACAGCCATATTTTTTTTAGATTTTTCATGCTATTAGGATACTAAAGAAGGTATGGAGATTGCAAATATTATTTCACTTTGATATCGTTGTGATATGGCGAAATACTCTATTAAGATTGATAAATTTTCTAAAACTTTTGGTGAAATTAAAGCTGTGCAAAATCTCTCGTTTGAGGTTGCGGACGGAGAAGTGTTTGCATTCCTAGGAACAAATGGATCCGGGAAAACAACTACTATTAGGTGTCTGCTAAAAATATATCAGGCTGACGAAGGGAAATTGCTTATTAATGGAAAGGAATATTCTGAGGAATTGAACAGTATCATAGGATATCTTCCTGAAGAACGTGGATTGTATCGTGATGTCTCAGTTATTGATATCCTTACATATACAGCCAGACTTCGAGGAATATCAGCCAATGAAGCGATGAAACGAAGTTTAGAGTATTTAGAATTGGTAGACTTAACATTGCATAAGGACAAACAGATTTCCCAGTTAAGTTCGGGAATGCAACAAAAGGTTCAATTAGGTACTGCGTTAATTCATAATCCAGAGATTTTAATATTGGATGAACCTTTTAAGGGATTAGATCCAGTTAACAGGCAGCTTTACGTAGACCTACTTACTGAGAGGGCAAAACAAGGGACCACTATCCTTTACAGTACTCATGCTATTGATGAAGCTCAAAAGATGGCAGATAGGTTATTGATTATTAAAGATGGTATTCAACTTGAATATGGTTCTGTTAATGAGGTGCGAGCGAGACACGGGAGTAAGAATATTTATATTGAATTTGTTAGTTGGGCTCCTGCGGAGAAGAATGATCTTTATACTGCAATCATCAATAACAAGACTGCGGAATTGATCCCAAATAAAGATGTTACCGAGGACGAGATATTGCATAATCTATTAGACCAGGGTGTTAAATTAGTTAGCTTTAATTTAGATTATCCAAGCCTTAATCAGGTATTTATAGATATAATGAAATAATGAAAAAGAACTATATTGAAGTAGCAAAATTTGAGTATCTTAAAACAATAAAGAAGAAGAGTTTTTGGTTGGCCACACTGTTTTTGCCTCTATTTATCGGGGTAATAGCCTTGATTTCGGGCCTATCCTCTGTAGAGGCTGCAAAACAGATGGAGAAGCCAACTTCTTTTTCAAAAATATTTGTTTATGATCCTCAATCTGTTATAAACCCTACTTTCTTTGTGTCACCATATGAGCTTACGGATGATGTAGAAGCAAGTAAAAATGTCGTTAAGGGTGACAAGTCTGCAGTTTTAGTAATGTTGTCAGATAACTACTATACAGATCTTTCATCTACTTTTTATTACAGAAAAGATGCTGATTTCATGGGTACTGCAAGTTTGCCAACCATTATTAATGCGTTTGTAAAGCAAAGTGCTATTGCGGGTATTTCTAATCCGGGGGTTATAAATATACTAAATGGGACTCCTACAAATATTAGTTATACATATGATGAGAAGGGTAAATTAGTAAAGGAAGGGTTTGAAAAATATCTTTTGCCTATTGCCTCGTTAGTTGTATTCTTCATGTCTGTATATATATCCTCGGGATTCTTACTTCAAAGTGTGTCTGCTGAGAAGGAAAACAGAATGATAGAAACTATTCTTTCTATTGTTGATAAAAAATCATTGATGTTTGGAAAGATGATAGGACTTATGGGTGTTATGTTTACTCAGCTATCTACATGGCTGATATTTGGTTTTGGCATATACAAAGTGGTTATGAGTAAATTTAGTCTTCCTATCCCTATTGATTTCAGTAATATCGATCTCTCCCTTTTACCTCTAAACATATTCTTAATATTCATGGGTTTCCTTTTCTTTGCTGCTATTATGATTGGTACGGGGGCTGTTGGCACAGGGGCTGAGGATAGTAGAAATCTTTCTTCCATATTCATAATTCTCTCTATATTCCCTATGTATTTGATGCAGATATTGCTTACAAGTCCTAACGGTTTACTTGCTACTGTTTTGAGCTATTTCCCATTTACATCGTTTATGGTTTTGCTCATCAGGAACTCCTTTGGAGCATTACCAACATTACAATTGGTTATAGGGATTGTGACATCGATGATCTATGTTGTAATAGCTATGTTCTTAGCTTTGAAATTGTTTGAGTTAGGATGTCTAATGTACAATAGGAGACCTTCCTTCAAGGAAATGCTCTCCTATTTCATCAAGCGAGGTTAATTTCCCTTGCCGTTTGTATTAGTGCTGCCACTTCCATTAGAAGTTTCGTCACTGTTTGATTCTTGATTCTGATTTTGAATCTGAGTATCTTCACCTGAATTAGATGTCGAGTTCTCTTCTTGGTTAGCTTCCATTTCGACATTCTTACTTTCTGTAAGCTTGTTCCCGAGAGATTCAATAGCTTTTTGCATACTTGCTTTTTGAGCTGCATCACTACCTACATTTAGTTGCTCTTGAGTCATTGTCTGAATATGGGTTTGTATTCTTTCTTGATACTGAAGTCGTAGCTCTTCTCTTTCTTGTAGAGTAAGTGTGGTATCTCCACTCGAAACTGCTGTATCTAATATATCTACTTGAGCTTCGATTTCCTCTAGTGATGTCGTTGTATCGGCATTTGCTTCAATTAAGAGATCTAACTCTGTTAATCTTTCATCTAAAACCTCTGTTTCAAAAGAGATTTCAGTTTCTGGGTTTAAAATGACCAATCTTGTAACTGATTCTGAGAATTTGTCCAAGGGGAATAAAGCATCTCCAGGGGTCGCAGCATTAGCTTCTCTTACGAGGAGGAATCCGCCTATGCCTACGAACACTATCGCCAATGCAAGTGTTAGGCTTGATTTAAGTTTTTTATCCATTTAAGAAAATAAAAAATTTATATATTAAACTATGACAGATTTGCCATCTTTGGTCAACTCATTGGGGTTTGTATCTTTTCTAATATTTCCATGCTATAATGTTCACGCTATTGGAGCGTTCGTATAGACTGCTTTGAGTAATTTTTCTCCCAATTGTATTGGTATAGCGAATATAATTTATTTTTATATAAATAATGGGAAACAAGTTATTTATTGGAAACCTTAGCTGGAACGTCGATGACGCAATGCTTAAGGATTTCTTCAGTTCTATCGGTACTGTTGCTGAGGCAGTAGTAATCAAAGATAGAATTAAAAACAGATCCAAAGGATTTGGTTTTGTTAAGATGTCTACCGAAGAAGAAGCTCAAAGAGCAATCGATGAACTAAACGGAAAAGAACTTGACGGAAGAGCATTGAATGTATCTGAAGCTAGAGAGGAAACTCCTAGAGAGAACAGATCATTCGGTGATAGAGATAACAGAGGTGGTTACGATAGAAGGTAATCCGTCGTTATTTTGAAATTAAAAGGAGAATCGAAAGGTTCTCCTTTTTTTTATGCCCTTAGAATATTGTAAATATCTTCGTAAGAATTGCAATAATCCACTTGTCTATCATGAAGAGAATCTCCCAGCAAGTCATAGGATGTGTTGTTTCTTCAATTGAAATTGGTGCTTCAGGATCTTCAACACCCATGATACTTTCGGTACTGCTTGTTGAATCGAAGAATAACATCTGCTTATTTGTTGAATCTACTCCAAGTACGTCATTCAAACTTAGTATTGTACTTTGAAGTTCTTTTTCCGTATCTGTTACATATTCGGGTTTAATTAGGTAGGAAGTTTTGGGGTATGATTTAAGTACATTCGTTCCACTGCCATCGTTCTCTAGCACCAAAGAAGATGGAAGAAATTGTATGTTAAAGATACCAGCCTCTTTTGATTGAAAATATACTGTAGCAAAATGTCCGTTATCTCCCTCGTACCCAGGTGATGGAAGACCACCAGTTACTCTTAAGTATCCTGCATCATTGTTAATCTCTTTCTGAATAAAGATCTGAGCAAAAGATTCTGTTAGAGAAAGTTTTACTATTTCAACTTTATCAGGATCAAAAGCAATGTCAGCCTGCACAGCATTTATGCTTACTCCATTACTATTTATATTTAAATCAATTGGGAATATTTCCCCTATCTTGTATTGTTGCTTATCTGGAATTACGAATTCTACTTTGGGTTCTTCTAACTGGACTCCAAGTTTCTCAAGTACTATAGATTCTCCATAAACAGCTACAACAGAGATTCCTGAGATTAGCAAGATGATTAAGAAATTTCTTGTAACAGACGAAAAACTCGTTGGCGATCGTCTTTCTATTGTAACAGCCTCATGGCAAGCGGGGCATTTTTCTCCTAGTGGTGTTGCCCTGCAGAAAAGGCATGGCGTTTTTCCTGGAAAAATCATCCACCAAATTGGATAGGCTACGGCTATAAATACCCCCAATACAGCAAGCACGTGTACGAATATCCAAGACAAGACTATCGTAGGGATCAATAATAGAATAGTTTGTATTGGTCTTTTCTTGTTGCTATTAATCATTGTTTAAATAATACAAGATTATAGAGAAATCAGTTACATTACATGTCTTGTCTGAATTCACATCACACTGCTTTGCAACTGTATCTTTCTCATTGTTTCCTGAAGGGAGAGTAACAAATGATTTCCAAGTTGTAACCCAATCGACAATAAAAGCGGAGAATTCTTCTAGCTGGAGAATTCCATCATTATTCCCGTCCCATTCAGCGAGTATGACGGGAAGCGTAGGCTCGATCTCTTCTTGCTCTTCCTCATCCTCGTCAATTACTGGAACAACGGGTTTTATCGATTTACAATTTAAAATATCATATGCACAACTGTTGTCACATGTAATTGAGTCTGGGAGATATCCAAAATCTTTACATTCAAATACCACGTTTAGTCCTTTCTCACATTCTTCCTCTCCCTCTACAATATTGTCTCCACAAACTGATATCTTTACAGTTGCACCAACTAGTGAGAAGTCAGAATAAGCAAATGCCAATGATGGAAAGAAAAGTAATATACTAATTGTACACAGTATTTGCTTTAATATCTTCATTCATCTTTTTTTCTTAGACTTATATTTATATTCAAAAACTTTCTTAACAACAATATAATTATTATTAATCCTATGAATATTGTGCCTCTAAGAGTCCATGGTGAATATAGAATCCACAGAGATACCAATTTGTAATATATAGCTTGGAATATATTTGCAGGTGCTATCTCAAAATATAATTTTGCTGCAGCTGCAACTCCGACAGATGTTCCTGAAGCTGTAGAACTTTTTGCATCTGGTGAAGCTTCTAAATATGCAAAATATTTCCCAGGTTCAATTTTTAAAGGAAGGTTAAGCTTGATATTAACTACTTGTGCATCTCCAGGTTTCAACTCAAAGTTCTCTGGTGTAAAAATAAAAAGACTCTGTGAAGGCATCAACTCTGGCTGTTGTTCATGATACGTAATTGAGACTTTGTAGTTTGAAGTCTCATCTCCAGTGTTTAGTACTGTGAGCGATGGAAGTACATATATCTGTCCCGGTTTTAGTATATCATTTACTACAATTTTTCCAGTTCCTACCCCTACTCCAATCCTTGCATATGCAGCAGTAGATAGAACGCAAATACCAAGAAATGCCAATAGGATTGCAGAGAACTTTCTCATTAAGTTTTTATAATAAATAATTAGTTTGCGACAGCTTGTACAGTTACATCAACGGTTTGTGCAGTGTAAGTTGCGGTAGATGTTGGCGTTGTTATCTGCAAATCAAATGTTTTAGTTCCACTCGTAGCAATTGCAGTTCCTAGGGTTTGGTAGTTTGTGGTTAATGCGGTGTAATTAGTTGGAGGGGTTGTGCATGAAGTCGTACAGAATTTATGTGTATATTGCTCAGCTCCAGGTGTCGCTGCAAGCGTCCATGCTGCACTATTAGACCCTTTAATATTAAAGTTTTCTGCTACGTTTCCACCATTTGTAGCAGTTTGTAGATCATTTAAATCTGTAGTTGTGGTACTTTTGCTTGAGTTTACAGCGAGTACGCCGTATGCAACGGTTCCATCTGCAACACTAACAGAGATATTTTGTGCTGTTACCGTGGCGTTTACAGTGCCAGTATCTGCAGCATCAACTTTTGCCGAAAATAGGCAAAGACACACAATGGACATAAAGGCCAATAGAGCAGTAGTTCTCATATCTTTAAATATAAATATTATATTCGCAGATTGGTTTCGCTATTGGCTCTGTCTGACTCATTAGCGACCAGTTTTAAGTCAAACTTCAATGCCCCTGCAATACTATATGTTCCCAGATTGGAAAAGGAATGTCAATATTCAGGAAAGGTTGTTATTCCGTCATATGATCTAACTGTTGTTGTGCATATGCAGTTAGATTTTTTCGTTTTGCCCAAGTTCTTTGGGTATCTGTAAGAAGTTTCTTTCTAAGTCTTATACTCTTGGGAGTTACTTCAATAAGTTCATCGTCATTTATAAATGAAAGTGCATATTCTAATGTTAGAGGAATTGTGGCTCGTAAAGAAACAATTGTAACCTCAGCATGAGACATTCTTACATTTGTCTTGTGTCTTGCCTTGCATGGGTTTACCATAATATCTTCTTCATTGTTATTAACACCAATAATCATTCCCTCATATACAGGTTCAGAACCTGCGATGAATAGCTTCCCTCTGTCCTGAATTGTAGTTAAAGAATAGCCTAATGCGGTACCGGTTTCTGAAGATACAATAACACCTTTTCTAAATAATTCGGGTTGCTTGATATATGGAATATACTCAGAAATAAAACTATTAATAATGGCTTCTCCTTTTGTCGCATTCATCAATACTCTGTGCAAGCCGATTAAATTTCTAGTTAGAATCTTGTATGTAAATCTTGTTTGTCCTTCTTCATTCTCAATGTTTATCATCTCTCCTTTTCGATCACTTACCTCTTGAGTAACAACACTCATATACTCTTCAGGAGCATCTATAGTTAGCTCTTCAATAGGTTCACTAATTACACCATCTATATTCTGAAGAATAACCTCTGGTTTGCTCAGTTGAAGTTCATATCCTTCTCTACGTAGTTGCTCAACAAGAATAGCTAGTTGTAGTTCTCCTCTGCCTGCAACAAAGAAACTGTTAGATCCTTTGTTTGTAATATCCAAGCTAATGTTTAAATTCTTCTCTTGTTCTAATCTTTGTGCTAACTGTTTGTCTGTTACAAATTTACCTTCTTTTCCTAAGAATGGGGATGTATTTGCTTGAAATTTTACTCTAACGGATGGTGGTGTTATTGCAATCTCGGGAAGTACATCTTGGTTGTTGATATCACATATAGTTGCTCCAATTTTTGTGGATTCAATACCTGTGATAGCAACAATTTCACCAGCTTTTGCTTCTGTTATTGGTTGCCATTGCATTCCTTCTTTTGCAAAGAGTCCTCTGACCCTACCTTGCACCTTTTCTTCTTTACCTGGTTTATTTGATATCAATATAACTGGATCGTTAAGTTTGACACTTCCTCGATTTATTTTCCCGATTAAATACCTTCCGGTATGCACATCAAATTCTAATGAAGTTACCTGCATTTGGAATGGACCCTTAGGATCTCCCTTTGGTGCTGGCATAGTAGCTACGATTTCATCTAATATTGGGGTTACATCTCCTGGAACACTATTTGCCACAGTGAGATCTCCTTGTGGCATCTCTTTAAAGATTTTTCCTTCTCGAGCTATTGCATAATATACAGGGAATTCTAATTGATCAGAATCAGTAGCCAATGCTAAGAATAGATCTTGTACTCTGCTAATGGTTTTTTGTATATTTGCTAATTTTTTGTCTATTTTGTTTACAACAACAATAGGCTTTAGTCCAATCTCTAATGCCCTTTTTAATACAAATTTGGTTTGTGGCATAGGGCCTTCCTTTGCATCAATCAAAAGTAAGCAACTATCTGCCATATTTAATGTTCTTTCTACTTCTCCACCAAAATCTGCATGCCCTGGGGTATCGATAATGTTGATTTTGTATCCTTTGTATCGTATTGAGATATTTTTTGCACTAATGGTAATCCCCTTCTCTCTTTCTAATTCACTTGAATCTAAAATCTGTGTTTCTGACATTTCTTCTTGATTATCTCTAAAGAGATGGTTTTGCTTCATAAAAGCATCAACCAAGGTAGTTTTTCCGTGATCTACGTGAGCAATGATAGCGATGTTTCTTAAATTGTTTTGATCGATTGGAGAATATTCCATGACAAGGTAGGATTTTACCACAAAAACGCTTAACTTGATACTATATTTTGTTCAGAGTCTATTCTTTTATTCCTACACCACCAAAGATTGCGCTGCCAGAGATGTGAAGTATTGGGGTTTTGATATCGTTAGTAGAGATTTTGCTTTCCCACCCACCTAAGATACCTACTCCATTACTTACAACTTTACAATTTTTAGGAACTATGATTCCTACGCCACCGAAGATTGCATTAACCTCAAGTTTTGCTCCACCTTTAGCAATGGTTGCTTCTGAAAGATCTATCTTGCAGCCTCCAAAAATTGTAGTTACATCTCCCCCTTTAAATTCTTTAGAGTCAATATTTTTATCTAATCCCCAAAATATGACAGCTTCTGAGACTCTGTCGTGGTCATCATACTTTTTATCCAAGTTCATATGGGTATTTTCTCTCTTGAAAATCATCGATAGTCCGATTGCAATGATAGCTACTGGCCAGAGAACTGCAAAGAAATTCCAGGAAAAAAGTTTAGTGAAAAGGAACACAGACCCTATGGATAGAAAGAGAATAGCGGAGGCCATGTTTTTATCCAGAAGCAACTTGGTCCCTACACCAAGCAATATCGTTGGCCAAAGGTAACCAATAACGTCCCCTGCGCTTAGATTTAGTAAAGGTAAAACGCCAGATGTTTCAAGGAAGAAGATGAGTCCTAAGATTATTAATAGTCCACCGATTACTAATTTTGAATTTGTGTTCATGATATTAAATATATATTAATTAAATTATTTTCTATCTATTGTTAATTCTCCTACTCCTACAGAAGCAGTTATAGTTACCTTCTTTGTAGCAGTATCATAGTTTGATGATTTGTAATTAGTCTCTTTCCCGATGCCCTCAATACTAGTTTCGTCAAGTTGTATTGATCCTACTCCTAAATCATATGATACTAGGATACCAACATTTTCTGGGAGTGTAAGTGTTATCTCTCCGGCTCCCACATTTATATACATTGTCTCAGGTATTGCGTTGGCGCCTAGTGTAATATCTAAACTCCCCGCCCCAACATTGGCCTTTAATGTTTTAACTGTAGCCGAATCTAAATTCACAATCCCTTCTCCTGCTCCTAAATCAATGGAGATATCTGTAGGTATAGTGTTCTGTCCAAGAGTAAGAGTATATTCAGGTGTGTTGAAGTTCCACCATCCCCAATTGTGAATTCTAGTATTATCAAATACTGTGGCCAAAACACCTTCCTTTGAGGTATTTTCTAATGTTGGTTTATTCACTTCAGTATAGTTTTTCATCTCAGAGTGAAGGAAGTAGTCTGCAATCTCATCATTAAGATAGAGGGTTGAAGCTGCTACGTTCATGTCCAGGGTCCTTGATGTGATATCGGTGTAGTCTGTGAAGTTAATATATGAGTCACCATCAATCAAATTACTGTCATCAGTACTATCGCACTTATTAAATATACAGTTCGAAACATTTTCAGGTAAGAATGGAACTGTTTTATCCTTTGTAAAGAAGTATGCAGTGATACCAATGAAAAGCATGAATAGTGTATATATGATTGGATATATAACGTGCCCTACCTTATTCTCAGGCAATATTATCTTTATTCCTGCTAGTATCAAAAGTATTGGCCAGAATCTGAAAATATGAATCCATATCTGCCATGACACAACATTGGTAGTGTTAAGCAAAAATAAAAGTCCAAGCAAGACTAAAAATATTGCGCCTGTTAGATCTTTATGATTTTTTTCTCCCATGGTTATGTTTTTAAATTTACTTTACTGTATATATGTTATATACAAGTAAAGCATATTGCAATATTCATGGGTTATGGTAAGCGTAATTTGAAGCTGCAGAGAGGTGCCTATTGTATAAACACCTCTCTGGTGTGAAGAATATTAATCGTCAGTTATATTTGACAGAATATCTTCTTCACGAAGGATCGTACCTTTGGGATTTCTGTTCTTTCCAGTTCGGTGGTAGACATTATTGTTAATAATTACGCCATCGATCTTGTTTGGAATGAGAAGAAACAAATCTTTGATTAGGATAGTCTCTTCCTCTGACATCTGAGATTGAATTTCTGTTATCCTAGATATCAGGCAGCTTGCATATAACTGGTTAAAGCTTTGAAGCTTAGCCAGGTCTGCTGGTGGAAGATATACAACCTTGTTGTAAACGAATCCTGAACCTGCCGGAAGCATTGCAGCGATGTTCTGCATATTTTCTGCAGCATCCCTTTCACTCAATCGGACATGCGTTTTAATTCTTGCAAGTTGAATTGCATCTAGCAGAGCTTTTGTCGTCAAAGTATCATCTCCTATATTACGAGCAAAGTTACGAACGTGCCATTATACTACAGGCCTTGTTTCGCTTCAATCACATTTTTAAACAAATCTTGATATAATAGCACTCATGTTAAATATAAATAACATCTCTTTAAGTAGAGGCAACAAACAAATATTAAAGAACATCTCTTTAACTCTGGGTGAGGAAGAAAAGGTTGGACTTGTTGGAGTCAATGGAGCTGGAAAATCTACATTACTAAAAGTCATCGGTGGATATGAGGAAGCAGATCTTGGAAATATATCCTTTAAAGGAACAATGTCATATCTAGCACAAGAGACACACAAGGAGATGGATATAAATAATCATCCTAATCTAACCATAGGTGAATATCTAATAATTGAAAAGAATATAGAGGTAGAAGAATGGGAGATAAAGAAATTTTTAAATAATCTAAAAATGGATGACAAAGACTGTGATAGTAAATTGGGTGAACTTTCTGGTGGACAAAAGATTAAGGTGGAAATAGTAAAAATATTAATGGAAAAGGCAGACCTATTGATTCTCGATGAACCAACTAATTTCCTTGATATTCCTTCTGCAGAGTGGCTAATGCGATACTTAGTTACATATCCTAAAGCTGTTTTGGTGGTCTCACATGATCTAAGATTGATGAATAAAGGTATAACGAAGATATGGTTCCTTAATGAAAGAATACATGATGTAGAGGTTTACAGAGGCAATTATGAGCAATTTTTAAAGGTTAAAGCATTAAGAGATGAATTTCTTGTTAAACAGTTGGTAAGTGAGGAGAAAAAAGCTGAGAAGGTTTTTGAATTGGCCCAGGGGTTATCCGGTAGAAAGAGTATAAAGGAGAAGAAGCGAGCAGCAAGGAAGTTTGAACAGGCCAAGGAATTGAAGGAGAATGTTAAAGAATTACAGATCAAGGTTATGAAAGGAAAGAAGATGCATCTAAATATCCCCGTACCTGCTCAAAGTAACAAACTTGTTTTAGAGATGGATAATATTTCAAAGGCATATATTAAAGGTAAGGAAGTATTAAAGGATGTATCCTGTAATGTTCAAAGGTATGATCGGCTTGCGGTTATTGGTAAGAATGGAGCTGGTAAGACTACTTTACTTAAGATATTGGCAGGAAGATTGAAACAAGATAGCGGAACATACAGATGGGGATACAATACTAATGTCGGTTACTATTCTCAAGAAAATGAAGATTTGGATTTTACCAAGACGGTTTGGGAGAATGTTGAGAAATTGGAATGGGGAACGTTGGATAAGAGAAAGTTTTTAGGTGGTTTCTTGATTATGGGAGATATGATTGAACAGAGGGTATCCACCCTATCTGGTGGAGAGAAGACTAGATTGGCTTTGGCTAAGTTATTTGCAGGTGGATATAATGTTTTACTGTTAGATGAGCCTACTACATACCTTGATCCTGATTCTCAGAAGATATTATTGCATGCACTTAAGGAATACAAAGGTACTATTATACTAGTAAGCCATGAACCTCACTTTGTTAGAGAATTGGGTATAGAGAAAGTTATATTAATGCCAGAGGAATACTTTGGATATTTTAGGGATGAATATATTGAAAGAGTTGGAGCTATTTAATAGTCTTTATTTCTTCCCATATCCTAATCATAGCATAGGTATCTAATTCACAGTATCTCAAAAGGTTTTCTTTCATAGTCTGTTTTTCCTTTTCTGACTTATTCCCATATACAATCTCTTCCCAGGTAACCATAGCCTCTGTACCATTAGATACAGCCATATCATAATATGACAAATCAGGACATATCACAGGTAATACCTTCTTAATACTCCAACTCCCCTTAAATTTAGGATCCACATACATCTGTTTACTAAAGATATCTCCTAAATCTCTTACTCGACTATTTACCATTATGAAGAAATCCTCATATTCAGGATATATCTCTCCCATCTCCCTATTTCTTCCCATCTCGAAGGACTTATTCCAAGTTAATATACTTCCCGTCTTCCCAATGACTTTTTGTAATTGAACAGGAATCTCCTTCATGGGGTCATCTTGAGTAGTTGAAAGATATTCATAATGCTCTAGTACACTATTCTCCGATCTCTTTACGTGCAATGAATACTGGAAGACTACATTCTGATACACAGTATGTCCTTCATATTGTGGCATAGCCCATGAATATGTTTCGTAATCTAGGAAATATAAAGGATATATTAACTCCTCAATATCTTTGCTTACTGCCCAAGTATCAATCAAGGCCCTATTCTCCTTCGTAGCTCTCACTTGCAACTTCTGTTTGTCACTCAGTTTAAAATTCTCTGGAATATTTTTCATATCAAGTATACCCATATCCCTTAGCTGACGAACTTTCTTCTCCCCTATATTCCCAATGTCATATATTGAGTATTCTGGAAGCATGGGATAACAGAGTGTCTTGCAAGGACAATTTTTAGGTTTGTAACATTCTAGAATACCTGTTGGATCCTCTTTGTTAGATATGATGAGAGCTTCTTCTATATTGCCTTTTACTTTTTCATAATTTTCTTTAGCAAAATCAGTCATCTTCTTTACAACGAATAATTGTTGTAGATCAATTTCTCCATGTCTAACATATTCTTTATTCAGATATATGAGATATATGTCACCGATGTTTGTATCTATGGTATTTGTGGCGGTGTAATATTGAAAAAGAATATCATTCTCTTGCTCTTTCTCTATGTCGGTTACACTTTTTACTTCATATATATCATTTCCTACAACTATGTCTGCTCTACTGTAAAGATCATCTGCTTGATATATCTTTTGGTATTCACATTCTTTTGAAATATATTGCTTAACATACTCCCTTGCTAACTTCTCTACCTCATATCCTTGTTTTATGAGATGTTGATCATATTGAGAGAGTGATTTGTTGTATTGATTGTGTTTTAGCGCCCATAGATGCAGAGGCGCATCCATGTATACTAGAAAATCTGATTTGGTTAACATTCTCTATTCTACCACTAATGTTACAGTAGCTTTCTCACTTGCATTAAATGTCCCATTGTATGTGTAGTCTTGTATTACTGTTGCACAAACTTCGGTTTCAGAATCGGTTTCTACCTTTGCTGAAATTCTTACTTGTTCAGGATAGCTTTCCATGACTACTGAATCTGTAGTGACTTTGTAACATGGGGTTGGTAATGTCCCTGTGACTGTATATTCCCAACTGTTATTACCTTTGTATGAATATGTTAGATTGAAATTATCTTTTTGTATATTTCCTCCATCGTTTGCAATTCTGTTTTGCAAGTATACGTATGTAAAGATTCCCCCTGTGATTAGTAGGACAAGTATTATGATGAATATGAATATAACCTTTTTTCTCATATTTAGAGTACCAGAAATATTAAGTACGAATATATGATACTATCCTTTTTGAAAAGTTCCTAATATTCCCATAGTATCTTGCATTTTCATTAAATTTCACCTATAATTCACTTATCAAAAGCATTGACTTACTCTTTTATATTTGGTTGCCTTAAGAGTAACGAGCTAATGGCAAACCCGATTGATAATAATTTATTATTATTAATCGTATGAAGGGAAAATTAATATCCTTTCTGATTCTGCCTTCAGTTCTGTTTGCGTTTCTCATAATTTTTTCTGCAGCTAAAGCCTTTGCAATAAATACTGCACCCACATGTGTTGCAAGTACTTGTGGTACATCCGTAGGTACTAAGGAAGTTCCTGTATATGGAACTGTATGCGACGAAGGATGTCCAACAGCACATTTTGAATGGACAGAAAGAGTTTATGGAGCATGTCCTGTAGGATACTCTGTTTACCACGAGGATAAATGTAAAAAAGATAATAATCCTGATAAAGGAAGAGTTATTGATAGATCCTATGTAAATCAAACATATACAGTAGATGTTGTATATGAGAAGTCAAATGATCCTCATAAATGTCACAGACCTTCAGATAGTACTTTAGAAAATCTTTATGGTATGGACACCAATGATATAAGAAATGATTTTAAACATGATAATGGTGAATGGAAGAATTCTGTTCAAGTAAATTGTCATCAAGAGTTAACTGGATATAATACAGTTGCATGTGATGATGCTACAGTAATCCCTTGTGAGGAAACATGCCCAACAGCATGTGGATTAGAATCAAGCCAAGTTCCTGACGGAAATGGTGGATTGAAAACATGTCCTGCAACAAGCTCATGTTCTACACATAGATGGTGCGTTTTACAGGAAGATGATAGCTATTTAGCACAAGCAATCTCTGACAGTGAGGAAAATCCTGAAGGAAAGCCATGGGTAACAGGAATGGATAGATATTGTGAGTATGCGTATGAGCAATGTTCAATAACAAATCCTTCCTATGGTACTTGGGGAGATTGGACTATAGATAATGAAGATGATTCAATGCTTGTTGAGAAAAGGACAGTTACGTACTATGACTCTGTTGACTCTGAAGTTATATGTTCTACAACTGTAGAAAAACAAGTAATGGAAAGACCTTTGTGCGAATATGATGGAGCTACATATGCAGATGATCCTCTTTGTGTACCTGAGGATGAAGGAGATGTATTAGGTGAGACAGATGAAGATACTGATGGCGATGTCTTGGGAGTAACTGATGTAGTTACTGCAGATACCGCAGGTGGATTAGATTCTTCTGCATACATCTTACAATTCGTATTGGTATTAATTACCAGTGTACTATTTGTATCTGTTGCTAAAGAGTATTTAAAGAAATAATGAACAGGAGAAGAGTATTATTAATATTATTTATAATATTTTTTACTCTCTCCATAGGGTCAAGTATATACATAGAGTTGGCTACCAGAACAAATCTAGTAGTCAATACAAGTGTAGATACTGCAGTGCAGACCGAAGTTCAAACTCAATCAGAAATAACTAAGGAAGACCCTCTCGCAGAGGGCCTTTCTTTAGAGTTAAACAAGGCACAGATTGTTAGCTTTCAGTTATTAAATCGAGATTTACCTGTAAAATGGCAAAGTAAAAATGTAAGGTTTAAATACACATACATTGGAGAGTATTCAGACAGTACATTAAATAGATTGAATAGCTTGTTAAAAGGCGAGTACAGATGGCAGAATCAACTAGATGAAAATGGCGATATCCTTTTTGGAGGCCCTATTCTACTTAAAGATGGAGTCTATCAGTTATTCCCACATAATGGACTATATCAAACAACCCGATACTATCTCTTTGGAGATCTCTTAGATTGGTTGAATCACAAAGGAACACTAGAAGGAACTGAAATGAAAATTGGAGATATCACTTTCAAGTGTACATGGGTTAAGGATACTGAAATGCTTCAAGACAGTTCCGCACCTAGAGCTACCCTGATTATTTCAACCTGTTTAGAACGAGATGGAGATAGAAGATTACTAAGTGGGTGGGACATAGTGACTACTCAATAACTCCACCACCAACAACATACTCACCATAATAGAAGACTACTGATTGTCCCGATGTAATTGCTCGTTGTGGAGTATCAAATACTACCTCTACTCGCCCATCCTCTAAAGGTTTAATAGTAGCAGGCGCTTCTTTTGCTCCATACCTTATCTTCGCCTCAACTTCCATCTCTTCTTCTAATTTCTCAATGGATATCCAATTCAATTCTCTGGCAATTAATGTTTTGCCAAAAGTCTCTTCATCATCTCCTATTAATACCTCATTTTTCTCAATACCAACATCTACCACATACAAAGGCTTGTTACTAGCAATACCAAGTCCCTTTCTTTGTCCAACGGTATAGTAATATATTCCCTTATGTTGTCCCAAGATATTACCTTTGGTATCAACGAAATTACCCGGTAATATATCTGAATCAATATGCTCAGCTATGAACTTGCCATAGTCATTATCTTCTACGAAACATATCTCTTGGCTATCTGGCTTGGTTGCTACACCTAATTCATACTTCTCCGCAATCTCTCTCACCTTATCTTTGTTGTATTCACCAACAGGAAAAAGTGTTTTAGATAGTTGAGCTTGTGTTAGGTTGTAGAGTGCATAGGTTTGATCTTTAGTCTTACTAAAAGATTTCTTAAGTAGGTATCTTCCATCTTTAAATTCAACTTGTGCATAGTGACCAGTTGCTATGTAATCTAATCCCATTGATATTGCTTTATCTAAGAGGGCTTCGAACTTTACCTCTTTGTTACATATGACACATGGATTGGGAGTCCTACCTGCGGTATATTCTCTAACAAAGTAATCAATTACTTTTTCTTTAAATATATCTTTGAAGTTTAATACGTAATATGGAATATCTAACTTGTTGGCTACCCTTCTAGCATCATTTACTGCAGTGAGTGAGCAACACCCATTGTCTCTTTCCTCCATGCCTTCGGTTTGCCATATTTGCATAGTAGCTCCAATGACTTCGTAGCCTTGTTCTTTAAGTAAGGCTGCAGATACAGAACTGTCTACGCCACCACTCATTGCTATTAATACTTTTTTACTGTTATTTTGAGGATTCATTCTTTTTCTTGTAATCATCTATTGCTGCTTTAATAGCTTGTTCTGCAAGATTTGAGCAATGCATCTTTATTGGAGGTAATCCATTCAAAGCTTCTGCTACTGTTTTGTTTGATATTTCTAATGCTTCCTCTAATGTCTTACCCATTATGAGTTCTGTTGCCATACTACTTGTAGCTACCGCAGCACCACATCCAAAGGTTTTGAATTTGACATCAGTTATAATGTTATCTTTGATTTTAAGATACATCTTCATGATATCTCCACAAACGGGATTGCCTACTTGTCCTATGCCATCTGCATCAGGTATCTCTCCTACGTTTCTTGGATTCATGAAATGATCCATTACTTTTTGACTATATTCTTCCATTTTTAATAAAGGTGTCATATAAAGGGGACATAGCTCTCAATTTCTCAAGGATTGGAGGTAATGTCTCTAATAGATAGTCTAAATCACTATCTGTATTTTCTTCTCCAAAGGTTAATCTTAGAGAACCATGTGCTATCTCATGAGGTAATCCTATGGCGAGTAACACATGTGAAGGATCTAGTGAACCAGAGGTACATGCTGATCCACTCGAAGCACATATACCTTTCATGTCTAGCATAAGGAGGATTGATTCTCCTTCTATGAACTCAAAGGAAATATTTACATTCCCAGGTAATCTATTCTTTTCATCTCCATTTAATCTTGAATATGGTATCTTTTCGAATATCTCCTTTGCAGCCCTATCTCTTAATTTCATTAATTTTGTATTGTATTCCCCAATATTCTCTGTTGCTAATTCAATAGCTTTTCCAAGTCCAACAATACCGGCTACATTCTCCGTACTAGCCCGCTTACCTCTTTCCTGTGCTCCTCCATGTAATATTGGGGATATTCGTACTCCATCTCTAATGTAGAGCACTCCGACGCCCTTAGGACCGTAGAACTTATGCGCAGAGAGTGAGAGCATATCAATATTCATATCTTTAACATCAATTGGGATATTTCCAATAGCTTGTACTGCGTCGGTATGGAAGTATATCCCTTTCTCTTTAGCTAATGCCCCTATTTCCTTAATTGGCTGTATTGTTCCTATCTCATTGTTGGCAAACATTACAGAGATTAGTATGGTATCTGGTCTAATGGCTTTCTCTATATCTTCTACATGTACAATTCCTTTGTTATCTACTGGCACATAGGTTACTTCAAGCCCTTGTTTCTCTAAAAATTTACATGTGTGCAAGATTGCATGATGTTCTATATTTGTTGTGATTATATGCTTTCCTTTAGCTTGATTAGCAAATGCTATTCCCTCTAATGCCCAGTTATCTGCTTCTGTACCTCCACTAGTAAAGAAGATTTCTTTGGGTAATGCGTTTAATGCTTTTGCTACCTTTTCTCTTACATCATCTATTGCCTTTTTGTTTTCTCTGCCTAATGAGTATATGGATGAGGCATTACCATACTTCTCTGTAAAGTATGGAAGCATAGCTTCTAAAACCTCTGGTTTAACAGTGGTTGTTGCGGCGTGATCAAAATATATTGTTTTACTATTTTCCATAGGTATATTCTACCATAGAGGTCAAGTAATTGAGGGTATGTGTTTGCAAAGTATATTCTCAGAAATATATAATGGGAGATGAATGACATTAATCTTTTTAAAGACGGACACAAAAAGAAAGTTTTGATTTTTCCATTCAGAAAAAATACCGAGAATAAAACAGAAGTTTTATTAGGTATACATGCTAAACAACAAAAAAGAAATTTCCCAGGAGGAAAAGTTGGAGACAAGATTAAGGATGAAACCAGTGTTGGTGCTGCAATAAGAGAATTAGGGGAGGAAACCCATCTTAAAGCTGAAATTGATGATATGAAGAAAGTTGGAAATATGATATTTCATTTCCCGGATGAAAGTATCGTTGATCTCCATATCTATACGGTTGATAGATTTAAACCTCTGCCAGAGGATGAATGGGACGACGAAGAAGAACCATTGGAAGGATTACAATGGTATGATATTGAGAATTTACCAGTCGAGGAAATGTGGGAAAGTGATTTTACTTGGCTCCAATATGTTTTCAGAGGAGAATATTTTGAAGGCAGATTAATATTTGGGGTTGAGGGAAATGTCGCAGAATTGTACATAAGGAAAGGAGTTGAAGATAACGAGATTCGAGTTATTTAATTATTTTTTCAACCTTTACCTTCCGAGGATCATATCCACGCGCTTCTTCCATGAGAGCTGTAGCTTCTGTAAGCCGTTGTTTGGCTTTTATTGAAAGATCTTTGCTTTCATTCGTTAGTTGATCACATAAAGCGCTTATTTGTGCATATGTAGTTTCCGCGGATTCTATAAGGGTAGAATCGACACCTTCACCTGTTTCAGGTTGACCATCTTGTACGAGTGTATTTTCTAATGTTGCTTCTAGATCCATATGTTATTCATTCTTAAGATTATTTAACTTTTGTAATATATATGCCAAAAGCATATTTATCTCCTGTAATCTTTGATTTATCTCTGTTGCATTCATACCTTTATTAAAGATTGGTAAAGTCAACTTCTAACGAATTAATTATGCCTTGAATTTTGTTGAATTCCTGATTGTAAAGTGTCTCACTATCGACAATATATCTAATGTACACACATTTATTAGTTTCTGAGCATACACTAATTCCGTCATTTGGAGAAAAAGTGTCTTCCTGTTCCTTGTCGATCATTCCATATATAGTTGAATCATCTTCAAAATCAAACACAGTCTTTTTTTGTTCTAATATATTAGTTGTATATTCTTTTTGTTTTTCACCATTTTTAGAAATCCATCTCCCACTATCAAGGAAAGATGTGCACATTCCATTTTCTAGAGTTGGTGAATCTTTGTAAGCTGATATTAATATTTTTATTCCATCTTTTTCAAAAGATACAGAAGAAAGATCGGCTGTTTTAAAGCTATCACTAACGAAATTATCATCTGATTCCACAAGGGTTGGGTAATCTGAACATGGAGAGGCGGTATAATCAGAAGGATATTTTACAGTAAGAATAGATGTACTCTTTGTTTCCCATTTTGAAAGTAATCCATATGATGAAAGCTTTAAATAGAGGAAAACAATGAGTAGTATTCCCAACATGATTGCTAATATTATAGTAAGCGTTTTTTTCATCAATATTTTTCTTTAAATTTATACTTAACTAAATTATACATTTCTTTTTAGCTATGTGAAGTCTAAATGATTATTAATTTCGGGATAGTAATTGATTAGTTTTTCTCTTCTTAGCTTTAAATATCAATACTACCCATATACTACCCGCCATCATCAATACACCAGAACAAATCATAACCAAATCAAAATACATATCCCCAAGATTAGCTACAAGCCCAATAACAGCACTAAGTATAACTGTGGAAAGGCTAATAATGGTCTCATAGAAACCATATTGCTTACCTTCTCTTCCACTATCAATATTCATAGCAAAAAGTTTTCTCCAAGTAGATAGATTAAAAGAAGCTCCTAGCCCAAAGACCAGTTGAAGAACATAGAAATGCCATGGAGAGGAAATAAGAGGGTACAAGATGTATGGTATTCCCATGAGTATAATCCCAACGATAAGGAAATAAATATCATCCTTATCCTTCTTGATCTTGTCCGTTATATACCCTATTGGTATTTGAGTAAGCGCTCTTGTGAAATAATATATTGCAGTTCCAACACCGATGAACTCGATGGCATTTGCTCCTAATTTCCCGGCCAAATATATTCCAGCAAGTGTAGAGATTACAAAGTATGGACCCCAGGAAAATACATCGGCAAGAGTGAGTAATATGACTACTTTGTTGAAATTCTTAATATATTTCTGGAACATGATAAATATAGTAGCATAGAAAAGCGGAATTAAAAATCCTTGTCAAAAATCTATACATCTGGAATAATGATAAGTAACCTAACCACATATTTCTATGTCTAAATACGATGTAATAGTAGTTGGTGCTGGGCCTGCAGGTATTTTCGCTTGTTACGAACTTCTTCAGAAACACAAGGGTATGAAAATTGCACTTGTAGATATGGGGAATAGAATTGAGAATAGGAAACCCACAGAGGTAATGTCTGGAATGGGAGGTGCGGGAACATTCTCAGATGGGAAGTTGCATCTTACGGCCACACTCTCTCACGAAAAAGCTTTCCATATTATATCCAAACCAAACTATCAAAAGATCCTAGATTATGTTGATGAGATCTTTACTAAGTTCGGAGTTGATTCTGAGTATTTTCCTAAGCAGACAAAAGAGTTAGAGGAGTTAATAAGAGAAGCTACAATCAATGATGTAGATCTAGAGATTAGAAAGGCTCGTCATGTAGGAACCGATAAACTTAGAATAGTTATACAAAACTTCCAGAAATATTTGGTTGAGGGGGGAGTTGAGATAATAGATAAGACAGAGATCATAGATGTGATTGTAAAAGGTAATGTTGTTAAAGGAGTGTTGACTAAAGACAAAAAAAAGATTTTGGGAGATATCGTATTGTTGGCTCCTGGTAGAATTAGAGCAACCTGGTTACAGAATATAGCTACTAAATACAAGATTGAATATACATATGACAAGGTAGAGGTTGGTGTAAGAGTAGAATTCCCAGCTCCAATAATGCAAAGACAATCTGAAACTTTGTATGAGACAGTGTATAAAGTAAGAACTAAGACATACCATGATATTGTTAGAACCTTTTGTAGCTGTCCTAATGGATTGGTAGCTACGGAAGACTATGATGGCTATGTTTGTGTAAATGGCCATTCAAATTCAGATCATAAATCCAATACTTCCAATTTTGCATTTCTTTCGGAGGTAAATCTTACAGAACCGGTTGAGAATTCTATTGCATATGCCAAATCCATAGCTGAGGTGGCTTCTACAATTGGAGGAGATAAGCCTATTTTGCAATCATTAGAGGATCTGCATAGTGGAAGAAGAAGTACTTGGAGTAGATTAGCAAAGTCATTTGTTGTGCCATCACTTTCTGACGTTACTCCTGGGGATATAGCTATGGCATTGCCATATCGAATAGTAAAAAATATTGAAGAAGGATTGGAGATATTAGATAAGGTTATGCCGGGTATTAATAATGGGTCTACTCTACTCTATGCGCCTGAGGTTAAGTTTAGATCTTCGAAGATAAAGACGGATAATGGTTTGCAGACAAGTGTTAAAGGATTGTATGTTGTGGGTGATGCTGCGGGTATCTCTGGTGCAATAACCGGCGCGGCTGTTACGGGAATAATATTTGCGAGAGCTATTTAATTTCACCTATACACTCATGAACAATTTAGAAAAAGCATTAAATAAACCAGGTAAGCGAGCGAATTCTGCAGTAATTATGGGAGCAATCCTTGGGGATGAAGGTAAAGGTAGAATTACAGATGAATTGACATCGTACTTTTTAAAACGATTTAAAAAGGTTGTTGTGTATAGAGATAATGGAGGTGCTAATGCCGGTCATACTATCTCGATGAATGGTAAGAAGATAGGTTTGCATCAAATTGGATCTGGAATTTTGCAAAAGGGTTGTGTAGTTGTATTGGGTAAGGGAATGGTAATACACCCTATTGATCTCTTAGAAGAAATAATAGAAATAAAGAAAGTATTTGAATTTAAACAATTACCAGCTAAATTAATGATAGATGAAATGGCTGTATTAAATTTAGATACACATCGAGCATTTGAAATGGCATTAAAGGAAGGAAATAGTAGCTCTTTGGGAAGTAAGGCTGCCACTGGACGTGGTATTGCCCCTAGTTATGCAGATGTGCTTTACAGATTCCCGTTGAGAATTAGAGATTTGTATAAGGATAACTGGAAAGAATTATTTAGGGAACACTATCAAAGATATGCGTCATGGATCAAAGGTATGGGATTAGATATGAAAGAGATAACGGTAAGGAGGTTTGGTAAAGGTGAATCAGTAATTGGGGATGAAAAACAATTTATAAAAAATTTGAATGAAATCCGTACAGAATTAAGACAGTACGTATATCCAATGTATGAATATATCAAGAAAGAATGGAATTCTGACACCCCATTTATATTCGAAAAGGCTCAGGCCGTTGGATTGGATTACAGATGGTCCTTGTATCCAGATTGTTCTGCTTCAAACTGCTGTGTAGATGGAATCATCGCTTCTACAGAAGGGATTGTCGATGGTAAAGATATCTCTGGAAAGTTCGGTGTTATTAAATCTACATATACATCTAGTGTAGGAAAGCGTAAATTGCCAACCATTATGGAAGAGAAGTTGGCTCATGTTATCAGAGAAGATGCCTATGAATATGGTACAACCACTGGTAGACCTCGTGATATTGTCTATATGGATCTTGTTATGTTGAAATATTTTTGTGATGTTAGTGGCATGGAAGAGTTGGTATTTACCCATATGGACATAGTCTATGAGGATCCCATCAAGGTATGTGTGAAGTATATGAGAAATAATAAATCTAGTTATTATCGACCAGATCAGGAATTTCTAAATGATATTGTTCCTGTTTATAGAGAACTTAAACCTTGGAAACGGGATGAATTGAAGAAGATAAAGAAATACAAGAATATTCAAAAGGAAGCTAAAGTTTTTGTTGATTTTATCTCTGATTATACGAAAACTACCCCGGTAATGATTACATTTGGTCCAGATCGTGATGATACTATAATAATTTAATTTATTTTCATAATTATAATGATAGACAGATATACCTTGTCTCCAATGAAAGAATTGTGGACTGATGAAAGAAAATTTCAAAGTATGTTAGAAGTGGAGTTAGCAGTATGTGAGGCTTGGGCAAAAGAAGGAATTGTTCCCAATAAAGATTTGGCAGTTATAAAAAAGAAAGCTCACGTGGATGTTTTAGATATCTTAGATAAAGAACAAAGTTGCAAACATGAGACGATCGCCTTTATAAAAAGTGTATCCGAAAAAATAGGAAAATCATCAAGATATTTTCATTTTGGATTAACCTCAAGTGATGTGCTGGATACCTCTCAATCAATAGTTATGAAGGAGGCGATGGAATTAATTATTTTAGAAGCAAGGAAATTAAGAAAAATAGTATTTAAATCTGCAAAGACTTACAAAAAGCTCCCAATTATGGGGCGTACTCATGGAGTACATGCGGAGCCTACGACATTAGGGCTAAAATTTCTTAATTGGGTCTATGAACTAGACCGGGATATGGGCAGATTAAATAGCGCGCTTAAAACAATATCTTATGGAGAAATTTCTGGATCTGTTGGTACATACACCCATGTAGCTCCTTCTGTTGAAAAGTACGTTTGTAAAAAATTGAACCTAAAACCAGCCTTAATTTCATCACAAATTTTAGAGAGAGATAGATATTCCGAATACCTTTATGCTATAGCTATGCTTGGAAATACATTGGAGAAGATGTCTACGGAAATACGGAATTTACATAGAACAGAGATTGATGAACTAAATGAACCATTTGGCGAAAAACAAAAGGGATCTTCAAGTATGCCACATAAAAAGAACCCTATTCTATGTGAGAGGATTTGTGGATTATCAAGATTATTGCGTGGAAATCTAGCAACAGAAATGGAAAATACCTGTCTATGGCATGAAAGAGACATGTCTCACTCATCCGTTGAGCGCATTATAATTCCGGACTCATCCTGTTTGATTCATTTCATGCTTAATGATATGAGTTTTATATTTTCAAATTTAGTAGTAAATGAAGAGAATATTAACAGAAATCTACATATGAGTAGTGGCAAGATATATTCTCAAGCATTAATGTTGGCTTTAACAGAAAATGGTATGCCCAAACAAGAAGCCTATGATTTGCTACAGAATATTACATTAAATAAGGAGGGAGATATTCAAGAGATAATTAGTTCTGACAAACAAGTGCTCAAATACTTGGATAAACAGAAAATAAAATCGTTGTGTTCAATGGATTACTATACTAAATATGTTGATGAAATTTTCGAAAGATTCAATCGTTAATATATTGCAAACTTATCTGGTATAATGTCGGACATAAGTTGATATCAGTATTAATATGAAGATATCTATTGTTATCCCGGCATACAATGAGGAAAATCGAATAAATAGAACCCTACCCCTAATTATTAAATATATTCGAGAGTTTTCACAAAAATACAAGATAAATACAGAGATAATTGTTGTAAATGATGGTTCAAAGGACAAAACATTAGAAGTTTTAGAAGGTTTTAAAACTGATATTAGAGTTGTAAGCTATTATCCTAATATGGGTAAGGGTTATGCCCTACGACAAGGTGCGAAAAATGCAGATGGAGATATAATCTATGTAGCAGATGCTGATCTTTCTACCCCAATTCAGTATATGGAGCATTTCTTTAAATATATAAAGAGTTATGATTGTGTGATTGGTTCTAGAGCATCTGGGGAAGAAGATATTAAAATATCCCTAATTAGAAAGATATTAGCTAAGGGCTCAAACTTACTTATTAGAGCTACATTAGGCCTTAATTTCAAGGATACACAGTGTGGTTTTAAAATGTTTACTAAGGAGGCAAAGGCTTACCTACTAATGTGCGAGAATAACCGATGGGGTTATGATTTTGAGTTCTTATATCTCCTCCAAAAAAACAATATGAGAATTAAAGAGATGCCTGTTAAATGGGATGCAGTTGGAGAAAGCAAGGTCAAACCATCTGCTTATATCAACACACTTAAAGAATTATTTAATGTAAAGCGAATTCACAAATAATATGTGGAGGAGATTGCTGAATTTCATTAAAAATCCTTGGTTTATCTTCGGGCTTATTGTATTGATTGCTATTGTATTAAGAGTTCTAGAGATAAATAGGACAAGCTTTTGGTACGATGAGGCATTTACAGGCGATATTTTGAAACTCTCATGGAGAGATATGCTTGAAGTTATTGCAAAGGATAGAGTTCATCCACCAACTTTTTATGTTCTTATCCGTCTTTGGTCTGATGTTTTTGGAATAACGCAACTATCACTGCGGAGTTTTTCAGTGTTCTGGGGAGTATCAAGCGTTGTAGCTATATATCTAGGTATGAAAAATATGTTTGATAAGAACAGGTTCCCGGTAGTAGGTTTAATTCTAGCATTGATGGTCGCTATCTCTCCATTTTTTGTAACTTACTCGGTAGAAGCAAGAGCATATTCTTTTATTGTATTTCTGGCTTTAGGATTGGCATACACAATCCTAAAATTTCTAAACGAAAAGATTGCCAAAACACGGACAAAGTATTTGATATTAGCTATCCTCTTGGCAATTGTTCTTTGTGCAACCCATTATTTACAGGTTGTATATGTTATAGCTGCAATATTCGCAGGGGTGATATATAAATTGGTTTATACAGAGAAGGGTATAAATAAAAAATGGCTGTTTATTTGTCTGGGAATAACAATTTCTGGAATCTTGGCTTTAATATTCTTACCTATTAAACAGTTTGTGGCCGGTCTTGGTATCTCTGGAATGTGGTGGATTTCAGAAATTAAATGGTATGAGCTTGTAAGAGTATATTATTCATATTTCCTTGGTGTTGTAAGATATAGCTTTGGTGTCCCCCCTGTGAGGGAATTACTTGTATCTGTGCCTACTCTGCTTTTGGGTGGAATAATGTTTAGCATTCATATAGTAAGCTATGTATTTCTTTTAGCTTCAAAACGAGTAGAAATAGAAGAGAAACGTAAGATAACTTTCCTATTCTTTCTTTCAGTTATAACCTTCCTGGGCTTTTATGCATTGGGACTATTAGGTTTTAATTGCTTTGTTGAAAGATATACGGTTGCGGGTGGGATAATTTTATTTATCTCATTCTGGTCGATAATGAGTATAGTTATAAGGCAATGGTATGTCGTAATCCCAGTCGGAATATATCTATGTTTTATTCTTATGCTAAAACCTATGCCCACGGCGATAGATTATAGAGATGTTGCAAAGGATCTTGATAACTTAAACAATGTTGAACGATACGTATTTGTGGAACCAGTTGATTTGATTAATTCATCTTTCTATATGAAAAACAGTTCCATGTACTATCTTTATGAAACTGAAGGTCAATATAGTGGTTGGGCTTTATTGAAAGATACCCAAGGGCTTTTAATTGAAGATATGAAACAGGGTGATGTGTTGATTGTTCCTAATTCGAGTATGAGCAAATATGTGAAGATGGGTATGGTTGAACAAAACGATATTAATGGAGACTTCAAAGTATTAATTGTGCCCAATTAGAGTAGTCTAATTCTTTGATTTTTTGACCTATCTCCTCCCCTATACAGGTCTTAGCGTTCCTGCAAATACCTGCCATGCAAGTAATGATTTAGCTACAAGACTCAATATGACATATACCTTTTCTCCAAATGTATAGTCCTTCCATTTCCCAATCTTTCCATATTGTAGGATCATATTCCCTGCAAATGTATTAAAGAAGAGGAATATGCTAAAGAAGATCCAATATACAAATGTAGGGGCATGGTTATCTGCATCTCCTGAGCCAAAGAGATAGAGAGCTACTACGACCCATGGCACTATTCCAGCTATACAACCAAATATGAATGATATCCAATTGGTTTTAGTAGTGGTTTGATTGTGTACTTCCATCATTAAACCAAACAGGATCATCATTGCGTTGAGGAAGAAGATCAGCAAAAGAGTGCTTAGGTCATATACTCCTACTAGCATTGATACAACAACAATCATTATGGATGAGCTAAACGAATATTCTATCCATCTTGCATAGTTGATACCTTTTTTTAGATTTGCTACGTACCATTCATATATTCTAGGCATTGAAATTACGAAATGTGCTAATGACGAGAGGAAGAGAAATGCAGCAATTGCATATCCTACCTTTAGGTCATATATATTGTTTAATGATGGTTGTAGTGTCAGGGTTGTGACATCAAACTTTAGGTAGCTTGTGTTTATTGGCAACGTGAAGTCATTACTTAATATAACCATGAGTATACCTTGTACAAAGTGGAAAAAGCCCATGATTATGTTAAATATCCTGAGATTTTTGTATTTATCCATCTGAGAAAGAATAAACTTAATATATTTAAATATATATAATTAAGTGAAGTAGTACAATAGTCTATATGATACTATTTTACATCCCTGTATCAATTTTTTAATCTTTGTGGTATCATCTACGCTGTTTGATGTAGATGTAAGCGAATTTAATGAGACCCTATGAGGTTAACAATATTTTATTTTCGGTTTGTCTATATAAACTGAAAACTAAAATTAATTGTTAATTACTGTTATGGAAAACAGGTATAAATCATACGGGCATAGTCGAACAAATCGATTTTCCCCAAGAAGAAGTTACGGTAGAAATATCAGAAAAAGTTCTGGTATTAGTACTAATCAATATATAGCTAAGGCTATAGAGACTGAAGCTACGAACATCTATGTTACAGATGCTTTGTTTAACGACTTTAAACTAGATAGAGCATTAGAACAAAATATTTTAAGTAAAAGATATTCTGTACCTACTAAGATACAGAACGAAGCTATTCCTGCCATTATGGCGGGTAAAGACATCCTAGGTATTGCAAGTACGGGTTCCGGTAAAACAGCAGCATTTTTGTTACCAATGATCAATAAATTTTTAAATGATGGTACACAAACTTGTTTAATTGTTGTTCCTACTAGAGAACTTGGAAGTCAGATACAGGATGAATTTAAAGAATTAGCCAGAGGTACTAACTTAAAATCGGTATTAATTATTGGTGGGAAGAGTATTAGAGATCAGATGTATATTCTAAGTAAAAGGCCACATTTCATCATAGCTACACCGGGTAGATTGAAAGATATATATGATAGACGTGGTGTAAATTTAGGTGAAGTAAATAATGTAATACTTGATGAGGTAGATAGAATGTTGGATATGGGTTTTATTGATGATATTAGATATATCATAGATAAGCTTGATCCTAACAGACAGTCACTATTCTTCTCAGCAACAATGTCATTTAAGGCAGAAGCTATTGCTAACTCGTTGCTAAAGAATCCTGTTAAGGTAGAGATTGAATCTCAGTCTCCTCAGCATAATGTTGATCAGGATGTTATTAGAGTTGATGGTAGTAAGAGAAAAGAAGAAGTTCTTTTTGATCTATTATCTAAGGAAGAATTCAAGCGAGTATTAATATTCACTAGAACTAAGCGAAATGCTGATAAGCTCTCTGATTATCTTTACGAAAGAAAATTAAATGTAGATGCATTGCATGGTGACAAGAGACAATCTCAGAGAACTAGGATCATTGATGGGTTTAAGAGAGGTGATTTTAATGTCTTAATTGCTACAGATGTGGCTTCTAGAGGATTGGATGTAAACAATATAACCCATGTTATTAACTATGATGAGCCTGAGTCATATGAGGACTATATTCATCGTATTGGTAGAACTGGTAGAGCTGGTAAAAAAGGGTTTGCGCTTACATTTATAGATAGATAACTTTGTTAACTATTTTTCAGTATAATTAAATATGTTGAAAAATATAACAATAAAAGGAAAAGCGATTCAATTCCCAGTATTCTTTCCGGATGCTACAAAGGGTGTTATACGCGCTTGTGATTCTGATGATCTTCGTAGTGTAAGTATTGAAGGCATCATAGTTAATACATACCACCTTTTGAAAAATCCTGGCTTAAAAGTGCTTAACTCTGTTGGTGGAATTAAATCTTTTACCAACTGGGACGGAATGGTAATTTCTGACTCTGGTGGTTTTCAACTACTTTCAATGATTTCAAAAGATTCAAAATTAGGAGAAATAACGGAAGATGGAATTCTTTTTAAAGATTCTGACAAAGAGATACTCTTTACTCCGGAGAAATGTATCCAAACACAGTTTGCAATTAATTCAGACATTATGATTTGTCTTGACTATTGTCCTCCGGAGAAACCCTCAAAAGAAGATATCCAACAGTCTGTAGAGATTACAGTGAAATGGGCAAAACGATGTAAGGATGAATATGACAGAATTGTAAAAGAAAAAGGTCTTGATGATACAAACAGACCACTACTCTTTGGAGTAATACAAGGTGGGGATAGTAAGGATATGCGATACAAATGTGCGCAGGAGTTGATAGCTATGAACTTTGATGGATTTGGTTTTGGCGGATGGCCATTGGACAAGAATGGAAAGCTTAATGATGATATCTTGGAATATACCTGTAGCTTAATGCCAAATGACAAACCTAAGTATGCATTGGGTGTTGGAAGCTATGAAGGATTACTCAAGGGTACAATCTGGGGCTACGATATCTTTGATGCAATTTTACCAACCAGGGATGCTAGAAATGGAAGAATATACAATTTAAATATAGATAGAGGATCATTTGAATATACATATATCGAGGATGAAAAGAATCTGTATTTAAATGAGCCATTAGACCCTAAATGTGATTGTTATACTTGCCAAAATTATACTAAATCATTCTTAAACTATTTGTTTAAAAACAATGAAAGATTGGCTAGCCGATTTGCAACAATTCATAACCTAAGAACATATACTAGATTAATGGAAATACTAAAGGTACAAAGAAATGGATAACCAACGCATATTCAAAAACATTAAAGAATCAAAAGGGTATTCAGAAATTTCTGACTTTACAATCAATAGGCTAATTAATAGTGGATATGCTAAATACAAGCGAGACAAGGATGTAATCCAATATGTAAGAAAAGAGCTTCATGTAGTATGGGGTGCATTTTTCAAAAAGCATATTAAATTTGATGAGTATGGTGATAACAGAAACGAACTGTTAAGCTTGCATACTTCTACTTCTGAGCGTCAGGCCTTTGTTAAAAATTTTTACAACAAGATATTCTCATATATTAATTGTGATATTAAATCTATTGCTGATTATGGATGTGGTTTAAATCCTCTAAATATTCCGGAGATGAATTTGAGCAAGAATGTGAATTACTATGCATATGATATATACCATGGCGAGATAGCTTTTTTGAATGAATATATCAATAATCACTTTGAAAATATTAATTTCAAAGCAGAGGTTAAGGATGCTTTTGAGGTGGATGATAAGGAATATGATGTTGTATTCGTATTAAAGGTCTTACCTGTACTTGAGGAACAGAATAAGTCTTGTAGTAGAGATATTCTAGAAAAAATTAACAGCAAATATTTTGTAGTCTCTTTCCCGACTAAATCTTTGTCTGGGAAGGATGTTGGGATGAATACTTTCTATACTGAGAGATTTGAGAAATTACTAAAGGAGATGAATTGGAAATCAGAAAAGATCGTTTTTGAGAATGAGATTGTGTATGTAACTGGTAAATAGCCTATCTCCCTACCAATCCCTTTATATATTTGTATGCCGCTGATATCTCAGTAGACTTCTCTGTTAATCCCGGTCTCCTATTCACTTCCAATATGTAGTTCTCTCCCGTATCCTTATCTGTAACCACATCTACCCCGGCCCATTTTAATTTCAAAGCATTAGCAGATTGAATAGCAATATCTATAACCTCCATGGGAACATCCTTCACCTTTATGAACTCTTCACAAGCTCCTAATGCTACATTATTTCTAAACTTGTCTGTTACCCTAGTTCTCTTACATACCGATGTAGACTTACTATTGGCTATAACTACTCTGTAATCAAAATCATTAGGAATATATTGCTGAAATATATATCTATTATATTTCCCATTCTCTTTAATAGTCTGTTTTATCTCCTCCTTTTTATCTACCAAGAATACATTACAACCCAATGACCCCAATGAAGTTTTGTATATACATGGTAATTTACATACATTAGCAATTTCAGTGATATTATCTTCGCTGACATTCAATCCATTATGGAAATATGTATTAGGTACAAGTACACCTTTGTACGCTAGAGTAAAGATATCTGAGAGTTTCGTATTGTGTGAATTAGTCTTATTATGTGGGATCTTTTGTGATTTAAGATACAGATGTAAAAGATATGCCATATGTGTGGTATTCCATCCAGATTGTATCCATACATAGTCATACTGTTTTAGATCTTTCCCCCTTATATTTACTGTTATGACTCCGTCTATGATTTCAAATACTATGTCCTTAATTGAAGCTGTGTCCAGGGTAATATCCTTGAGCTTTAATTTCTCTTGTATGATGACTTTCTCCTCAACGGGAGTATTAATACCTACGGCTAGGACAGTGCGATTTTCCATATATATTATGAGGAGATTATGGCTGTATTATACTACTTCTTGTAGCTTATTGATACATTCCGAAAGCTTCTTAATACCATCTTCGATATTGGTATATTTGATAACTTTAAAATATGGGTTTCCAGCTATCATAGCAGAAAGTTGAAATTCTGAATCTGTTCTGAAAAGACAAAAAGTAGGAATTCCTTTTTTTTCTGCGTAAGCGAGTTCATAGCCTACACCCAAGCTTGGGCGAGTAACTTCTGCAACAACTAAATTTGATTGGTTCAAGAAAGTGACATCCTTGTTGTAAATATATTCATCAGATTTCTTTTCCGCACGGTTAAGATGTAAGTCTTTATACCCAATATGTTCTGTTAAAACATTGCCAATGGTTTTAAGGTATTCAACTATTGATTCATATTTATCAACTTCTTGTCGTCCTCCTCTTATGGAACATGCAAAGTATATATTCATTAGATTAGTATATTTAGATTATATAATTGATTCTACAACTACATTGTACATGTCCCTACCCTTGCTATTCAATACTAATCTATTCCCATTTTTGATCATGTATTCTTTTCTAAATAGCTTTTCATTGTATTTAATCCCTTCGTTCAATCTTAATCCGAGCATGATCTTTTCTATGCTTTCATCCTCTTCGGTTATCTTTTCTTTCTGTATATCCCATTCTCCTTGTATATATTTTTGTATATCTTCTGGATTATGTGATTTAGTATTATCTACTCTAGAATATGCCCCAGCACCTAACCCAATGTAATCTTGATATTGCCAGAAGTTCAGATTGTGTTTACATTCATATCCTTCTTTAGCAAAGTTAGATATCTCATACTGTTTAAACCCTTTTTCATTGAGGTAATCACACATGTAATGGTACATATCTCTATCTAATACTTCTGATGGTAAACCTAGCTTTCCTTGTTCGTTTAATTTCCCATATGGAGTATCAGCTTCAACCTCAAGACTGTAACAAGATATATGTTGAATATCTAAATTTGAAACAAGCTCTAAGGTTTTATTCCATTGTTTTAGTGTATGGTTGGGATAGCCAAATATGAGGTCAATACCGATATCTTTAAATCCTATTGCTTTAACAAGTTCATATTTCTCAAGGAATTCTCCATATGTATATCTTCTACTAAGCTGTTGAAGTTGTTTGTCATCTGTAGTCTGTAACCCAATACTTATTCTGTTTATACCAACCTGCTTGTACGCATCTAATGACTCTTTCGTAATGTACTGAGGGTATTGTTCAATGGTTATTTCAAGATTTTTACTTAATTGAAAACTCTTTTTAATATTTTCTATACATTCCACGATGTATTTGCTGGGTACTAGATTGGGTGTTCCTCCTCCTATGTATATGGTCTGTATCTCTCTGTCTTTATATATTTTCGATTTAGTTAATATCTCTTTATTTAGTGTTTTAAAATATTCTTCGTATGTATCTTCACAGTTAGTACAAGAGAAGAATGCACAATATGGACATTTAGCAAAACAAAAAGGGATATGAATGTATATATTTAATAGCTTCATTGAAGGATTATATCACTAACATGGTATTATGTTCGCGTAATATGCATATCCACTAGGGTTTATAACTCTGACTTTTGCTTCAAAAAGATCTTTTTGTGCTAATTCTCCCTCGGAGAAATTTAATATTGTCGTTATTACATTTGTAAAATATTCTCTTGGAACTTCTATATTCCATATCATATTGCCCTTCCCATTTCTAAGACCTCGAGCTTCATTCCTGAGTTTTATACTGACCCCATCTTTTTCAAAATGTAAACATCCAAAAGGCTGTTGTTTAATTAATTCAAGGTTTTGATCTTCTGTAAAACTTTTTAGGATTCTGTTTTTGTAAGTACAATCATATGTTATAGCTTCCATGGAGGTTATATTAAAAGGATAGCGCAAACGTGCACCAAGAAGTCCAAGCAATAGCTCTATTCCAGAATAATTTTCTTTTCCCGTAAATGTAATTTTCATTAATCCAGATGTAATATTCCTAAAATTATCATCTAAATCTTCTTTCCCAAATATCATTTTCCCATTTTGTTCAATTTTAAAATCACCAAGGCTTAAGAGAGTAGCTGCTGTATTTATAAATGAATCAATTCTCTCTTTTTCCATTTGAGGATCAGTTATCATGTTTAAATCATTTTCATTTTCTTCTTTTGGGGCTGGGACATTAGAAATATCAACTTGAATTACTTCGTTTTCTTCAAAATTCTCTGGAGTAATATGAAGGATAACCATATCTTGATAATTTCCATTATTAAATATATGAGTACAAGTTAGTTCATCCGCGCCCTTACTTCTTTTGTAGGTTGCATTTGGATATACATTTTTATTTCCGTATAACCACTTAAGATAGTTGCTTACAAAATTGAAATTCTCTAATGTTGTTGAAAAATGAAAATTGTATCCTTTCTTATTTCCATTTTCCGCAACAAATTTATTTAATGAAATCGGTCCTACCGGTGTAGAAAATGTAGGATGATTATCTTCAGGGTCATGCTTCCGTTCCCAAGATCTATACAAGAATTTCCCTGCAAATGGGTATTGATCTGGTGTTAGCATAGCATCTATGTGCTCAAGTGCTAGGGGAATATCATCTGGTTTACTGTCAAGCAATGGGTTGAGTATGGCTTCTACTCTAAGCATTTCTTCGTTTCTGTCCTTTATGGTTTGTGATAGATCGCTTGGGTGTGGATCTAATTGAGGTAGCAGAATAACAACGTGATTAGCACAAACGGTTTGAATTTCTGTGTTTGTTGTCTCTTCTTCTTTTAAATCGGTAGTTAACATAAGCCCTTATTATACTATGGGGCTACACAAATCTCAATAATCTCCTTAGGATAACAGCTTTTTGAATTCTGTCTTTAAAGCTTCAATAGATTCTAAATCAATAATACAGGTATCAATTACTTTAATACCTCTTTCTTTGAAAATATTCTTAACCTCTCCTACCTGATCCTTGTCTACAAGATCTGTCTTTGTTAATACAACAATCTCAGGTTTATTATACATATCCATACTGATCTTCTTTACTTCTTCTCGCATGGAAATATAGCTTGTATATGGATCTTCTTCCTCCATACTTATGAAATGTGCTATTAATTTACAATTTTCAGTATGTTTTACAAAACTAGTACCCAATCCTTTACCCATGTATGTGCCTTCTATGAGGCCTGGAAGGTCCATAAGCACACGATTATCCATAATACCTAACTGTGGCTCCAATGTCGTAAATTGATATGGTGCAGTCTTTACATGAGCATTGGTAAGCTCGTTTAAAAGACTAGATTTTCCTGCATTAGGATAACCAATAAATATGACATCGGATTTAAGTTTTAATATAAATGTAAATATACCTTTTTGATTTTGTCTTTCATTTTCATTAGATCTTAATTCTCTATTTCTAAGTAATGTCGCATTTCCATAGCCACCTACTCCACCTGCTAATATCTTTAATACTTGTCCATCTTCTTCGATCTTTCCGATAAGATTGTTATTTAGAAATACCTCTGTAGTTAAAGGTAGTAATATTGTTAGATCATCTACCTTGTCACCTTTCTTTTCCTTTTGTTGTCCAGGTTGTCCATTTAATGCTTTATATGTTTTTTCAGGATCTAAACGACTTAGATCATATGTATGCATTGAACCTTTGAGATATACATCTCCACCTTTACCACCATCTCCACCAGAACAACGGTTAGCATACATAGCACTTGAGCCTACTCCGCCATTGCCTGATTCAATTTTTATTTTTACTTTATCTTGTAACATGTTGGTATTATATCATTCTATTACGTTAGCGATGATCATTTTCTGAAAACTAAAGACAGAATCCGTTAGATCAATTTGAGGAATCATATCATGTTCATCACATATTCCTAATGAAATGTGTGGATTGTACTGTATTTGGTGTAAGAAATTTGGACTAGATTGTATAAAGGTAGATATATTATTTATGCCGTTCTCTTTTAAAAACAGTTCAAATCTATTAAGTACTTTCGTTCTAAAGTTAGACAGTTCTTTATTTGGTTTCAATTTCAATACAAGTACATTCTTCACATCATCTCCAAAGAGGTCTAAATCTTCAGAGTGCATATTAAAATTTAATACTAATTTCTCGGGATACATATCGAAAGTATATTCTTGTATCTCCATACATCTTATATCTGCCAACATGGTTAAAAAACTTTGAATAAAGCATTGATTATTAAGATCTTTATTCTGATTTTTTAATTCTTGATATATTTCTTCGGGTTTCCCGAAATGAAAGAAAGTCAGATGCAAAGTCTCTTTTGGGGCAATCTTCAAGGGAATATATTTGATTATTTGACTCTGGAGTTTTAATACGGTGGCTTTGTTTCTTACAGGAAATTTTATATATACTCTTTTGTATTTTTTGTTTTCATCTTTCTGAATCTGCACTTCCCATTATATGCAGAATATACATTAATTCCTAGGGTAAAAAGATTTAGTGTAGAGGTTTTGGTACAGGAATGGTAATATGAATATATATAATTTGTTAAATATACAATTATGGTTGGATATGTAGAAAATATTGAAGAGAAGACAATACAGAATACAAACTTTAGAACAGTATTGTTTACTGGTGCTCATATGCAGTTAGTAGTAATGTCACTTAAACCTATGGAAGATATTGGTATGGAAGTACATGCGAATGTAGATCAATTCTTTAGATTTGAACAAGGTGAAGGTAAAGTAATTATGAATGGTGAAGAGAGTATTGTAGGCCCAAGTTCTGTAGTTGTAATCCCTGCTGGAACAAATCATAATGTGATTAATACTTCAGCTACACAAGAATTAAAGCTTTACACTATCTACTCTCCTGCAAATCATCCTGAAGGGACAGTTCATGTCACTAAGGAAGAAGCTATGGCTGCGGAATAATTTTTTAATATATTTTTATGGATATTAGTGCATTTGGAAATATGTTTCCTTGGTTTATTCTACTCTTAGTATGGGAGTCAGTTTGGAAAGGCATAGCTTTGTGGAAAGCTGGAAGAAACAATCAATTAGCATGGTATATATGTTTGTTGGTTTTTAATACCGTTGGTATATTACCAATGATGTATATATTTCTTTTTCAGAAAAAGAGTAAATAGGGCTAAATTTATAGCGTTTGTGGAATAAGTATATCGTACTTAATCTTCATCCTTAATATTCTAAGCACCTTCTCGTCAATATTCATATTTCCACTGTTTACCTCTTGTAATATGTAATCATATACATTTTTTTGTATTGAAGTCTCGGTATCATTGGCTGTACTGTATATGAGGATATCGTTACCAGCTAGTAATGCTCGTTTTGCAAGATTGAGATATGTATCTACATCTTGTAAAGCGCCCATCTCCATGTCATCGGATATTACTAATCCATTGTACTGTAAATCTTGGATCAATCGCTTGGTTATGATTTCTGAAGAGAGGGTTGCTGGATTTGTATCAATATTTGGATATTCTACATGAGCTACCATTACTCCATCTACGGTGGTTTGTTCGATGATCTGGCTGAAGGGCCGTATATATGTATTCCATTGATTAGGGGATATATTTACTACTGGTAGTGAGTAATGTGAATCTGGGGAAGAATTGCTATGCCCTGGATAATGTTTTAATACAGCCACTATTCCCGCTTGTGAGTATCCTTGTATGGCAGATATCCCTTTTTGTGCTACCTCGTCTTGAGACCCTCTAAATACTCTGTAATACATGAATGAGTTTTTGTCAGTTATATATTCCACTACTGGGGCTAGATTCATATTTATTCCTATGCTCTTTAGTATTACTCCCCTATCCTTTGCTATTGTATATGCTTGTTGTGCTGTTCTCATATCTCCTTGTGCCATTGTTAGTGTATTGTTCCATTTTAATCTTGCTACTATTCCACCTTCTTGATCTATGGAGATGAATAAGGGGATTGGGTTTGTGGTTTGTATATCTTGTGTTAGAAGTTTTACCTGCTGTTCATTTTCTACATTTTTCCCATACAGTAATACACTTCCAATGTAGTGTGTGGTTAGATATTCTCTTGTTTGTGGTGTTAAGGTGGTGCCGTTGATGCCTACCATGAATAGTTGACCTACTTTTTGTTCAGGAGTCATGTACTTAAGAATTTGTTCTTCTACTGATGGGCGTGGAAGGGTTATGGATGTTTCTACAATTTCATTTTGAAGAAGGGTTGTGGGTAATATGCTAGAGAATATGAGTGCTATGAATACAGAAAGGATATATTTCATATCTGATTATATACCACTAAGTATTTTCTCCATAGTTGTTTAGAGATATAATAAAAAATGACAAAGAATATTGTTTTATGTGCTGGTACTAGACCCAATTTCATGAAGATAGCTCCGTTGTATCACGAAGGTATTAAACGTGGATATCATATGCATATACTTCATACAGGCCAACACTATGATACTAATCTTTCCGACATATTCTTTAAAGAATTAAATCTCCCCTCTCCTGATGTTAATCTTAATATCTCAGGAGGAACTCGAGATGAACAACTCACAAGAATTGAAGGAAGTTCGTCAAAATATTTCTCCGATTCTAAAATTGATTTGGTTGTAGTAGTTGGTGATGTAAATGCAACCCTTGGATGTACCTTAGGTGCAAAAAAATCAGTTAAAAAAGTAGCGCATGTAGAATCAGGTCTGAGAAGCTTTGATACAGAGATGCCTGAAGAAAATAATCGAATAGCTACAGACAAGATCGCTGATTACAAATTTTGTAGTGAATATGATGGAATTGTTAATTTAAAAAAGGAAGGATTGTATAACAAGAAGGATACATTCTTAGTTGGGAATATCATGATAGATAGTTTGATCTCAAATCTAAACAAAATAAATAGGGTTGTATTACCTAAGACCCTCTTAAAAAAAATTAATGGTTTAGATTATATCGTTGTTACACTACATAGACCTTCTAATGTTGATAACCAAGAGAGATTAAAAGCAATTCTTCAGCTATTAGATCATCTGGCTAATAGTATCCCTGTGGTATTTCCTATGCATCCAAGAACAAGAGAAAGTATTATTAAATTTAAGATAGAGAAATTGCTAAATAATATCGTTGTTACGGAGCCGTTGGGATATATTGAATTTATGAATTTAATAAGAAACAGTAAGTTTGTACTTACCGATTCTGGTGGGATACAGGAAGAGACATCATATTTTGGAATTCCATGTATTACGATGAGATCTAATACCGAAAGGCCTATCACCTTATCCAAAGGTTCAAGCTTCCTAACCGGAGATGACACGGGCTTGTCTCAATATCTAGCAGATTATCTTGCGAGAAGTGATATTAAAAATATTCCTGCAAATATAAAGCTTTGGGATGGGAAAACGGCTGAAAGGATATTTGATATATTGGAAAGGATTTTGTTCTAAACAATAAAGCAGAGAATAATTGAACATGGCTGTGTATGATACAATAGTATATTGTAAATTTAGAATATTTTTTTATGCCTGATCCTAATACAAACCCTGGCGAATTAAAAGATCCAATTACTTCGGAAATTACAGAAGCTTTGAATAAAAATGTTGAATTAGCAGATTGGTTGCCAAATGGAGAAGACGTTATTATTCAATTAGGAGGTCCTATAGGAGAACTTCAGGCGCTTGAGTCTCTCTCTGGTAGATATACAGCTTCACCTGCAGAAAAAGGGTTTCCTCTCTTTGCATTTGTTCAAAAAACTCCAGATGGAACAAAAAGATTTGGATTGATAAGACATTCAGAGAGTACAAACGAAGATACTACTTTTGTAGATGTTACAAAAACACCCAAACAAAAACTACCGGATATAAAAATTCTTAATGCTAATATTGCTCTTGATAACGTTGATTATGCTACTATTTTCAATAATGTTGAAAAACAACTTGAAGATAAAATGATCAAAGATGCAAAAGAAAAGAACCAGCCCAATCACCTTTTGATGCGAACACAACGCCCAACTGCAGATGGAAAATTAGAATATAATGTGATGTCTCCTCTATTAAAAGATATGCCTTTAGATAAAACTTTTGATATCCTCTCTATAAGTAAAGAATTTAAAACACCAGCCGAATATCTTACATTTATGACGGATTTAGTTGCTAAGTGTCGAACATATACAAAATCCCCTTTGTACTTTAATGTACCAGCTATTAAAGATGAAGAGTTTACAGATGGAAGTTCTAAGAAGATATTCTTTAAGTTTCCAATGACTCCTAATGGGGCTGTTTTAAAAGAACAATTTGGAGAGTGGCTTAAAGTACAGCTTCCTACATCTTCTTAAATAATATAAGAATTATTTTTATTAATAACTCTCCGTTATCTGAGCTTGCTCTTCTAGGGTAATCTTTCCATCCCAATTTACAAAATAGTTTACCTGCTTTAGAAATTCTTCTTTAGAATCGAAAGGTTTTTGTATATATCCAGATACGTTATCTATGTTGACCCATTCATAGATTCCTTCTTCTGAAGGAGCTAGTATGCCTGTAGGATTAATGATTTTACAAAAGAATAGTATCTTATCAACTAGTAATTCATTGGTATCTTTGGAATACATTTTGTTATGTAATATCTTTATTAACTGTGGTTCTCCTTCTAATCCTGTTTCTTCTTTAAATTCTCTTTTTGCTGCTTCTAATATGTTTTCTCCATAGTCTATTCTTCCTCCTCCGAAACCTTGGCAATCATAGAATGGATTCTTTTTCCTTGTGTATATTAGTATCTGGTTTTCTTTGTTTATAGCACTTACATATACTGTTAGTTTTGCTTGTTGTTTTAGTATCGGTTGATTGGGCTCTATCTTTTCACTTAGGGATCTGCCTTGTACTGTTAGGGAGTATTGGTTATTACTATCCTTATCTATTAATCCTTGATCTATGAGCGTGTTTAGATGAAAACAGAATTGGTTATTATCTATATTGTTTAGATTTTTTTTAAGATCTGAGAATTTGGCTTGTTTAGTAAAGGTTAGTGTTTTTATTATATTTAATTGTATCTCATGCATAGATGTATATTTATATGTTAATAGCTAAGTATACAAGGGGTAGATGGGGGTTGAATAGTCTAGAGGGGTTGACTTGAAATATGGGGTGGATAACGGGACTTGAACCCGTAACCCTTGGTTCCACAAACCAATGCTCTAACCAATTGAGCTATACCCACCACATTCCATATTCAAAAGTATTATACCCTATCCTATTCCATTTCTCTATATTGTATTTCTGTTAACCTGTAGCATATAATAAAGAGTTATATAGCTCATTTCGGAATGATAAGTGATATATGGAAAAGACGGTTCCATATCGGAGAAAGATTTTCCTCTTGGTGTCGTGTTTTTGGAGCCTCCTCAAGGTACCTAAATATGATAATTCTCCTTTCTATTTCTCCCAAACTTATCATTCAGCTTTGTGACCTTACTAGGCTTCTCGATACCTGGTGAGGTCATCAAATATAACAAGAACTGGGGGCATAGGTAACACTACTATGAAAATATATATTTTTTAGTTTACCCCCAGTTCTTGATCACCAATTCCCGAGGATAACAATTCCTAGTATTTTAAACTATCACATCCACATATTTCTCCAGAATTATCACTTGATAGGGTTAAACCATTGGCAATAATCTCTTTCCCATTATCATCCAGATACAAGTATGGACATTCGTACCTATCATTCTTCTGATTATCCAGTATGAAATGAATATTTGTTCCTTCTGAATACCCAATTACATCTCCAGAGTTAACATAGTCCCCTACTTTGACATTAAGCTTCACCACAGGGCTTACAGACACTAAGACATTAGTCTCAGGTTGTATCGTGATACGATTGGGGCCTTCATATATATTTTCAATCACACCAGATACTGGAGCTAACACAGGAGCATTCTCTTTTACTTCTAAATCTATCCCGTTATTCCTATCCGTACAGAAAGAAACAATTCCTTTGTCATAGTACCTTAAGTTAGTCATATCTACAGGCAACTCCAATACAATATTTTTGTACCCTATACCATTTGCATCAACCATCTTAGGAAGATATATGAAAGCAAACACTAAGGCAGTAGCAAAGACTATGCCAAAGAATATAAATATGATTGTTGTATTCCTCATGGCTATTCTCCTTTAGTTGGGAATAATCCCTTAAAATGTAGTCCTGTGCTTGTAAAACCAATCTCATCTATTCTTAAAGTATCTCCTAGCGCAGTTAATTTATCATTTACAATACTTACTAATGCTTCTTGTACAACATTCTTAATAGATACAGGTAAGCTCAGTCCTCCAACTTTAATATCCTGAATATCTGCAGAAATAGAGGTGGCTGTAGCCTTGGCTATGTTCCCAAATGCATATACGGGAAAAGTCTTCCCCTGAAATGTAACTAACGTAGATATTTCAGCCTTACGATCGGTGAACTTGATCTGTGTATCTTCCAATCTCGCATACGTAAGATTTTTGTTTACTACGTCTACCCATGCGCTAGCCTGGGCATTGGTTACTTTAATATCAATCTCTTGTGGATCACTAAATGTAGGATATGTACAATCCAAACAGAGTTGGTACGGATCTTCTACAGTTAAGCCTGCATTAGCCATTCCATCTACAAAATCTTGATAGCTATATGCAACCTTAAGATCTATCTGTTTTGCAAGTCCATTGGTTATTGTCTTGTATCCCCAATATCCAGCACCTATTAAACCAAGAATCAAAAAAACAAATATTAAGAATGCAATCAAACAACCATGCCCTTTTTTCTTGGGCTGTTCAATAGGTTGCTCAACCGTTTGTGTTGTTTGGTCTTCCATAGGATTACTCCAATGAATTTATTTATAATTGTAAACTAAATTACTTCATAGTAACAGGGCTATATTCGCGTCTCCGTTTTTAGGCTATTTCTCAATGCCTTAAAACAGAAATGATACAATATGAACAATTGTCAGATCTAAGATTGTTTCTCTCTGCCAATTAGTAATGTTGCTAACCCTCCACCAATTATGGCTGTGTAAAGCTGTATGAGCCCCATGGCAGTGAGAAACATTTCTGGTAGATGTATTGTCTTAAAGAGAATGTATACTGCTGAAAAAAGGAAACAAGCCTTTAAAAGTGCTGCTATACCTACATTGAGATACTTTATGTGTATATATTTATATGAAAGCACAAATATTAGGTTGGCAAGAACTATAAATGGAATTAAATAAAGTAAATATGGTGTGAATATCCCAAATATTATTCCATTCAAAAGAGATGCTATGGAAGGAAGAAAGAGTACTGGGATTATTTTTTTAAATCCATATTTAGAGACAGAAAGAATAAGGAGCAGATTAATAATACTTCCGATAAGTAGCTGTGGTTGTTTAATAAACAATGGAATTGTAAATGCTAATACATAAATAGCTACTAATTGGATATTTTCATCTAATAATATCTTTTTTAGATTTTGTTTCTGAAGCAGTTCCATATATTTAGTATAACTTAATCTTGAATATTTTACAGGGGATTCTACTTAAGCTATATTTAATTATGGAATTTGTATCAGGTCAGAAATATCTATGTATGTTAGCCCCCTCATTCGCGGCCGAATTTGAATATCCCGAAATAGTATATAGGTTGAGACAATTAGGTTTTGATGAGGTATTAGAGCTTACATTTGGTGCAAAGATGGTCAATATCGCCTACTACGAATTGCTCAAAGAGAGCATTGAGAAAGGTGAACAGAAAACATGGATAGCATCCCCATGTCCTACACTAGTAAATATGGTAAGAATGAAATTCCCAGAGTTGATTCCCAATTTGGTACCGATACTTTCTCCTATGGGTGCTATGGCATTAATATGTAAGAAATATTACCCCGATTACAAACGTGTATTTGTGGGACCATGTATTACAAAAAAAATGGAGGCTCAAGAATTAGGCACTGTAGATGAGGCATTAACTTTTAAAGAATTGAACGAACTTTTTAAGAGTAAGAATATACCTGAAAAGGTAGTTGATTCAAAATACTGTGTATCCTTTGAAAAATTCTATAACGACTATACCAAGATCTATCCCATCTCTGGTGGTTTGTCCTCTACGCTTCATTACAAAAACATATTAAAAGAAAAAGACATATTAGTTACAGATGGTGTAGAAAATGTGGTAAAGTTACTATCCGAATTTAAAGATGGAATGTACAAGAACTACAAATTCATAGATGTATTAACTTGTGCAGGGGGATGTATTGGAGGACCTGGAATGATTGGTGAAAAGAGTATTAAAGAAAAGACTAAAAAAATTAAAGAATATCGCGAATTTGCAAGAAGGTATGAACAAGATTTAGGTCGTACGGGGAAGAAGCTAATGGCAGATGATATTAATTTTGAAAGAAAATTCTAATGAATGAATATATGGAACTAGCAATCAAAGAAGCACAACATGGCATTAGACATGGGCATGGCGGTCCATTCGGTTGTGTGATTGTAAAAGATGGAAAGGTAATTGCTAAGGCACATAATGAGGTTGTAAGAAGAAAAGATGCTACTAATCATGCAGAAATAAGAGCAATACAGTTAGCATCAAAGAAATTAAAAAGATTTGATCTCTCTGATTGTGAAGTTTATGTTACAGGTAGACCTTGTCCCATGTGTAAAGCTGCAATAATGTGGGCAAAAATCTCAACAGTATATTATGGTTGTGATTATATTGATGCACAAGCTATTGGCTTTGAAGAAGAAAAGGGCAATTCTAATAAATATTCGGAAATTCAATTGGACTTTGATGTATGTAAGAAGGTCTATGATGAATATTTAACTACGTCTCATGTGAGTTATTAAGTACTTCTTGACATATTTGCGTGAGTTAAATAAGCTGGACAATAACCTCAGTACTACTTATACATGTCCAAATACATTTTCATTTCAGGTGGCGTTATCTCGGGAATTGGTAAAGGCATAGCTGCGGCTTCAATTGGTTTAATATTAAAATCATATGGTAAGAGGATTACCATGATTAAAGCAGATCCATACCTAAATGTTGATGCTGGAACTATGAATCCATTAGAGCATGGTGAGACTTTTGTACTTGAGGATGGATTTGAAACAGATATGGATATGGGTACATACGAACGATTTACCAATGAATCATTTGGACGAAAGAATTCTATGACTGGTGGGGCAGTGTTAACTGAAGTACTTAGAGGAGAAAGGGCTTTGGAATACAATGGCAAATGGATTAGTCTAGACTATCATGCTCCTGTGGCAATGATGGATTGGATGGACGAAGTAAGTAAAAATACCAAGAGTGATATTACTATTGTGGAGATCGGGGGTACAGTTGGTGAGATGGGTAATGCGTTATTTCTAGAAGCTAATAGAATGATGAAGCTACAAAGGCCATCAGATGTTATTCATATTCATGTTGCCTACTTCCCTATTCCAGGGAATTTAGGAGAGATGAAAAGCAAGCCAGCTCAGATGTCAATTCAAGAATTAGATGGGCATTGTATCCATCCAGATTTTGTTTTAGCAAGAGCTGAGGTTTTAGTTGATGATGTACGCATAGAGAAGCTTGAAAAATATTCAATCATTAAGCATGGTAATGTAATACCTGCACCGGACGAAGAGTGCATTTATGATATCCCAGGAAACTTCGATAAATTTGATATCGGAAATAAGATATTAAAGAGCTTAAATTTACGTGGGGCTAGAAATAGTTTGCTTGATGAATGGGAAGCAAAGATAAAACGTACTAAGAAACTTAAGAAAGAAGTAAATATTGGTATTGTAGGGAAATACTTCAAAAGTGGGGATTTTGATCTGAAGGATTCATATGTGTCTGTTTTGGAAGCTTTGCGACATGCTAGTTGGGATTTTAGTGCTAATCCAAATATACATTGGTTTGTCTCGGATGATTTGGCAAATAACAAAGATGAGCAAAAAAGATTAATGACCATGGACGGTATTATTGTTCCTCAAGGCTGGGGAGCACGTGGTGCTGAAGGCAAGATAGAAGCTATTCGAATTGCCAGAGAGAATAAGATTCCATATCTAGGGTTGTGCTATGGAATGCAAATGGCAGTGGTTGAGTTTGCAAGAGATGTACTTGGATTGAAAGATGCTAATTCAGAAGAAATTGATCCCAAATCTAAAGATCCGGTCATTCATTTAATGGCTGAACAGGAGAAGAATATGAAATTAAAGAATTACGGAGGAACCATAAGGCTTGGTGCCTATCCCTGTAATGTAAAGATGGGTACTCTACTCTCTTCGTTGTATGAAAAATATGGGAATGAGTTATACAAGGATCTTCCATTGGTTATGGAAAGACATAGACATAGGTATGAATTTAATAATCAATATCGTGAGGCTTTGGAAAAATCAGGTTTGATATTGTCTGGAAGTAGCCCCGATGGTTCATTAATAGAGGCTATTGAATTACCGAGAAAGGTACATCCATTTTTTGTTGGGACACAATATCATCCCGAACTAAAGAGCCGCTTTTTAGCTCCTCATCCGCTTTTCTTAGGATTTGTTGATGCATGCTTAAGGCGAAAGTAGTACAATACATACTAACTTGTTATCTATTTCTCTATGAAAGCTGTTATAGCTACTGCTGGATATTCAACACGTTTTCTTCCTGTTTGTAAGAGTGTTCCTAAATCTATGCTTCCTATTCTTGAAGTTCCAATTATTCATGAAATTGTTAAGGAGTGTATTGATGCAGGTATAACAGATGTTATATTGGTTACCAGTTTCGGAAACAATCCAGTGGAGGATTATTTTGACAGCAGACCTGATTTAGAAACTTTCTTAAGAGATACTGGAAAAGAAGAGAGATATGAAAGATTTAAAGAGGTTTTTGGGAAAGTGAATATAACTGTTGTAAGACAAAATAAGGCACTTCCATATGGTAATGGTTCGCCTGTGCTTGCTGCAAAGCCTTGGCTTGAGAAGGATGAACCCTTTGTCTTTATATTTAGTGATGACCTGGTCCTTTCTAAGGTCTCTGCTGTTAAACAAATGGTAGATGAATACAACATGCTAAAAGCTACAGATTCTAATGTAGGAGGGATTGTAGCTGCTCAAGAGGTTGTTCCTAGTGAGATACATAAGTATGGTGCTCCTGCTTTTAAGGATGTTGAGAAACGAATTATAGACATGATTGTAGAGAAACCATTAGAAAATCCGCCATCATTGTTGGCTATATATGGTAGGTATATTGTTGATTACAATATTTTTGAATATTTAACAGTTGAAAATATGTATAAGGGGGAACTATATTTTGCTGTAGCATTAGACAAATTATGTAAAGTAAAAAATGTATATTGTAAAGAAATCGATGGAGAATGGTTAACGACTGGAGATCCATTGAATTACCTAGAAGCACAGATTAAGTATGCAATGAGTAGAGAGGAATATAGAGAAGAACTGAAAAACTTCTTGCATTCTATTCAATAGCATTTAGCCTTTAACATAGAATTTTGCATCTACGACTACAGCTTTACTCTCTGTTATCATCACGGGATTTATATCCATTGAGATAATTTGAGGGTAGTTAATTAGGAGTCGTTCTATTTTAATGATTAAATCTATGATTTTTTCCTTTGCAAGAGCAGGTTTTCCTCTGTAACCATTAATAATCATCGAGACTTTGGTTTCATCAAATAAATCTCTAATTTTTTCTTCATTTTCAGGAACCAATATGTGTTTGATATCTTTGTAAACCTCTGTATATATTCCGCCTTGTCCAATAGCTAATAAATGGCCGAATCCCTTACCATCTTTTTCATAAATTTTTGAATCTCCCTCCCTATTTGCTCCCACAAAGAATTCTACCTTTCCTTCAATCATTTGCTGTATAAGGATCTCGGGAGAAGGATTCCCGGTTATTTTTGATATGTTTTCTTTTAGCTCAATAAATCTTTCTTCAAATTCTGATATTGTTCTAATGTCTAGATATATGCCTTTGAAATCTGTTTTATGAGCTAGATCTTTTGCAGTAGCTTTAATTGCGACTGGAAAGTTCATTGCGGCAAAGTCAATCGCTTCTTCAAGACTTCCAGTGACTTTTTCTTCGGGGATGTCGATTTTAAATTCTTGAAGTAAAGCTATTCCCAAATTCTCAGGTAATATTTTTATTTCTTGGTCATTACAGTACTCATCTATCTCTTTTCTATGTTTTGTTCTTACCTTGTAATCATCACAGTTCATAATCTTAGTTTTTTCTTTGTTTTCTTCAAATTTTGCTAATTTAGCAATTAAATGGATCCCCTCTTGTATATCATTGAAAGCTGGTTGATTATTTCGCTCTAGTATTCTGAATCCAGCCTTTACATCTTTCCCTCCTAGGAAACAAGCATATATTGGTTTTGATGTTTTTTTACTCATATCTACAATCTTTTGTGCAGTTCCTTCTATATCTGTAATTAGTTGTGGTGTAAGTATAACGAAGATAGAATCGACATCCTTTTCTTCTAGAACTGTTCCCATGGCTAATTCATAGCGATCACTTCTTGCGTCTCCTAACATATCAATTGGATCTTTGATGTTTGATTCTCTTGGTAATACCTTAATTAACTTCTGTTTTGTTTTTTCTCCAATTTCCGTAAGTTCTAAATTTTCTTTTTCAACTGCATCTGTGGCTAAAATACCTGGACCTCCTGCGTTGGTTATGATTGCAAGTTTTCTTCCTCCAGGGATGGCATTTTGATTAATCAGAGTTATTAGCTTAAAAAGGTCTTCAGAATTTTCAGCTAAAATAATATTGCCTTTTTTTACTGCAGCAATAATTGTGTCATATGATGATGCTAATGATCCGGTGTGTGAGGAAATTGCTTGCTTTGCTTTTTCGGAGCTTCCTGGGGCGATTAAGAGGATAGGCTTTTTTGCTCTTTGTGCTAAAGAGATAAATTCTTTTCCATCTGCGAATTCTTCTAAATACAAGGCTAAAGCTTTTACATTATTGTTAAAAAGGAGACTTTGCATGAGTTCATTCTCATGTATATCTGCCTTGTTTCCCAAAGAAATTATGTGAGAGAATCCAATGCCGCTTTCACATGCCATATCCAAGATTGCAGTACAGAAAGCACCTGATTGCGATACAAAGGCGATATTTCCATCTCCAGGATTTTGTCTTGCAAATGAAAGATTGATTTTGGCTTTGTTGTTTATGAAGCCCAGACAATTGGGACCTAAAAGTCGAATTCCTGCAGATTGTAATTTCTCTGTTATTTTTTCTTCTAATGCTTTTCCTTCCTCTCCAGTTTCTTTAAATCCTGCGGTTATGATAACAACTGACTTTACTTTTTTCTCTATACACTGGTCTACAATCGTATCTACAAATTGATAAGGGATAGCTATACATACCATATCTATGCTTTCTTTTACAGTTAGAATGTCTGGAAATGTCTCCCTGCCTTGTATTTCAGTATATTTAGGATTTATGGGATATATTTTCCCGTTATATCCACCTACAATTAAATTTTTTAATATTACGGATGCTATTTTTTCTGAATCTTGCGAGGCACCAATTATAGCTATTGATTTAGGAGAGAAAATTGTATTTTCCATTATTTAAATTGTTCAAATAATTTTTGTATATCATACTGTTTTACTTCGTCTACCAATTCGGTTTGTGTGTCTTTTCGGTTTTCTAAAAGTTCATAGTATGTTTTTAAATTTGTATTACGATATATTATACCAGTATTTATGTTCTCATTCGTAATTGTACTAATCTTTCTTGCCTCTTCTAATGTTCTGCCAGAATCATCAACTTTGTGTATTCGTTGCATAAACCACTGCGGAGTACATTCTTCATTGTATGTTGGGCATAACTGCATGACTTCGATTATACTGCATCCCTTGTTTTGGATACCGACTTTTATTAATTCGGTTAATTGTTGTATATCTCCCGAATATGCCCTGGCGTAGAAGGACGGATTAGTGCTTAGAATTATTTCAGAGGGCTCTAAGGACCGCTCAGGCTTGCTATCTGGAAGCCCGTACATTGGTTTGTCTTCATCTGTAGTTATGGTAGCTTGTCCAGTAGTAAGTGCAAAGTTTTGGTTATTATGTATTAAAATAGTAATGTCATAGTTGGACTTAATTGCATGGATTAGATGATCCAATCCTTCATGGAAGCATGCACCATCCCCAAGATCGGCAATTACTGTAAATTTTCTATTGGCAAGGTGTAATCCTGCAGCTAAAGGTATGGCTCTTCCATGTAGTCCTTTGAATGCGTATGTATTAATTTTGTCTGCACCGTTTCCATTACAACCGATATCAAAAGCGATATATGTTTGTGATGGGGTTATGTCTAATTCAGCCAGTGCTTTTTTCAGTGCCATATGTATTGTAAAATTTCCACAACCAGGACACCATGTGGGTTTTAGATCTGAATTGTATGTATTTATATCTATTGCCATTATATTTGTATATTTAATATATCTTCTAAGAATAAGGGCTGCCCATTGTATTTTAAGATCTTTTCTTGGAATTGATATCCTGAAGCTTCGGTTAGTAATTTGCCTAATTCTCCCGTTTGATTATTTTCCACAAGTATTATTCTTTTTCCAGTAGCAACGAGATTAGTTAATGTTTGAGTTTTAGTTGGATACAGGTATTCATAATGTAGGTAGGCAACTTTCATCCCTGTTCTGATTGCGTCTAAAACCGGATTTTTTGTATTTCCACAACCTACTATAACAGTATTTGCACTTGAGTCACCATATATAATAGGCTCGGGTAATACATTTAATAGCGTTTGTATCTTTTGCATTCGTTTGTCAGACATCTGTTTTATTTCTTCCATTTTCTCTGTACTTTGTCCTTTTTGATTATGTTCATCACTGTTATTAAGATATGGTTGTTTATCAAAGTTTGGTAACCATCGTGGTGATATACCTGATTGGCTTAATTGATATCTATCGCTACCATCTCCAAAACTTCTTTGAATTGGGAATGGCTGAGGTAATGTCTTTATTGTAAACAGTGATTCTGCGATTTGTTTTTCGGTTAATATTATTACTGGTATCTGATATATATCTGCAATATTAAATGCTTGCTGAGTGAGTATGTAGCCAGATTGTAGATCACTTACACAAAGTACTGCTTTTGGAAATTCTCCATGTCCGGCTTTTACTGCGGTATGAATATCACTACTACCTGTCCATGTCGGTACTCCTGTTCCAGCCCCTATTCTTTGTGCTAAAACGACAACTAAAGGTGTTTCTGTTATTCCTGCACACGATATGGTTTCTTGCATAAGGTCAAAACCTCCCCCAGAAGTTGCTGTCAGAGCTCTGGTTCCCATTGCCATACTTCCCATTGCCATCTGTATAGCTGTAATTTCACTCTCCGCTTGTTTTATCAGTATCCCTGTCTCTTTGTAGGTATTACCTAAATATTTAAAGATGGAGGTTGCAGGGGTCATAGGGTAGCCATAGTATGCACGTGCACCAGCAGAAATCGCGCCGAGTGCGATTGCATCATTTCCCGTTAATATTTTACTTTCTTTTACTGATTCATCTGGATTGGGTATATATGTTTTTTGAGAATATTCTTCTTTAAATTCTGATGCATTATATCCAGCGTTAAGACAGAGAATATTATGATTGATGATTTCTTCACCTTTTGATTCAAAGGTTCCCTTTATTTCTGTAAGTAGTAATTCTGCATTGAATCCTAATAGTCTCCAAAGAAATCCTATCATTACAGTATTTGCCATTATTGCTGTTCCTCCAGATTCAACTGCTATTTTCGTTGTATCTAGGTATATTGTCTGTATCTGATTCTGATTAATAAATTGTTGCTCTTCAGGCGAGAATGTAACCTCTTTGTCGTCGTACAACATTATACCGCGAGAATTTAAGGACATTAGATATTCGTGTACGGCTTCTGAATCTAAAATGGCAAGAATATTACATGTCTCTGATGATGACGCTATGTATTGATCAGAAAAATCAATTTGGTATGATGCTACACCACCTTTTATCAATGATGGATACTCTCTGTATGCAAATATGTTATATCCAAGATTTTTAATAGCTCTACTTAAGAGTATCCCTAATGTATTGATACCCTGACCAGATTCTCCACCGAATTTTATACAATATCTACCTAATGACATGTTTATGTATTTTATATTATTTGTAGCTTCCTGTGATACTAGAGCGAGCCTTCTCCGTTAAATAACACATAATTAAATATGGGGGTTTCCCATTGTTTTTCTGGAATCAATACAGATTTCCCTCTATATGTACTGCTACAGTTTGCTCCTACTTGAACATTAATCATATTTAATTCTTCTGTACATGATGTTGGAATTACATAGGATATGCCAACTGTTCCTCCAATTGCCGAAATCTTTATTTCATCTAATCTGTATCCATCTTTTGTAGCGTTTAGATCTATGGTTATCTCCTGAGAATTGTCATCCTTAAAGTAAACCCAATTTGAGCCATCACTATTGTTATCCAAGAAATTTGAATTGTTACAACTTCCAGAGGCTGCGAAACAATAATTTATCACATCGGTTTCATCATATGGTTTATATTCTGTAGCTAGATTATTAACATAACCTTTTGCATATACATATGTTAGTGAGAATCCAGCGCCATTATCTCCTCTTACAGCAGCTTTTATGGTTGAATTGCAATCTTCACCTAACTCAATACCTTTAATGGGAAGTGCCATAATTTGTCCAGGTCTTACTTCAAAAAAAGAATCTAAATCTGCTTTTCTAATATTAAGATAGTAGGTGTTATTAGATATATCCAGAGGACATATGCTTAGGCTATTTAAATTGGTTGTTAATCCCAAATTGGTTAGAAGTGTATTTATATCTCCAGTAGAAGCATTCTGTGTGAGTGTTATTCCCTGGGTATCATTAAGTGTTTGTGTACCTGAAATTTCTGCCGCCTGGGCAATAACATCTTTTATTGGTGTAGAGGTCAGGTAGTTTAGAATTAAATCTGATACTTCTAGAGCCTCTGCAGAAGCTCGTTCATCAAGCGATAAGGCTTTGTCCTTGGATACCCGAGAATATACAGATATTGCTAGGATAGAGGAAACAACCAGAACAACCATAGCAATTGCAAGTGATTGTGCTTTATATTTTTCTTTTTTCATTCTTTTAGTATATATCAAATTAAAAAGATTTAAACCCAATTTCCTGTCTATATAGTGGAGCTTCTGTTCCAAAGAATAATGAAGATATTCCGGTAAACTTATTATCATATGTTAGTACTAAAGTAGGATTGCTTTGATTGAAAAGCTTCATATTTCTTTCTATAGAAAGTGCATTCTCAGAAGAGGAAATATCAGATCCCAAAGCTACTGCTCCACCAAATATTTCGAGGCCATCTCTTAAAGTTTTACTGGTATCTGCAAGGGATACAATTATTTGATTTTCTGCTATTAAAAATCCTTCTACATAGTCATACATTATTTTTGTATCTGTAGATTTATAATCTCCTGCCCCTATGTATATATTATTCTGTGCTAGGAATATACAACCAGAAAGAGTTGTTGTACTTGTTATTTCTGGTTCAATATATATATCTCGCGCAGATATAATTAGAGTTGGTTTGTTACATATATATCCTGATGGAATATGAATATCTTCAGTCGCTGATTCAGAATAGAGATAACAGTTAGTTCCTTCAGGGCAATCTTTTACTACATCGGTAGTTAAGGTGGAAATTGCTGTGGCATTTGCTCTGTATTTATTAAATCTTTCAACAAATTGATTGTACCAGTAGTTTTTTACACTATTAGAATCATATTGTGCAATTGTTCTAACTGCACCTTGGACAGGATGCATTAGGCTTGTGATACTAGTATTTCTTGTAGAAAGCAATTCTGTGCCGAGATCTACCCTTTCTTTTGTCATTGCAGTTTTTGCACTAAATACATTGTCTAATACAGTAGATGTAGATACATCTTTGGCATTGGTTGATATACTACCTTTTGAATATACAGAACCACCTCTTGTAGCAAACCAAGGGTTTAAATCAATGTCTTCGCTTGTTGCATTTGTATTACATGCTTTGTCATATGCAGTTAGATAGATATCAATTTTTCCACTTTCATTATCACGAATATCTAATTTACTTGTTTCTCCTGAAGGTGGTGGCGTTATTGTCCAAGCGTTAGGATCTGTATATATTCCAATCTCTAAATCGTCTGGAAGTGGTGATATCAAAGGTCTTAGTCCCCGACTTACAGTCCCAGAAAAGAGTTCGGCATCGTTGTTATTTAATCCTCCGATTCTGTAGCCGTTGATTAATATCTTGTCTAATCCACTGCCTAAATCTGATGTATTCCAAGTTAGGTTTATGCTTGTTGCATCGACTACTTGTTGTGTCATTTCATCTACAACCGGATTGACTAGATCAAAGCCCCAATCAAAGACCTTTGAAATATAACTTTGATCTATTGTACTTCCTTGAATCATAAAGCTATCAATAGCAGCGGTATATACGTTGTAAATACCCGCCATGTTGCCTGCTATATTTAGTAGCTCCATTTTAAAATCAAAGAGTACGCTTGTAGATTGGGTAATGGCTATATCTTTTACAGCGATGGCATTTACTCCTGCAATCTTTATATATGTATTTCCATCTTGGCTTGTTGGTACGAGTCTCCAGTTATTTAAAGTATCGTTACTGTATATGTCTGGACTACTCCAATTGCTTCCATTTTTCTTAATCATAATGCCCACGTCATTTAAAGTTGCCCCGGCATTGGTTCCAACGCCAGTTCGTGAGCAGATTCCATCTACATATGTTGTATTTGTTGGACAACATTTGGATGTGGATACTAGGTAATATCCAGTAGAGCAAATTATTGGTGTGGGTGCATCAGTACATAAACCGAGAGTACTGTTGTAATATGTTCCAGCTTGGCAACAACGAGATATTGAGGATACGTACGATCCTCCATTGGAGCATGTTATGATTGTACTTCTTGGGGAAGAAGTTGGATTTATACATGTTCTTCCATCATATGTTGAACCCGTGGGACAGCATAGGTTTGTCGAAACTCTATAATATCCTACTGGGCAACTTATGGTTGGAGAATATGTACTAGCAGTACACGTACCTCCTGAGAGTCGTGTGCCATCTAAACAACATTGGGTCGCAGAAACAGGTGTAGAATTAGAGGCTGAGCAGGTAGAAGCGACTGGATTGGCAACACAAGAGCCATTGGTGTATGTAGTATTGTCAGGACAACATACATTTTCTGCTGCGTAATAGTAACCTGTATTACAAGTAGCTGTGGTGATCATGCTTTTGGGAACAGTTGTATCTTTACTAAACCATAGGATTAAGGATTGAATTTCATCTAAATTGTTTGTATCTGTAACATTTGCCTCTATATGTAATGGATTATTTATCTCTAATCCTGTATATGTTGTTGAGCTACAGCCTTTTGTCGTTACATCAGTAGCTATATCTGGTATTAAATCAACCGGATTTACGATGGGTTGGGTTATCGGTAGGGAGTCAACGATATAATAAGCTTCTGTAGGTAAGGAATATTTATATGTATCGGTACATGCATCAGTGGTGGTGTACATTGCAGATATTTTTCCTGTGGCATTTTCTTTTAAAACTTGACCTACTGTTTTGGTTGTTGGAATAAAACTTTGTGTGTTGTTTGTATTAGGTACTGTGCTACAGAAATCTTCTCCTGCTACTCCTGAGCATGTTGTCCATGTACTCCATTCGTTATTTACACCATAGTTATTAACTTGAAAATAATATCCTCCACCTCTTGAAGTTGTGGGTGCTGTAAATGTTGGTACTGTTAGTTGAACATTGGATGATCCTACGGTCGGGAGTTTGATATGGGTAGGATTGTTTGGATCGGTAGAGAGCTGATATATTGTTCCATCTACTGTGATACTTACGCTTGTGGGTCCGCTTGTGCTTCCATTACTTTGTATAAAGGTTGTGTTAGTTTCAATTTTGTAGCATGACCTTTTTCCATCCGAGCATGCTGTGCCACAATCGTCGTTCCCATTATCACAGGTTGTTCTTAGATAATCTACGGTAGTACATAGATTATTAGGATTTATTGTTGTATATCCGACAGGGCATGCAGGAGGAGTACAATTGTCACAACCGGCCCCTGGTGTACAGCAAGAGCAGGTTTTAGTAGTTTTACCACAATCATTTGAGGTTGAACTCAGGGTACAATTAAATGGACAATAAGGATCTCCAGTCCGACTACAGCTATATATCTTGCAATTAACGTAACAATCTATTATCACACCTGCGGGACAGCTACACGTTGCTGTGCTACCACCACAAACTATGTCACCTGACACGTCCTCGCTTTCGCATTGGCCTGCCAATACATTACTTGTGGATATCCCGCTTATTATAAAGAGAAAGATTGCAAGACTGAATATTTTTAATAAGTTTTTATATATTTTCATTTCATAAACAGTCTTAAATTATTACACCTATTGTATATTCTTAATATACTGGAATCTTGTATCTCTGCAAAGTACAGTCGAAGATATAAACCAGAAGTATCTATATTTTCTTGATTTGAAAGAATTTCGCCACACATACCAGATTCTATTTTACCCGCAGATGCAGCTATTTCATTGTATATGAGTTGAGCATTGCTTTTGTATGTTGAATTTACTTCAGATAGAAGATTGTACAAATGGTAACTTGCACATACAACATTCTCGTTGATTGGCCTTACACTATTTATATAATCTGCCAATCCATTAATACTTGCAATTGTAGTGATATCTGGGGATGTTTTCATCTGCAAATTGTCATATATCAGTGAAGCAATTTTGAGATACATTAACTCATCTGTACTGAGATCATATCCCCAAGCGATATCCACTGAAGATATTTCCTTGGATTCAGAAGGTAGAGATTTTGTATTCAAAGTCTGACATATCTGATAATTCATCAGGTTTGCACCTTCACAAGCAAATAGCTTTCTAATAACTAGATCTCCATTCCATGATTCAACAACAGAGAGGTCTTCTATTTCAGAGACGTTAGAAGCATAAAAGCTACTATATATACTCTTGTTTTCATCTGTAACATAATCTACTAAGAGACTGGGATTAGGACAAAAATCTATACTGTTCTGAACTGTGTAGGTAGATGAATCTACGCCAGGAATTTCTGTATCTGTATCTTTCAATTTAAATTGAAGGATCTCGTTATCTATTGTGAGCGATGTTAAGTTAGTAATATCTTCATTAACAATATTCTGTATATATGTATCATCTACCTTAGATAGAGATATGTTGCTAAATACATAGCTATTCAATACCCCATTCTTGGTATATGAAAATACCATATCTACTGGCATTAGCTTTTTGTATTGCAATATATCATTGGTATATGAAAGAGAATCAGACTCCTCACATACAGATATATCCTTAAGTTCTTTGTCCTTAGTTATTACCTGTATGTCAAAACAGCTAGTACCATCTTCAGTATTTCGGATATTAAGTAGAAGACCTTTGCAATCCACACTCAGAGTTTTGGTCTCCGTACTAGCATCACACCATGTGGTTATGTCTGCATATTTATCTACATTGTATGTAGCTGTAGTATTTGTCTTCGGTCTAAGAAGAAAATAGAGCCCTGCTCCTAACAAAAGAACAAAAAATAAGGAAAGAATGAGGATTGTAATTTTTCGTCTTTTATTTATCATTATTTACTTGTTAAAACAATGTTAAACCGTTACCTAACACACGTTTAGCATTCCATTGTAGATCTGGCTTATCCCCCATCGTATCTACTACCCATTCTAAATAGCCTCTATCTAATCTAGCAATGTCTTCTAGTGTTTTTCCTGCATATTTTCCAAATGTCATTTGACGCATTAGTTGAGGTTCCTTTGATATGAGCATCATATTTTCAGCGCTTAAAGAACTGTGCTCTTGTATATAATGAAATAGATCTCTCAGGAAATATACATCACTTAACGCATCATGTGCTGTGTTGTGTTCAAGATTCTCATTCTTGTATAGCCCAAGAGAGTATCTTAAGAATTGTAAAGAGTAGCTCTCAAGGTCGTGATCACCTTCGTAGAACATATTTCTAGCTAGTTTGAGAGTACATATGGTATTTGGTAACTTTATACCTTTTCTTTCTAATACCTCAATATCAAAATCAACGTTATGTGCTACCCAAATGTATTTTTGCGCTAAGAAATTAAGATAATCCTCTAAAGAGTCTCCTATAAATTCTGGGTCTATATTTTCTACTGGTAATTTTGCTTCCTCTAATTTGGGTTTATCAGATAGAAACTCTGGAGTTATATGGTGTACTGCCATTGCGGAAAAGGCTATCTCTTGTGTAGGTTTGAAGTACAAGTTCAATTTAACATCAGAATCTGTTACAAAAGCTAACTGGATTAGGTCTTTAATCTGCGCATCTGTGGTTTCTGTATCAAAGTAGAGATAAGGTTTAGACATGTTAATTTGCAGATTTAAATATATTAATTCAGTATATCATTACATTTTTAAAAAGTCTTAAATCCTATCTCTTGTTTGTAAAGTTGATATTCTGTTCCAAAGAAGATGGTAGATATGCTTGGGTATTTATTATCGTATGTTAAGACCACAGATGGAATTGTTTGATTTAAAAGTCGCATATTACGTTCGATAGATATTGCACTTTCGCTAGCAGGAATATCTGTTCCAAATGCAGTTATCCCTCCAAATATTTCTATACCATCTCTTAGTGTTTGGCTTTGATCTACTAATGAGAATATGACCTGTTTATCTGCTATCAAATACCCCTCTAGATAGTCAAACATGGTTTTTCCACCAGTAGAGAGATATCTTCCTCCACCAATATATATATTATTTTGTGCTACAAAAATACACCCTGAAAATGCACTTCCGCTTGTTACATTAGGCTCGATATATATATTACCATCAGTAATGAAAAGCGTTGGCAGATCACAACTGTATCCGGATGGGATTGAGATGTCTCCAGTTGAATACATATAACATTGGGTTCCAGTACAACTGTCTGATACTTTCGTGTCAGATGACAATTTAGTAAATGATGCTAGGCCACCCTTGTATCGATCCAATTTCTTTAATAACTGGGTATACCAGTATGAGGTGCTATTGTTCGTATCTTCCATTTGTAAGACTCTGGTGACTCCACTTGCTTGATGGATTAGTTGACTTACACTGGTTCCCATGGTGGAGATTAATTCTGTGCCTAAGTCAATTCTGGCTTTTGTCATTGCAGTTTTAGGATTAAATGCCTCGTCAAGCTCTGATGAAGCGGAAACATCTTTTACAATGGTAGAGATATTTCCTCTTGAGTAGAGGGCTCCGCCTCTTGTAGCAAACCAGGGGTTAAGGTCTATGTTTTGACTAGTTCCATTGGTGTTACAAGCTCTATCATAGGCAGTTACATAAATATTTATATTTCCATTTTCGTTTGCCCCGATATTTAACAGATCTTTTTCTCCTGTATTAGAGAAAACCCATGCGTTGGTATCTGCGTAATTCCCAATCTCAGATTCTACGGGGATCGGATTGAGTGTTATTGATCCTTTAGAAGTAGTGTATAGAGTTGGTATATAAAGAGTAACATTATCAGTTACAATCCCTCCAGTTCTATATCCATTCATTAGTATCCTTTCTATACCACTTGCTGAGTCGGAGGCACTCCAAGTTACATAAATACTTGTAGCATCATTGACTTGCTGGGTCATGTCATCAGCCACAGGTGCGACTAGATCTACACCCCAATCGAATAATTTAGTGAAATAACTCTGATCTAATATATTTCCATTTACCATGTATGTGTCTAAACTTCCCCCATATACACTATACATTCCGGAAAGATTGTTTGTGTTGTTAATGTATCGTATCTTGTAATCAAATGTTACTTTGGTGTCCTGAGTAACTGAAACATCCGAAATTACTATGATATCGGTACCATTTACATTAATATATCCCAAGCCCTCAACCATTGGTACCCTACCCCAGGTTAAATTTGAATTTGTAGCATATACCAATGGGTTTCCCCAAGTTTCTCCATCTTTCTTTATCATTATTCCGACATCAGTTAGATTACTACCCGTATATGAGGCAGCTATTGTTGCTGACGATGGAGAAGTAGTCTTTGTAAACCATATTGTGAAAGCTTGTATTTCATCATTATTATTCGGATCTGTTACCTCTGCTCGTATATTTAATTCGTTGTTTGCTTCTGTACCTGAGTATGTCGTGGTTGAACATCCTTTTGAGGTTGTATTTGTTGAAATTCCTGACAACCATGGACAACTACCACTACCGGGGGTACAAGGAGCTGGTGTCTCTGGTAAGGAATCTACTATGTAGTATCCTTCAATGGGTAACGAATACTTATATGCATCCGAGCATTTGTCTGTAGTTGCATACATTGCAGCTATTTGGCCTGTTGCTCCCTCCTCAAGTACCTGATTTACCGTTAGGTTATTGGGATCAAAAGCTTGAACATTGTTTGCGTTTGGCATAATCGTACAGAAATCTTCATCAGCACCACATGTTGTCCAGGTTTTCCATTCATTGTTGACCCCGTAGTTGTTAACTTGATAGTAATAATTAGCTCCTCTCGAGGTGGTTGGTGCTGTAAATGTTGGAGTAGATACTTGTACATTAGATGATCCCGATGCGGGCAACTTGATATGAGTTGGATTGTTTGCATCGGTTGATAGCTGGTAGGTTTTACCATCTACTACCATGCTTACAGCTGCCGGACCTGAAGTGGAGCCATCGGCTTGAACAAAAGAAAGGTTGGTTTCTGGATAGTAGCAAGTATTTCCATAATCAGTGCAAGAGGAACATTCGTTTGATTCTGAACATTTAGCCTTACCTGCAGAGCATAATGGCCCCGAGTATGTATATGAGGAGCCTGATTTACAAGTTGGAGTACAATCGCAGACTATTTGAGTGCAGCAAGATACAGACGAACCGCTGGGGTATGTACTGTTCGTGCTTGTACAACATGGCGCGGAGAAAGTGGTTGTAACTGTCCCGGGACCATCAGGATATGGATCAGGGCAGACTTTCGTTTTTGTACCCGGATGGCAAGAACTTGTACAGTTAATATAGCATGTGCCATCTGGGCATGGACAAGACGTTGTGTAAGAGCCACAGTAACTTACATCTAAATCACAATCCCATCTAACTATGCTACAGAGAGCATCCCCAGCATAGATCTTTTCTTTTGTGAAAAATATAAAAAAAGTAAAAACAACTAGTAAACCTAAAATTGAGAATATGTATTTTTTCATTTTTCTATGTATTTTTTCAAAAAGTTACATTTATCTACTATATTGATCTTATCTGCAATCAAGTGCTGATAAATTATAATGCCATCTTTATCGATGAGATTTGTATGTGTTTCCAAAAAATCAAAACACTGGAAAGAGTTTATATTAGTTAAATTATCAATTAAAGTATTTGTAATAGAACTTTCATCAACGAAAGAATTCTCTATCCCATTATTTAAAATATCGTATATCTTTGTGGCAGAACAAAATAGGTTTTGATTTAAACTACTTAAACTATTGAGTTGTATAAAAAGTGTTTTAATAAAAGAAATGTCTAAACCTTTTTCTTTTGAAATTATGTAAGTATTATCATATATTAAAGATATCTCCTTGAGTAACGCCTTCTCGGTATCATCCATAATTGTGTTAAAATCAACATTTTTGCCTAGAGCAGAGATACTCTCGGGCGAGATATCTATTGAGATTTTTTTGTTTTTATTACATGTACCATAGCCCATGTTTTCTGCACTATCACATGCAAATAAAATTCTTATAATATTATCATCCCAATTGTACAGATACGAATAATTATAATCCTCTTCAGAAAGTGTATTTTGATCAAAGAACCCAGAGTACTTGGTCCTGTTTTCATCTGTTATGTAATTAGGTAATGTCTCAGGTCTGGGACAGAAATCTACACTGTTTTGTATGGTTGTACTTGTAGGGTCTAATGTAACTAAATTAGCTATATCTTCATTAACAATATTCTGTATATATGTATCATCTACCTTAGATAGAGATACGTTGCTAAATACATAGCTATTCAATACCCCATTCTTGGTATATGAAAATACCATATCTACCGGCATTAACTTTTTGTATTGCAATATATCATTAGTATATGAAAGAGAATCAGACTCCTCACATACAGATATATCCTTAAGTTCTTCGTCCTTAGTTATTACTTGTACATCAAAACAGCTATTGCCATCTTCGGTATTTCGGATATTAAGTAGAAGACCTTTGCAATCCACACTCAGAGTTTTGGTCTCCGTACTAGCATCGCACCATGTGGTTGTATCTGAATATTTGTTAACATCATATACAATTCCATCGCTTGTTCTTGAATTAACAAACACATATATAACAGCGGTTGTAGCAGCTAATACAAGCGATATTAATAGAAGGAGAAGATAACGTTTCTTTTTTGGGGACAACACTACTTTCATAGTATCCATTTGGGCAGATTAGATATATCCAGTATATACTAAAATATACCAAAGAACATAGATACTCCCAAAAGCATAAAGATGAGGCCGATTATCAAATGCATGATCTTCACATTTTTTTCTCTCCATGTACTAATCTGTTTTATATTCTTCGATCCAAAGAATACAATCAATATGATTGCAACCATTGGAAGCACAAATATTAGATTGTAAACAGTAAGATATGGAAGTGCGCTTGCAAATTCTCCATAGGAGAGCATACCTCCCAATATTATGTAAGGGCCAATTGTACATGGTAATAAGAACAATGTAACAAACATTCCAAGTCCAAAGGCACCCAACGGAGATGTAATCTTTGCAATGATTTGTTGCACTTTGGGTCTAAATGCCATTGGCATTTCAGTCCCTATAGATCCAGGTTTGTAAAAGAAGAAATCCTTGAGCTCAAGCAATCCCAAGATAATTGCACCTGCCCCTAGCCCCTTGTACAAATATGTTTTTATATTACTTATACCTTGTATAACATCAAAGGCTTTAACAATTAAGAGACCATATATGAAATAGGTTACAAAAACAGCCGCAACAAATGCTAATCCCGACCATAGTATCTGCTTCTTATCCTTGGGATGATATGTAGTTATGGCGATTAACATCATTAAAAGTACTGATAATGCACAAGGATTTATAGAATCTGTTAAGGCAAGGGTAGAAATTTTGGTCCATGAAATACCAATTGTACTTGTAGAATCAGTTCCGGTATTTGTACTTCCATTGTTGGTTATCTGTGCATCTGTATTCCCTCTCCAAAGTAAGGTCCATGACCCTACATTTACGCCGTGGGTATATATCTCATTCCCCCCAGGATATTCTATTGTCATATCTGTAACTTTTGTCCCTTGTATGGTTTGCACATACTCATCAACATTTGCTGTGGATAGGAATGCCTTTATTAATACAATCTGTTCGGATGTGAGATCTTTAGATGTACTCTGCAATGCCACTCTATCCTTTGTAAAAAGTTTTACTCGCCCTTCAAAATCATTTAAGTTCAAATCATTCCAACTCACTGTTTTGTTTGCTAATTCAACTTGATTGGGATTTAGTTTTGTAATTTGAGCATCAAAATTATCTAATATCGTACTATCCCCTTGATCGTAGTCCTTGGGAGCGTAGAGTACTAGTGGTATCGCTAAATCATAACCATATTTAGAATTGTAGCTGTAAAGAGTTTTTGCATTGGAAGATTCTTGGTATATTTCATATTCAATCATTAAAAGTCCATCCGCAACATTAATATTACTGTGTAAAACTGGAGAAACTTTCGCACAGTGAGGACACCCTATACCGGTAAAATATGTAAATGTCTTTAATTCCGTTGAAACCGTAGCTTCTTGTGCCCTTACAAAGCTTGGTATTAACAAAAACAAGCATAGCGTCAACGCTATTTGTACTAACTTGCTCTTTTTTAATATACTATATACATTAGACATGTCTTTTAATCTATCAATTATCATTAAATATCTCAAGTGGACATAGCATTTTCAGAAAAACAAAGATCTATCATTGATGACATTTTACAATGGTACAAGGAACATCCCGTACAGTATTTAACCTTTGGTGGCTATGCTGGAACTGGTAAAACCACTATGCTTGGATACCTTGGACAACACCTACATAAAGAGAAGAAGAATATTAAAATTGCATATTGTAGCTATACTGGAAAAGCGGCTAGAGTTTTACAACACAAACTGAGAGACGCAAAATCTATTTTCAAATCTGACTATATCGGTACCATCCATGGGCTAATCTACAAAGCTATATGCGATGAAAAAGATAATATAATTGGTTGGGAGAAGAAACTTCAAGAAGAATTTAGCTATGATTTAATAGTCGTAGACGAGGCTTCTATGGTTACTAGGCAGATATGGGATGATCTTTTAAGCTATGGTGTCCCTATCCTTGCTTCCGGAGATCACGGACAACTTCCACCCGTTGAAGGTACATTTAATCTAATGGAACGACCAAATATTAAGCTTGAAGAGATATTTAGGCAGGAAAGAGATAACCCCATTATTAAAGTCTCCGAGATTGCACGAAGATATGGCCATATCCCCCAATTGGAATTTTCTGATACAGTTAAGAAGCTATCAAAGAACGGTGAAAATACGCAGGAATTTCTTTCAGACAAATTAGAATCCTTTGATGATCAAACAATGGTGTTAACGGGATACAATCGTACTCGAGTGGATTTAAATAAAGGTATAAGGCAGCTATTAGAGTTTGAATCTCCCGAACCACAGTACGGAGACAGAGTGATATGCCTGAAGAATAATCCAAGCATGGGAATATTTAATGGTATGACGGGGACTATACTTTCCATTTCAAAAAATCATGCTGGCAAGTTCTATGATGCAGAAATCTCGCTTGATGGCGAAGATGAGGTCTTTGTTGGTCCAATTAGTTTAGATCAATTTGGAAAGGCTGAAACCAATACTCAATATTTGGCAGAGAATATGAATTTGTTTGATTTTGGATATGCTTTAACGGTGCATAAGGCACAAGGTAGCCAAGCCAGACGTGTAATATTGTTTGAAGAGAGATTTCCTCGAATGACCGATGATAACTGGAGACGATGGTTGTATACAGCTGTTACAAGAGCTGAAGAAGAGCTATATATTATTGGTTAAGAAGTAAAAATATCTGTCAATATATTTATTAGTAACTTTTGCATTTCTCGTTTACTTCATTAACTAACAATGCTTATCTTTATTGTAATATCATGTTATCACACCTATAATATATTGTTCTTTAGGTTAAAGGAATTTCTCTAAAAAAGAGGTCAAAAATGCCTGATAATCGTTGGGAAACTGATTCAAAGGGAACGGAAGTCTCTGATGGAGCTGTTCACAGAGATTTTCATGTTGTCGATCGCCCTGATGGGTCAACTCATTCAACAGAGTCTGTCACAACAGAAAGGGGTAGCTCTCGTATGTCGTGGGATACAGACTCAAATGGAAATAATTCCAATTTCCACAGTAACAATAACTGACAACACCTTAACCTTTAACCTGGGAGCTGGCAGGGAAGATAATATTTTAAATATTCTTCCCTGCCAATGAACGTTTTAATATAATGTCTGAGTGTGCTAACATTTTTGAAGTAAATATAGAAAAGTATTATAATCAAAGGCAGGAGTATGATACACAATTATGTAGGTTGGTTGGGAGGTGGAGAAGCTCCCCTTGCTACCTTGTGTAGCATGCGATGTTGACTCATCTTTAAGCGGTGCAAGTCCGACAACCTACAATCTTTAAATTATCTTTGCGTAAGTTCCATGCACTTCTCTAGGGGTGTATAATGCCATTATGATTATAAAGAATCCAAAAGATGAATTACTTATTCGTGAAGCGGCAGATATTTCTGTTGCTATACTCGAAGAGATAGTAAGAAATATTAAAGAAGGTATCACTCCACTTGAATTAGATAATCTCGCTGGAAGATTATGCAAGGAATACGGTGTAAAACCTAGTTTTAAAACAGTAGATGATTATAAATATAATACCTGTATTTCTGTAAATGATGTCGCTGTACATGGAATACCTAAAGATATTCCATTAAAGAAAGGTGATTTAGTTTCTATTGATATTGGAATCATATATAAAGGATATTTCACTGATCATTGTTGGACTTGGAGTATTGGAACACCTTCTAAACAAAATGCAAAGCTTTTAGAGGCAGGTAGAGTCGCAGTTGAACATGCTGTATCTAAAGCTGTTGTAGGTAACCATACTGGAGATTTGGGTCATGAGATGGAAACAAGGGCAAAATCTAATGGCTTTAATATTATTAAGATGTTTGTAGGACATGGAGTCGGGAAATCATTGCATGAACATCCTGATATTCCCGCATTTGGAACCAAAGGTACAGGTGATCTCCTAATAGATGGCATGGTTGTATGTGTAGAATGCCAAGTGGTAGATGACACTGGAAATATATATACGGATAAGGATGGTTGGTCTGCTCATACTGAACATGGTGGGAATAGTGTGATGTTTGAATATATGGTGATTGTTAGAAAAGATAAACCTGAGGTACTTACGAATACCCTCAATTGGGGTACAATTGTATAATTTATTGAGCATATGGTATAATATACTATAGGTTGAATAAATCTATACTGCTCTTTTAAAAGACCTATTTCTATTCATTTCTCTCTTTATTACTTGTGGAACCTCTATGTTTTTACATATTGGTTAGAAGCATTAAGGTTCCACAAATTCACAAAGGAGATGAAAATGAAAAAATTGTTGTTCGTAATTGTTGTCCTTGCGTTACTACTTAGTAACGTAAACTTTGTCTCAGCCAGTTCGAATCCCTGCGATGCAATATGCGTCGAAAAAGTGTTAGAGAATAAACTCTCTGACAGCGAGATACAAAGGTTGGGCTACGCTAATGTGGTACTTGCAGTAACTACTCGATTGAGTGGCAACCTTCAAGGAGCACTATACCTAACTGGGCTTGGGACCGACACTTTTGCCGCAAATGCAAACGCTAATGCGATATTTGGAATCAACCTAAATGGGGAAGTTGAAGGACTCGTTCTTTGTGGTCCCGAAGACGCTCCTGTTTGTCCCGCTGATTCCATCTGGGGATATACCCAAACTGCACCTGGTGAATACACGATTTATGTGTGTTCAATTTCCGCAGGTTGCAAGGAGGAGTATCTTCCATGAATACAAGAAATAGGCTTAGAGGAGGTATCCAGACATGATAATTGCTTTTATAAGCATTAACATTACTCCACTGGATACCTCTCTCGAAACCCTCTACGCCTCACCCCTTTACATATATGCTAGAATATATAAATCAGTATATATACTAATTTGTAATCTCTAACACATATGACATACGACATAGCAATAGTTGGAAGTGGACCAGCAGCTTATTCTGCAAGTATTTATGCCAGTAGATACAAACTTTCAAACATAATCCTTGGTAAAATAATTGGTGGAACAATATCAGAAGCACATATGGTGTGTAATTATCCTGGTCTAACAGATATATCTGGTGTTGAATTAGGTATGAAATTTCAAAAACAGGCTAAAGACCTTGGCGCAGAAATAGTATACGAAAGTGCTGTAGATATTTGGAAAAAGGCTGGAGAATCAACATTTCATATAATGACAGACAAGAATAATAATCAATACGAAGCTAAAACAGTTATTCTTGCAACCGGAACAGAAAGAAACAAATTAATGCTCCCTGGTGAAGAAAAATACCTAGGTAAGGGTCTCTCCTATTGTGCTACATGTGATGCCATGTTCTATAAAGATAAGGTTGTAGCAGTGGTAGGCGGTAAGAATGCGGCCGTTATGTCAGCTTCTATGCTTTCGGATATTGCTAAAAAGGTATACCTAATCTATAGAGGAACAGAATTACTTGGGGAACCTATGTGGGTTGATCAACTTATGGAAAGAAAGAATGTGGAGGTAATTTTACAAACTCTTCCGACTGGCCTAGAAGGAGAACCAAGATTACAAAGAGTTAAACTATCAAAATCATATAATGGAGATGATTCTTTAGATATAGATGGGGTATTTATTGAAATTGGTTCTGAACCCGATGGCCTATTTCCTCAGATGCTTGGATTAGAGGTAGATGAGAAGAAATATATAAAAGTTGATAAGACACAGGCTACTAGCTTAGATGGTGTTTGGGCTGCTGGGGACTGTACAACTGCTTCTAATGGCTTCAGACAGGTTGTGACGGCTACTGCAGAAGGTAGTATTGCTTCTAACGCCATTTATACCTACTTAACTCAAAAGTTTAAATAAGTGCACTTAGTGCTTCTTCTAACTTCTCAAGAGTTTTAGCATCCTTTACAGGAAACCAACATTCTTGCGGAATCTCTGTTGCCCCTATTTTTCCTTCCTTGGCTAAGATTGGGAATATAACCTTCTCAAAATCACATTTCTTCGAAAGATCAATATATTTATCAAGGTATGAATAGACTTCTGGGGAAAGAATAGATATTCCCATATGTGCAGGAATGGGAACCATTGGATGAAATTCTAAATCAGTAACAATGGAGTTTTCTAATCTCATACATGTATATTGAGCCTCAAATCCAGGAGTGCTAATAATTGTCGCAATAGCACCTTTCTTCATATTGCTAACATGGGCTTTCACTATATCATTAACAAAATCGCCTTCGTAGTTGAGAATCACATCACTTGGGTTATATACAATTAAATTCTTATCTCTCTTAATTGTTTTATTAATAAGAGCATTCAATATTGCTCCCCCTCTTCCCACAGGATGTTCTGGATCATAGCTATATTTTATATTTACACCAAAATGAGAGCCATCTCCAAGTTCTTCAATAATGGTCTCTGCTTTATGAAAAACTAATGCAACAAAATTTTTATATCCGGATCTCTTAAATAATTCAATTGCCATTTCTACAATACTCTTCCCGTTGGAAAGCTCATAGGCGTTTTTATTTATCTCCTGCATACCTTTAATCTCAGAGGTACGTTGCCCTAATCCTCCAACAGTCAAAACTACAATAGAATTATTTTGGAAGTTTGTTAGATCTTTTTTTGTACAATCAATATTGCTATCGTAGCTTCTGAATTCATCTTGAATTTCCTTGAATCCCTTGATCATGGTTTTTGAATACAAAACTTAGTTATATATGTTATATGCTTATTATTGCATAGTCAAAATCTCATATTATTTATAACTCACCCTGTAATATTTTTCTCCTGTATATTGTGTTGGTTTAACAGCACAGACACAATCTTCATTCTATCGGCCTCTTGACCCATACCACTGGTTGGGGGTAAGTTGTTAAGCATACACAACTGGTTGTAATAAAATATGAGATGTCCATTCTGTGCCTGTGATACAACAAAAGTAGTAGATAAACGAGATAATCGAGAAGATAGCTCTACAAGACGAAGAAGACAATGCCTTCGTTGCGGAAAAAGGTTTACTACATACGAAAGAATTGAAAAAATGGATGTTTCTATCTTAAAAAAAGATGGCTCTTTAGAAACTTTTGATATAAACAAAATTATAAAAGGAATTAAGAAAGCAATAAATGAGAATACTGTGACTACTCAAGAGGTTGAGGATTTTGCAGAAGAGGTTGAACGTCACGTAATTAATAGTGATGATCCCGTAAGCTCAAAGGAGATTGGAACAATGATATTAGAATGGCTAAAGAGCAAAGATCAGTTAGCATATATACGTTTTGCATCAGTATACAAAGAGTTTAAAGATCTAAACGATGTAAAAGAGGAGATAAATAAATTAGAAAAGTTTTAAATTTTTACTACCACTTAGATGGCTGCCCTAAAAAAACAGAGCTCGTTCCAGGTCAAGAAGAGAGATGGAAGAATCGTTAAATTTCAAAGAGAGAGAATTGCTACAGGAATTTTTAAAGCTGCTGAGAGTGTCGGTGGACACGATCGTAAGCGAGCTGAAGAGATGACTGATGAGGTGATAAAGCAACTGATTGCCAAATACTCCAAGAGAAAATATGTAAAAACGACAGAGATTGCCGAAGTTGTAAAACAGGTACTAATAGATATGGGACATGCTAAAACTTCAATTGCATTTGGATTGTTCGTTGATCTTAAGAATCAGGTAATGAATATCAAATCATTAATTGATGCGGATACATTGGTTAGAGGATATATTGATATTGAAGATTGGCAAGTAAATGAGAATAGTAATATGGCATATTCTTGGCAAGGTCTAAACAACTATATCTCCTCAACTGTACAAGCCAATTACTGGTTACATAGTATCTATCCCAAAGAAATTTCAAATGCCAATATTAACAAGGATATACATATTCATGATCTTGGAATGTTGGCTGTGTATTGTTGTGGTTGGAGCTTAGAGGATTTGTTAATGAGGGGCTTTACAGGTGTTCCCGGAAAGATCTCCTCTGCACCTGCCAAGCATCTTGGTGCTGCGTTAGGACAATGCGTAAACTTCTTCTATACACTGCAGCATGAGGCTGCTGGAGCTCAAGCATTTTCTAGTTTTGATACCTATTTAGCACCTTTTATTAGATATGACAAACTTACCTACAAAGAGGTAAAGCAGAAGATGCAAGAATTCTTGTATAACATGAATGTTCCTACCAGAGTTGGTTGTCAAACTCCTTTTACTAACATAACTATGGACTTAGTGCCTTCTGGAATACTTGCAGAACAAGGCGTAATTATCGGAGGCAAGGTACAAAAGGAAAAGTACAAAGATTTCACTACTGAGATGGCAATGATAAATAGGGCTTTCTGTGAAGTTATGATGGAAGGTGATTCCCAAGGCAGATTATTCTCATTCCCGATACCTACATATAACATTACAAAGAATTTTGATTGGGAGAATCCTGATTACAAGCCAGTATGGGAAATGACTGCAAAATACGGTATTCCATACTTCTCCAACTTCATTAATTCAGATATGAATCCTGACGATGCAAGAAGTATGTGTTGTAGACTTCGATTAGATAATCGGGAACTTCGAAAACGAGGCGGAGGATTGTTTGGAGCCAATCCGTTGACAGGAAGTTTGGGCGTTGTAACTATTAATCTCCCCAAAATTGGATACTTGAGTAAGAACAAGAAAGAGTATTTCAAAAAACTTGATTATGTTATGGATTTGTCACGAGACAGTTTACTCATTAAGCGTGCATTTATTGAAAAATATACCGCAAAGGGACTTTACCCCTATTCAAAATTCTATTTGAATGATGTTAAAAAACGATTTGGGGAATATTACAAGAATCATTTCAATACAGTAGGGATATTGGGGTTGAACGAATCTCTGATCAACTTCTTCAAAGACAAAGAAAAGGGCATAACATCTGAAGAAGGACGCACATTTGGGCTTGAAATTATGGATCATATGCGAGAGCGATTAATGAAATACCAAGCTGATACAAACCAGATGTTTAATCTTGAAGCTTCACCAGGTGAGGGAGCAACATACAAATTTGCAAAAGCAGATAAAAAGAAGTACCCGGATATAATAACCGCAGCTGATTTAGTTGAGAAGCCAGGTATGGTTCCCTACTACACCAATAGCTCTCAATTGCCTGTAAACTATACTGATGATATCTTTGAGGCACTTGACCAACAGAATGACTTTCAGTGTAAATATACCGGTGGGACTGTTCTTCATCTATATGTTGGTGAAAAGATTACTTCTACGACAAGTGTAAGAAATTTAGTAAAGAAAATCGCCGAAAGCTATTCATTGCCATATTTTTCTTTAACTCCAACCTTTAGTGTTTGTCCAAAACATGGATATATTGCAGGTGAGCATAGATATTGCCCAAAATGCGATATTGAGGTTGGATACAAAGAGGGTATGAAGTTTGATGAGACTATTTAGTATATAAATTTTTACTGTCCAAATTATGAAAAAAGTTGTAAGACAAAGATGTGAAGTATATTCAAGAGTGGTTGGATATATCAGGCCTGTAAGCCAATGGAACATTGGTAAACAAGCCGAATGGGGTGATAGAAAATTTTTTAAGATGGGTTGTCCTACATGCTAAAGATTGCGGGGATAGAAAAACTTTCTTTAATTGACTACCCTGGAAAACTGGCAGCCATTATATTTACACATGGCTGTAATTTAAGGTGCGAGTATTGCCATAATCCAGAATTGGTAACGCAAGAAATTACTCAGGAGAATGTATTCGATCCTATTAAAGTGCTCAAGTTCTTAAAGGACCGTCAAAACAAATTAGATGCAGTCGTCATAACAGGGGGAGAACCACTCCTTTACGATGAGTTAGAGCCTTTTATAAAAGTTATTAAAGAAATGGGATATTTACTAAAGCTTGATACTAATGGACTTTTACCAGACAAGTTACAAGGGATTATAGGAAAGAATCTTGTTGACTATATATCAATGGATATTAAATACCCCGAAAGTGACTATTTAACCTTTACAGGGGAAAATGCACTTAATAACGTTAAGAAAACAATATCAATAATCATGAATTCTGGTTTGGATTATGAATTTAGGACAACGTATGTTAAGGGTATACACACAGTAGACTCTTCAAGAGATATTGGTATTTTGATAAATGGAGCAAAACAGTACTATGTCCAGAACTTTAGGCCTGGAAAAACAATCAACCCTACCCTCTCAGCTCAGAATTCATTTACTGAGCGAGAGCTTAGAACACTAAGAAGAAATATCAAGCCCTATGTACTTAACGTAGAGATTAGATAGTAGGTTTCTCCAAAACCTTAATTACTTTTCCGTTGATTAATCCGCTCCAATCCCTATTCACAAAAATAGGTTGATGAATCGGATTGCTAGAGTGAGGATATAAGGTTAACATGTCTTTCCCTTTCTTGATCTTTTTCACCGTGGCAGAATTTTCTATAATAGCCACTACAACATCTCCATTTTCAATTGCGCTGTCTTTATCTACAATCAAATAATTGCCATCAGCTATCTTAGTACCGTCAATCTCTTCTTCGTTCATAGAATCGCCTTTCACAATGACTGAGAATAGCCCCTTTTTAACTTTACCCAATATCTTGCCCTGTACCTTGAGTACACCCAAATTTTCCTCAACTGCATTTACTAATGGAGTGCCCGCATTTACATAACCAAGTATAGGTATACCTACCATATATTCAAAAGCTATAGATTCCTCGTCTCCATCTACAAGGCGTATACCACGTGGTTCATTCGTTCTAATGATATACCCTTTTCTTTCTAACGCCATTAAATGGATAACTACACCTCGCTTAGTAGTGATATTCAATATTCTTTGCAGTTCTGTTAACGATGGTGCATATGCATTGGCAATAAAGAAATCTCGAATAGCCTTTAATACAAGAATCTGTTTTTCAGTAAGTATATCTCCCATATGTATACCCGTTAAATAATTTATATATATACTAGTATACCCCAACGGTATACCCTTGCAACTACCTGTAGTATACCCCTTGCAAAGAAAGTATCTGGATAGTATCCTTATCTAATAAATAATTTAATTGTTAGTTATTAATATGGCAGAAGAAAAGAAAGCTAAGAAAGTATTTACATTAGCTGATATAAAATACAATCCTAAGAATCAATGGATGGGTGTGCTTGCATGTGTTCCTATTGTAGGCCTCATTTTAATGTTCGTAGAGAAAGATGATTCATTCGTGAGATATATGGGTGCTCAATATGCAATAGTTGGGGTATTACAACTATTCTCATGGGTTCCTGTAATCGGATGGTTGCTTGCGCCTCTGACATTGGTATTGATCGTTATTGGTATGGTTAAAGCATACAAAGGTGAGAGATTTGATGTTCCTGTAATCTCAGACTTAGGTTTGAAATTACTCTCAGCTATCTAATAAGATAACTGGTTAAAGTAAATGATAAAGGGAGACTAAACATCTCCCTTTTTTCTTTTCATATGTTATGTTAGAATCACCAAAGTAATCGGGGCGTAGTTCAGTTGGCTAGAACGCTGCGTTTGGGACGCAGAGGTCGCACGTTCAAGTCGTGTCGCCCCGATATTGTATTTATATAAAGCCCAATATGTCACAGCTCACACTCTCGCTACTAGGCATACTCATATGTCTTTTTATATTAACAATCAGTGGGAAGTTCTTAGTAAATATCTCAATCAAATTGGCTCGAAACATTGGTGTAAGCGATGTAATCATAGGGACTACACTTGTGGCACTAACTACTGGAGCACCAACGCTACTTGTAAGTATCATGGCTTTTATCTCAAACCAACAAGATATTGCGTTAGGTAACCTAATTGGTACAAACTATGTGAATCTTGGACTTGCCCTTGGTATTCCCGCATTCATGACAACTATTATGGTAAAGCAGGAGGTATTTGAAAAAGAGATCCCTCTGTATTTCGCTATAACTGCACTATTTACCGCATTGATAATTGACAAAGAATTAACTCGTGGAGATGGAATTATATTGATCCTATTCCTTGTAGCTGCTTGGATCGTTGTAATACAGTATGCTTTTTTACATAAAAACAAAGATACTGATGCTGACTTTAAGAAAGTTGTTGGTTTAAGGAAGGAGAATCAAAATCCGCAAAAAGTTGGAGCTCAACTTCTACAGATTGGGCTTTTGGTACTTGTTCTGCTGGTCGCATCTTTAGGTATTACGTTATTAACTCCTGTTTTTTCTCAAGCTACAGGAATAAGTAACTATATATTAGGTTTAACCCTAGTTGGTATCGGGACATCTATTCCCACCATTGTAGCCAGTATAGTGGCCGCAAAACAGGGTAATACAGATATTGTTGTAGGTAATGTGTTCGGTGGAAATATCTTAAATCTGGGGCTGGGGATAGGATTGCTAGCTATTTTACGTCCATTTGAAGTTGGACAGAGTGTAATAAATGACACTTTCTTTGTAAATCTGTATGGTGCAATTATTGTTATACTAATACTTGCAGAGATTAGATTACTAGGACGAAACAAAACCTTAAGTAGAATATCAGGTGCGATTATGATAATTGGGTATATCGTATATACCGTATTAACAGTACTAAGCTAAATACATTCACAAACATTTCCCAAGTGTTGAAGGGATTCCTTTTTATATTGCATTCCATATAGAAAGAATCTAAAATGATAATATATAAGTTAAGATGGTACAAATATGACAGCGTTATATATAGTGTTGGGTGTAATATTGTTTTTGGCTCTGATCCTCGTATCACTCTTTAATAGACTTGCAAAACAAAGAGTAGTTATAAGCGAAGCCTCTGCAGACATAGAGACTATTCTCAAACAAAGGTATGACATGATTCCAAACCTTGTCTCAATTGTAAAAGGCTATGCACAACACGAGAAGGGAACATTTGAAGCAGTTACCGAGTTAAGGAATAAGGCTATGACAGCAAATTCTTTTGAAGAAAAAGCTGGCCTTGAAGACCAAATTTCGAAAGGTCTCTCAAAAATATTTGCATTAGCTGAAAACTATCCCGAATTAAAAGCAAATACTAATTTCTTAGATTTGCAATCTAGCCTGAAAGATCTTGAAGATAATATTCAGAAAGCCAGAAGATTCTACAATGGTACTGTTAGAGACTTTAATACCATGATCGTTGTATTCCCAAACAATATAATTGCTGGAATACTGGGATTTAAGGCTGAGCCTTTCTTTGAAGCATCAGAGGAGGAGCAAAAAAACGTTGAGATAAAATTCTAATATCGAATATGAAAAAGCTGTTTCTTGCGCTTTCATTAGTTTTGGGAGTAATTTTACTATTACCTTCCAAATGCTTTGCTCAAGATTATAGCTATACTGATTACGTAAAGGTCTTTAATAGTGATATCACACTAAATCAAGATGCGACGATATCGATTAAGGAGAAAATCGATTACCACTTTACATTTTCGCGACATGGGATATATAGGGAGATACCTGTTAATTATAAAGTCGCAGGTTCTTTTACTCGCCCCACTCTTCTGAAACTTAATGATCTGCATTACTATCAAGCTGGATATCCTCAGAGCACCTCTTCGTCATATGAGAGAAGCTCTGACAATGGTTATGTAATATTCAAGATAGGCGATGCAGATACAACCGTTACTGGGGATTATACATATATCTTAGATTACAAACTTACATACGCTATCAACTATTTTGATGATCATGACGAGTTGTATATAAATGTAACGGGTACCGGCTGGGAAGTTCCCATAGATCAAGTTATTGCAAATATTACAGTGCCAGGAACAATAACCAACCAAGCTTGCTATACAGGAGTTACCGACTCTACTGCAACTGATTGTACTATCACTTCTAATGGAGATGGTAAGGTTGTAGTCAAAGCCGGACCATTGGGAACCTATGAGGGACTCACTGTGGTGTTAGCGATGACAAAGGGTACAATTGCCGATACAACTAACCAACAAATGGCTCAATCTGCTTTAGCAAATATGGGGTTATTCCTACCTATTCTTGCAATTATTGCTGTAATACTTCTCTCAAAGAGATATAACAAAAACAAGAAAATTACCATAATTCCTAACTACGATGTTCCAAAGGGAATGAATCCTTTACGAAGTGGATATATATTCAAAAAGAGCCTTCCAAACAATGTCATATCTGCACAAATTATAAATCTTGCTATTAACAAATATCTTAAAATTAAACAGATCTCTACAAAAGATTACGAATTGATAAGAACTGAGAAAGAAGCTCCAACTGATAACGAGGAGTTAATTCTCTACAATGGGTTGTTTGGTGATAATGAAACAGTTAATCTTAAGAATTTAAGTACAAAATTCTACACAACTGTTGCATCATTAAAAACATCTGTCGACAAACGAGTATACAACGATGGATACTTTTCTGAGTCACAAAAAGCAATCTCTGGGAAATTTGTAGCTGTAGGCGTTATCGGAATCATCCTATGCATCTGTTTATTTAATGTATTAAACAATAATGCAGCAATGGGTTGGTTTTGGGGAAGTCTATTTTCATTTATAATAATAACCATCTTTGCTTCTCAAATAGACCTAAGAAGCACACTTGGTAATGAGATGTTCTATGAGCTTGAAGGATTAAAATTGTATATTAATACTGCAGAAAAGCATCGAATCGAATTTCATGATAATCCCAAGAAGTATCTAGGCGTATTTGAAAAGCTCTTACCATATGCAATGATTTTTGGTTTAGAAAAGAAATGGGCAAAAGAATTTGAAGATCTATATATAGAGCAACCAGATTGGTATGAGGGAACTAATCACAATATGTTTAATTCATATTTACTTATGAACTCACTAAATCATATGAATCAGCAAGTGGTTTCTCATGCTACACCTAGTAATAGTTCAAACGGTTTCGCTTCCTCCAGGGGTGGCTCTGGGTTTAGTGGATTTAGTGGTGGAAGCTCTGGTGGTGGCTTCGGTGGTGGTGGTGGCGGAAGTTGGTAAACTTACCACTTCACCGTATATCCTTTTAATGTGGTTCTGATATATGAATAGATGTAGTAAAGGAGATACATTGTTTTGTTTATAGCAAAATCTCTACTATGCATGTACACCATTTTCTTTCCACCAAGACTCTCTTTAAATGAATTCACTCCTGACCATGGATGTTTGTTGCCCATATAGTTTGGTGGAGTCATCCCTCCAAAGAGATCTAATACCTGCAATCCTAACTGTTTAGCAAGTTTAACAGATTCCCAAAATAGCAAATATGTAACTCTAATATTCTTTTCTCTAAACTCAGTATCACTTCCGGCTTGATATATATGCATATATTTACCGAAAACAGTACATTGCCAGATACTAATTGGTCTTTCTCTGAAATAACCAACGATCATATAGCACATATGGTTATCTACCTGTATCTGCAACTCCTTAAGAAGTAACTCCGCAGGTCTATCAACATAACCCTTATTTTTTTTAGTCTGCTCATGAAAATTTTTAAACAATTCAAACTGTGAATTGTCATCAAATATCTTCACAGAAATATCAGGATTCTTTGAAAGCTTGTTAATGTTATTTCTTGTAGAATCTGTCATATCATGTCTTAAATCTTCCTCCGATTTATTTAGATCAAAATATTGAGAAATCAAGGCATCAATATTTTGTATTGGAGCTTCAATGGCATGATTTTCCGAGTAGGCCCCATTAAGAGCAGAATCAAATTCAATTAGTGGGGATGTTCGTACCATAAAGCAACCATTCGTGCGTCCTAGGTCTTTACAGAACGTCAATATTTCCCTCCAATCAACCATATTTGAATCTTTCAACAAAGGGGTATGTTTACATTCTAAAAACTTACCAAATATTCTGGAATGTCCAATATTACCAGCAATTATACCTTTGAATTCATTACCGCTGTAAATAACATACCTAAATGTATGTGCTCCAATTTCACTCAGATATTGATACCTCGCGCTACTGTTCAAGAATGAATAGCTTGGTAGTGTTAAGATCAAATTATTCCATTCTTGTTCATTTGTAACTTCTCTAAATCCTAATTGAGACATTTGGGCTAGTTAATAAATTTAAAAGGTTTACCAGAATTATTTACTATCTTTACAATTTCATTAGCTTCTTCAGCTGTCAAATCTATATTGGTCGGGAGATTGATAATGGATTTGATTAAAGATTCTGCCCTAGGACAATCTCCACTTACATATTCTAAATCCTCGATTTGTTGATCTAAAGGAAAAACTATCGAATTGTACCATCGACCACAGATAAACTTACGTTCTTTGAGAGTATTCATCACTGTGTTTGGATTACCCAGTAAAATTGGATATCTAAGCAAATATTTTGTTTTAGATTTATTAACAAATCCAGCTTTTAAGTTTTCACTGTATATTTTTGCTATCTTCTCGCGATGCTTGTTCATAGCATCACATTTTTTAAATTGATTAAAAAGCAACATTGCTTGAATATTACTCATTCTATTTATACTAATTCGTTTTTCTATCCTTGATGATGCTTGTTTCTTGATTAATCCTAATGCTCTAAGAAATATAACTAAAACTTTTCCCAAAGTAATTCTTTTTTGAAAGGGTAGTATTGGTGTGAAATAGTACTTTTTAATCATTGACCATAATTTGATGTATCTCGCACTGTACAGAGCTTGGTTTCCAGTTTGATTTCCAATTTCTAAGTAATAGCTTTCTGCAGCATCCTTAAATAATTCATTGTTAATAACCGCCAACCCACCTTGAACAGAGCTGATACTTTTGTCTTGAGCGAAACTAAATATTGAAGCATCACTGTATTTATTAATATCTGTATTCCTGTAATCAGTCATAAAAAGGTGAGCACAATCCTCAATAACGTATATATTATGTTTCTTGGCAATCTCTGCGATTTTCTTTACATCGGCGATATTTCCAAATGTATGTTGAACTACAACCGCTTTAGTTTTAGAGGTGATTTTCTTCTCTAAATCATATATATCCACATTGAAATCCGCATTATTAATGTCTGCATATACAGGCTTGGCTTTTAGCCAAAGAATCGGAGTAACTACTGCAATACAGGTCATTGCTTGGACTAATACCTCATCACCTTCAGTAATTCTAAGAGTTTTTAAGACGAAATACAGCGCCTCTCTTCCTCTGTTGAATAGATATGCTTTGTTGTTAAATATCTTTGTGAATTTCTTTTCTAGTTCATATACCATATTTGATGAATCTGCTTGTCCACTTAATATCTTTTGAGCCAATTCTAAATCATCTGATTGAATTGTAGGTATAGAACCAATTAGTGTAGGCATTAAATTCTGTTGATTAGAAATAAACAAGGCTGCTTAGGAAGTTGAATATCATTCTTTCTCCAATCTGCAATACTCATTGTCTTGATATAGCCGTCTTCTCCTCCAACATTCAGAGCAATACAGAGATAGGTGTTAGGATTGCATACAGAAATAGTATGCTCATATAACTTCTGATTTCGATATGGAGTATCCATATATATTTGAGTCTGTCCTAATTTCAAGGCTAAGCTCTCAAAGAGCTTTATTCGTTTTCTTAATTCTTCAACATCCTTTGGAATATATCCATTGAATGCAAAACTCTGCCCATTCAATCCAGAACCCATTAAAGCAAGAATGATTGATGATGGACCAACAAATGGAACTACTAAAATATCAGCATTTTGCGCTTCAATGACTAATCTGTAACCAGGGTCTGCAATACTTGGAGAGCCAGCATCTGACATAAGTCCAACGTCTTCTCCAGCATATAATGGTTTAAGAAGTTCTCTTAATCCATTATTCTTTGTATGCTCACTTAACTCCATCATGGATATCTCACGCATTGGAGTCTCCATCTCTAAAGTTCCTAAATTTCTTCGTGCATTCTTTGGCGTTTCTACAACAAAATTCTTTAGCTTAACAATTTTCTCTATATCTTCCTTAAGTAATATATCCTTAAGTTCTCGACTATCAATTGGTGTAGGTATTAGATAGAGTGTTCCTGTTTTCATTAATATGTCCTTTCAAAATTTTTATCAATTAAATCTAATGTCAATTTCCATATCGCAGGTCTCCCATGGGGACAGCTGTATGGATTCTGACATTTCAATAGCTCATTAAATATACTTATCATCTCACTTCTGTCTAGCTTCTTACCAGATCTCACACTTGTATGACAGGATATTGTCGCTAGAACATCATGCCTTAATTTCTCAAAGTTCTGTTTAAGTATAGCTGGATTGTCTGCTAATTCAAACACTTCTTTAAACATCTTTTCTATCTCAAATGTAAACTCCACTGGAGTAGTATGTAAGTCTATACCATTACTTGTAACTTCATATTGGAATCCTATGTCAGCGAAAAATTGCTTGTATTCCTCTAGAAATAGCCTTTCTTCTTGGCCAAAACTAAATTGCTGTGGTACAAGAAGATTTTGAATGTTCTTTTTATCCTTTTCATTCTTAGATATTCTTTCGAAATTGATACGCTCTGCAGCTGCATGCTGATCTATGATCCAAAGGCGTTCGTCGGGGAATTCAATAACTATATATTTATCAAATATCTGAAATATATTTGTAAATGTTCCATTTTCAACAGGTAAGATAGTATTTGTATCACTTTTGAAATCAAAATTCATAGGGCTTTGCTCCATAGCTTGTTTCGAGAAGAGTAGGCTATCTCTTACTGAGGATGCTTTGTTGTTAAAGGATATATCTCCACTTCCACCATCCATATATGATTTGTTGGGTGTATTACCTTTGCTTGCAAATCTATTTCTCATATCAGCAAAACTTTTTTGATTATTACCCACCCCACTGCTATCTGAGGTTGTAGAATTATATGATAATGCTTTCTCCAAAGTATGCTGAACTGCTTCTTGAACTGCCGAATACACTCTAAACGCATTCTCGAACCTAACTTCTTCTTTTCTTGGATGTACATTAACATCAACCAAATCAGGTCTAATTGTAATATTTAAAACAAAAGGAACCTTTTCACCAAATGGGAGATATCTGGAATACCCCTCGTATACAGCTCTAACAATTCCACGTTCAGTAATAGGTCGCCCATTTATAAATACATACTGCTTCGTAACCTTAGGCCCATGCAACGAAGGATGCGCAGCATACCCATTCATGGATATGCCAGAACCATCATAGAAAATTGCTAGCCCCGTATTATCTGGAAATATATCCTTCACTCTTTCAAATTGTACAGTCCCTTGTTTTGCATCTTTAACTTCAGGCAAATCAAGTACTTTCTTCCCATCCTTTTCTAGTACAAAATGAATATTGGGATATACAAGAAAATACTTAGCTAACAGCTCATATATCTTTCTGTACTCCGTTTGTTCAGATTTAAGATATTTTCTTCTTGCAGGGATATTGTAGAAAAGATCCTCAACTCTTACCGAAGTGCCCCTCTCTCTCGCACTCTTTTTAATTTCGGATTTACCATTTTCACCAAATCCAATCTCATACCCTACCTGATCTTCTTCAAACTTGGAAACAACCGTAACTTTCGCAATCGAGGTAATCGTAGAAAGCGCTTCCCCTCTGAATCCCATACTCATTAAAGTATTCAAATCCTCAATACTCCTTAATTTTGAGGTTGTATGTGCATCAAAAATATCATTTAAATTCTCCTTAGGGATACCAATACCATCATCGCTAATTTCAATCATCTTCATACCACCACCATTAATTCGTATTGTAATTTTTCCAGCCTTAGCATCAATAGCGTTGTCTAGAAGTTCTTTTACAACTGAAGCTGGACGCTCAATAACCTCACCTGCCGCTATCTGATTCACTACCTCTGCTGTTAATCTGTTTAATTTTGGTCTTTCCATATGTATGTATTTTAACACAAACCCATATCTGCTAAAATCGTCATATGGATTCATTCAAATTACAAGCACCATATGACATTTCTCCTGACCAACAACAGGCTACAAATGAACTGTTAGAAAATATTGGGAATGGGAAACAAAGACAGACATTACTTGGTGTAACAGGTTCTGGAAAAACTTTTGTCATGGCTAATGTAATACAAAAACTAGACAGACCGACATTAATACTTTCACACAACAAAACTCTTGCGGCACAGTTATATGAAGAATTCAAAGAGTTCTTTCCAGACAACTCTGTTAAATATTTTGTCTCCTACTACGATTACTATCAACCAGAGGCATATATTCCCTCAAAAGATTTGTATATTGAAAAAGAATCACAAGTTAATAAAGCGATAGAGAACCTAAGATTTGGTGCAATGAATTCAGCATTGACAAGGAAAGATACAATTGTAGTCGCGTCGGTATCATGTATATACAACATTGGAGACCCAACAAACTATGAAAACAAATCTTTGGAGCTAAGAAAAGGACACGATTTCAATCTTAATGATTTGGCTAGAGAATTAGTAATGATGAGGTATGTAAGAGATACATATGATTTTGATACAGGAGTATTTAGAATTAACGGAGATACAGTAGAGATATTCCCGCCATATGAGGAGTATTCAATAAGGATTGAGATGTTCGGTGATACAATTGAAAACATTTTCAAAGTAGACCCAATATCAAAGCACAAAATACAGGAGATGAAAGAGATATTAATATTTCCTGCAACATCCTTGGTATATTCAGATGACGTTATAAAGTCTGCAGTTGGGAATATTCAACGAGACCTCATGCAACGTGTAGCTTTCTTGAAGAACATTGGTAAAGATGTAGAAGCATACAGACTAGAACAAAAGACCAACTATGACATCGAAATGCTTCAAGAAGTTGGATATTGTAAGAGCATGGAAAACTATTCCATCTACTTTGATGGAAGAAAAACTGGCGAACCTCCATATACACTTCTCGATTATTTCCCCGATGACTACCTCATGTTCATTGATGAATCTCATATTACCATTCCTCAAGTTGGTGGTATGTACAATGGTGATAGAGCAAGAAAGGATAACCTGATTGAATATGGTTTTAGATTACCAAGCGCAAGAGACAATAGGCCGCTTAATTTCAATGAATTTGTTAAAAAGCAAGGTACAACGGTATATATCTCTGCAACTCCATCTGAGTATGAACTTCAAGACAGTAACAAGAGCGTTGTAGAACTACTTACCAGACCGACTGGATTAGTAGATCCTGAGATTGAAATTAGAAAAACTGAAGGACAGATTGATGATGTAATAACCGAAATTAACAAGAATGTAGCAAATGGACAGAGGGTATTAGTTACAACATTAACTAAACGCATGGCTGAAGATCTAACAGATTACCTTAAGGATTCAGGTATTAAAGTTCAATATCTACATTCAGATATTGATACCGTTGAAAGAGTTGAAATTCTTAGAGAGCTCAGACTTGGTAAATATGATGTCATCGTAGGCATTAATCTACTTAGAGAAGGAATCGATTTACCTGAGGTATCGTTGGTGATAATCTTGGATGCAGATAAAGAAGGATTCCTTAGATCTAAGACCAGTCTTGTACAAACCATTGGAAGAGCTGCAAGGCATGTAGAAGGCCGAGTTATAATGTATGCGGATAATATGACAGATAGTATGAAATATGCTATCTCAGAGACCAACAGAAGAAGAGAATACCAAAAGAAATATAACGAAGAGAATGGAATAACCCCAACTTCAATTATTAAAGAAATTAGAGGATCATTGGTAGAAAAAGAAGAAGAGATAAATGTAGATGATGAATATGTTGAGAAATTAGACCAAAAACAGAAACGATTGTTAATTAAGAAATTAGAAGCTAAGATGTTACTTGCTGCAGATAGTATGCAATTTGAAAAGGCAGCTGAATATAGAGACCAAATAAAAGAGATTCAATCTAATATTAATAATTAAAATATGTTCCACCTTTTTAAAAAGAAAATCGGTTTAGCATTAGGTGCTGGCTCCGCAAAAGGATTAGCCCATATAGGAGTCATAAAAGAATTGGAGAAGAATAATATCTCAATTGACTATATAGCCGGTACAAGCATGGGTTCTGTAATTGGTGGAATGTATGCACTTACAAAAGATATAAAAATCATTGAAGAATTAGCATATTCAAGTGGATACAAAGAGATGTTTAATGCATTCTTTGACCCTTCACTTAAATCAAGTGTATTTAAAGGAGAAAAAGTCCTAGATTTACTTAATGGATATATTGGTAAAAGTACATTGATACAGGATACAAAGATTCCTTTTGCAGCAGTAGCAACAGATTTGAATACCGCACAACCTGTTATATTAAGAGAAGGAAATCTATTAGAAGCCATCAGAGCTAGTATCTCAATTCCTCTACTCCTTAAGCCCGTAAAATATCACGATACTGTATTAATTGATGGTGGTAATACTAACCCTGTACCAGTTGATGTAGCTAGACAAATGGGTGCACAAAAAGTTATTGGTGTTAATCTCTATGCACAGAAATTTCCACGCAAATTAGATATTGATAAGCTTTCCTTCTTTGATGTTATTAGCGCCATGATTGATATCTCTCTTTACAATCTATCCATGGAAAGTGCCAACGCTGCTGATGTGGCACTTAATTTAGATGTAGATCCTAACTTACCTCTAACTGCTATAGCGGAAGATCCTACAGAACTTATAAAAATTGGTGAGGAAGCAACACGAGCGGTTATGTCTAAATTAAAACTGCTTTAGTACAAATAAAATATGTGGCCATATATTCTAAATATTGTGATACTGGCAGCTAGCATATATGCCTTGGTACAAGGAGCTGAATTATTCATAAATCAATCTTCTGCTATCGCTAGAAAATTCCATATACCTGAATTTCTAATTGGTATAACTATTGTTGCATTTGGTACTTCCCTACCAGAATTCATTATTAGCTTTGTAGCTGCTTCTCAGGGTAATGTGGCCGTTTCAACAAGTAATATAATTGGTAGCTGTATTGCTAATATTGGCTTTATACTTGCAGTAACAGCTCTGTTTGGGGCTATAAAGATTAATAAAGCTAATCTCAAATTTGATATTCCTCTTTCTGTACTGAGTGTTATCATATTTTTAGTAATTCTTTACTTCACAAAAGGACAAATTAACTGGATTGCAGGGATAGTTCTATTAGTCATATTCGCAGCATACTTCATACTCGTATATTTCAGAGAAAAAAAGAAAGAGATGAATAGTGCTCCAACTCATACAAGGATTCATCCTTTGTTAATTATTCTAGGTGTTGGATTAATTGCAGGTGGTGGGAAATTTGCAGTGGATTCTGCTATTGATCTAGCTGGGTTATTACATATTTCGGAGGGCTTTGCAGGGTTTACAATATTGGCTATTGGCTCTTCTCTACCTGAGTTAATTGTTTCAGTTATTGCACTTAAGAAGGGTAAGGATGCATTGAGTTTGGGTAATATTATTGGTTCTAATTTCTTTAATTTGTTCTTTATTATTGGTATTTCTTCTTTTGTTACTACTCTTCCTTTTAATGATTATATTTATGAATTGGTTATATTGGTGTTGTATAACTTGGCATTGGTTGTAGCTGCTTTGATTGGGAAGAAATTCTATATTAGTAAGAAGGAGGGTTTGTTTATATTGATATCGTATTTAGTGTTGATCGTATACCTGTTTTTTAGGTAATAGCTTCTCATTGATGGTTGCGGGACATAGATTCGAACTATGATACTTGGCTTCAAAGGCCAATGTCCTACCATTAGACGATCCCGCATTAAATCTCGCAGATTATACTACAAAAATATCTATACTTGTAACTCCCAAACCATA